>ERZ773035.236-NODE-236-length-46860-cov-3.595150_pt1 | contig 46860 bp, 32 predicted proteins | sample MGYA00511487_ERZ773035 | MGnify/ENA primary metagenome ERZ773035 (study PRJEB29015, sample SAMEA2737985) | human oral metagenome | biome: human oral; feature: human-associated habitat; material: dental | place: China | collected 2024 ... | reverse complement strand
TTTTTCTTTATTTTTTATAATAATATCGCTTGGTTTTTTATTTTTTTCGTACTTTTGCAGAATAATATATAATAGGTATTGTCCACCTGTGAAGGGGGACTATCTCGATAGTATTAATAGAAATAAAGATTTCTTTTCTTCTCTCTGAACAATTATTAACATAAGAGTTTTCGAGTAAAAAAGATTGTAATTTCAAGTAACAAAATTCATAATTTTAGAGAACGATGCAGAAGATTAAATTCCTCCAACGCATAATCTGTGTTCTTTTTTTGAACCTTTTATGCATTGGACCATTAAGTCTCCCCATGTCAGCGCAGGACCTGAATGGCGCAAAAGTAACTCTTTCTATGCATGATGCAACGGTAGAGGATTTCGCCAATGAGGTCGCAAAGCAGACTGGATTAAATGTAAAGTTTGCGGATGAAGGTGTGAAGGCACTCAAGGGTGTTACTCTTGACGTGCGTGATCAGTCAGTATCAAGTTTGTTAGTGAACTTGGCAAACCAGTTCCCACTCTCTTATACCGTTGAGGGCAATACCTTGACGCTTGCAAAGAAGGAAACTACACAGCGCAAGGGTGGCGTTCGTGGTCAGGTTACTGATAATAACGGTGATCCAATCATCGGTGCTGTCATCCGTGTGGATGGCGTGAATGGTGGTTATGTTACCGATATCAATGGTGAATATGAGATTGTGACAGACCTCAAGGAGGTGCACATGACTGTATCATATATTGGTTATAAGACAGTTACAAAGACTGTAAAGAATGGTACAACTGCTAATATCACGCTGCGTGAAGATTCAAAAGAGATGCAGGAAGTGGTTGTAACAGGTTATCAGACTAAGAATAAGAATTCGTTTACGGGTTCTCAGGTGGCTGTAAGTCGTGACCAATTGATGAACGTAGGTACGAAGAATGTATTGCAGAGTATTGCAAGTTTCGTTCCTGGTATGGTCATCGCAGATGATAATCTCAAAGGTTCTGACCCTAATAAGGTGGCAGAACTCAATATTCGTGGTCGTGCAACCTTCGAAGGACAAGCCAATACACCAGTCTATGTGGTAGATGGTGCGCAGGTAAGTGCTGAGTATGTTGCCGATATGGACATGAATGATATTGAGACAGTTACCGTATTGAAGGATGCTTCTGCATCTGCTCTTTATGGTGCTAAGGCCTCTGCTGGTGTTATTGTTATTACAACAAAGACATTGAAGGGTGGTAAGTTGAAATTGAACTATAGCGGAACAGTACGTTTGTCAACACCTGATTTGCACGATTATAACTTGTTGAATGCACGTCAGAAGTTGGAGTACGAGCGTCTTGCAGGCTTGTTTACAGACACAAGTCCTTCAACTCAATATACGCTCGACAAGGATTATGCACGTATATATAATGATGTTCAGAGAGGTGTAGAGACTGACTGGCTGTCTAAGCCACTGCGTAATGCTATCTCACAGTCACACAGTTTGAGTGTAGATGGTGGTGATGACCGTGCAAAGTATAATCTTGGTATTCGTTATGGTAAGGATGCTGGTGTTATGAAGGGTTCCGATCGTACTCGTCTTTCAACTAATTTCCGCCTCTCTTACAATATTGCAGGTAAGTTCTTCGTGTCAAACAGTTCGACACTTTCATCTGTGACAAGTAACGTGTCACCTTATGGTGATTTCTCAGACTGGGTTAAGATGAATCCTTATGAGAATCCATATAACACTGATGGACAGTTGCGCTCTTCACTCTATCATGACTTGGCGAACCCATTGTATGATGCTTCGTTGGGTAGTTATAGTAAGACAAATAACTTTGACTTCCTCAATACGACCAATATTCAGTTGTGGTTCGGTGAGAAGATTCGTTTGGATGGAGACTTTACGGTCGACCGTAGCAAGCAGGATAGACGTTCTTTTACATCTCCATTTGCTTACAGTGAGATTCGTAATAAGTCTGCTGATCAGCGTGGTTCATTGTCTGATAACTGGGTAAATACCACAACATTGCAAGGAAAAGCAATGTTATCATATAATAACTACTTCTTTAAGAAGCTCTTCCTTACTGCAATGGGAGGTGGAAGTATTGAGTCTACGTCATCAGATGCCGCTACTTATACTTCAATAGGATTCTATTCAGATAAGCTCGGACATCCATCTTTCGCTACAGCATACGCTGCAACGCGTCCAAGTGGCTCTGATACACAGACAAGAGGTGTAGGTTTCTTCGTTAATGCCAATACAATTTGGGATAACAAGTACTTCCTTGACCTTATCTATCGTTATGAGGGTTCATCTCGTTTCGGTAAGAATCAGCGCTTTGCTCCATTCTGGAGTGTCGGTGGTGGATGGAATATTCACAACGAAAAGTTCATGAAGGGCTCACAAGTTTCACTCTTGAAGCTTCGTGCCAGTGTTGGTTACTTAGGTAATATCAACTTTAACCCATATCAGGCATTGACTACCTATAGTTATAATAGCTCTTACTTCTATGGCAAGGGAACTGGTGCTACGCCAATTACTATTGGTAACCCAGACCTGAAATGGGAGCGTACATTGAGCACCAACATCGGTGTTGACTTCACTGCTTTCCGTGGTCGTGTCGACCTTTCAGCTGATTATTATATCAAGAATACTGATAACCTGCTCTTGGATATTACTAAGGCACCATCAGTAGGTGTGATAACTTCGCGTGAAAACATTGGTGAGGTACAGAACTCAGGTTTTGAACTTCGTCTGCGTACCTTCCCAATTCAGAATAAAGATTGGCAGTGGTCACTCGGTCTTACATATGCTTATAACAAGAATAAGATTAAGAAGATCAGTAATTCTCTGCGTGAACAGAATGAGAAGAACAAGTCCGACAATGGTGTTGCACCGCTTCCTATCTATGAAGAAGGTCAGTCTTTGACAGCCTTGAAAGTTGTTCCTTCTGCAGGTATCGACCCTGTAACAGGTCAGGAAATCTTCATTAAGCGTGATGGTACATATACTTTCGTTTATGACTCAAATGATAAGGTAATCTTCGGAGATACGAATCCTTTAGGTACGGGTTCTATCACTTCATACCTTACTTATAAGCGATTTGCATTGAGTTGTTCATTCTTGTACTCTTTCGGAGGTTCTGTCTATAATGAGACTTTGGCAACAAAGGTAGAGGGAGCTAACCCTAAGTACAATGCTGATGAGCGTGTATTGAATGACAGATGGAAGACTCCTGGAACTGTTGCAAAGTATAAGCGTATCGACGATACAACTACTCCATATCAAACATCACGCTTCGTAGAGAAGAACAATTTCTTGCGTATGAGCAGTTTGTCACTCTCTTATGAGGTTCCAACAAACTTTATTCAGAAGTACGGATTGAAGCGTATGTTCTTGGAACTTCTTACCAATGACCTCTTCTACCTATCAACAGCGAAGAGAGAGCGTGGTTTGAACTATCCATATGACAGAAGCTTTGAATTCTCATTACGATTCTCACTCTAAAACTAAATTAGGATAACAATGAAGAAGATAACGAAATATATAGGACTATCCATGGTGTTTGCTCTGCTTACATCATGTAGCGACTTCTTGGATGTGCAGTCTAAAGGACAGCTTACCGATGACGAGATGTTTACTGACCTTACTGGTTATGAGGATGCTATGTTTGGTATCTACGGTAAGTTAGCTTCATCTAATCTCTATGGTAGTAATCTTTCATGGGGTATGGTAGATGAGTTAGGTCAGCAGTTTGGTTATGACAACACACAAGATGTTAGTTATTATCTGAACCGCTACCAATATACCAATCAGCAAGCACGCAACTTAGTGGATGCTGTTTGGAGCAATATGTATAACAATATCTCTAATGTCAACAATGTGTTGAGACACATTAATGATATTAGTGCAGGTGCACAGGAGCGCAAGATGATTCATGGTGAGGCGTTGGGTCTGCGTGGCTTTATGCACTTCGACCTCGCTCGCCTCTACTGTACAGACTATACGCGCAGTGATGCAAACACACTTGGTCTGCCTTATGCAACAGAGTTCAATTTGAAGAACCGACCACGTTACACTTTGCAGGCAACGTTCAACCTTATTCTTAAGGACTTGAATCAGGCTGACTCATTGTTGACAGACGACAATGATGTTACTTACGATAATACTTTCGTACGTGATTACAGTAAGGGTCGTGTGATACTTTTCAACAAGTATGCTGTAAAGGCTACTAAAGCTCGTGTCTACTACGCTATGGGTAAGTACACAGAAGCAGCAAAGTATGCTCGTGAAGTCATCAATGCAACACAGAACTTTAAGTTGAATACAAGTACTTCACTTGACTCTGTGATGCGTTTCCCTGCAAGTAAGGAGATGATTTTTGGTGTTTATGCTGCCGACCGTTCAGCAGCAATTCGTACAGCGTTCCTGCGCTCTACAGGTTACGGATCTTTCCTTGAGGGTCGTCGTGATACACGTAGTCTCTATGAGACCGACCTCTTTACAGCGCTTAGCTCTGACCTCCGTTTTACCTCTTTCTTTAGAGAGAATACATCAGGTTCAACTTCATCTTTCAGCTTTATCCGTTTGATTCAGAATGATGCTGAGGCTACAAGAGGTGTATTGAAAGGCTTTGTGTTAATCAGTTTGCCAGAGATGTATTACATCTTGAGCGAAAGTCTTTATGACTCAAACCAGACAGAGGCAATCAATCTGCTCAATCAGGTAAGAAAGAGTAGGGGATTGGGTGATGTAGATGCGGCTAAGGTAGCTACGCGTACACTCTTCGAGCAGGAGATGATGCGTGAACGTATGCGTGAGTTCCCTGGTATGGGACAGACCTTCTATGCGTTGAAGCACTATAACCGTAGTTTCACAGACTTTAGAAATATTGACACGTATCAGCCTTCTGATGCTATCTTCAACCTCCCTTGGCCAGAGAGAGAGAAAGAGTATGGTGATCAGGCGGTACATAACGAATAGTTCATATCAAAGAGTTAGCATGGTTTAGCATTGCTAAACGATACGAGTAAGACTACTTGTGAAAAAACGTTTAGCATAGCTAAATCACTGACTTGAGTGTATAAAAGAAGAGATATAAACATAAAAACAAATATTGTAATCCGATAATACTTAAGTAGTATAAGCTCTTTGATGGACTAACTAATATGCAGCACCATTGGTGTTAGCCCTCCGCACCATCCGTGCTGAGCCTTCGCACCACATGTGCGGGAACTTAAGACATTGGCAAAACATGGAAAAGCGAGGTCGTCACAGTCCTATATAATAAGGGAGAAAAAGACAAAGCTACATGGTAATTGCTTATCGGACAACACTAAAAAACAAATGATTATGTATAAATCAATCACAAACTTCTTCGCTATCGGTGTCATCGCTTTGTCGTTGGCAGCGTGTTCAAACGATGAGTACAAAGGTGAATACTCAAAGGATGGTACTTTCGAAGGAGCAAACCAGGTTTATTTCGACCTCAATAATGCTTCTGACACATTATATAACTATTCGTTCGGAACACAGCCTACGACCGTGACAACAGACACGGTTACTGTAAAAGTTAAGCTTGTAGGAGTGAGAAAGTCACAGGCTCAACATTATAAAGTAGTTGTTGACCAAAGTAGTTCTGCAAAAGCAGGAGTACACTTTGAGGCAATCAATAGTGATCAAGTAATTCCAGCTGATAGTCTTGCATCAAGTTTTCGTGTAGTACTCTTGCGTCAGAATCTTAGTGATACGAAGAATGATAGTATTCGACTTGTTCTGCGTTTAGAGGCAACTGACGACCTCGGTGTTCGTTTCCCTAATGCAATTAAGAGAACGATTACGTTCGACAACGTACTTGAAAAGCCTTATTGGTGGGATAATCCTACGCTTCAGGCTATGGGTCTTCCAGCTTATACACCAGCTAAGTTCCGTTATCTCTTAAGCTTGTATAACTCAGATTTAAGTGAACTTGAGTCAGCAATACGTAATAACAGAAAGTGGACACAGCTCTATCGAAATATTCAGAAGCTGAAAGCTTACTTTGCTGCTAATCCAGAGTAGTCAGGTTCATAGGCATAACCATTAATATAATTGCACGAATTATGGTAAAGAAATATTTATATATCTTAGCTGCTACAGCTCTTACCTTCTCTTCTTGTATTAAGGATGATTCAACAGAAGGAGGTGATGGAGTTTCTGTAATCAGTTTGCAGACACCTTTGAACAGCAGCTACACGCTCAATCAGGGTGATACATTGAAGATTACCCCTACAGTATTGCAGAGCAATGGAAAGCAGAAACTTACTTACGAATGGGAGATTAATCATAAGTTGGTTTCAAGTGATTCTGCACTTGTTTATCCTATTCAGAGTTCTGGAACCTATGCTGGACGTCTTCGTCTAAGCAATGGTCAAAATATTCAGATTTATGAGTTCAATGTAAATGTTGAGTATGCTTATACAAAGGGTGTTTATCTCTTGGCCGAAAACAATAGTAAGTCAATCCTTTCATACGTACCAACAGAGGATGTTGATAAGAGCTTCCACCTCGACGTGTTGGCTCCTAACAACCCTAACATTAACTTTGGTACACCTTGTTCAATGGCATGGAATAAGACTATCGGTGGTCAGGCAAACAATGTTCTGATTATTGCAGCAGGCAATCCATCAACACTTTACCAGCTTGATGGTTATGAAATGTTGTCACTCTTCCAGACTCCTGTCGGCGAGAAGGTGATACAGGTAGAGGCAAACTCTGACCCAGGTTCACCAAAGACAATGGCTATCACTAAGAATAACTTGTATTCATTGGGTCTGAATACAACCAACTTGATTTCACAGACTTCACGTTTCACAAGTTCTACAGGTGGTTCAGTTACATTTGCAAACCGCATGACTCCATGGTGGAGAGACGACCTTTTCTATGCACATGGTGATGCTTACTTTGACAATGCACATGGCTCTCTGCTGGCAGTTGCCATTGAGAATACATCTGTCCCTGCAGAAATCTTGAAGGGAACCTTCACTGGTGATACGTTGGTTGGTATGGGTAGTGTTAACAAACAGCGTAATCTTGCACTGATTACCAATCAGACAAGTACGGGAACATTCTACTTTACGTACATCTTCCCAGGCTATTATTCTTCAACAGCAGATAAGAGAATTGCAGCCAATGTACTCTATCGTGTCGCAATGCCTTCTACCTCTGGTATCGCTAATGGGTCTGTAGTACGCTCGGCTCGTAGCAAGAACATTGTTTATTACACTAATGGCAATGCTGTCTATGCACATAACGTACTTGCCAATAGCAACTTCCCGACTGCAGCATTGTTCACTGTAGGTAGCAGTTCTGAGAAGATTGTAGACATGGTGTTCTCAGATGATGATAATCTCATCTATGTTGCAACCAATGATACATCGGCCTCTATGCCAGGTAGTCTATACTGTTATGACACGCAGACAAATGCTCTACGTTGGTCAAAGCAGCACATTACGGGACGTATTGTGAAGGCATTATTCAGAAATAAATAACATACAAATGATAAGAATGAATTTCTCATTTAAGAACTCTTTACTTGGAGGGGCATTACTGCTCCTCCTTGTATCGCAAAGTACTGTTGCAAAAGCTGATGATGACAAGTCTAAGTCTAAACCAAAGAAGGAGACAAAGTATGACCGTCTCTTCAAAGATAAAAAGACTGAGACGGCACGTAGTAAGTTTATTACTGTTCATAAGCTTGATAACAAGATTTACTTTGAGTTGCCACGTACTTTGTTGAAGAAGCAGATGATGCTTGGTGGAGTAGTAAACTCAACAACTGATGCATCTACAGTTACTGTTGGTTCAACAAGTTCTAATCCTGTTTTGTTCTATTTTGACATACAGGATAGTTCTGTTGTGATGAAGACTCCTAACAATGTTCTTTTCAAGGAGAATGCTAACTCAGCAGACCTTGATAATGCATTGTCTCTGAACTATCGTGATGGTATTTGGCAGGGCTTTAACATTATGGCTTATAATAACGACAGCTCTGCGGTTGTCTTTGACGTAACTTCTTTGTTAGGTAAACCAACTAACCTCATATCGGTTATGCCAACAAAGAATGGTAACTATGGTATCAAGGCTACTCCTAAGCCAGAACTCTCGTTTATTCGTGGTATAAAGAGTTTTGATACGAATGTTATCGTTAATAATGACTTCACTTATGGTGTGTCTACTTCTCTGATGTCTATGCCTATCGGAGGTGAACGTCCTACAACTGTTGGTGTTAGTTATAGTGTAGCACTTGTGCCAGAGTCTGCAATGCGTCCACGTATTATGGACTCACGTATCGGTGTTAACTACTCAGTTCGTTTGGGAATACCAAAGGAAGGTGCAGGTACAAAGCGTATCTTCTACTCTCATCGTTGGAATCTTGTACCAAAGGATAAGAAGGCTTATGCAAAGGGTAAGCTGAGTCAGCCTGTTAATCCAATCCGTTTCTATTTGGATAATACCTTCCCAGAAGCATGGAAACAACCAATCCGTGAGGGTGTTCTTGAGTGGAATAAGGCTTTTGAAAAGATAGGCTTTAAGAATGCTATTGAGGTTGTTGACTTCCCACAGAAGCAAGAAGATTTCGACCCAGACAACATTCAGTATTCTTGTATTCGCTACATACCAAGTGGTTCTTCATCTGCTCCAAAGAGTGATATCTATGTCAATCCTAATACAGGAGAGATTATGGCAGCCTCTATGTTCATCTATTCTGATGTTGAGAAGTTGTTACATAAGTGGCGTTTAATTGAAACAGGTGCTGTTGATCCATCAGTACGTAGCAATCGTTTGTCTGCTGCAAAGTTTGCAGAAGGCTTGAAGATGTTGGTTACAAAGGAAACAGGTAGTATGTTAGGACTCTTGGATAACCTTGGTGCTTCAGCTACTTATTCTACTGACTCTTTGCGTAATGCACGTTTCACGACTACCATGGGGCTTGCTCCTTCTGTTATGGATGACGTTCATTACAATTATGTTGCACAGCCAACAGATAACGGAGTACGCCTTACTCCAACAGGACTTGGTATGTACGACTACTTCACAATAGACTGGAACTATCGTTACTTCGATACCGATAATGTTTCTATCAATGATGAGAAGAATATACTTGAGGCGTTTGTTGACAAGAAGGTGACCAACCCACGTCTTCGTTATTATGCTGAGCGCAATGCTAAATGGGACCCACGTCTTGCTGCAGGAGCACTTGGTAACGATATGATTGCAAGTGCAAACCTTGCAAATAAGAACTATACAATCGTTGAAAACAACCTCTCTAAGTGGATTAAGAACGATGAAGATACTCGTATTAAGGATCAGTTATACCTGCAGATATCACAGAATCGTTATGCTTTGTTCAAGCAGGTGTTGAGTAATGTTGGTGGAATGTACCTCAACAATATGAAGATTTCAACAGGAGTACCACAGTATCAGGTTGTTTCTAAGGATCTTCAGCGTCGTTCACTCTTGTGGTGTTTGCAGGAAGCGATGAACTTCAAGAAGTATGCTAACCGTAACTACGAGCGTAAGGGCTACTTGTCAGTAAGCTATTATGACCAGAGTTTAGAGTTCATGGGCTACGATTTGATGGCAGCACGTATGCGTGTAGCTATCACTTCTTACTTGAATCCAAACAGTTACACACAGAAAGAGTACTTTGAGGATATCTATAACACCCTCTTCAAGAGTGTTGCTGAGATGCGCGCACCTTCTCAGGGCGAGCGTGTTTTGCAGCGTGCATTCATGAGTCAGGCACAGAGTGTTGTCTCTAAGGCTACTGGAAACGGTGGTTCTGGTGGTGGTTCTGGTTCCAGCATGGCTTTGAAGGGTGATGATCTTGGTGCTACTCCGGGCTTTGGTGACCCATCTCAGAATCTTGCTCCAACAGTTGATATCACACTCGCAGACAACTCAGAGCTTTACTTCTACAACTGTCTTTTGAAGTTGAGAACAGCTTTGGAGAAATGTTTGAAGGCAAACTTGCCACTTGAAGCGCGTACACACTACGAGATGATGCTCTTCAAAATCAATAAGACAATGGAGGTGAAGAAATGAGAAAGACTTCATTTTTATCAATGAAATCGGTTCATGCAACCCTATTAGCAGTGGGATTCTTGGGCCTTTCACTGTCAGCACAGGCTTTCCCTTTCTTTAAAAAGAAGAAAAAGAAGGCTATAACCACTACTTCTGTGGTGAAGAAAGATGCCTATGAGCGTATTCTAACCGAAGAAAAGACGGACTCTGCAAAGGGACCATTCGTTTCGTTCTATAGGACAGGTGAGAAACTCCTCATGGAGTTGCCACCTTCTTCTATCGGTCGTGACATGCTTATTGGTGCAACGATTTCATCTGTATCAAGCCCGCAGTTTGCAGAGGTTGGTACTCGTGCAGGTTCTATTTCACACGTTCGCTTTGTAGAGAAAGATAGCTCTATCGTTATGCAGGCTATCAATTCTGAATTGCTCGATGCACTACCAACCAGTAATGCAAAGCAGGCACAGGCTACGAACTATCGTAACCTCGACTTCTATAGCTTCCCAATCAAGGCAAGAAACAAGAAGACTGGTGGTATTCTCTTTGACGTTTCTTCTTTCTTCTTGAGAGAGAGTAAGTATTTCCCAGTGATTGCAAAGATTGCTGGCCCATATCGTGTGGATGCTGACTTAAAGCCAGAGTGGATTAAAGTAACTTCTTTGAAGTCGTTTGCAAACAATGCTTGTATCTCGATGGAGCGCAACTACGTTACCAATATGACTGGTAATAGTGGTGGTGTGGCTATTAGCAATCATCCAGTTTCTATCGGTGTACAGTTTACTTTGGCTCTCTTGCCAGAGGATAAGATGACTCCACGTCTGAGTGATACTCGTCTTGGCTACTTCCTTACACCGAAATCTATCGTCAATGACAGTCTTATCGACCATGCAAGCTTTATCAATCGTTGGCGTGTAGAACCAAAAGACCCTGCTGCTTACTTTGCTGGTCAGCTCAGTGAGCCTGTAAAACCTATTGTGTTCTATATCGATAATGCGTTCCCTGAAAAGTGGAAGCCAGCGATAAGACAAGCTGTTCTAAGATGGAATAAGGCTTTCGAACGTATCGGTTTCAAGAATGTGATGCAGGCTGTGGACTTCCCAACCAATGATCCAAACTTCGATCCTGATAACTTCCAGTATTCTTGCATTCGTTATCTGCCTACTGCGACAGAGAATGCAATGGGTCCTTCATGGGTTGATCCACGTACAGGTGAGATTATCACAGCGACCGTATTGGTGTATAATGACGTTGTGAATGTTATCAATAGCTGGCGATTTATTCAGACATCACAGCTTGATCCTGCTGCACGTACATTGGATATGCCTGACAGTCTTTTGCTGCCAACACTCGAATACATTGTGACACATGAGGTAGGACATACACTCGGACTGATGCACAATATGGCTTCATCGGCTGCAATCCCAACTGATTCGCTCCGTTCTGCAAGCTTCACACAGAAGTATGGTACGACAGCATCTATCATGGACTATGCTCGTTTCAACTATGTTGCACAGCCAACAGATAAGGGCGTGTCACTGACTCCTCCTGAGTTGGGTGTCTATGATAACTATGCAATAGAGTGGGGATATCGTGTTTTCCCTAACTCAAAGAGTTTCAGAGATGATGTAAAACCATTGATGGCACTCGTAGAGTCTCATGCGCACGACCCAATGTATCGTTACGTACTTCAGCAGTCACGCTATCGTTATGACCCAACTGCCATTGAGGAGGACCTCGGTGACGATGCTGTGAAGTCAAGTACATACGGCCTTAAGAACCTTGAGTATATTCTCAGTCATTTCGATGAGTGGATTCCAGATGGTGCTGATGGCACACGTAAGGCGAAACTCTATCGTCAAATGGTTTCTCAAGCATACGGTTATGCACGTAATGTCTATGCTGTCATTGGTGGTATCAAGCTGAATCAAACCACAGAGTCTTCTGGTATTCCTCGTTATGAGGTGATGCCTAAGGAGAAACAGCGTGCTGCTGCGATGTGGTTGTTACAGGAAGCACGCAAGTTTGGTAAGCGTGGTGTTGAAAGTATCGAGAATCGTCTACCTCAGATTAACTCTCATCCTTACAAGACATTGGCAGGTGGTATTCAGGAAATGGCTCTTTCTGCAACCGCACGTTTAGCATTGAGCTATTATGCTGACTCTACTTCTTATTCTCCATTGGAGTATTGCGAAGACACGTATAATAATGTTTGGGCTAAGACAATCGCTGGTGATGAGAATCTTGATGATGATGATATCGCCATGCAGCAACTCTATGTTGAACGTCTGAAGGCTAACATTGTTGAGGTAAGACAGGTTGGTAAGGTGCGCAGCTTGCGTGATGACAAGCAGGATGTAGCTTTCCTTGGCTTTGGTGTTGGTTATGGTGAACCAGAGACGATGTGGACAGAGACCATCGACCGCACAGCTGAATATGTGTTCCACTATGCACAGAAGCTGCAGAAGCTACTTGAGGAGCGCATTAAGACAACGAAGGATACAACTATCAAATCTCAGTATGAGTTGATGTATGCACGTGTCCAGCGTTATATGAATGATTAATCTTCCGTGTTAACACACATTTCAGAGGGTATATCTTAGACGTTTGTGTCTTGGATATACCCTCTTTCTTTGTACGTAATATTGCTGCGCACATGACGTGTTAAGGCTTCGCACATATTGTGCTAAGGCTTCGCACCAATGGTGCGGAGTACTAAACAACATTTAATGTCTTACCAAAGCAGAGCCAATTGGGTGTAAGTAGGGAGTTGTTTAGGCAGAAGTAAACTTGGCCTATTGGGTCATAGGCTAAGTTTATTGGTGCTTTTCTGCCGTCTATAATCTGTTCTTTTCAGCCTGTCCAGCACCTGTACCCTTGTATTTGCTTCGTGAAGTGTTGAACTTATAGGTAACAGTTAGAACAAACTGACGGCTGTCGTATGTACCAATATATTGAGTCTCCATAGACTCTGTGTAGCTAATTCCTCCTTCTTTTTGGGTATGGAACAAGTCTGTTCCACCAATACGAAGTGCGAGTCTGTCTTTTAGGAAAGACTTGGTAAGGTTGATGTCAAGCGAACCTCTATTGCTTGCTAATGAGGCAATTTCGCCATCGCCTTTTGTAACGAGGTAGGACTCCATTGATAGCAACCAACCTTTTCCAAAGTCAAAGGTGTTGTTAAAGCTGAATTGCCAGATTGGTTTGTTCAGCTTATAGGTCTTTGTACTTGTATGTAATGTGAGCCATTGCTTCTTCATTAATGCCGTGAACTCAGGTGTCCAGATACCGATTGTTGGCGAAAAAGCTAACTGAGTAGATATTGTCTTGATGCTTGGAAGATTCGTGTAGGTAAGACGTGAGATAGCTGAGTTATGACTGTCTTGTTCGCTCCAGAAGACAATGGCGTGACGACGGTCATTGTAAGAGATGCCAAACTGGATGAACTTCCACATAGCTCCTAAGCTTATGTCGTGGATATATTCGTGCTGAAGCAGTGGGTTACCCGACTGCATCAAGAAACGATTGCCGTATGTAACGTTATTGCTTAACTGACGGTAAGAAGGACGACATGTCCTCGCTGCATAGCTTAATTGCATCTGTAGGTCTCCTATTTGAGTAGCTGCAGAGATGCTTGGGAATAAGTTGCTGAACGAACGACTCTGATTAGCAATGTGCTGTCCGTTTTCATAATAGTTGAAGTGTACCGCCTCCCAGCGCAGACCAGCTGTCAACTGGCAGATAGATAGCTGGTGTTTGTATTCCATAAAAGGAGCGATATTCGACTCTTTTAGCTGTGCGGATGAGCTTGGGACATAGTTTTCAGGATTGCTATATGCGTCATTGCGGTTCGTATAGGTATATTCTGCACCCACTGACAGATTACCTCCTAAAACAGGATAGCCCAAGGTTAGCTTAGAAGCAAAGAGCCTGTTGCGCTCTTGATTGTCGGAAGTCACGGTGCGACTGGTCTTGTTGCGACTTTCTTCTCGAGAGGTAGTATGGTTATTTTGCTTGTTATAAAGATAATCAGCATTGAAGTCTATGTCCATCTTTCCTATCTTTCCAACATAGTAGAGATTAATGAATTGGGAAGGACGATGGGACTGCTTGCATGTTGCAAAGGTGTTAATATGGTCGTAGAAAGTCCCGTTTGCCGTTACATCACTACTAAGCGTAAAAGGTTGAGGGGAGTCGTGGAGGAAGTTAAGCATGTATTTGATACCAATAGAATTACTATCATTTAGCTGATAGTCTGCTCCTATTGTATTCTTAAAATTAGAATTCCTTTCGGTGACTTTTTGCGTGAAGTCCTGCTGCCAAAGGGTGTCAGCGTGGACAATAGTAGTTGTTGTGCTGGGATAGTTACCATTGTCAAGTGAATAGGCATGCCCACCGAAGAGTTCCAGACGGTTATGGCGATACTTCCAGTTGAGTCGTTCCGAGAGGTCTACATTCTCCGACTGGTAGTAGGCGGAGCGTACATCGAAGCCAAAACCGTCGCCTACAGCCTTCTTTGTGCGTATCTTTACGACTGCTCTTACGGCTGCATTATATTTGCTTCCGGGGTTGCTTATTACCTCAACGCTCTTGATATCACTTGACTTTAGGCGTTCCAGTTCAGCTGCATCACGCATTTGGCGACCGTTGATATAGATGATAGGTGTACCTCTACCAAATACTTCGTAGCCATCTTTCTTCTTTGTCAGTCCTGGGACATGCGCAAGTACATCCTCACAAGTACCGAGCTTGCTCAGAATGGTGTTCTCGATGTTCGTTTGTAAACCCTCTGTTGTCATCTTGTGCAGGGGGACACTACCTTTGACGACCACCTCTTTCATCATTTTTGCATCTTCTTTCAGTACGATAGTAAGGTTGCCTTGGTTGGAAAGGACCGTAGTGAAGGGCTCATAACCTACAAAGGAGGCTTTAAGGATATTACCTAATGTAACCTCCTTGAAGTTGAAACTACCATCATCAGCGGTTGTTGTACCAACAATGAAGGTAGAATCCTTGGCTGAAAGAATAATGACATTTGTGTAGGGGATAGGCTTCTTGTTTTCATCAAGAACCATTCCTGATACAGACTGTGCATTAGCTCGAAGTCCAGTGCAGAACAGAAGGAGGATAAGCAATAGTTTTTCCATAACTAATGAAGCTAAGTGAAACGAAAGGTTCAAACTCAGTTGCGCTTTTAAAAAGTGATAGGTTTCTGATGCAAAGGTATAAAATTATATGATTACTAATAAAGAAAAAGGAAAAACTTTCAGTTTAATGCGTCTTTTTTAGTTGTGAGGTGGTTTAGAGATAAGACTTTATGTACAAAAAAAGCCATACCAGAATCCTATCAAAGGATTACTGATATGGCTTTATATTTATAAGTGTTTAGTTTAGAGCAGAGCGTCGAACTTCTCTTTAAGAACGTCCTTTGAAGCTGCACCAACAAACTTGTCTACCAACTGACCACCCTTAAAGAAGAGGATAGTTGGGATGTTACGTACACCGAAATCAATGGCTACGTCATCATTCTCCTCAACATCACACTTACCTACAACAATCTTACCATCGTACTCTTCAGCAAGTTCTGAGATGATAGGACCAATCATCTTGCAAGGGCCACACCATGTTGCCCACAAATCAACTACCAATGGTAACTCACCATTCTTGTAAGTCTCTAAATTCTCGTTAGTAATTACTACTTCCATTTTTATTCTGTTTATAAGTTTATTAATATTGTCTTTTCTATCTATTTACTCATCATCAAAGATTGTGCCACTTTTGATTTAGTTTATATGGAACTCCATCTTCTCATTTGATGAGATAAAGTCTATCAGCGTACGGTCGACGTTAATGCCACCATTCTTACTCCTTAGCATAAGAACTGTATTGTCAGGCGTTCGCAACTGTATGTAAAGTTGTGTGTTGCCAATGTGTTCCTCGATGACTGTTGCTAATTCCGAAACGAAGGCATCGTCTAAAGCTGTTGCATCCATAGAGATGGTAAAGCGTTCCAAACGATTTTGTTTCACGTCATAGAGTTGCTCAATCTTCTGCACTTTTAGCTCTAACATGTCAGGATTATTGCGGTAACGAGGCTGACACTTAGCTGTTATATAGACGGTGTAGTTCATCTTCAGGAGGTTGTTCCACCGTGCCCAGTCGTCACCAAACAATGCTAATTCGCCCGTTCCTTCAAAGTCTTCTATCGTGACAAAGCCAAAAGGCTTACCAGTCTTTTGTGAGAAACGTTCGTTTACAGATGTGACAATACCGCCAAATGTCACTTCGTCAGCTTTTGCCAATTCTGTCATATTCGCATTGCGACCTATCATAGAGCAACGAGCGTTACACATGTTATTTAGTACAACACTGTATTCATCGAGTGGGTGGGCTGACAGATAGATACCAACAAGTTCACGCTCCTTGTTTAATTTCTCAATGACTGGCCACTTCTCTGCCTTTGGTGCGATAGGATGTACTACATCAATAGCATCCATACCTCCGAAGAGGGAGTTCTGTTGTTGTGCCTTTTCTGCTTGGAAAAGCTGACCATAACGGACGATGGTATCTAAGAACAAATCACCCTTTCCAGTGACTGCAAAGTATTGTTCTCGCTGTAAACCGAAGCTGTCGAAACCACCACTATAAGCTAAACTTTCAAATGCTTTGCGGTTCACATTACTGAGGTCGACACGCTCAGCAAAGTCATATATATCCTTATAAGGACCATTCTCCATGCGTTCACGTACAATACTATCAGCCGCACTTGCGCCCATTCCCTTGATAGCAGAGAGTCCGAAGCGAATCTCACCATGCTTGTTCACACCAAAGCCTATCTGACTCTCGTTGACATCGGGACCAAGGGTTGCAATCTTCAATGCTTTACATTCCTCCATCAACTTAGTGATTTCGGTAATCTGACTGAAGCGACGTGTCATCAACGCAGCCATATATTCGGCTGGATAATGCGCCTTCATGTAGGCTGTCTGATAAGCTACCCATGAGTAGCAAGTGGCATGTGACTTATTGAAAGCATAGCTGGCGAACTTCTCCCAGTCGCTCCATATCTTCTCAAGTATCTGTGGGTCGTGTCCGTTCTCTTGTCCTTGTTTGATGAACTTAGGCTTCATCTTGTCAACGATGGCCTTCATCTTCTTACCCATTGCCTTACGAAGGGCATCACTCTCACCACGTGTAAAGTTCGCTAATTGGCGACTCAAGAGCATAACTTGCTCCTGATAGACAGTGATTCCGTAGGTGTCTTTGAGGTACTTCTCCATACAAGGGATGTCGTACTTCACCAAAGAAGGGTCATGTTTACGCCTGATAAAGTCTGGGATATAGTCCATTGGACCCGGACGATAGAGCGCATTCATGGCGATGAGGTCTTCAAACACGGTCGGATGAAGCTCACGAAGGTATTTCTGCATACCTGCCGACTCAAACTGGAAAGTACCAACGGTCTGTCCACGTTGATAGAGTTGGTAGGTCAATTCGTCATCAATAGGAATCTTCTCAAGGTCAATCACGTCGCCAGTTGTCTGCTTAACAACCTTACAAGCTTCCTTTAACTCGGAAAGTGTTTTCAGTCCGAGGAAGTCCATTTTGATAAGACCAGTAGATTCAATCACGTGACCATCATACTGGGTTACAGGTACCTTCTTCTCAGGGAAGTCTGGGTCTGTTGCCGTAGAGATAGGCACCCATTCATCAATAGGGTTACGACAGATAATGAATCCACAGGCATGGATACCCGTTCCACGCACTGTTCCCTCCAGCATCTTGGCGTATTTAATCGTATTGCGCTCCCTTATGTCTTCACTAACCTCTGCATTCTGCAGCTCTGGGGTACACTTGATAGCATTCGTTAAGTTCATCTTCATGCCGTCAGGTAAGCGTTCTGGAATCGCCTTACAAAGAGCATTAGACACGTCTAAAGGTAGTTTCTCTACGCGGGCAACATCCTTAATGGAGTTCTTTGTAGCCATCGTAGAGTAGGTAATAATATGTGCACAATTCTCGTGTCCGTACTTATCCATTACCCACTGCAGCACACGTCCGCGGCCGTCATCATCGAAGTCGGTATCAATATCAGGGAGGTTGACGCGGTCAGGGTTGAGGAATCGCTCAAAAAGTAGGTCATACTTCAATGGATCAATCTGCGTAATTCCTAAGCAATAAGCCACTACAGAACCAGCAGCTGATCCACGTCCCGGACCCACCATCACGTCCAACTGCTGTCGTGCCGCATTGATAAAGTCTTGTACTATGAGGAAGTAACCGGGGAAACCCATCGTCTTCATGACGTGTAACTCAAAGCGAATATGATTCTTAACCTCGTCAGAAAGAGGGTCGCCATATAGTTTTTTGGCACCATCGTAGGCTAATTTAGCAAGATAGTCAGCCTCAAACTTAATGCGATACATCTTCTCATAGCCTCCTAAGCGGTCGATAACCTTCTGACCTTCTTCAGGGGAAAGAGGGTTCTCACCGTTCTCATCGGTGGTAAACTCCTTGTATAAGTCTTCCTCAGTGAACTTCTTTTTCCATTCTTCTTCCGTTCCGAAGTCTTCTGGGATTGGGAAGAAAGGCATGATAGGACCATGATTAATATCATAAGTCTCTACCTTATTTAAGATTTCCAGCGTATTCGTCATAGCTTCTGGGATGTCTGAGAATATCTCATTCATCTCTGCACGCGTTTTAAACCACTCTTGTTTAGAGTAACGCATACGCTTAGGATCATCTAAATCTTCGTTCGTTGAAAGACATAGTAAGTGGTCATGTGCCTCGGCTGTCTCCTTGTCTTCGAAGTGACAGTCATTGGTACATACGATCTTTATACCATATTCTTGTGCAAACTTCATGAGTACTTTATTAGCTTTCTGCTGTAAAGGATAAGCCTCACGGTTTGCCACTAAACTTGGGTCTTTTACTTCATGGCGTTGCAACTCAAGGTAGAAATCATCTCCAAAAACACGATGATACCATTCGCAAGCTTCTCTTGCCCCCTCGATATCATCATGTATAATCTTGTTAGGGACTTCACCTGCAATACAAGCCGTACATACAATCAGACCTTCATGATACTTCTCAAGCTGCTCACGGTCCGTACGAGGACGATAGTAATAACCATCTACCCACGCATTAGATACAAGTTTAATAAGGTTCTTGTATCCTGTATAGTTCTTTGCCAATACGATAAGGTGGTAGCCTGAATTATCATGCATACTCTTATCCTTATCATGCATTGTGCGACGTGCTACATACATCTCACATCCGAAGATAGGCTTGAAAGGCTCTTCACCCTTCTCTTTCCTACCTTTATTGACCTTAGCACAATAGTCAGCAAACTCTTTTATGCCGAACATCACACCGTGATCAGTAATCGCCATACCCTTCATTCCGTCTGCAATAGCCTTATCAACAAGGCGTGTAACCTTAGACTGACCATCAAGAATAGAATAATTGGTGTGGACGTGTAAATGTACGTAATCTTCCATTGAACTTATGCGTTTTTGAGCTGTAAAGTTACGATGAAAAGCCGACATAACAAAAGATTGAGAGTGAAAATTTGTGGAAATGACAAAAAAGAAGTACCTTTGCAACAAAACAAATACGTCGTTTATCGACCATGGGAAAAATAAAAAAGAAACTCAAAAAGATTAGAATCCATCACGAAGGGACAAATACACTGCTCTACGGAGGTATAGGTCTTGTCCTTATTGCTTTGGTTCTCTGGTTTGCAGTTCCAACGAAGATACCATTTTGGATTTTTATAGTCGTGTTCGGTACTGTCTATGGTATAGTACTTAATTTCTATCGGTGCCCTATCCGCTATTTTGGTAGTGAGGATACGGAGGGTATTGTCGTGGCTCCAGCCGACGGCCATATCGTTGTTATAGAAGAGGTAGACGAAAACGAATATTTTCATGACCGCCGATTGATGATTTCAATCTTTATGAGTCTATGGAACGTTCATGCCAATTGGTTCCCTGTAGATGGAGTCGTAAAGTCTGTACAGCATTTTGATGGTAACTTCCATAAGGCTTGGCTCCCAAAAGCAAGTGAGGAGAACGAACATGCAGATACTATCATCACAACTCCTGATGGCACAGACATCCTCTGTCGTCAGATTGCAGGTGCTATGGCACGCCGTATCGTGACATATGCTAAGCCTGGTGAGGATTGTTATATTGACGAGCACCTTGGTTTTATTAAGTTAGGTAGTCGTGTTGATATCTTCCTTCCTTTAGGCTCTGAGGTATGTGTTAAGATGGGACAGGCGACAACGGGTGACCAAACAGTGATTGCTAAGTTGAAGCCAAATAACAAGTAAAGATGAAGAAACATATTCCTAATAGTATTACTTGTTGCAACCTTATTTCTGGTTGTATCGCTATTAGTTTTGCCTTTGCAGGCAAAATAGAGGTTGCATTGCTATTTATTATTATCGGTGCTGTGTTTGATTTCTTTGATGGAATGGTGGCACGCTTACTGAATGTTAGTTCTCCTATTGGTAAGGAGTTAGACTCTTTGGCAGACGTTATTACTTTCGGTGCAGCACCATCAGCTATCATTTTTTCACAGTTATACGTAATGTCTTATCCTGATTTTCTTGAGCCATTGCGTGGCTATTTGCCTTATGCAGCCTTTATCATGGCGGCTTTCTCGGCATTGCGTCTTGCAAAGTTCAATCTTGATGAACGTCAGGCATTAGGTTTTATAGGATTGCCAACACCAGCGAATGCACTCTTTTGGGGTTCACTTCTTGTAGGTGTAGGGGAGAAGTTAGAGACTCGTCCTTGGGCTTTATACTTTATCCTTGCAGGTGTTCTTATTAGTTCATGGCTGCTTGTATCTGAGATTCCAATGTTTGCTTTAAAGTTCAAGCACTGGTCATTCAAGGGTAACGAGGTGAAGTATCTCTTCTTGATTACTTGTTGTCCATTGATTGTTATCTTTGGTATCTCGTCATTTGCTATCATCATTGCGTGGTACGTGATACTGTCAGCTATCGTAAAACAATCTCCTACAAAACAGTAAGGGATATAAGTTCAAAGCTATGTCAATAATTGCTTTTATTCTGAAGTTTGCGTTTTTCATCTTCATTGCGTTTTTAGTGCTTATCTTATGGGTGGCTTATGCATTCTATAAGCAGATGACACGCGCGCGTCGTCGTTTTAATCCTAACGACTATCAGTATCAAGAACCAAGCTCTACAGAGAATACTATCATTGATAACCGCCCAATGGAAGAGCGCAATAAGCAAGTAATCCCAGACAGCGAAGGTGAGTATGTAGACTTCACGGAGTCTGATGATACGCAATCATAATAAGAGGTAATACAAGATTACATACATAAACAGAATAGGACAAATCAATCTGATTTGTCCTATTTTTTTATCTGTACATTTTCAATTGATGCTTAATTGCATTCGAATTAAGTCTTAATTGGCTTCTAAAAGATGCCCTTTTGAGGTCTTACTAACGCCCTTTAAGAGGCTTATAAAGCACCTTTTCTTTTGCTGTTTTGTAACATTTTGACTACAAGACAGTTACAAGTGTGCTTGAAAATACGTTTTTATCCCTTTAAATTGCCCAATGAATGGCAATTTATGTAAAGATATTTCACGTTCGCATGAACTACTTTTTGGTGTTCTTTTCTTATTAACAACTCAGCTTACGAGTACCATCTGGTTGTTCTTCAATCGTAACCTTGATGACATTCTCAGGGAGGATTTCCTCGATGAGTTCTGGCCATTCTAACAAGCAGAGGTTACCACTGTAGAAGTAGTCCTCATATCCCATGTCATATACCTCTTCCAACTTCTTGATACGATAGAAGTCAAAGTGATAGATTGGGTCACCGTTGCCATCCGTATATTCGTTGATAATAGCGAAAGTAGGGGAGGTGATAACATCTTCTACGCCCAAGACCTCGCAAAGAGCCTTGATAAAAGTAGTTTTTCCTGCACCCATCTTTCCGTAGAAAGCGAATACCTTTCCATCACCCATCCCCTTGACAAATTCCTTTGCAGCCTCATGGATGGTATCGAGACTTTTGATTGTAATTTCCATATTGTTTTCTTTTTATTCTGTTTATGCGGTAGGTGGTTATAAGTAGCTTGGCAATCAATGTTTTTATAAGCCTTTGATAGCTTTATAGACTTCTATGTCTGAACATTTCTGCCACAACCATCCTTTTCTATTAGATATTCATTTCCTTATATGATAAACTCTCTGGCTCATCTTGCAGATAACTTTTGAGGAAATCTCCCCTCCTTTCGGAGGGGTTGGGGGAGGCTTTTACCTCTTTCTCGGACTTAATGTTACCAATGGAACAATCATCTCTTCCATTGAGATACCTCCGTGCTGGAAAGTATCTTTATAGTAAGAGACGTAATAGTTATAATTATTCGGATATGCAAAGAACGAGTCGCCAGTAGCAAAGACATAGCTTGTGCTGAGGTTTGGTGCTGGCAGTTGTGCAAGGTGAGGATTCTTGATAGCAAATACCTGACGTGCATCGTAGTTGAGGCTCTTTCCTAACTTGTAACGCAGATTAGTGTTTGTATTGCGGTCACCGATTATCTTGACAGGATTCGTCGTGCGAATAGAGCCGTGATCGGTTGTAATGATTACCTTATAGTCAGACTGTGCCAACTCTTTGAATACATCTGCCAATACGCTATGCTGGAACCAACTAAGCGTGATAGAACGATATGCGCTCTCGTTGCTTGCTAATTCGCGTATCATTCGCATCTCTGTACGAGCGTGAGAAAGCATGTCGACGAAGTTGACCACAAGTACATTGAGGTTGTTCTGCGCAAGGTTCTTATATTGCTGCATGAACTTGTCTGCACCAGTAGAGTCGTTAATCTTATGATAAGAGAACTTATCATGTCGGCGATAGCGTTCTATCTGTGTTTGTATAAGCGGTTCCTCGTTAAGGTTCTTACCCTCTTCTTCGTCCTCATCTACCCACAGCTCAGGGAACATCGTAGCTATCTGCTTTGGCATAAGACCGCTAAAGATGGCATTGCGGGCATACTGTGTGGCAGTTGGAAGAATACTCATGTAGAGTTCTTCTTCAATGTCAAACATGTCGCCAATCTCTTTTGAGAGAATACGCCATTGGTCGAGGCGGAAGTTATCAATGACGATGAGAAACACCTTCTCACCTTTGTCAATGAGTGGGAACACCTTACTTTTGAAGATATCAGTACTAAGCAGAGGACGATTATCATCGTTGTTCGTCTGCTGTTTTTTCTGTCCAGCCAATTTAGAGAAGCTATTGCTGACTTTGTTGTCTTGTGGTGCTACCCAGTCAAGATAGTTCTTCGCAATGTATTTAGCAAAACCATTGTTGGCTTCTTCCTTTTGCATCTTCAGCATCTCGGTCATATTGCTATCAGCACTGCTTAGTTCCAGTTCCCAATGTACAAGCTTTCGATAGACGTCCTTCCAGTCATTGAATGTTCGGCAGTCGGCTATCTGCATAGCAATTTGTTGGTAGTTCTGCTGATAACCGCTTTGAGTTACTTCCGTAACAATCTCTTTTTGGTGGATATTCTTCTTCAGTGTAAGGAGAATCTGATTAGGGTTGACAGGCTTAATAAGGTAATCGGCAATCTTTGCACCGATAGCCTGGTTCATAATATCTTCCTCCTCGCTCTTCGTTACCATGACGATAGGTGTGGCAGGTTGAATCTCCTTAATACGTTGCAACGTTTCTAAACCAGATAAACCAGGCATCTGCTCGTCCAAGAGAACGAGATCGAATGTCTGTGTTTGGCATTGGTCGATGGCATCAGTACCATTGCTGACCGTCACCACTTCGTATCCTTTCTTCTCAAGGAAGATGATATGAGCCTTTAACAACTCAATCTCATCATCTACCCAAAGTAACAATCCATTGCTCATAGCTGTTATCTCCTTTCCTTAGAACCCCTCCAAATCGTAGTATTCATCTTCGATATCGTTCTGGATGGGCTGGTTCTTTTTATTATTCTTGTTGTTTGTCTTGTTCTGTTGTGGCACTTCATCACCAAAGTAGATTATCGGACCATCATCCGAAACCTTCTTCTTTGGTGCAGGTGTAGCCTGTGGCTTCTGTGTAGCAGGCTGTTGGGGCTTTGCTGTTGCAGGCTTAGCAGACTTGTCCGTAGCCACTGGCTTTGTTGTTTTTGCAGGTGCTACAGGAGTTGTTGGCTTAGCTGGTACAACAGGCTTAGCCGTCTTGTTAGGACTCATTGGCACTGTTGGCTTAGCCGGTGTCACAGGAGTAGTTGGCTTAGCTGGTTCCTCCTCTGGTATGAAGTAGGTGCTGTTGTCGTCCAGTATAGGTTTCTTCTCCTCCATTATAGGCTTCTTTTCTTCTATAATAGGTTTCTTCTCAGTTGCAGGTTTCTTATCTTCTACAACTGGCTTCTTGTCCTCTACAGGAATCTCAAAGGTATTGTTATCTTGTTCGATTACCTTCTGTTCCGTCTTCTTAGGCTTTGATTCCTCCATTGGGATAGTCATCGTGTTGTCAACAGGTACGTCCTGTGTGTCAGGATAGAGGTCAGGATCATTTGCATGTTTCTGTTCTATCTCCTGCTGTATGTCACGTTCACGTGGTGTTGCAACCTCTGCCGGCTCACTCAGTAAGTATCTTTGTGTCACGACTAAAGGTGCAAAATGCTTTGCATAGAACGCCTCGTAGTCCTTGTAACTGTATATTGTTCCTATCAGTTTAAGGTTCTTTTCGCTGATAATAATTCCCTTTGTACTCTTGCCCATTTGCTGTGTTACAGCCTGTGAAGCAAATAGTTGGCGTGCATATTGATAAGCCTCATCAAAGCTACGGAAGCCTGATACCTGTATCTGATGTAAACCATTGAGGTCTTCTATCTCAATTTCAAAGTTACGAACGAGGAAGTTTGTGAAGTTGAATCGTGCTAATTCGAATAGTAACTTATTTTCTTTCAGGGAGTCAGGGTGGTACACTAACAGGAACTTAAAGTCTATATCACGCTCTGAAGAAAGCTTAGCTTGTTGTATGCTATCGCTATCTTTCATTACGTTTGCACGATAGTTCCAGATGTCGTCAAGGTCAAACTTACCTCCACGCAGCTTCTTTCCAGCTTGCACACCATTAACAATCATACCCGCCATCTCGCTTATACGACTGTTAGGATACTTCTGTACAACCTCTTTCATGTCATTGACACAACCCGTAGGATCGCCATTGTTCAGTTTCCCTAAGCCTCCAATGAAGAGGAACTTATCCCTATTGGCACCCATTGGGAAGCGTGAATTCGAGATGCGAGTGTTAGCTGCAACCTCACCATATCGGCCTTGTTTGAAGGCTTCGTAGGTTGCTGCATAAAGCGAATCTTCAATCTGCACGCCGAAACGAAGGTTCTGTTTGTAGTACGGATCAGTAAGAAGAATAGTCCATTTACTCTTTGGGAACTTCTGACTTAGGCGTGTAACATAGTTCTCAGCCACCTGTGGTTCATTCTTACGCATGTAGAGTAGGTAGAGATGATAGTACACATCATCCATCTGTTCATAGTCAGGATAGTTGTCACTCACACGCCTTAAGGTCTTTTCAGCTAACCGAAGGTTGTCGAGTCTGTCCTTAAAGATAACACCAGAATGGTGCAAACCATCTTCTAATATCTTATTACTTGCCTCCAACTGTTCCGCAGTGAACGGTATCTGTGACAGATAATACTCACGTTTATGAGGGTCATTCTTGAGAGAGTCTGCCGCTTGTTTGATAGAATCCAGTCGTGCTTCAGCACGCATGATAGAGTCCCTTTGTTGCTCCGTAAACTCCATTGGCATATTGGCATTGCCTATTTTGCCCACAACACTTTGATTAATGCGCTGCCAGTTATCAACATTCTCTCGTTTACCCCATAGCTGTTGGAAGGTAGTCTTACCTTGTTGAACTGCTGTTGGGTTATAGAAATACCACGTATTTCCTTGCTGTTGTCTATTATTTAAAGGCTTAGGCGTTCCAAGGTTATTGTTTCCAAAGTTGCCATCCATACCTTGCTGCTGTCCATTATTCATTGCAGTCTGCAGCTGTCGTTCTTCTTTTTCTTTCTTCTTAAGGGCTGTGATAACACGATCAATCGCAGCATTACGCTCTTGTTCAGAACATTTTGCAAGATATTGAAGCGAGTCTTGGAGCTGTACGGCATCTGTATAAGGCGCTAATTCGTCTAATATCTTTGAACGTTCAGACAACTGCTCATAGTCTTTGCGGTCCTTATCAAGGAGTCCGATAGCTTCTCCATAGCATCGTTTAGCATCTCCAAAGCGTTCCTTTGCCCAGTAGAGATCACCGAGGTGGAGCAGTAATACGCCTTTCTCAATACCACTTCTTGTTGCCTTCTTGTTACCTAACTCGTATGCATTAATAGCCGCCAGTGTGTCTCGGGCAGCAAGGTGTATATTGCCCATAGCGTAATACACTTGGTCAAGATACTCCTTGTTATTGTCCGAAGCAGCCATTTTCTTGAGCTTGCTAATCATCTTCTTCGTCTGCCCCTTAGCGGTAACTTCAGTCTGAGCAATACGTGCATTGAACTCTAATTCATAGGGAGGGTTGGTACGGATTACGCGTTGGAACGCTTTGTAGGCTTCCTCATTTCTGCCGAGTGAAGCCAATACCTGTCCCAGCAGATACAGCTCGCGAGCCTTCTGTTTCTTACGCATTTCATGCTTGATAACCTTTTGGAGATAAGGAACAGCCTTCTCAAACTCACCTGAATGCAGGTAATAATCAGCATAGGTATAGTCCCATTCTTTCACAGCTCGCCAGTCCAAAGAGTCGCGCTGCATATTCCGAATGACATCCTCAGCATCATAGAGCCAGTCTTGTTCTATGTAACACTTAGCTAACCAAGCCCTTGCTTTCCCATAGATAGCAGGTTGTCCTTTGTAGATGCGGCTTATATAAGCAAAGGTGGCAGCCGCTTCTTCAAAGGTACCTTTGTGGAATTGTGAACGCCCCATAAGCATCCATGCCTTCCATAAGAAGGGATTATACTCACGACGCGATAGCCATTCTATGTCCTTTTCAGTCTTTCGTCTACTCTTTGTCCATTCTGGTCTTTTCTTGATACTATGCTTTGCAATCGCCTTCTCAGCCTTTTCTATAGCCCTATCGAAGTTACCCTTTCCTAAGTCACGACTATTCTTATTGCCGACAGTATAGAGTGGGATGAGTTCTGTGAAGTTATCTTTATTTCCCTTCTCCTTCTCTAATGAGCCGTCAATATAAGCTTGTGCACCGTTATAGTAGACGTTATAACGTGTATTGAAGGCATGCCACCAACGCGTTTGCGCGGTGTTATTCTTTGTTGAGCAACTAATAATTGTTAGTACACTGATTGCCAACAGAGAGGGGATAATATGTCTTAATACTCTTTTCTTCACATTTCCTTTTATTGTTCTGTTCTAAAGCATGTATCTTCAGACAGCAATAGATACAGATATAACAAGCTTAATCTTCTATCATTGTTATCAACTCATCTTTAATTTGATTGGGTAGGTTGATTTCCCGAAGGATAAGACTTCTGTTCCAACCTTTCACCTCATGGGGTTGCATCGTATAAAGAACCGTTGCAAACTCCTCTACCTCCTCGTCGGTATATTGGTCAGACGGCCTACCACGAAAACGATCAAGTTCTTCATCGTCATAGTATTCTACGCCTTTCACAGCTGCTTCCATCATACATACCTGTTCGCATTTATCATCTGTTCCATCACAAGAAGAACAATCCCCAGATGTCGGCATGACAACATCTGGCTCACCTTCTTTCTTCTTGGTGAGCTTTGTTGCTATAGCAGCTATAATCGCTAAGATTAAAAGAGAACCTATGCCAATGAAAAATATATTCATTCTTTTACTTCGTTTTATTGTTTGAGCGGCTCTGTGAGTAGGTTAATCCACTTCTTGTATATGGAAGCCCGCTTTGCGTAAATCGTCCCAATAGTGGAGATAAGACTTAGAAACTACCTCTGGATGATTGATGCGTATCTCGCCCAATTTGATAGCTAATGGGGCAAACGACATTGCCATGCGATGGTCTTCGTAGGTTTCTATGATAGGTTCTGCCATTGGTTCGCAACGTTCACCATTCCACGAAAGCTCTGTTCCATTCTCATCATAGAGGATATAACCTAACTTCTCCATCTCTCTCTTCATAGCTTCAATGCGGTCAGTCTCTTTAATTTTTAGCGTACCTAAGCCTGTGAAATGGAAGGGTATTCCTAATATTGGACACACAGCGATGAGCGTTTGGGCTAAGTCTGGCTGATTGGTAAAGTCATACTCCATTCTGTTCAGCATTCGTGAATGGCGTGTCAATATCGCTTCTGGTAAGCCGTTAGAATCTTTATCCTTAAAACTTGTCTTTATTCCTAATAGTGAGAAGATGTAACGCACAGCCGAGTCGCCTTGTCGTGAACCATCTTTCAATCCTTGCAAAGCCACCTTTGAGCGGGTGTCATCTGTCAGAGCAAGTATCTCATACCAATAGCTTGCTGCGCTCCAATCACTTTCTATCGTGTAGGCACGTTGCTGATAGGCTTGTGACTTTACGCTAATTGTATCAAAGTCTGACCATTCTGCCGATACACCAAACTCATGCATAAGATGCAATGTGAGGTCTATGTAAGGTCGTGAAATAATGTTACCCGTCAGCTTTAGTTCTAATCCTTTTGTCAGAATAGGCGCAATCATTAATAGTGCAGAGATATACTGCGAACTGACGTTGCCTGGTATCTGCAATGAACCTCCTTCAAGTTGTCTGCCACGGATGTGGAGTGGGGGATAACCTTCTTCGCCAACATATTCAATCTCTGCCCCTAAATAGCGCAGGGCATCTACGAGAATACCAATCGGACGATGTTTCATTCGTTCCGTTCCTGTGATTGTATATTCTCCATCTGTTGCACTTAGATAAGCAGTCATAAAGCGCATTGCTGTTCCTGCAGCTTTAATGTCGATAATATCCGACTGCTTATTTAACCCACGGATGATAACCTCTGTATCGTCACAATCCGATAGGTTTTCTGGCATCATTCCTCCCTTTGTAAGTGCTTGGATAATCAATGCACGATTACTGATACTTTTTGATGCGGGAAGCGTGATAGAAGTATCAATATGTTCGGGGCAAGTTATGATGTATTGCATGTGTATTTAGTGCAGATTTATTATAGGACAAAAGTACGAAATAAACTTGGTATAAGAGAAAAAGAAGTCCAAAAGTTTGCTAATATGGTGGAAAGTAACTAATTTTGCATTGCTTTAAAAGGAACGGGATGTAGTTCAGTAGGTTTAGAATGCTGGTCTGGGGGACCAGTGGTCGCCAGTTCGAGTCTGGTCATCCCGACTGTGAAATATGATTACAAAAGAGGCTATTATAGCCTCTTTTTTGTTGATAAAAATCATACTTGCGTCCTGTATTATAAAGTATGTCCTTTACTTCATATCGAAAGTGAGTTTCTATAAATCCTTTCTTCCCTTTCTTGTAAACGTGTGGATGCTTAGCACATGTTGTGCGGAGCCTCAGCACCAATGGTGCGCATGGTGCGCACCAATCGTGCGGACGGTTTATAGCCTTGCAAAATGCCTATTATACGTAGCGCAAAAAGGACTATTTACATCTTACGCTATGGTGGAAAGAAAGCGTGTCACGAGTGATGATGTGGGGTTAACAATCTCCTTTGTATTATCGACTAAAACGAACAATACCTTTTGTGTTTAAGAAGTAAGCGGATAGAAAATGTTTGTATCTCAAATCTTATTTGTATCTTTGTCCCATCTGTTAAGATAATAAAACCAAAATCTATCGTATTATATAATTAAATACAAACAAGAAAATGGCTACAATAGGCGTAACCTCTTGGGCAAATCTGTTGCAGGATTCTCTGCTGTTTATTCATAAAAAAAATGGACTTAATAGTATCTTTTCTTGGAGAAGATGTTTAGGTAGGGGCGTGTTCATGCTCTTTGCTTGTTTTCTATTAGGTCAGTCAGTCAATGCGCAGAACTTCAGAACGTTGCGAGATGTAAAAGTGAATGAGACCGTACTTGATCTTTCACAGTCTGATTGTAAAGTGATTCCTCGCAATGCAATGCACTCGTGTCATCGTCTTACATCACTTACACTTCCTTCACAACTTGATTCTATCGGTACGCAAGCGTTCTTTGCTTGTGACGGAATCAGTGGAAAACTATATTTTCCAGCAACTACACGTGTGGTAGATGCATCAGCTTTTAATGGTTGTCGTCAGTTGACAGAATTGTCTTTCGACGGCTCTACACGTATAGGTGCTTTTGCTTTTGCTAATTGTCGTAGACTTCGTGAAGTTCGTCTCTCGGCTATTGTTCCTCCTGCTTGTGCTGACAATGCTTTTGATGGTATAGACCTTAGCCGTGTGAAACTCATCGTTCCTGCTCAAGCAAAGAAGGCATATCGTAACGCACCAGGCTGGCGAAACTTCTTCTCACGTCATGAAATGGAGAATGTATGTGACCCAGAGAATCTCCTCGTACCTCGTCCTCTCAAGCTGGAAGTCTACAAAAATAGTCTTCCTCTCAAATGGAAAGATGTTGTAGGGGTAGAGGCTCCACAGGAATTGAGTAATGAAAAGATGCAAGCTGAACGTATTCTCGGTGAGCGAACAGTCTATAAGAAAGGACGAAAGACTGGACCGATGGTGCGTCTTGCACTTGATAAGTTGTTTACCAATGATGAGGCTTACACCTTACAAGTGAATGATAAGGGAGTAACTATCAAAGGACGTACAGCTATGGGCGTGTTTTATGGACTGATGACACTCGAACAGCTTTGTGTTGGCAATGGTGTTTCGGCACGTTCAGAGAAGATACCTGCACTTTATATTGCGGACCAACCACGTACAGCAATCCGTGAATTGATGGTCGATCCAGTGCGTCATTTTATTCCGTTTGAGGATTTAAAGGGTTTTATCGTTGAGATGGCACGCTATAAGTTTAATGCACTCCATCTCCATTTGGTAGACGATCAGGCATGGCGTATAGAGATAAAGAAATATCCAGAACTGATTGAGAAGGCGTCTGATCGTGTCGGAATGGATGACATGCCAGAGCGTATCAGCGGTTATTATACCCAAGACCAGATGCGCGAACTTGTTCGTTTTGCAGCACAGTATCATGTTATGGTGATTCCAGAGATTGAACTCCCAGGACATGAGGTGGCTGCTGTTCACTGCTTTCCACAGCTCTCTTGCGCTAAGAAGCCTGTACCTATTCGCTTGACTTGTGGTGTGAGTAATGAGTTACTATGTCCTGCAGAGCCTTTTGTCTATGAGTTCCTCGATAATGTTTTGACAGAGTTAGCCGATGTATTCCCTGCTCCATACGTTCATTTGGGTGGTGATGAGGCTGGGCAGCCACCATTGGGTGCATGGTCAGATTGCGCTGCTTGTACAGCACTGAAGAAGAAAGAAGGGTACACAGAGAACTGGCAGTTGCAGCAATACCTCTTTGATCGTGTGATTAATAAACTTCAGTCATTGGGTAAGACACCAATGTATTGGTATGAGCAGGAGTTTAAGACGATTCAGCCGGGATGCGTTGTTTACGCGTGGAGACATGGTCTGACGAAGACAGCTATTGATGCTGCTGTGCGTAATAAGGCGAAGATAATGCTCTGTCCAGGTGAACACTGTTACCTTGACTATCCACAGCAGAGGGGGGATATGCCTGAAAAGAACTGGGGTATGCCTGTCACAACGCTTGAGCAAACCTATCGTCTTGACCCAGCATGGGGACAGGATAACGTCTTTGTACGTGATAATCTGCTCGGTGTGAGTGGAACGCTTTGGAGTGAATGTATCAACTCTACAGAACGAATTTACTATCAAGCTTTCCCACGTGCAGCCGCTTTGGCTGAGGCAGGATGGAGTGTACCAGAACGTAGAAGTTATAAGGAGTTCCTCAAGCGAGTTCGTCCGCTGACAGATGATATGCAACGTCGTGGTGTTGCGGTTAATGTAAGATAGATTCTAATTGATGGTCTTCGGGCTGTAAAATGAATGTCTTTACGGCTCTGACTGATTATTTATAAAAGAATTATCATCACAAAGATAATGATTTATTTACGTGATGATAATTCTTTTTTTTGTATGAAAATAAATATTTATTATCGTGAAGAAAAATATTTATTTTCATGAAAATAATTCATTATAGATTGAAACTTACACCTGTAACGACCCATGCGCCTGGCTGTGGAACATTGCCATAGTCAACGTAATGGGCACCAAATAAGTTGTTTGCTTCAACATATGCCGTCCACTTCTTTGCATTCCAAGTCATACGACTATCAACAACGCCATAACTCTTATAGCTTTGTCGTTGGTTATTCGTATCAATATAGTTTCCCATACGATGTTGGAAGCGATAGTAGAAGCCAAGGTCAAGGTTGCGCCAGAGGTTCAACTGGAGATTGCTTACAAATTTATTCTTCAGATATTCCAACGCATATTTGCTTACATAACCTTGATTATCAACCTTCTTCTGGTGGATATAGCTATAAGCCATACCAAACTTCTTAAAGAATCTTTGTGAAGGAAGAAGCTGATAGAGGTCGAAATCGAGTGAAGCCTCTGTTCCAAAGTGCTTTATCTTTCCGAAGTTTACACTCTTCCATAGCACAGCTCCGTTAGCATCTAATGTACCATCACTAATCCAGTCGATAAGGTTCTTATGATTGTTCCAGTAAACGCTTGCCTTGGCAGTGACGCCCTTGTTGTCATATTTCACACCCGTTTCGAATGCTGAAAGTTCTTCTGGGCGAAGATGTTTGTCTGCCTTATGACCGCCAACAGAGTAGAATAACTCGGTGACTGACGGCATACGGAGGGATGAATTATAGGAAGCATATAACTTCCAAGCGTTTCCTATACGGTAACTTGCATCAACTCCAGGGTAAACACGCATTGGCATATCTGCTTGACTGTTCTTGACAGCTGTCAAACCAGCTGACAGTGTGAAGCGGTCAAGGATGATATTATGTTCAAGGACAAACTGAATGTTCGTGCGATTCAGCCCGACAGTATAATCTCTGTCTGTTCCATGGATATGCTTTGGACGAGAGAGTGGTTCACCAAGGTTACCACTTACGAGGTCTTCATTGCGTAGCTCGGCAGCGAAGGCAGTACGTCCAGCTGTCCAATCAAAGTAAGCATTGAGGTTTACACCATAGATGTCAGTACGGTGATAGTTGAAAGGATACTTATTGGATGCGCCACGGAAAAGCTCAAAGCGGTCCATGTTGCGGTTCCAATAGATAGAAGGGCGAATGTGGAAACGACCCCTTAGGTTCTCAGCCTGAATGGCTGTGAAGGTCTTGAAAGTGTGTTCAAACTGGTCATCGTACTTTGCTGAATAAAAAGTATTTGATCCAAAGTCTTTCACACTCATACCTGTATGCCAGCGAACGACCATGTCTTCATCCGTATAATTACCTTGATAGAAGACTTTTGCAGTGCGATAATCAGCGTTGAGGCTGCCTGCTTTGTTGCGAAGATAGCCATCACTGCGAGTGTAAGAAGCTGATAGCTGATTGTTCCAACGGTCTTTTGAAGCAATGTTTCCACGTACGCCAGCACTAAGATAGCCGTATGAGCCACCTTCAATATGGGCAGAAAGACTTGTCTTCTGTGGAGTTCGGGTTACGATGTTTATAGCACCTAATAAAGAAGATGTACCATAAACGCGGGCTGCTGGTCCCTCAAGGACTTCTATTCGTTCGATTTCACTGATGTCAACAGGGAAGTCAAAGGAGTTATGTCCAGTCTGTGCATCACAGATATTGATACCATTAAGGAGGACTGTGATTTGTTCTGAGTTACCACCACGAATACTTACGTCGGTCAAGGCACCTAAAGGTCCTTTCTGTCGGACGTCAACACCGACGGCATACTTTAACAAATCGTTTACACTTTGTACTGGAGCCGCCTGAATGTCTTCACGACTCAGTACAGTTACCATTCTCGCTTGCTGACTAACTGTCAGCGGTGCCCGCGTTCCAGTGACGTTCACTTCCTCCATCATGATGCCTCTGTTGGTGATAGTTGAGTCCGTCTCTGCCTTCTCTGTTTCAACGCTAATGCCTTTGGCAGTAGCATTTTGTAAGGTAGCGACGCTCAGTACACCAATCAGAACCTCTTTCCCAAGAACGGAAAAGAGCGAATAGCCGTGGTTGGAGAAGTGTTTAAACTTCAGAACGCTGCGCTTTTGAAATGTTGGTTTGTACATAATATAATTAAAGAAACGTCGGAAGAAAGAACTTTTCTTCCCTGCCGACAAACGAGTGCAAAAGTACTAAAACTTTTTGTAATGGCGAGGAATTATCCGTATTATTCGCTGTTGTGAGGCGGACAGAACGTCATTGGTCAAAACAGAAATTATGTGTCATGACCTTATAATATAATGATTGTAATTCCCTGTAGCTTCATAGATTGTCCATATATTCCCTTTAGAAAGTTCGTAAGTTGCATGTAAAGAAAAACCTTGACAGGGTTTGGGAATAGTCTGGTTAGTAATCCCAGTCAAGTTAATAGAGTTTCTTTTTGAATTTTTTAAAAGGAATATTGTTTTTTTTTGTTCAATTATTTGGAACTTATCATTTTATTTTCTATATTTGCGACATAGATTTGACTATTACTTTAACAGAAGCTGCATTATTTATATAACTAAATAACTAACGGACATGACAGGATTTATACAGGTTCTATCTTGTCAATCTGTCCATTTTAAGAACCTAACTAAAAACTTAACACTATGGGAGTAACTGGTAAAACTATCAGCGCGTTGCAAGGACTTCCTTTTAACAACTTAATTGGTGGACCGTTGAATGCTTGTATCTTGGCACAGGCAGAGGCAGCACAGACTACGGTGAATTTTATTCAAGAGGTGGGTCTGAATCAATTGGAGGATGGCACGAAGGAGGCTATCTATGTGTACTTTAACTTTATACAGAATGGACGAAAGGTGACTATCAGTGTGCCCTTGCTGACGATTCTTCCTATTCCGTATATTGCTATCAATTCTATTGACATCAACTTCAAGGCAACTGTAACTGGTGTTGAAAACACTTCTTTTACTGATGAATATTCAAGTGAGTATAAGGGGGATTACACAAGAAATACAAAGAGTTGGTTTAAGAGAAAAACAACCAGTCTGCAGACTTCTTATTCTTCTAAACACGATTCCAAAAGTACGCAGGATTCATCATTCAGTATTGAAACCACGATAGATGTGGCTGTGCATGCAGGTCAGGAGTCTATGCCTGCAGGTATGGCAAAGATTCTTGAATTGCTGGGTGCTGCAATGGATCTCTGCTCACCAGATGGAGAGTTGACTGTAAACGATACCATGTTCTATGTGGAAAAAGGCAAGACGGCAAAGGTTATCGCACAGTATAAGACACCTGCTGGACTGTATGATTCTTCTGGTATCACCTGCTCGAATGGTGCTGCGGGTACGGAAAATAAGATGGAGAAGACGAAAGAGTTTGAATTGGCTGTAGGTACTCATAAGATTCTATATGGTGATGCACATGCAATAGAGATAAAGGTTGCAGAGTCTGCAGCACCTGTTGCTCCTGCTCAGCCGAAGTAATATCTCCTCGAAAGTATTGTTCATTTATTAATTTCTAAATCTTTCCAAGGTTATGGCATCCATTGACACGACTCCTTCTCAAGTCGCCACAAATGCTTTGCAGTCATTACCTTTTGGTACTCTCATAGGAAGTCCGCTAACTGCCTGCATTGATGCGCAGGCAAAAGCTGCACAATCTTCTTGGGAGTTTATCAGAGATGTAGGACTGACAGACACTGAGGACGGTGGAAAGAAGGCAATTTATGTGAGTTTCGAATACCGCAAAGATGGGCGTTCGGCAACTCTTTGCCTGCCATTGCTGACGATAGTTCCGATTCCTTACCTTGCTATACGAGAGATTGATATTGCCTTCAAGGCACGCATCTCTGCGGCAGCATCTACTTCAAAGTCCGTACATAAATCCTTTGGATTTGAGGCGGGGATGAAGGCAAAGGCAGGAGTAAACTATCTCATAGCAAGTGCCAGTGTAGAATTGAGCACCAGCATATCAAGCAAGAAAGACTCTACAGCTACGCGTGATTCCAAGTACAGCGTGGAATATACGATGGACGTGAATGTCAAGGCTGGACAGGATGATATGCCTGCTGGAATGGCTAAGGTGCTGGAGGTACTCAGCAACTCTATTGACTCTACGGACACAAAGGGTGAAATGCATGCCTCTGATCAGGTTGTTAGCCTGGCAGGTGGCAGAAGCACCTATATCTCTTATAAGAATAGCGAAGGCTATTATATGCCTGAAGATATTAATTTATATGAGTATAAGGACTCTAAGACGGGCAGTGCGCTTACAGACAAAGAATGTCGGACAACTGCCGATGACACTGGAGTACTCTGCGAGTTCAAGAAAGAGGGATTCTATTGTGCAAAGGCTGGCAAGAAAATGCTGGTCATTAAAGTAACTAAATAGTAACCGACTATGCCAGATGATAAGAATATAGGAAAAGATGATAATCTTACCAATAACTCCCCGCCTACGGAACAAGACCCGAAAACGGACGGAGATGCCGCAAAAGGTGAATCTGGAAAAGAGGGCGGTGGTATCCTTACTGATATTATAGATACGGTTAAGGATACTGTTAAAGACAAGGTTAAAGAAAAGATAGAAGACAAGGCTAATGATCTGTTAGGCACTGACAGCGGTAAGGGTAAGGATTCCGATAAAGATGCCGGAGGTAAAGCTGAGGATAAAGACAGTAATACCGAGACTAAAGACAAGAACGCCGCTGATACTTCGAAAGAGGAAAAAGGTGGAATTGTTGAAGAAGGTAAGAGTGCTCTTGATGGTGTCAAGAATGCTGTCGGAACTGACAATAAGGGAGGTGCAAGCCAACCGTCATTAGCTGATCAGATGAAGGATTTGGACGAAGTGCAGATTGATAAGGCTTTTGTGGAAGACTCCCTGAACCTGCTTGATAAGCTGTCGTTTGATAAACTTATAGGTAATCCGTTACGTGCGGCCATCAAGGCACAGCGTGACCTTGCAAAGGAAACGCTCAGTTACATCCGTGAAGAAGGCATAAAAGTGGACAAGGACGGACAGGGACAGATAATCTATGTCACGATGAACTTCGTCCGCGATGGCAAACAGGTAAAGATGCGGGTCCCATTGCTTACGCTGATGCCTGTGCCACGCCTCTCCATAACGTCCATGAACTATACGTTCAAGGCGAAGGTGGATGCAATCTCATCGGTTGTGGCTTCTGTCGGAAGTGGCGGAACACCTGTCAATACCACTTTTGGATTGAATAGCAATGATAAATCTGCTAAGCCTTCTTCCTCTGGAGGAGGAGCGCAGAAGCCCTCAACGGATAAGGGAGGTGCAGCAGGTCAGAATGCTAAACAAGCTGAAGCGGAGACCAAGTCAAGCCCTAAGGCAACCTTGTCAGCCAGCTATTCGTCAAAGAAAGATTCCGGTGCAACCCGTGACTCACGTTACAGTGTGGAAACAACGATGGACGTTACCATCACTGCAAGCGAAGGTGAAATGCCTCGTGGAATCGACAAACTGTTAGGTGTACTTAATGAGTCGACGGAAGTCATAGACCCAAATGGTATCCTTCAGGTGTCGACAGAGCAGGTTTCACTTGTCAACGGGTATGCTGCCATATCGGTAAACTATCGTGACGAAAAGGGAGCTTACCAGCCAACAGCGGTGAAATGCGTGCAGCTTAATGGCAAGAAAACTCCTACTTTGCTGCAGAGTGGCGACAATATGCTGCTTGTGTTCAGTGAAAAAGGAACCTATAACATTACTGCAGGGAAACTGCAACGCATAGTATTTGTATCATAAAATAATTTCAATATGACGAAATTGCAAGATGTAATAGCTTCTGTGTTGCGCGACGTTCTGTCTGCGCAGCATGAAGCTAACCTCCTTACAGAAGCACTTGCTGACCAATATGAGGGTGCGGGTGTTATTCATCAGCTGAACCTGCCTGCCGTGACCATCGGTGATATGGAAATAACTTTCCGGTTCGCAATAGACTCTGACGGTGGACAAACCGGTGAAATCCCAGAAGACGGCATTCAGTCAATGGATGTTATCGTAGATGCTGACCGTCTGGCGGTATTACCAGAGAGTGCCGTTCATAGCCTTTCGTTGAAGGTCTCACCACAGGACAGCGTAAAAATCACTGAATCATAAACCTCTGATAATGCATTATGGGCAACGATACTACCAATACCAAGGATATTCGTCCTGAAGATATGTCTGGTAACAGAGATAAGTTTTCGATGGACATGACGTTGGCAGATATGCTGACGGGAATGATTCAATCAACTGTTGCCGCTGACCAGAAGGCTGCTGAAGACTACCTGAAGGTGCTGCGTGACTACGCACTGATGCCCTCTGCAAATGCAAAAGGGCGGGAAAGGCTCAAGATGATAGACTTTGAAATGACAGATTCTGATGGAGAGCGTCAGGTTATCTCTATCCCTAAGCTGTCACTGCTACCACTTCCTGTGCTGCGTGTTTCTGAAGCAACATTCGATATCGAAGCGCAAATTGATATCAAGACTGTTGTGAGCGGTAAAGAGCGTGAGTACTTCTTGAAGCGTTATCCATTATTTAAGAAAAGGTTAATATCTGTTTCTAAAGAAGAAAGGGCGGATAAGCTGGGAGAAGAAATGCTGAGGAGAAAGATAATAGCACCTGGTGTCCGTGTCAGACTCATCAGACCTGTGCCGACAGAAACATCAAAGTCCATGGAAATGGAAAAGAAGATGACAAACATTAAGGTACATGTCAAGCTCGAACCAGTCCAGCTGCCCGATGGTATGCGCGGATTACTGCAAGCAACTGACAGCAGTATCAAGGTGATAACAAAAGATAAAAACCAAGAATAACTTCAAACTTATTAACTATGACAAATAATCAACAGAAAACCCCAGGACTCAATTGTCCTAAATGTGGAACATTCATTTCTACTTCCATCACAGAACTGCTTTCGGCAAGTGGACTGCACTGCCCACACTGTCACCTCGTGCTGAATATCAACCGAAACGAGTCAAAGCGGGCGATGGAGATATTGAAAAACGTCGAAGAGGCACAACAGAACCTCAAGAAGGCAAGTTCATTCCAACGATAATTCCGTAACACTATGCAAGATGGAACTAACACAAATGCAGGCAAACAGGTTGTGAGCGCCCTCAATTCCATCCCCTTCGGAAACATCATCGGCGGTCCATTGGCAGCATGTGTTCATGCACAGGCTGAGGCTGCGCAGACTACAATGGATTTTATCCGTGGTTTCACGATGACAGATTCGAGTCTTGATATTGAGGGTACAGAGCCTATTACCGTTACTTTCTCATTCATAATGGGAGGAGTTCCCACACTCATGACGGTACCGCTTATGACCATCGTGCCTATCCCATATATGCGCATTAACTATGTTGACCTCTCTTTTACGGCCGACATAACTGCCTGCGACAGCGATAAGATGGAAGCAAAATATGCTTCGGAGGGGTACAAACGCACCGAAGAGGATGAAAAGTCTATTTCGATGCAGAGCAAAATGGGGATCAATATTCGTGCCGCTACCAGCGATATGCCAGCCGGTATGGCGAAAATGCTTGAGTTCTTTGGCAATAATCTCATTATACATGAGACTCTGACAGCCGAAGAAGTGGAGAATATGCGGTGGGAAGCAGCTCGCCAACGTGCTATCAGAGAGGCTGAAATTGAGGAACAGAAGCGCATTGAAGAAGAAAGAGAGCGTGAGAGAGAACGCCGTAGAGTCAGAGAACAAAAGCGTCGTGAAAAGATTGCAGACCTCGTACAGGCACTCAAGTATCATAAGGAACACTCTGAAGAGGAGTGGATAAGGGAACAGAAACTGAAAGAAGAGAGGGAGCGAATGAAGAAAGAAGCTCTGGAGCGTCGCATACGTGAAAATCGTCCTGACCCTAACAATCCTTTTGCATTGCCTGAAACCAATAGAAAGAAACCGCATCCGGAATGCACTTTTGACCCCGGTAAGAGTATACAGTGGAACATTGAACGACAGGAAACGTTACGTGGTGACAACAGACGGGACTGGTTGCGCAATCATCTGTTGCTTGCACTTAGGACAGCACAGCGTATCTATCCTGATACACTCTCTTCTGATAATGGTCAGCGTATTCTCAAGGAAGACCTTGCGAGTTTCAGCAAACGATATAATGGCTGGTACACTTACGGCGAACTCAATAACAACAAGTTACCCAAGTGTTATCTTGAGGGTGGCTATATAGATAAAGCCTATACTGACTTCGTAGGTTATGTGCTTGACAATGAGCGTAAGCGTGCTGCTGCTACCATTGCAGGTCCGAGCGTTATAGATCAGTCTGGTATAATTGGCTCTGGTATTGTGCGCCCTGATATTTTAGATAGCATTACTGATATAGGAGGCACTATTGATATAGAACGACCTATTAAAGTAGATCCACTGGGTAGAATACCTTCTGGTGTCATTGATAGACTTACAGAAACAAAAGAGACTATCAATGTGGAGCGACCTGTTCGTCCTCGTGTGGTTACGCGTTCAGCATCCAGTAATCGAATAATTGATGGGGAGAGTATTAGGGGAGAAAAGGTAGACAAGTCCCTAAAAAGTGGGAAAGTCAAATCACGTAAGAAGAAATGAGCAAAATCCAGAAAGATACACTCAGAAAGAAGACGTATCAAGATGCCATGTGGCTCTCTGACGTCATGCGCAAGACACTTGCCGACTGCGTTGAGGCACAGCATGAGACTTTGGAAAAGTCGCTTGACCTCATTGAGCGCATGGCTTTCCGTTCCTCCGATGGCAGTTCTGAGCCTGTAGTGGTGACGTTCTCTCTTCAGATGGATGGGAAAAGTCATACTCTCCGTGTGCCCCTGTTGGTACTGGTGCCGCTTCCTTTCCTGCAAATCAGTCAGGCTGATCTTACTTTCTTCGTGAGTATCATGTCCTCAAATACCAGTCAGCAGGAAGGATTAAAGGTGCGTTTCTCGCCCTCCAATAAACTGTTGCCCGAATCACGGCAGACAGGATACGATGTGCGCAATAACATTCGTGTGAACATTAAAGCCTCTGCTGAACTCCCTGCGGGCGGCATGTCACGTTTGTTGCAGATAGTAGGCAACAACTGCATCCGCATTCGGAAGCCTGACGAGCCGACGGATAATCAATAAGTATCAATTCCAAGAACCTCTAAAACAGAAAGAATATGCCTGAATCCAATGCTCCCAACCAAAGTCAGCAGAACTCTCCGCTGAACGCACTTGATTTCAATCGCATCATTGGCGGACCTCTATCTGCCTGTGTCAATGCTCAAGAAGAGGCTGCTCTGGCTACCCTTGATTATCTCAATGGGGTGGTGTTTAGAAAACAAGACGGAGACCCTTACAACCTTGAGCCTGTCACCGTAACCTTCTACTTTGAAAGTGGCGGAGTGGTAAACCGACTCATTATGCCACTTGTCTGTATCGTGCCTGTTCCTTATCTGCAGATAGAACAGGTTAACCTGACCTTTCAGGCAACGGTTACGGAGAGTAGTATACAGGACAATAAGGTAGAACTCAAGGCAAAGTATTCTGCTCCCGGTGACTCTGGTGCAATTACGGATGTTACTAAGGAGGAATATAAAAGCAAGCGGTGTATAGATGTAAACCTCTGTGTTACCACAGCGGATATGCCAATGGGTATCTCCAAACTTATCGAAATCTTCAATAACCAGCTTGTAGAGATAAAACAGGAAGAGCCTATTGTTGACCCCAAACCGCCGGTTCTTCCGCCTTCTGATCCAGAGAAGACGGACGAAAAACCTGATGTGCAGCCTCGCTATAATATCCAGTTAATTACCAAACCTCACAAGGAACAGAAGCCGTTTGTGGTGAACACTGTCAATTCACGTTGTCATAATAATAGTGCTCTTACGGGAACTTCGCTTAATAATATTCTCAAGAGTAAAATGAAGACCATCCCGCTTGAGACAGATTTTGCTACAGCCAGATCTATTGTGAAAGCATTGAAGAAAAAGAACATAGATGCGGTAATGGTAGAGGTGTTGTAGCAGATGTTTTGCGGTAAGGGGTTCTGGGGCAGCGTTCTTGTAATGAAGGATTTGTAATGACTCCTTTCTTACAAGCTTATGAATTTATAGATTAATCCGAGGAGTGAAAGAGATAGGAAGCAATGAGTAAATTGTATTTCCCTTTTCTCTGTCACTCTTCGGATTTCTTATTAGTCAGAACCGTTTTTCTTCGCTTAGGTCAGTGTTTTTGCAGCACCTTGGAGTGGTGAGCATTTCGAATGAGATTTGGGTTAAATAATGATGTGTGTTGTGCCCTGATAAACTGATTTAGGTTTAAGAGGATACCTGCTGTAATTCTTTCAGATAGTGCATGACATAAATGTATTAAGGATAATATTTGGAAAGATGTAGAAAAAAGCACGAGTATTGTTCTTTATATTTGAGATTTTTAGTACTTTTGTAGGCAATTAATTTTCGAAACAGACTAACGATTAATTGCACAATGAAAGCATTACGTGACCGTATTCTTAAGGATGGTAAGTGTTTCCCAGATGGTATCTTGAAGGTAGACAAGTTTATTAATCACCAGATGGATCCTAATCTGATGAAGCAGATTTGTGTGGAGTTTATTCGCCGTTATGCATCAACGGAAATCAACAAGATTATCACAATTGAAGCGAGTGGCATTGCTCCTGCCATTATGATGGGCTTTTTGCTCGACCTTCCTGTGGTCTTTGCGAAGAAGAAAAAGCCTTCGACAATGGGTGATATGCTTTCAACAAGCGTCTTTTCGTTTACCAAGCAAAGAGAGTATAACGTCGTGATATCCAAAGAGTATCTCGGTAAAGGCGATAAGGTGCTGTTTGTTGATGACTTCTTGGCTTATGGTAATGCGGCGAAAGGAATCATAGATCTTTGTAAAAAGGCAGGTGCAGAGTTAGTTGGTATGGGCTTTATCATAGAGAAAGCGTTCCAACATGGTCGTGATGTGATTGAAGCGGAGGGTGTTCGCTGTGAGAGTTTGGCTATCATTGAGTCGCTTGATAACTGTGAGATTAAAATGAGAGAAATATAAACGAGGTGGGCTTGTGTGCCCACCTTTCTTGTTTTATGTGATAATCATCTTTAACGCAAACGCTTCTTTAAAGCATTGAGATTGCTCTTTAAGAGGCGTAGAACTAACTTTTAAGAAAGATGAAGCTGTACTTTGGAACTACCAAAGCTACCTTTTTATTTCAGTAAAGAATAACATCTTACCTTTATTATATCGTTTTAAATAACAAAAAGAATGGAAAAGTCTAAGGAACTTATCTATGGGCTGAATGATCGTCCACCAATTCGTGAAACTATTTTTGCTGCTTTACAGCATCTGTTGGCAATCTTCGTAGCCATTATCACACCACCACTCATCATCAGTTCAGCATTGAAATTCGACTTGGATACCACTGGTTTCCTCGTGTCAATGTCTCTCTTCGTGTCTGGATTGGCTACCTTTATTCAGTGTCGTAGGTTTGGTCCGATTGGAGCAGGGCTTCTTTGTATTCAAGGAACGTCTTTCTCTTTCATCAGTCCAATCATCGGAGCAGGTATGTTGGGTATGGTTAACGGCAAGATGAATATAGAAATGGGACTCAGTTACATCTTTGGTGCTTGTCTTGTTGCCTCTGTTGTAGAGATGGTTGTGAGCCGTCTCTTGCCTTACACACGTAAGATTATCACTCCATTGGTATCAGGTATCGTTGTTTCCCTTATCGGTATGTGCCTTATTAAAGCTGGTATCAACTCTTGTGGTGGCGGTCAGGCAGCTGTTGATGCGGGTACATTTGGATCTTTACAGAACCTTGGACTTGCACTATTAGTATTAATCAGTATCATTTTCTTCAACCGATCAAATAACCGTTTCCTACGTATGGGATCCATTGTATTGGGACTATTGATAGGCTGTGTAGTTGCTTATGCACTCAATATGATTGACTTTTCAAGCCTCAAAGGTAGTGGTAGCCTTAATATTCCAGTTCCTTTCAAATATGGATTGAACTTTGATTTGGGTACAATCATTGGTATTGGACTTATTTATCTCGTAACAGCTGTAGAGGCTTTTGGTGATATTACAGCCAATTCGCTCATCTCTGGTGAGCCTGTTGAAGGTCCTGTCTTCTTGAAAAGAGCGCAGGGTGGTGTTCTTGCAGATGGTTTCAACTCTTTATTGGCTGCTGTCTTTAATAGTTTCCCTAACTCTATCTTTGCCCAAAACAATGGTATGATACAGCTTACGGGTGTTGCCAGCCGTTATGTTGGTTATTTCATTGCTGGTGCTTTGGTTCTCTTAGGATTGTTCCCAGTAGTAGGTAAGGTATTCTCACTTATTCCTGATCCTGTATTGGGCGGTGCAACCTTGTTGATGTTCGGTACTGTTGCCGCTGCAGGTATTCGTATTATCGCTTCTACTGAGATTACTCGTAAGGCTGTGTTGGTCATGGCTATCAGTTTTGCAATGGGTCTGAGCGTAGAGTTGGTACCTGGTATTCTTGACAAGATGCCTGATATCATCAAGAACATTTTTTCAAGTGGTATCACTACAGGTGGCCTTACAGCTATTCTTGCCAATGCCTTTATCCGCATCAAGGAGTAAACTTAAGCAATATAGAAAACCAAAGAATCAATAGTGATTTAAGTGTTTTCTGTAAGAAAAAAGCAGTTTTTTACTATCCTTTCGGTACATTCTCCTTTTAAATGTTTATCTTTGCAAAAGATAGAAGGAGAATGTACCGATTGCGTTTCTCCGTGAAGTATAAATTGATTCTTAACAAAACAGAATAATAACAAGACTATGTCAAATCAGAATAAGCAGCGTAAATTTACAAAGTCGCTGACCTTTAAAGTTCTTTGTGGACTGGCTGTCCTCGTATTCTTGGGCTTAATTTATAATCTCATTGTGGCTTCAGATGATGCTCCAATGACTGAACAGGAGGAGGAAGAGGTGCAGAAACGCAATGCAGATGCAGACACAATAGACATAGTAGGCGATTATCTTTGGCCTAATATGAAGCCTTCAAAAGAAGATATGATGACTGATGAGGAGAAAGCTGCTGAGGCTGAAAAGGCTAAGGCTGGTAAAGATGATAAGGGGAAGGAGGCTTCTGATAAGGTGCAGTCTAACCAATACGATGCTCCTATTGCTGCACCTGCTCCAGACATAACCCCATCTTCAGAACTTCCTGCTAAGCAGGCAGCACCTTCTATTGAGAAGATGGAGGCTCCAAAGATTGAAAAGATTGAATAGTACAAGAACTGTTCTTTAGACTGAACAGTAGACTATAAGAATCTTCACAACTTTGTGTAAACGTTGTTTTAATGCTTGTAGAGTAGAAAGAAAAAATACTATAACGACTTAAAAGAAAGAGAGGTATGCAATGAAACGTTTAGTTTTATTTCTTTTTGTAGCTGTCCTAATGGTGGGCTGTGCTACAACTTATTATGATTCAGAGGGTAATCCTGTGTCAAAGGAGAAGATGGCGCAGTTGCGTTCTACTGCTGTGAAGGCTCATTTAGCAGAGCATCGCTACCGTATCTTTGTGGATCGTATGTACCCTATGCGTGGTCCTGCTGTCTATTTACAGGACGATTGGGGGCTCGAGGTGAGTGGTGATTCGGTAGGACTTTTCCTCCCTTATTTCGGTAGAGCTTACTATATTCCTTACGGACGTGGTGGCGGTTTGAGCCTTGTAGAACCTCTAACGAGTTATAGGGAAGAACCGATGAAAGACGGACGTCGTATCTTTATGACCACTCGTAATGATTTCGAGAGCTATCAGATTGTACTTGAAGTCTTCGATAATGCTACTGTGTCATTGGTGATTAATCCCAGTGAAAAGGAGACGATTAGCTTTTCTGGTGTGATGGAGCTTAATGATGTTTTTACACCAAAGGGTCAAAAAGCAAGTAAGAGACACCAGACAACATTCATGAAATTATGATTAACCGACTTAATACTTTGTTCCTGTTACTGTTTGTAAGCCTTATGGCATTCGGACAGTCGGCAGGAACAATTGCGTCTAAGGATGTTATGCTTTATGAGTCGTCTCGCCATCTATATGAGAAGGGTGATACGTTGACGATTATCTCAAAGGATTTTGAATGGCCAAAAGGCTTGGATGGCTCTCTCTTACCAGAACTACAGCATTATCTTACAAGCTTTTTCTTTAACCAGTCTTCCGAAAGTTATGATACTGGTTGGAAGCAATTTGAGTCTTCATTAGGTAAAGAAGTGCGAACTATAAAGGATGATGCGGGTGCTGAAAGGCGTTTTTATGATATGGGCTTACGATGTCTTTGGTTGGAGCCAGGCAGATATATTTCTTTTCTTGCCCGCTTAGAGGAACGTAATGCAACAAGTGTCATTACGGCAAAGCATTCTTATTTTACTTTTGATCTTATCAATAAGAAAGTCTTAACGCAGAATGATGTGTTTAATCAGACACGCATGTGGCAGGATCCTAACGTTCGTTATCAGTTCTACGAACTGTTAGATTATACGGCAAATACGCATACTGAGGACTCTATAAATTGGGATATTCTGCCCAATCAGTTTGCACTGATAGGACAGAATATACGTTTCGACCTTGGTGTTGATAACGGTGGAGGAGTTTAT
>ERZ773035.235-NODE-235-length-46861-cov-36.945007_pt1 | contig 46861 bp, 34 predicted proteins | sample MGYA00511487_ERZ773035 | MGnify/ENA primary metagenome ERZ773035 (study PRJEB29015, sample SAMEA2737985) | human oral metagenome | biome: human oral; feature: human-associated habitat; material: dental | place: China | collected 2024 ... | reverse complement strand
ACAGGTCAATCCGTGAAAATCCGCGATTCCGGACACACTTTTTGACCCTTAACCCTCAATCAACGCCCCTGCGGGGCGTAAGACCATCCTCACCCTCCGTATGTTCTCAGGGAAGGGGTGGAGGCGGGGGGTTTGTACCGCCTAAACAGCATTTGTACCGCTCGTGTACCGCCTAAAAAAGCACAAGCGGTACGCAGTTTCGCCTCGTATTTCAACGGAAACGCACCCTTGTACCGCTTGTACCGCCTAAAACCGAAAAAAAATATATAGAAAAATACGGGGTAAATATGATTTTTCCGTGCGTAATTTATAGAAAAGTAGCGGTACAAGCGGTACAACATATAGTTTTGCTTGATATACCAACGTTAAAGCTGTACCGCTTGGTGCAAAAGAAGCGGTACACAAGCGGTACAGGCGGTACAACTAGCGGTACAGGCGTAACAACCTGTGCTGCATGAAGGGGCCTCCTCACCCTCCCGCTCCCACTCCACGAGAACATGCAAGGGCGATAAAGATCATCCCCCCTGAGCGATAAATACCCTCCTCCCGCTCATTCCCTGAGAAGGTCGCAAAGCGACCCCGAGCTACTCGATGGAGGTGGGGTCGCTTGTGAGCGTCCTTACCCGAGCTGGACTGCCCGGCCTCACCTCCACCTACTCGGGAGGTTGAAATGACTACTCAAACTACTGTTCGTCCGTCGGTCTGGATCGGCTGTCTAGCCTGCTATAACGAAGGCATACTCAACGGGAGATGGTTCCCGGCAAAAGAAGCCGGTGAGGTAACACCTGAAGACCTACACCTTGGCCCCACATATCACGACGAGCTATGGATCTTCGATCACGAAGGTTTCCCCACAGGAACCAGCGAAATGTCACCCGATACAGCACAGCTTTGGGGTGAGGTCTTCGATGAGGTCGGAGAGGAACAGTGGCCTGCACTGCTCGCTTGGGTAGAAACAGGTTGTTACATAGCGTGTGGGGATACCCTACCCAGCGTCTCCGACTTTAAGGAGCGCTACTGTGGTTGCTGGGACTCGTTCGAGGACTACGCGACACAGCTCGCTGAAGACATCTGTCTGATGGACGGATGGCCTGAGGAGGCAAAGCGCTACTTCAACTGGAAATCATGGATCCAAGACCTCGAATACGAGTACACAGTCACCAACGCGCCTGATGGTGGCGTCTTCATCTACAGATCGCTATGACACAAGAACCCCGGTTACCTCATTGGTAACCGGGGTTCTTGTTTTCCTCATCCCCTCTCTCAGAACTCCATCCCATCGTCCCCCAACGCCTCCTGAGCCTGACTGACCTGGACACGCTTGCTAACGAGCTTGTTCCCATAGGAGCGCTCGGCCTCGCGGGCTTGGCCGATGAGCAGCTTGGCGTTCTTAGCGAAGGAACGCCTGACAGAAACGCAGGCTTTCTCGACTTCCTTGCAGGTCTGAGTATCAACGTGTTTAGTGATCGCTGAGGCAAGAGTGTTCGCTCCGAGGGACGCCAGATAATAAGCCTGCTCGTCGGGGATCGAGCGCACGGTCATAGCCTCGGCGTAAATCGTCTCGGCCCGGGTGAGCTGCTCACGCGCTGTTTGCATTAGGCGTCTGGCCTCGGCCTGGCCCTTAGCGAAGCCCTCAGCAAAGCCCTGGTTACGGCCTTCTTGTCGCCCCTCCTCGCGTGCGACCGAGCGCTCTTCCTCGACCTCCTTGCGTGCAAGTCTGACGAGGTACTCCTCTCGCTCCAGGTTCTCGCCGTCGCGCATGAGTTCCTCACGATCAATCTTGATTTGCTCACGCTTCTCATCAAGGACACGTTGCTCATCCTTCAACGCACCGTACATGTCCTTCGTTGCGGTCTTATCGTGACGCAACGGATCAACATCGCGTTCAACGGGCCATCCTCGTTCGATCATGTACTGCTTGAGGCCATCGTGATACCGACGAAACTTAGCCTGCCCACTCATCTGCCGACCCTTGTTATCGCGTACATCGCGATGCGAACCGTAGGCACGGGAGAACTCAGTACGCAGCTGCCCAGGATGCTTCGGATCGGGTGCAAACGTGTCAGCAAGAATCTGAATGTGCGGAGTTGATTCCGAGAACTGAATATCAAACCCAAGAATCGCATCCCGCCCACCGGGGATCACTTCTTGTGTCATGTAAGCCAGTGCATCCTTGAAGTAGCGCATCGCCTCCTTACGATCACGAGCAACCCACCGTGAGCGTCGCTGTCCGGTCTCATTACCATCCTCATCGAAGACGGGGTAAAAGTCTTTCACCTCTTCGCACAAACTCTTAGGCAGGTGAAGAACAAACATCGAGCTTGTCGTTGTTCCACCCTTCTCCTTACCCGTTACCGGATCGAGCTTCGGTTCCTTAACCGGAGTGGACAGTTTAGCGAGCCGCTGCTGTCCGTAAGCAAGGACTTCCTTCGGGTCCTTGCACGGGACCAAACGACCATCGCCATTATTGACGTAAGCGCGATTCAAACCCTCATCTTCCACAACGATACTTGGGTTCCGTTGTGCCCATCTTTCGATGGATTCGTCCTTCAACTCACGCATCATCTCATCGAGGATTGCACCCCGCTTCTTGACTGACTTCTCGTGCGTGACATGGAAGCCAGTACGGCCAACTACGTTGCCCATCTTTTTTCACTCCTTACTTGCTCACGTTGTTCACTCGTTCGTCGGCGCAGTGTGTCCGCAAGCGAGGCCCCTGCTCGCTACGCTCGCTGCCCCTTCTTGCAGCCCCACTGCATCACCGGAACGATGGGTCGGGACCCTGCTTCGCTGCCCACCCCATCGCCCCGGCGAACGACACTATGTCTCACCGGTTCCCTCGCTTCGCTACCCGGCAAGACATAGTGTCTTTAACCCCGTAAAGACACTTTCACTTCGTTCCAGTGTCACGGGGCTGCTCCGCAGGGGCTGTACCACCTCTCCAGACCTGCGCTAGCTCGGTCTGTTCGAAGTGGTACAAGGCCGTCACCACTGCTCCTGTGGAGCACTGGTTCCGTCCTGGTCGTCGCCTTCGTCAGACCCCCACTGGGGGTCTGCCTCCGGCTCCTCCGAGGCGTCGTTCTCGGTGTTATTCACACCGAGAATCCGACGCAGGTTGTCTGCGATTGCAGGCTCATTCAGAGTCGGAATGAGGGCCTGCATCGCATCCGCGCTGTCCGCAAAAACAACGGTTGCAAGTGCTTCACCGAGGGCCGTTTTTGCGGACAGTAGTTCCGCCTTCTCCGCCTCCTTCAGTGCCCTTCGGAGAGCGCGCGTTTCGGAATTTTTTGTCCGAAGTTCCTCACGGATTTCCTGTGCTGTTTTGGTCATGATTTCTGTCCTTTCTCTGATGTGTTTTGGAACGGGTCAAACGACGAGTAACTGTCCTCATCGTCAGTAGGTGGAGTGCCTGCTCGCAGAAGCCCACGGGCCGAAACTGGTATGTTATGCGGGATCCCGATCTTGCGCATAGAGCCTCCTACAGGCTGGAGATCAAACCAGTTACTTATGTCGTATTCCACAGCCAGAGGTTCATCGTCGACGATGAGGTCCTTCGTGCGAACTTTCTTCTGCTTACCGTCCGCACCACGGGGAACAAACCACCCGCACGAGGGATTGTCATCAACGTATGCGCTAAGCCGCTTGTTGAACTCCCGAAGGCCGACTGCACGGCCATTGGGAACCTCTTTGCGCATCCATGCGGAATACACCCCGTAGAGGAACCCCCACGGCAACAGGTCCCAAACGAACTGAGGCAAAAACTCCTCAGCGAACTGAAGGACCGGATCATTCTCAACGCGCATCTCACCGAGCAGCTCCTGACACACCGCAGGCTCAATAAACGAATCGAACCACGGCCACATCAGGGCCTTGTGCGCAACGTACGCAAGAACCTCAGGCCGCTTCAAGTAATCGTTCTTGATCGCCTTGTTCTCATCCGCGCCAACATAGCGCTTGCGGAACGGAATGAGGATAAAACGGCGATAGAGCGACTCAGACTTGTCCTTCGAGGACGGCAACTCGTTGGCACAGAACACACACAAGCCACGACCCTTGATACTCGTCATTGGGCCGTGCTTAACGTTGAAGCGAGTCCAATCGTGAGTAACCCACGCCTTGAACGCCCCAGCTCGCTTCATGTAATCGCCAACCTCGTTCTCATCCGAGAGAACGCAAAAAGCGCTACGCAACTCCTCAGGAAGATACTGCTCTCCAAAATCAGACATTGAAAGCGTAGCCACTCGCTCAGCTCCCACGAGGTTTCGCATCAACTCAATAAGGGAACCCTTACCATTTGATCCGGTAGGGGAGTACAAGAGCATAGCCTTACCGAACGGGTGATTAGGGCGGAACAAGGCCGCAATGTTCTCCCAGAACAGCTGCTCGACTTCGGGATCATTGTTCGCAAGCTCCCTGAACCACTTGTCAATGTGCCACCCGTCAATCTCCTGGCACGAGGTAGCGTCTGCAAGGAAGGGGACGAACGCCTTCGACGTGAGAACAACCTCGGGTGAGAAATCACGCAGCTCCTTAGAGCGCACATTGAACAACCCGTTCGCCAATGCCACGACATCGCTGTCCTCGCTCTCCTTGAGCAACGGCACCGAGTCGCGCACACATTCCACGACAGCGTTGAGATCCTTGGGTGAGATCGTGTAGTGGTACTGACGAGCCAGGCGACGGATACGCTCCTCAGCAGGCACGTACAGCCCCATATCAGGCCCCTCAGCCTCATAGGTCATCAGCTCAGCCGTCGCTCTTGACTTACCAATCAGACCCGTGTGCTTAAGCTCGCGCTTGAGAATACACTCCGCAATCACAGCAGGCGGAAGAGCCTTGAGCTGCTGATAAGCGTCCCTACCCTTAAGGCCGTAAGCCACGCTCTCACTGACCAGACGCGTGTTAATCCGGTTCAGCAACTCCATCTCCACGTCATCAGGGCTGCATGCGCTCTGGTCCCTCGTGTCGAAGAAGAGCAAGACCTCATCATGGATGAGCTGGTTAATTGGTGGCTTCCGTACAGCACGCCTGTCAGATGTGGTAGAATGGGTGCTAACAGAACTGATTGCCTCGGTGCTCTCCTCAGTGGGAGTGCCGGGGTGATTTTTTATGCTCATCGCTGGCCTCCCGTCGTCTCAACGCGGTTGGCACGGAGGAATGCATCGAGGTCCTCAACGAGGTACACGATGCGAGGTCGGCCAGTGCCTCCAAGGCGCGAGTATGCGGGTCCCAGGCCATGTGCTCGCCAATTTGCGAGCGTCTGACGAGACAAGCCGAGGTAGACCGCTGCTTCTTCAGCAGTGAGAGCAGCAGGGGTAACGAGGGTAGTAGGGGTAGACATTGAGGTCTCCTAGATATAGAGGATCTAGGCGACCCGAGTGGGATCCCTCGGTTGCAACGGGTGTTGCATCGCTTGGTGTGCGGCTCTGATGGCCGCGCCTACTTGGTCTTTCGACGTCCCTTATTGTCTACTAAGACAATACCACATCATACTTAACTTCGGCAACACATCAGCGTTAAATTGAACCACAGTCGCTAGTCCCTATGTATGATTAAGGTATGCCTAGACTTCAAATCGCCTCAGGAACCAACACAATCGACTCCGTGACCCCGGTCCGTCTTGCCAACGGCAAATACCGCATCCAGTGGAAAATCAGACTCCAGGACGGTCGTCTCCTCTCGCGTGACACCACAGGCTCAACCAAAGGCGAGGCCCGAGCACGTGCGCACGCAAAAGCCGCTGAACTACTCGCACAGGGAGGGATCGGAGGCACGTGGAAACCATCATCGCTTGCGACTGAATATCTGGAAACGGTATCGAAACCCATCATCACCGAGTCCTCACGCCTGTCACCCAACTCAAAAGCCCGCTACAAGACCGTGCTGACCTACCTCACCGAGGCGTTCAAGGGGTACTCCATCGCCTCAGTCGCCCGCAGGCGCACCATCGAAGAACTGCTCAAGGGCATCGCTGCTGAGCACGGCGCAGAAAGCGGCAGGCACGCCAAAGGAGTAGCCAGCAGGTACTTCTTCGAAGAACTCATCAAAGACGATGTCATTGAATTCAACCCTCTCGCAGGCGCACGGATCGACCTAGGGACGGTCAAAAAGACCACGCGCCCTGAGGGAGGGCGAGCGCTCACCACAGCCGAATATGACCGCGTGCTCACCCACCTGCTCACCCTCAACCCTGCCGAGGGTGTAGTACCACCCAAGCGAGGCCGATACACGCTGGCAGACCGCGTTGCAGTCCACCGCTGCTGCATCGACCTAACCCTGCTCCAAATGGCCACAGGGCTACGCGTAAGCGAAGCAAGAACTCTCATGTGGGACGACATCATCATCGACGATCAAAAGCGTCCAGCGTGCATTATTCGGGCTGAAAACGCCAAGACCGGCACCACCCGCGTCGCGGCTCTCGTCGAGCCTGCGGTCTATGAACACCTCATCCGTAGACGAGATGAGGTCGGGGGAGCCTACGTTGTGGGCGCACCGCTCAACCCGGACACCGAGTGGGACAGATACAACGCTCAGAAGGCTCTCAAGGCGTTCTATAAGGATCTGGCTCGCGACTGCGGAGTGCCTCTGCTGGAGACCTACCGCACCCACGTCTGGAGAACCACCCTCAACACCATGTACCGTACGGACGTAGACGCGCTACTGCGTGCTCGAACGCTCGGCCACTCGGTTGATGTGAACGCACAGGCATACTCAGACATCTCAGACCTCACAACGCTGTACGACGCAGCCCGAGCGCGGCGTAGGGAGGAAAAGTAGTCCCTATCTTATTCCCTATCTTTCGTGAGGATATGCCGGTAACTTCAAGTATCTTTAGGGAAGGATAAGGGGGCGGTTACCGCACTATGCCAACGATTACTTGGCTGTATCTCACTGTTTCATTAAAACGAGATGCAGACCCCGGAGGTCGCAGGTTCAAATCCTGTCCCCGCTACCACCACAGACCCGGTCCCGTAAGGGGCCGGGTCCTTTGTTTGTCACCGGCATGTCAAAGGGTAAGCGCCTTGACTAATCCGCGTCTCGACGCGATAGTATTGCATGTTCGCCACCAGGAACTGCGCCTTCGGGTGTGAGAGGAATTGAGATGAGCACTATTGATCTGTCGCAGCTCACCGCTGCAGACATGAGCAATCCGGCGCTGACAGCACAGGATCTCGCCGATATCACCGCCGCTCGTGCGGATCTGCATCCGTATGTGGCGTCGCACCCGTCGCTGTACCCTGCGCTTGCCCAGTGGCTGGCCAACCGAGGTGTCGTTCCCGCACAGCCCCCCGTGGCTCAGCCCGCTCCCGCCTCCGCCCCCGTGCAGCCCTCCGACCCCTTCAGCCCGCAGGCCGCTGAGCCGACGGCGCAAACTGCTCCCGCTGGTCAGTCCGCGCCCGTGCAGGTTGAGCCTGTGCAGTCCGATGCGTGGGGTGCTCCTCAGGGCGAGGTTGCTCCCGTGGTTGAGGAGGCTCAGCCGGTCGTCGAGCCCGAGCCTGTGGTTGAGCCTGAGCCTGTGGTTGAGCCTGTGCAGTCCGATGCGTGGGGTGCTCCTCAGGGCGAGGTTGCTCCCGTGGTTGAGGAGGCTCAGCCGGTCGTCGAGCCCGAGCCCGTCGTTGAGGAACCCCAGGTGGCACCTGTGACGGAGCAGCCCGTGGATGCGGCGTCTTCGATCTCGGACGAGGACCTCGAGCACACGATCGTGGAAGGAATCTGCGAGCCTTCCACGGCCGCGAGTGCTGCCGAGGAAAACGCTGCCACGCAGGCCTCCGGCTACGGCCAGAATCCGGCCCAGGGTGCCGGTGCTCAGCAGGGCTACGGCCAGGCACAGTACGGTTCGCAGGCGGGTCAGCAGTCCCCGTACGCCGCCCAGAGCGGTCCCCAGGGGTATGCGCCGACCGGTCAGCAGTCCCCGTACGCGGCTCCGGGCGCTCAGCAGGGTGCTTCGACTGGCCAGCAGTTTGGGGCTGCAGCACAGCAGTTCGGTGCGGCCGCGAACACGGCGTTCAACCAGTTCCAGAACGCTGTCGTCAACGAGACCGGCAAGGTGAAGGGCCGTTCCGTGCGCGCGACGTACGCGCTCATCGGTATGGCGGCTTCCTTCGTCCTGTCGATCGTGTCGATGGTCCTGCCGTTCGCGTCGGTGTACGGCATTTCTTTCTCGATGCTGGGGGCGGGCGGTTACGCCTTCTTCCACATCTTCCTCATGCTGGTCGTCCTTGGCCTGGGAGCTGCCTACTGGTTCACGAATCAGAAGTGGGCGTTCCTGTCCTCGGGTATCGCGGCGATCGTGGTTGCCCTGCTGGGCGTGCTCCAGTTCCTGAGCATTCTCGGTCAAGCAACTCCCAGCATCGGCGGTATTCTCTTCTTCCTCTTCTCGATTGGCCTCGGTGTCTCCGGCGGCATCCTGCTCCTGGAGCTCAAGAATGGCAAGGTTGCGCCGGTCGATAACCCGAACGCTTTTGGTGGCGCTTTCACTGGGGCACCCATGAACCAGCCTGGCCAGCAGCAGTATGGCCAGCAGGGTGTTTTCCAGGCTCCGCAGGGTAATCAGCAGGGCCAGCAGCAGTATGGCCAGCAGAACCAGCAGCAGTACGGCCAGCAGAACCAGCAGGTCGGTTACCCGGGTGCTCAGCAGCAGTATGGCCAGCAGGGCCAGCAGTATGGTCAGCAGGGCGGTTACCCCGGCGCTCAGCAGCAGGGTGGCTTCCAGGCTCCCCAGGCGGCGCAGGGCCAGTACGGTCAGCAGCCTCAGTACGGCCAGAATCAGTATGGTCAGCAGGGCTACAACCAGGGGCAGCAGGGCGATAAGCCGTACAACCCCTTCGGGACGCGTTCCTGACGCGTTGAGAGAACGCAGGGAGGGCCCGCGGCGAATGCTGCGGGCCCTCCCATCTGTGTCGAATGTTTACTCGTCGTCGTCCTCGCTGATGTCGACGCCCGCGACGCCGTCGAGGTCGGCGAGCGTGGTGACGAGGAGGGACCGTGAGAGGTCCTGGCGCGTCGTCGCCGTGAACCGCGCGGTAGTAGCGCGCTCGGACGAATCCGTGCGGGTCGATACGCCTGAGACGTTCCAGCCGAGGGAGGAGACCTGGCCGAGCAGCGTTGAGAGTACCCCGTGTCCGGGCGTGTAGTGGATGGTGAGCGTGACCTTGTGCCCGTGGGTGCGCATGAGAATGAACTGGACGAGCGGGGTCAGCAGGGCGATGACGATGAAGTGCAGGACGGTTCCCGCGAGGGCAAGCCACCACAGTCCGGCGCCGCAGGCCATGCCGATAGCGGCGGTCTCCCAGATCGTTGCAGCGGTCGTGAGGCCTCGAATCGCGCCGTGACGTGTGAGGATGATGCCGGCGCCGAGGAAGCCGATGCCCGACACGATCTGTGAGGCGACGCGCGAGGGATCGTAGCGGGTGATGCCGTCGACGAGGATGTCGGAGAAGCCGTACTTGGAGATGATCATCATGAGGCAGGCGGTGAGGCCGACGATGGCCTGTGTGCGGATGCCTGCGCTCTTGCCTCGGATCTGTCGTTCGAGGCCGATGGATGCAGAGAGGACGAGGGCGAGGAGCATCCAGCCGATGCTCATGAGGGACTGTGTCATAGGGACCTCCTGCGGTGGCGTGGGTGGGTTTAGTGTAACCGCCTCGTGTGTGTGAGGCGCGTGAGGGGCGACGAGGCGGTGGCGGGGGAAGGGGTGTCAAGAGCGGAACTCAGCCCCGACCGCATTAAAGAGTGAGAAAAGAATCTACCAAGTTCGACACAAGTATTTGTGGGGCTAAGATGGGACTCGACGATCGACAGATGAGGAACCCAGTCATGGAAACCCCCACTCCCGACGACATTGCCACCGATGTGCAGGAGCGCTCCAATACCGCGCTGAAGCGCGGCCTGGCGTCGCGCCACATGCAGATGATCGCCATTGGTGGCGCTATTGGCACGGGCCTATTCCTGGCCTCCGGTGCGACGGTCGCGAACGCCGGTCCGGGCGGTGCGCTCGTCGCCTACGCGGCAATCGGCCTCATGGTGCTGCTCCTCATGCAGTCCCTGGGCGAGATGAGTGCGCATCAGCCGGTCGCGGGCTCCTTCCAGACGTTCGCCACGAAGTTCATTTCCCCGTCCTTCGGCTTCGCTATGGGGTGGAATTACTGGTTTAACTGGGCGGTGACGGTGGCCGCGGACCTCGTGGCGTCGGGCCTGGTGATGGCCTACTGGTTCCCATCCGTGCCGTCGTGGATATGGGCGGTGTGCTTCCTCGGCGTCGTCGTCGGGCTGAACGCGCTGTCGGCGAGAGTCTACGGTGAGGCCGAGTTCTGGCTGGCCGCCATCAAGGTCGTCATCGTCATTGTGTTTGTCCTGTCGGGTGTCTTGATGATCGCCGGTGTGATGGGCCAGAATTCGCCGGGCCTGTCGAATTGGACGACCGGGGACGCGCCCTTCCACAACGGTTTCGTCGGCGTCATCGCGGTCTTCATGATTGCGGGCTTCTCTTTCCAGGGCACCGAGCTGGTGGGCGTGGCCGCGGGCGAGTCCGAGAACCCGCGCAGGGACGTGCCGCGTTCGATTCGCACGGTGTTTTGGCGCATCATGTTCTTCTACATTGGCGCGATCGCGGTGATCGGCACGCTGCTGCCGTACACGGATCCGAGCCTGCTCAGTGCGGCCGATGACTCGGCGAACAACATTGCTCAGTCGCCGTTCACGCTCGTGTTTGCGCGCATGGGGGTTGGCGCGGCTGCCGCCGTTATGAACGCGGTCATCCTGACGTCGATTTTGTCGGCGGGTAATTCGGGCCTGTATGCGGCCTCGCGCATGCTGCATTCGATGGCCCTGAAGCGTCAGGCTCCCGCGATTTTCGCGCGCGTCACGAAGGGCGGCGTGCCCGGCTATGCGATGGCGGTGACCACGGTGACGGCGGCGTGCGGCTTCCTCACACAGCTGGTTTTTGAGGACGCCTATATCTGGCTGGTCAACATCGTCGGCATTTCCGGCATCATCATGTGGCTGGGCATCGCGGTCAGTCATATTCGCTTCCGGCGTGCCTACCTGCTGCAGGGGTATCGCCTCGAAGACCTGCCGTATCGTTCACCGTTCTTCCCGGCTGGTCCCATCATTGCCTTCATCATGTGCCTGGTCGTGATGGCAGGGCAGAACTATGAAGCCGTGCTTCACGGGCAGGTGTGGGAGGTTGCTTCCTCCTACATCGGCTTGCCGCTCTTTGGTGCGGTTTGGTGGGGCTACCACCTGGTGCGCAAGGATCGGACGGTGCTGCTGGCTGAGATGGACGTGGCCCCCGTCGAGATCGAGCCGGTCGCACGATAACGGGGATGAGGCCGGGGCGCGGCGGGTGGTTCGCTCGAGTGCGCCGCTTGTCACCCCTGGGTGGTGCCCGGCGTGGCGGTGTGAGAGCTGCGCGCCGATCCATAGGATGGGCACATGATCAACACGCGACGCATCCTTGCCGTGACTTCCTTGTCTGCTCTCGTCCTGGGCATTGCTGCCTGTTCCCCGAAGGGCACGACCCCCGAGCAGGGGTCCACGACCTCGTCCGCATCCCCGAGCGCTTCGGCCTCCCAGAGCGGTATGCCTGCACAGAGCGGCGCGAGCCCGCAGAGCGGCGTGACCGACGAGGGTAACCAGGCCCCCGAGGTGAATGTTGCCGACAACGATCAGCGTTGCGACCTGTCGAACCTGCAGCCCGCGATCGATAGCACGCAGGAGGCGGGCGGCACGACCTACGTGTCCCTGGGATTCACGAACGAGGGTCCCTCGTGCTGGATTGACGGCTTCCCGCAGGTTGTTTTCTCCAGCGGCGGCTCGGTGCTCTCGACCGCCGTTCGCGAGGGCGAAGACCCTGGCAATGTGTACACGGTCGCTCAGGGTGGGCGCGTGGGCGTGACTCTGACGGCTGAGTCGACGGACGGCGTCGACGGATGTAACCCCGCCGATTCGGAGCTGGTCGATATCATGTCCGAGGCCGGCAGCGGCGCGACGAGCCTGCAGCTGACCCTGCGCGTGTGCCGGGAGATCCCCTCGGTGTCGGTGAGCCCCTTCGAACCGCTGTCCTGAGTGAGCGTGTGCTGTCGGATGCGCGTGGGGTGTCCGGCAGCTGCATATGTGGGTGCGCGGCCACAAGGAAATAGGTGATTGGGCGCACTGCTGATACGCTGAGTCTGCTAGAAGAAGGAGCTCCTCTTTCTCGTCATATCGAAGTGAGTGTGTATGTCCTTCTTCGCCGGTCGACGCGTGACCTGTGCGCGCCGACTGCGCTAACAGAGATCCTGAAGGAGACACTCATGGGTATGCGTTCCACGACGCAGGCATTCCAGTTCAACGTGCCGTTCGAGCAGCTGTTCCCGGCAGCTACCCAGGCCGTTCAGGCGGTGAAGAAGGCGACGCTGACGGGCGCCGACCCGAATGGCCGCGTGATTACTTTCGATACCCCGATGGGCATGATGTCCTGGGGTGAGAACCTCGTCGTCGGTTTCATTCCGAATGAGGAAGGCGTCGTCGTCGAGGTCACCTGCTCGACGAAGGGCATGCCGAACCTCATGCAGAACGGCCTTAACCGTAAGCAGATCGGCGCCTACATCACGGCGCTGTCGAACCTGGTGCAGGCGCCGTTCGTCGAGGTCGCCCGCTCCTGACGCTCCGTCTCACGCTGACTCGGCCCCGGCCTCGTACATGAATTGACGAGGCCGGGGCCGAGTCTTGTTGCAGCGCACCGGGGCGCTGTCTCCTCCCCGGATGTGCCCGTGCCGGGGAGTGGGCACCTTACTGACCAGAGCCGTTGATATCCCACTTCTAGGACTCAAGCGTCGGGTAGCACGTCCACATGTGCGCGACCGTGCCCTCGCCGGTGTAGCCGCCCACCACGTCGACGCAGCGATCGCCGATGTGCAGGTGCCGATCACCCTCGTAGGTAACGGTCTGCGCGGTGCTGCTGCAGGCGCAGTTGCTGTTCCACACGGGAGTGCCGTCGGAGCCCTTCGGATCCTGGGAGGTCAGGCACTGGCCGAGGCCGTTGCGCAGCTGGCCGACGACCGTCGCGGGCACGAGCCCCGCATTGCCCGAATTGGCGTTGCTTGACGTCTTCGGAGCTGTGCGGTCTGCGGAATTGGTGGGGGAGAAGACCACCATGTCCCACGAGGACAGCCAGCCCACGTTGAACGTGATGGTCGTGCGCCCCTGCTCATCCGTGCCCGTCGTGACGTCGAGCTGCGTCGGGCGGCCACCATCAGCGTCGGGGCTGACGACAAAGACAGAACCGGGGACCTGCTCGCCCTGCTCCAGGTGGTAGGTGACGGACGTGTCGCCGAATGGGAGGATCCGCTTGGCGGCGTTACGCCAATATTCGTCGTTGCCGTCGCTGTCGTTGGAGCGCAGGTTGATCAGGTGCAGGGCCGTGCCCGCGTTGGACGTCATGGTGTTCGCCCAGATCGTGTTCGCGGATCCGTCCGTCGAGGTCGGCAGGCCCACGCCGTTCGTCGAGACCTCGACCTGGCGCTCCTTGCGCGTCAGGTTGTCGCCGAAGAGCAGGTTCTCGTAGGCGGTGGAGATGTTGTAGTAGTTCTTCATCCACGTCTGGAGATCAGCGGACATGCCGCGGCCGGATTCAGGGAAGAACTGGTTGTCCAGCATGCGCTCGTAGTCGCCGAGCTCCAGGTGGTGCGCACCGTTCGCCGCAAAGGCCGCGTCCGCGAGCTTGATAGAGTCCGCGTTGAACTCACGGAAGGTAATGCAGTCAATGTTGACGGGCGCGTACTTCTCGTACTTGTCGATCGGGAAGGAGATCGTGTGGGTGCCGGGCGTGAGCTCGATGGTCTCCGTCATGTCCTTCCACGTGTAGTAGCTGCCCGTCGCGTCGAAGTGGGCGTACTTGATGAGCTTCTGCTCGGTCTTACCCATGTCGAGGATCATCTGGTGGAAGCCGGCGTCCGCGTCCTGCCTGGCGTAGCGCGTCGCAAGCGTGAAGGTGCCACCCTGACCCGCATCGACGGTGAATGTGACGGTGGAGCCGCCACCGGAGAAGTTGCCCGCGTAGGCGCCGCCCGACGCGGAATCATCGCCGGAGAGGATCTGGACGCCGCCGCTGACGCTCGACTGGTCGGCCTCGGCCTCGATACGCACGCCGTTGTCAGCAGCGATTTCGGGGTGCTTGTACTCGTTGGCCACTGCATCCCAGTAGCGGGTGGTCGGATCGTAGTCGTTCGCGTAGGCGGCCACGATCAGCGGCTGCTTTGCGCCCGAGCTACGCACGCCCTGCAGGTAGCTGGCGACCTGCGCGTTCGTCTCGTTGTTGTCCCACAGCTCGGTGTACAGGTACGTGGACGAACCGTTAATGAGCTTGTCGTTGCCGGCGCCAGCGGGCAGGTTGATGCCCACCGCGTCCTTCGTCTTCTCGGCCGTCTCGTTAACGAGCGATGACAGGCCCTCGGTCAGGTCGAGATCGTTACCGGAAGCATCCTTCTTGTGGGTCTCACCGAGCGTGTCGATGTGTGTGCCGGTGAAGTTGAACGTCTTCTTCTGGTCCACGTATTGGCCGGTGATGTAGTCGCGCCAGCCCTTGTTGTTGACGTTCATCATGTACTGGTGGCCCGCCGGTTTGTCCACTCCCTTGGGGGTCTGAACCCACCACTGTACGCCGAGTTTGCGGTCCCAGTAGGAGCCGTTCTCGTTGTGCAGTCGCCACTCGTCTTTGATTTTGTTCGTGTCGTAGTTGTCGTTGGCTGCGTACGCCATCGAGTAGGCAAGCGAGGCAGCGCCGACGTTGTCCGCGGTGGTCACGTAGCTGTTGATGGTCGCGGAAGAGGCGTAGTTGTTCTCGTACCAGAGAGGCCACTGCTCCTTGATGTCCCCGGTTGCGACGGGCTGCTCGTGGCGGTACTGCCAGTCGTAGTACTGGAATGCGTTGAGGTGGTAGTCCTGGCTGAGCTTCGTGACGTAGTCCGTCGGTGCGTTGAACAGGTAGGGCTCGTAGGTGGTGTTGCCCGCCAACACCTTTGGCGCGGTGGGCTTGAAGTGGGAGAGGTAGCCCATGCGCGGGAGCGCGTCCAGCTGGTGGAGGCGTCGATGGCGGTCTCCGCGTGGGTGCCGTCCCCACCGGTAGCGGTGACGAGGTGTTCTCGCTCGGCGTCGTGTAGGTCCACGTGGCCTTGCCATTGTCGACGGTGGCGTCGCCCGAGTCGATCTCAGTGCCGAGGTGGCTGACGGAGAAGTGGACGGTTCCTTCGGTCGAGGCCTCGGCTGTGATCGTCGCCTGCTTACCCGGTTCGTGGGTGGACTTGTCCGTGTAAGCGCGGGTGACGTGTGCCGTGCCCGTGGCGGTGGCTGGTGTGGAGTTCGGCAGGGGTAGGGCCGTGGCGACGACCGCAGTGCCGAGCACGATCGCAGCGGGGATGGTCAGGGGATGTCGTGTCTCCATGACGTGTGTGTCCTCGTAATCGTTGATGAGACTGCCCGGTGGGGGGGAGTCATGCGCGTGAAACTGCGCCCATTCAACGGTAAAGCGATCTTTCAGTAAATTAACCGACAATATGGTCATGCTGCGCGAAAGTGTCCCGCAGTGCGGACAAGTAAAATCGTGGATCGGTTGAATTTCTGAGGATTTGCCAGGTGTTGTGCGCTCGTGAGCTGCTGCTTTGGTTGTGCGGGCGTGAGGGATCCTATCGTTCTTTTCTGAAAGTGTCTAACAGTGGTACGGCGGGGGAGTATCCTGAAAAGTTGGGTTTTGTGGGTCCGTTTCAATCGGTCGATGTCCATCGACGAGGCCGGCGCCAGGAATGTGGATATGGTCCCCACTCGGGGTGCGATGACCCACAGATGCGGGTCGTGCCGTAAGCTGTTTCAAGCGGTCTGCGCCTCCGGGTGAGGGTGGGCTACTGGAGATGACAGAGACCTAGTCGGGACGCAGCACATGTGCGTCGAGCCGGAAATGAGGACACCGTGGCGGCAGTGAGCGAACGAGCCGAGCTGCATAAGACGATCTGGCGCATCGCTAACGACCTGCGGGGCAGTGTGGACGGTTGGGACTTCAAGAGCTACGTGCTGGGTTTCCTGTTCTACCGTTTCATCTCGGAAAACCTGACGGAGTATGTGAACGCCTCGGAGCGTGAGGCGATCCTCGCCGAGGGGGGAACGCCCAAGGAGGCCGCAGCCTTCGACTACGCCACCTTGAGCGACGCGGAGGCGGAGGCGGCGCGTGAGAGCATCGTCAAGGAGAAGGGTGTTTTTGTTCGTCCCTCTGACCTGTTCGGGAATGTGCGTGCGCGGGCTGCCGGTGACGAGAACCTGAACGAGACCCTCGCCTACGCCTTCCGTTTCATCGAGAACTCGGCGCGGGGCAGCGGTTCCGAGTCTGACCTGCGCGGCCTCTTCGATGACGTTGACGTGAACTCCACGAAGCTTGGCAACACGGTCGCGCATCGTAACGCGAAGCTCGTGAAGATCATGGATGCCGTCGGTGACCTGCCTCTCGAGCATGGTGCTGCGAAGATCGATGCCTTCGGCGACGCATACGAGTACCTGATGACCATGTATGCCTCGAGCGCGGGTAAGTCGGGTGGCGAGTTTTATACGCCGCAGGAAGTCGCGGAGGTTCTCGCAACCCTCGCGCTGGACGGGCGCTCCGATGTGGCCCGCGTATACGACCCATGCGCGGGCTCGGGGTCCCTGCTCCTGAAGTTCGCGAAGCTTCTCGGGCCGTCGAGCAGCCGTCAGTACTTTGGTCAGGAGATCAACCTGACGACGTACAACCTGTGCCGCATCAACATGTTCCTGCACGATGTCAACTTCTCGAACTTCGATATCGCACTGGGGGATACCCTGACGGAGCCCGCCCATTGGGATTATCAGCCGTTCGATGCGATCGTCTCGAATCCGCCGTATTCGACGAAGTGGGTGGGCAAGGACGACATTGCTCTTATTAATGATCCGCGCTTTGCGCCGGCGGGCGTTCTGGCCCCCAAGTCCAAGGCTGACCTGGCTTTCACGATGCATATGCTGCATTGGCTGGCCGAGGATGGGACAGCCGCGATCGTCGAGTTCCCGGGTGTCCTGTATCGCGGCGGTGCGGAGGGGAAGATTCGCCGTTACCTGGTGGAGAACAACTTCGTGCACGCGGTGATTCAGCTGCCGCCGGACCTGTTTTTTGGGACGACGATCGCGACCTGCATCATCGTGTTGAAGAAGGCGCGTCCCGATCACAGCGTCCTCTTCGTGGATGCGTCCGCCGAGTGCGTGCGTGAGGGAAACAAGAACCGCCTGACGTTGGAGAATCAGCAGCGGATCCTCTCTCTCGTGTCCGAGCGCCAGGCTGCGGACCATGTGGCCGCACTGGTGTCGATCGACGACATTAAGGAGAACGACTGGAATCTGTCGGTCTCCTCCTACGTTGAGCCCGAGGATACGCGCGAGCAGGTGGACATCGTCGAGCTGAACACCCGGATCGCCGGCATCGTGGAGCGCCAGCGTGATCTGCGCGCCTCGATCGACGCGATCGTCGCAGAACTGGAGGCCGACCGATGAGTCGCCTCGCCGACCTGATCGCGCAGCTGTGCCCCGATGGGGTGGAGTATCGACCCCTTGGTGATGTCGGAGTTTTTGTTCGAGGAGGAGGCCTCCAGAAGGCTGATTTCGTTGAAGCAGGTATGCCCTGCGTTCATTATGGGCAGATCCATACACGTTTTGGTATTTCGACGACTAAGGCTGTCTCCTATGTATCTGAAGCTCAATTCGCTCGGCTGAAGCATGCCGAATACGGCGATCTATTGATTGCGACGACGAGCGAGGATGATGAAGCCGTCGGGAAAGCAACAGCTTGGCTTGGTGATGGGGAAGTAGCCATTAGTGGCGACATGTTTTACTACCGCCACAATATTGAGCCGAAGTACGTATCGTATTTCTTCGCATCTAGTTCATTCCAGGAACAGAAACGACCGTACCTGACGGGAGCAAAGGTTCGTCGCATCGCCGATAAGGGGCTTTCGCGTATTCAAATTCCTGTTCCTCCGGTGGAAATTCAGCGTGAGATCGTGAGAATATTGGATCAGTTCACGACGCTGGAAGCGGAGCTGGAAGCGGAGCTGGAAGCGGAGCTGGAAGCAAGGCGGACCCAGTACGAGCACTACCGCAACCACTTGCTCTCCTATGAATCCCTGGCTGCTCGCGGCCCGGTTGAAATGGTGAAGCTCGGAGATGTTGCACTAAGGGTAGTGACAGGTGTTACGCCTCAGGCTTCAAATGCTCGTTACTATGAGGGCGGGTCTAATCCATGGATACGTACGCAAGATGTCAACTTCAATCGGATTAGCGCGGCAAGTGAATTTGTAACAGATGCTGCTATCGAAGAACTTCCGTTGAGGTGGATTAAAGCAAATTGTGTCATTGTGGCAATTTCAGGGGCATCTGCTGGTCGTTCTGCGATTCTTGGTATTGATGCTGTGACTAATCAACATTGCTGCAATCTAGAAATTGACTCTAAACGTGCGGACTATCGCTATGTCTACTATGCTATTGCGGCTCGATATAATGAGTTGCGAAGTCTTGGGCGGGGCGCTCGAGGTGATCTCAATGTATCGATCATCAAGTCATTCGAAATCCCGTTGCCGCCGGTTGAACAGCAAAGTGTAGTCGCTGATCTCCTTGACCGCTTCGACGCCCTCGTCAACGATATCTCGTCGGGTCTCCCCGCCGAGATAGCGGCCCGGCGCGCCCAGTACGAGTACTACAGGGATCGCCTGCTGTCTTTTCCCGAGAAAGCTGTCTCCAGAAGCGACGCGTCGTAGAGACGTGTTTCCCCTCGCGCGTGCGCGAGAGGAACACGAGGGCATGACGTCAGTCTGCCCTCCACGAGTGGACTATTACGAGGCCCTGTTTTGTCGGGTTTCGCGGTCGTCGTCTGCAGGTGAACTGCTTCGTCCCCGTTTCAGCCCTTGCCCTGTCAGTGATGGTAGCCCGTCAGACACTTCCAGGCAACGCCCAGAACCCTCCAGATGTGAGCTGCCCGGTGCAGCCTGGACGCAGATGACGGTGGGTGACGTTAGCATCGGATCAACGTCACCAGACGGGAGTGAGCCTCCCGTTTGCCAGCCCCGGCCTCGTGAATGAGACCCGTAGAGAAAGGAACGCGAGTGTCCACCGACGCACCTCGCCCCCGCATCGAACCCGTCGTCGTCTCCGACGAATTCACGGTCGTCGGCCTCTATCACCCGACACGTGACGAGGAGCAGGACTACCAGAGCGAAGCCGCTCTCGAGGACGACCTCATCAAACAGCTGTGCGCTCAGGCGTACGAATACGTGGACATCCACGATCGTGATGGCCTCGAAGCGAACCTGCGCGTCCAGCTCGAGGCCCTCAATGACTACCGGTTCAGCGACGAAGAATGGAAGCGCTTTTACCGTCACTCGATCGTTGACGCCTCCTCCACTGATGGGAACCCTGTCGTCGCTAAAGCCCGCCGCATCCAGGAAGACCACGTGCAGGTCCTCACCCGCGATGACGGCACCCCCAAAAACATCAGCCTCATCGACAAGACCAACATTCACCGCAACAAGGTGCAGGTGATTCGCCAGTACGCCATCGACACCGGCGCACGCTCTAATCGATACGACGTCACCATTCTCGTCAACGGCCTTCCCTTGGTCCACATCGAACTCAAGCGGCGCGGCAAAGAACTGCGCGAAGCTTTCAACCAGATCGACCGCTACCAGCGCGACTCCTTCCACGCCAGCGCCGGAGACGGACTCTTTGGCTACGTGCAGATCTTCGTCATCTCCAACGGCGCACACACCAAGTACTACTCCAACACTGTGCGCCTCCAGCACATCACCGAAAACCAGGGCACACGCCGACAGGTGGCCGCCGCGAACGCGCGATCCTACGAATTCACCATGTGGTGGACCGACTCCGCCAACAACCAGATCCCCGATCTCACCGACTTCACCGCCACATTCCTGGCCAAGCGCACGATCCTCGCTATCCTGACGCGCTACTGCGTGCTCAACACCTCCGGCGCTCTCCTCGTGATGCGCCCCTACCAGATCGCCGCGACCGAAGCGATCCTCCAGCGCATCAAGACCTCCACCATGAACAAGCAGACCGGGACTGTCGCCGCCGGCGGATACGTCTGGCACACGACCGGCTCCGGAAAGACCCTCACCTCCTTCAAGACCGCAAAGCTCGCTGCAGGTATGGAGGGGGTCGACAAGGTTCTCTTCGTCGTCGACCGCAAGGACCTCGACCACCAGACCATCCGCGAATATAACGCCTTCGCCGAGGGGACAGTCTCCGCCAACCAGTCAACACGCCAGCTCGCCAAACAAATCAACGACCCGTCCACCCCGATCATCGTCACCACCATCCAAAAGCTCGCGACCTTCGTTAAGAGCCACCGTGGGCACGCCATCTACTCCGGGCACGTCGTGCTCGTCTTCGACGAATGTCACCGCAGCCAGTTCGGCGACATGCACACCGACATCACGCGAGCCTTCCGCAACTATCACCTCTTCGGCTTCACCGGAACACCCATCTTCGCGGAAAATGCCTCCAGCTCCGGCAAAACAAACCTGCGCACCACCCAGCAGGCCTTTGGAGACCAGCTGCATTCCTATACGATCGTCGATGCAATCCGGGACAACACCGTCCTGCCGTTCCGCGTCGACTACCTCAACTCGTTCCGCGTGCGCGACGGTGTCGATAACCACGACGTCGAAGGCATCGATACCGACAGCGCATACATGAACCCTCAGCGCATATCGGCCGTGGTCTCCTACATCCTCGAGCACTTCGATCAAAAGACGAAGCGGCACGCCTCCTTCCAGTACAAGAAGCGGCGCGTGAACGGTTTTAACTCCCTGTTCGCCACCTCCTCCATCAAGGCCGCCCGTGCCTATTACCAGGAATTCAAACGCCAACAGGCCGACCTGCCCGAGGCGCGCAGGCTGAGCGTCGGAATCATCTACTCATACGCGCCCAACGCCGCGGCTCCGGGCACCGGCCTCCTCTCCGAAGAATCCATGGACCCCTCGGCCCTCTCCCAGGACGACCGTGCCTTCCTCGACGAGGCGATCGCCGACTACAACCAGCAGTTCGGGACCAACTACGGCACGGACGCCTCGGGATTCGAAAGCTACTACGAGAGCCTCTCCCAAGCCCTCACCGACAGGCGCATCGACCTGGTCATCGTCGTCGACATGTTCCTCACCGGCTTCGACTCCAAGTCCCTCAACACCCTGTGGGTCGACAAGAACCTGCGCGCCCACGGCCTCATCCAGGCCTTTTCGCGCACGAACCGAATCCTTAACTCGGTGAAGACCTACGGAAACATCGTCTGCTTCCGCAACCTCGAAGACGCCACGAACGACGCGATCGCCCTGTTCGGCAACAAGGAAGCGCGCGGCCAGGTCCTCCTGCGCCCCTACGGCGAGTACCTGTCTACCTACCTGGAGGCCATCGAGCAGCTTCGCATCGACTTCCCACTGCCCATCGGATCGATCGCCTCCGAAAAGGAACAGAAACAATTCATCGATCTCATGGGGCAGATCCTGCGCCTGCGCAACATCCTCACGTCCTTCGACGACTTCGAGAGCGACGACACGATCGCCCCGCGCGAGCTCGAAGACTACCGGAGCATCTACCTCGACCTGTACAACGAGGCACGGGAGCGCTCGAAAGCGAACAAGGAACCGATCGCCGACGACCTCGTCTTCGAAATGGAACTCGTCAAGCAGGTCGACATCAACGTCGACTACATCCTCATGCTCGTCGAACACCATCGGGGCGAGCGCGGGGATGGCGACGACCGGGAAATCCCCGTCGACATCATGCGCGCCCTTGCTTCGTCGCCTGCCCTGCGTGGCAAGCGCGACCTCATCGAGGAGTTCTACCGCCGGGTCTCCCTCAACGGGGACGTCCCCACAGAGTTCGAGTCCTTCATCGCCGCCAAGCGCGACAGCGAACTCGACGCAATCATCGAGGCCGAACGCCTCGGCGAGGGCGCGCGGGACTTCGCGTACGACTCCCTGCGCGAGGGCTACGTTCCCGACGAAGGAACCGGCCTGTCCTCGATCCTTCCGCCGGCCCGCCGCTTTGGTGGCGGTGGCAGTCGCGAAGCCATCCGCTCGCGTGTCCTCGACGCCCTACGGACCTGGGTCGAACGATTCTCCGGACTCGGAGGACTGTGACGAGCCTGCCCCGGCCTGCTGATGGCGAGGTCCGGGCCGCTACGCGAGTTGTCTTGCAGTATTGGGTGCTGGCAGTGAAAGGGATTCGTTCAAGTGCTGCTGCTTGACGAGTTCGATCCTCTATACGAAGTATCGAAACTAGGAGCCTTATGTTTACGCCTATTCACAGAGCCCTGGGACTTGAGCCGGGGAATATATCCATCGATCTGCTCGTAAAAGCGGTCGAGCGCAGCGTTGAAGAAACTGGTGACCTCGACTGGAAACGGGTCGCTTACGATTCGAGACGGCCTGGCTGGGATGAAGAAGCCGCAAAAGACATCGCTGCCATGGCGAATAGCGGCGGCGGGTGGATTGTATTCGGGATTGAAGAGGACGGCGACAAGAACGCGGCCTCCAAGATTGCCCCAATATCTTGGTCTGCTACCGACCAACAGAGGATCCTGAGGGCGGCGTATGCGAAGATCGGACCTCCGGTAGTCGGCCTAGAGTTCCATCAGATTGAGTGTGGTGATGAAGATTCGGGGAGCATCGTCATGATGCGGGTACCGGACTCTGCTGACGCGCCCCACTTCGCGAAAAAAGGAGACGATGCCTTCGTTGCTCCACGTCGAAATGGTCCTCACACCGTGTACATGAGCGATCGTGAAATCGAACGAGGTTTTCGCGAGCGCTTCCAACATGCAGATGATCAGGAACGCCTCCTTCAAGATCGTTACGAGCGTGCCTGTGAAGCGCTACGCCCGGAAGACGGGGTATTTCTTGCCTTAGCTGCTGTGCCTTTTGAGCAGTTAACTAGGCGAGAACCCACTGCTGCAGATCGCGTGTATCGATACAGAGATGATCCGTTATTGCCTGCACAAGCGGGTCTGAGGGCGCCGAGAAATTGGTGGGAGGGAGGAGAAATTAAGAAAGGTTTGCATCAGTGGATAATACGCGCTAGCAAGGGAGTGCATTGGAAGTTCCGTAAGTTCTTTTGTGACGATGCAACCGTGTTAGGCGCGTACCAACTGGGACTCTTGGTGACCGATGAGGATAGGAGCGACCAATACCCCGTGGGACTGACGAACCACTGTAGGGCCGTTGATATTGAGACCGCACTCATTGATCACGTTACTTTGCTTCGCACTCATGCAAAGGAACGGCAAGCACATGGCGGATTCCGAATGAGGGCAGGTCTCGTCGGGATCGATGGAGAACCGATATACATAAGAGTGATAGATGACTGGACTGGAAGACTGCTTGATGCCGACAATATGGAACCTATTGTGAGGTTCCAGCCGATCACGCTGGAGCTTGATCCGCTGTCGAATATCGACGAGTTACTACCGATCATTAACGAACTGGCGCGGGATCTGATTAGCCAGGGGGGCGTCGAATATCCATAGATAGCGGCAGAAAGGAACGGCCAGCTGTCTGAAGCTAGCTGAATGACTTGGCCCCGGCCTCGTGACGACGAGGCCGGGGCCGGGGTGTGTGCTCTGCCAACGGCGGGGTAGTTGAGGCCGCTGCAGAAAAACGAACTACTGGTTGTTGGTGTCGGTGCTCGCTTCGGCTTCAGTGACCGCGGTGGTGGTCGTCGGGGTGTCTACCTCTGTGTCTTCGGAATCGCTGTTCTCGCTGGCGCCAGGGGCAACGGTGCTGGCAGAGGTGCTGGGCGTGGCGGTCTTTTGTGAGCCTTCCGTGTGGAACGTCTCGCGGATCCCCCACGCGAAGAAGGCAGCGAAGAAGTGGAAGGGCATCCATGAAGTCACGAGCCACCAGTCGGACCCGCTGCCGGCAATGCCCGCCGCCAGACGTCCGAACCACCACAGGATGGGTACGTCGGCGAGGACAGTAACAGCGATCACGATAGCCTTCCACAACCCGGCGTGGTCGAGAAAAGCCCGGGAGATGGACGCCAACACCTGGAAGAAGGTGAAGAAGCCCATGAGACAGATAAAAGTCAACAGAACGAGGCTGGATGACAAGGAGAGCACGAGTAAGACCAGGAGGCCCACTTGGAGCATCAGGTACCGGACGATGAACGTAATAATCCCTCGAGGGTCCCGCATATCAATCATGCCCCCATCCTAACGGGGTCCTGAAGTGCGCAGATGAGCAGCTTAGAGGGCGGAGACGAACTCCGCGACGCGCTTGGCGTGCTCGCGCGAACGCTCCACCATGTCGGCGCGCGCCGCCTCATCCGTACGATTCGCGTACGACACCCCGAACAGCGGCAGGCTCCCCGCAAACTCCATCCCCGTCAGCGCGCACGTCGCCTTCGCAGGCGTCAACAAGTCGTTGAAATCAACGGAATCCGGCGCGTAGTAAGCCTCCGGCGCCCCCGTCGTCACCGACGCCACCAGCTTCTTACCGCGCAGCGCCGTCCCCTTGGACCCGTGGCTGAAACCACGCACAAACACGTCCTCCATCCACTTCTGCAGCAGCGCCGGCCAGCCATACCACCACAGCGGATACTGCAACACGATCACGTCGGCCGCAGCAAGCTTGTTGTGCTCCGCCTCAACGTCAAACACGTAATCGGGATACAACTCGTCAAGATGATCAATCTCGACGTCCGGAACCAGGGAGGGCAGCTCCTCCAGGATCGTCTTATTCGCTACCGAATCATCGCCGGTGCGCGGGTGCCCCGACACAACCAGAACGTTGGACATCGCATTGCCTTTCGTCGATGCCAAAAGTCTACGCCCGCCCAAACTGCCGTGAAAAGAATGTACGCACGGGTTTCGCGCGGGGTGAAGCCCCGTCCCCGAAGAGAAAATGACGCAGGACTACAGTAGAAGCATGGCCAACACTGACTCCCAGCCACTCACTCTGCGCCGCATCCTCCTCGTCGTTGCAACGGGCGTCGGTGCGGGCTTCCTCTCCGGACTCTTCGGGGTGGGAGGCGGCCTCGTCATCGTGCCCGCCCTGATGGCCGTCCTGGGCATGGACCAACGCCGAGCCTCGGCCACGTCGCTTGCCGCCATCATCGTCACCGCCGCCGTCGGCTCGGGAACATACGCCCTGCACGGCGAGGTCTCCTGGGCGGGCGCCGCCCTCCTCGTCGTCGGCGCGCTCGTGGGCTCACAGGTCGGTGTATGGCTGCTGCGCCGCCTCCCTGCACCCGCGCTGCCCTGGATCCTCATCGGCTTCACTGTCTTCGTCATCGTCTCCCAATACCTGCACGTCCCCACGCGAGAGGGAACCGTGTCGCTGACGCCGGCCTCATGCACCCTCATGATCCTGGTCGGCCTGTGCGCCGGCATCCTCTCCGGCCTGGTCGGCGTGGGCGGCGGATCTGTCATCGTGCCCGGCATAGAGCTCGCCGTCGGCGCGGGAGACCTCATTGCGCGCGGCACGTCCCTCCTCGTCATGATCCCCACCGGCATAGCCGGCACTGTCACCAACCTGCGCCACCGCATGGTCGACCTGCGCATCGGCCTCATCGTCGGCGTATCCGCGGCAGCCACGACCCCCGTCGGGCGCCTCGTAGCCACGTGGGTATCCCCGAGCGTCGGCGCGATCCTCTTCAACATCTTCCTGCTCTCCATCATCGCCTCGACGATCCTGAAGATGCGTAAGAAGGCGCGCGCCCAAAGGTAGGGACGAGGCCCGGCTCGTTATCCGCGCGCGCTCGCCAGGGCCTCAGCGATGTCGCCGCGAATGACGAGCGAACGGTCCGCGATCTCTGCGGGCGCCGCCGCGTCCAGAGCAACGCACGCGTAGGTTGCCTCCGGATTGTCGTGGACGCGCCGCCAAAACGGAAACTTGATGATGCTCGGCGTATTCATGCCGACGCCCAACTCGAGGTGAAGCACGCGGCCGGTAGCCGTACGCTCCAGGAAGTCCTGATAACGACCGGCAGCCGCCATCCATCCATCGTCCTGAACGAAACGGTTGTCGATACGCAGGTTCGTCGTCATCTCCTCCCCGCACCTCGGGCAACGGGGAATCAGCTCCGATGGGATATGCATGCCCTCCTGACTCGCCACTGCCTCACGCACCCACGACTCGTTGTCGTACGTGGCGTCGTGACAGGGGATCGAACACTGCAGCAGCCAGTAATCGCCCTGCGTGTAGAACAAGCGTTCCTTGTCGAAGCCGGAATTTTGGAAACGGTGATCGACGTTCGTGGTGATCACGAAGTAGTCGCGACCGTGCACGAGGTCCAGGAGGTCCGAGTACACCTGCCCCGGGCCGGCCTCGTAGCGCAGTAGGGAGATCATGCGGCTCCAAAACGCCCAGCGCTCCTCCGAAGTGGGGAAGGGGTAGAAGCCGCCCGAGTAGGCGTCTGTGATGCCGTGCTCGGCGCGGAAGTCTGCGAAATACTCATCGAAAACCGGTCCGGAGTGGTTGTCCCCGTCGGCAGCGGACAGGCCGGCGCCCGCGCCGATGAGGATCGCATCAGCGCTCTCGATAGCCTCGTGCAGGGTGGTGGGTCGGTTCATGTGTCTCCTCCGTCGTTGATGGATTTAGAGCCTGAGAAGGGCGCGGTACAGGGCCTCGTCGTGGTCGCCGAAGACGTCGAAAATGACGCACAGCTCAGAAGCGCCTGGGGCCTCAGACTCAAGGAAGTCGGTGACGGTTGCCACCGCGATACGGGCGGCCTCCTCCTGCGGGAAGCCGAAGACACCCGTGGAAATGCAGCAGAAAGCCACCGTGTTGAGCCCATGTGCGGCTGCCTCCTCCAGGCATCGCCGGTACGAGCGAGCCAGGGCCTCCCGGTGCTCATCAGTGAGCTCTCCGCTCACGATCGGGCCGACCGTGTGGATGACGAAGCGCGACGGCAGATGGAAGCCGGGGGTGAGGACGGCCTCGCCCGTCGGGAATCCCGAGGGGCCGTCGCCGCGTGCGCGCTCAGCCATGACCACGGCGCATGCCTGCCGCAGTGCGAGCCCGGATGCGCTGTGGATCGCGTTGTCGATACACGTGTGCCCTGGTGCCCGGCATCCGAGCAGCGCCGAGTTTGCCGCGTTGACGATCGCGTCGACCTCCAGGCGCGTAATGTCGCCGCGCCACAGCGCCATTCTTGGATGGATCGACGAGGCCGTGGTGTCCTCCCAGGTCACGGTTCCTTGACGCTCGCGCTCGGTGTCGAGGACAATCGCCTCCGCCTCCGGGTAGCCATCCGGCAGGGGAGCGGGATCACGCATGTTCATGAGGGCACGCAGGTAGGCGCGTGCCTGTGAGGTGTCCGAGGGGGAAATCTCGTAGCCCATATCCGCAGCCAGGATGTGTAGGGCTGTATGGATGGCCTCGTTGTAGGTGGTGAGTGTGCGCGTCATCAATCCCTCCGATTGTTTACGTGACACATAACTGAGTGCTGTGGGTGTTTATTCCCTACCGTGTTCGCCTATCGCTCCAGCGCATCCCTGGCCTCGTACATACGAAATCGGCCCCAGCCTCGTAGATACGAGGCCGGGGCCGAAGCGTCAGCCGCACGTGCGACTGAAGCGGATTACTCGTCGGCGGCGCTGGGGTGCGTCATGTCGGCGGGAACGACCCACGCGTCGAACTCCTCGGCCGTCAGGAAGCCAAGCTCGAGCGCGGACTCGCGCAGCGACAGGCCCTTGTGATGCGCGTTCTTCGCGATCTTGGAGGCCTTGTCGTAGCCGATGTGGCGGTTCAGGGCCGTCACCTGCATGAGGTTGATGTCCAGGTTGTGCTTGATCTTCTCGTAGTTGGGCTCGATGCCGTACGCGCAGTGCGTATCGAAGGACACGCAGGCGTCGCCCAGCAGACGGATGGACTCCAGGACGTTCCACGCCATGACGGGCTTGAAGACGTTGAGCTGGAAGTTGCCCTGCGAGCCGGCGAAGCCGACCGTCGCGTCGTTGCCGAACACCTGGGTGGCGACCATCGTCATGGCCTCGCACTGGGTCGGGTTGACCTTGCCCGGCATGATGGACGAGCCCGGCTCGTTCTCGGGGATGATCAGCTCGCCGATGCCATTACGCGGACCGGAGGCGTACCAGCGCACGTCGTTCGCGATCTTCATGAGGGCGTCGGCCAGGACGCGCAGCGCGCCCGAGACCAGCACCAGCGCGTCGTGCGCGCCCAGGGCAGCGAACAGGTTGTCGGCCTGCTTGAACTCGATGCCCGTCTCCTCGGAGATCTTCTTGGCGGTGAGCTCACCGAACTTCGGGTGAGCGTTCAGGCCGGTGCCCACGGCGGTGCCGCCGATGGCCAGCTCGCGCGCACGCGTGTCCGCGTACTCGATGCCGTCGAGGGCGAAGTCGATCTGAGCAACCCAGCCGGAGATGACCTGGCCCAGGCGGATCGGGGTCGCGTCCTGCAGGTGGGTGCGGCCCACCATGATGACGTCGTCGAACTCCTTGGCCTTCTCGTCCAGGGTGTTACGCAGCTGGCGCACGCGCGGGTACATGTCGTGCAGCTCGGAAACGACCGCAATGTGCATGGCGGTGGGGAACGTGTCGTTGGAGGACTGACCGCGGTTCACGTGGTCGTTGGGGTGCACGGGGGACTTGGTGCCCATGGTGCCGCCCGCGAGCTCGATGGCGCGGTTGGAGATGACCTCGTTGGCGTTCATGTTGGACTGGGTGCCCGAACCGGTCTGGAAGACGACCAGCGGGAAGTTGTCATCGAGCTTGCCGGAGATAACCTCGTCGCCCGCCTGCGCGATGTAGCCGGCGATGTCGGCGGGCAGCTCGCCCAGCTCGGCGTTGGCCAGGGCCGCGGACTTCTTCAGGATGCCAAGGGCGCGCACCATCGGGCGACCCCACACGAAGGTGTTGCGTCCAATGTCGAAGTTGTGCAGCGAACGCTCAGTCTGAGCGCCCCAGTAGCGGTTCGCGGGGACCTCAACGGCTCCCATCGAGTCGGTTTCGGTACGGGTTTCTTGTGCCACAGGTGGCTCCTTCGCGTAGGGCTTACGTACCGTTCTAGGATAGCGTCGCACGCGCACTGAGGCGTGGGGCACTCGTCCTAGTTGCCTCCTAGCTCAGCGTACGATCCGCGTTGCGTGCTCGGCGCAGCAGCCACCAGGCACACGCGCACGACAGCGCGACGAGTGAGAGCGCCAGCACGAAGGGCGACAGGGGCATCCACCCGTACAGGGCGGTGGCGCTCACGGGGGCGACGATCCACGTGATCGCGCCGGTCGCGTTGATGACGCCGGCGATGCCGCCCTGCTCGCGCGCGCTCACAGCCAGGGAAGCGCCCGCCGAGTAGCCGGGGGACGCCATGCCCGACGCGATGCCCATCGCGAACGTCGAGGCAGCCAACACCCATAGCGACGGCGCGAGAGTCAGGCAGGAAAGGGCCACGAGTGCGAGCGTCATACCCGCCCGCAGGAGCCTGCGCGGTCCCCACCCCAGGCGAGGCACGACGATCAGCTGCATGAGCATCGCTCCGGCCGCGTTGGCCAGCAGCATGAGCGCGGTGACCGAGACTGCGGGCGCGGGCTCGAGTCCGCCGCGGTCCTGGACGAGGAAGCCCATCGTGATCTGAACGACGCCGTTCGCGAAATAGATGCCGAACACCGAAGCGATCCACGGGGCGATGCGTCGGTCGTTCCACCGCACGCGCGGGGGCAGTTCCCCGTCCGCTTTCCCCGCGCTCGCGTTATCCGCCGCGGGTTCATTCGACGAGGCCGGGGTTGCCTCCTCTTGTTCGCTGTCCGCGCCGCTCAGGAGGGGCAGGCGCCTCCTCGGGCCGGTGGATGCTCCGTCGCGGGGCAGCCAGATGAGGGCGATGGCCAGCGCGATGAGGACGAAAATCGGCGTGGCGTGCACGGGGCCGAAAATCCACCACGCACCCAGCGCCGAGGACACAAGGGAGCCGACCATGACGGACAGGTTGATCGCGCCGGAGAACGCGGACGTGCCGCGCACGCGCGAAGCCTCGTCGGGGGTCACCTCGGCGACGAGGGCCTGGCCCGTCGGCGGGATCGCAGCGACCGCCGCGCCGAAGAAAGGACCGCGCGCCGCCATGATGGCGCCCGCCGCGAGGAAAGCGCCGATGTAACCGGCCGCCCGCGCCCACACCGCCGCCGAAAAGAGCGTGCCCGCCGTGAGCGCCAAGAAGAGTGCCAACAGGATGACGCCCCTGCGTCCCCAGGCGATCGAACGGCGCCCCCAGAACTGGCTGAGCGCCGTCACTGCGGCGGCCGCCAGGGACACCGCCGCGCCCACGATCCACTCGGGCAGGTCAAGGGCACGCGACAGGGGAGCGATCGACACGTTGAGCATGTTCTGCGCCGTGTACGTAAACAGCGCGATCGCCACGAGCGCGCGCAGCGTCGGATTCGTCAGTAATGGTGATGAGGGCACAGTGCATCCTACGACGAAGGCCCCGCGCGATGCGCGGGGCCTTGCCGGACAGGTAACGAAACGGGCAAACGCTTAGCGCTGCACCCAGGTGCTCACCTTCCAGCGAGCATCGCCCGAGCGCTCACGCCACTCGGCGTCGCTGCGCTCTTCGTCCCGACGCCACAGCGCCGGATCCAGCGGCGGCGCGTACACGAACGTCGAGCCCTCGGGCGCGCTCGCGGCCACGTCCAGTTCCAGGTCGGTGACCACGGCTTCGTCCAGGAGCGGGAGAGTCTGCGCATAGAGCTGAGCCCCGCCTGTGATCCAGATGTACGGGGCATTCGTGCGCGCCGTTTCCTCGCGCGCGGCATCCAGGGCCTCGTCGATCGAGGAGACGACGAACGCACCTGCAGCCTCGTACCCGGGCGTACGGGTGATGACGATGTTTGTCCGGCCCGGCAGCGCGCGACCCAGGGCCTCCCACGAGCGGCGACCCATGATGATCGGGCAGCCTATCGTGGACTCCTTAAAATGGCGGAAATCAGCGGGAACATGCCAGGACATGGCCGTGCCCGTCCCGAGGATCCCGTTGCTATCCTGCGCCCAAATCGCGGCGAGCTTCGTCATACGGCGACCGGAGCCTTGATCGTGGGGTGATGCTGGTAGTCGACGACCGAAATGTCATTGAAGGCGTACTCGAACATCGACGGGGCCTTCGCGAGTTCCAGACGCGGGAACGGGTACGGCTCGCGGCTCAGCTGCTCGGTCACCTGCTCCGTGTGGTTGGAGTAGATGTGGCAGTCTCCGCCCGTCCAAATGAAGTCGCCGACCTGAAGGCCCGCCTGCTGGGCGAACATGTGGGTGAGCAGCGAGTAGGACGCGATGTTGAAGGGCACGCCCAGGAACATGTCTGCGCTGCGCTGGTAGAGCTGCAGCGACAGGCGGCCGTCGGCCACGTACAGCTGGAAGAACGCGTGGCAGGGCTCAAGCGCCATCTCCGGCAGGTCGCCGACGTTCCACGCGGACACCACCATGCGGCGCGAATCCGGGTTCGTCTTCAGCGTCTCGAGGACCTGGGAAATCTGGTCGATGTGACGACCACCCCCCGCATTCCAGGAACGCCACTGGACGCCGTACACCGGGCCCAGCTCGCCCTCCTCGTCCGCCCACTCGTTCCAGATGCGGATCCCGTTGTCCTGGAGCCAGGACACGTTCGACGAACCCGACAGGAACCAGAGGAGTTCACCGACCACCGACTTGACATGCACGCGCTTCGTCGTGATCAGCGGGAACCCCTTGGACAGGTCGTAGCGCAGCTGCGCCCCGAACAGGGAACGCGTGCCCGTGCCGGTGCGGTCACCCTTGGGGGTGCCCTCGCGCATAATGCGCGCCAGCAGGTCCTCGTACTGGCGGTCGACGGCGCTCACGTCAGTCGATCCGCTCGTTCGTCCACGTGTGCGATGCCGGCAGAGCCTGGTCGACGACCGAGTGCGCGATCGTGCAGTTACGCTCGATGGCCGAGTTCGCGCGGCGCTCAAGGTCCGCGATCTCGTCCTCGGACAGGGCGGACAGATCCTGGACCAGCTCGACGTCCACGTGCGTGAAGCGATCGTGCTCCTGGTCGTAGTCGGCCGACACGCCGACAAACTGTTCGAAGTCATCGCCCAGGCGGGAGGCCAGACGCGCGTCCGAGCTCATTGCCTTGCAGCCCGCGATCGCGAGCTTGAGCAGGTCGCCGGGGGAGAAGAGGCCGGGGCCGTGACCGATGCGGATCTCGGCGCCGTCCTGGTTGCGGGCGACGTACTGACGCACGCCCGTACGCTGCATGTACAGGGATTTCGGGGTATCACTCATGGGCACTATTGTGTCGCGAAAAGACCCCGCCCGCCCGTGCAACATGCGCCGGGCGGGCGGGGTTCCTCGTAGAGCGTAGAGAAAGCTTTAGCGATGCTCCTCCAACCACTGCGCGGCGCTCGCCTGCTCGTTCTCGGTCAGGCGGCCCACGCGGGCCACCGCCTCCTTCTCGATGCGTCCGCCCAGCAGCGGCACGCGCACCGACAGGTTGCCGCTCACCTCGCGGGCGCTTCCCGCATCGCTTGGGGTCAGTGTGGACGTGGCCTCGACGGACACCGGCGCGCCGTCCACGGTCACGGATGTGCGCGAGGTCGCCTCGGCCTCGTTGAGTGTCCACTCCTCGGTGAAAGTGACGCGCAGATCAGACTTGACAAAGCGCGTGGCCGCCGCCGGAATTAGCTCGGGGCGCACGGTGCCCGCGTACGACACGCGCTCACCTTCCACGGACACGGTCGTCGAGCCTTCCACGACAAACCGACCGAAGCGTCGCTCCAGGTAGTCGGGGGTCAGGTACATGGTGACAACCTCGTCGACAGTACCGGGATACGACATAGACTGCGTGAACTGCATGGCTCTCCTGACGAAAGAAGCGGCGCCGAAGCGTGTCCCGGCGCTCATTTACAACGAAGGTCCGCCCTCGCGGCCCCACTCCCCTTAGAGTAGATGCATGCGTAGTCTCATGCAGTTAGCTGAAGAAGCCTCTTCGACGCCGTTGTCGGAGCAGGACATCGATTGGCTGCACCTCCTCCTCGCGGACTGGCAGGTGCTCGCTGACCTGGCGGCCGCCGACCTGGTTTTGTGGCTGCCTGCCGACGACGGGCGCTTCATCGCGGCCGCCCACTGCCGCCCCGCAACCTCCGCGACCGTCCACGTGGACGACATCATCGGCCTCCACCTGCCCGCCGCCCGCGAAATCGATCTGCGTCGCGCCCTGCAGTCCGGGGAGGTCGTGCGCTCGACGGCCGCGCGCTGGGCCGGCACGTACTCAATGATGGAAACCTGCGTGCCCGTGTGCCACGACGGGCGCATCATCGCCGTCGTCACGCGCGAGGCGAACCTGTCCAGCCCGCGTCTGTCCCTCGGATTCGAAGGATGGACAGTGGCGGCTGCCGACACTCTGTGCCAGATGATGGCGCGCGGCGAATACCCCTACGACTCGACCCCGCAGGTCACCTCCCACGGCGTCCCGCGCGTCCTCGACGGTGCCGTCCTGCTCGACGCGGAGGGGCGCGTGCAGCATGCGACCCCCAACGCCGTGTCCTGCCTGCGCCGCCTCGGCATCCGCACCCACGTGACCGGCAAAGTCTTGGCCCAGGAGGTCACCGAGGTCATCGGGGATGGCACCCTTATCGAAGAATCCATGGCGGTCGTCGTCATGGGGCGCGCCTCCTGGCGCGTCGAGATCGCCGCGCGCGCCTCCACCGTCAGCATGCGAGCCCTGCCCCTCGTCAACGGGCGCAAGCGCCTGGGCGCCGTCATCCTCACGCGCGACGTCTCCGAGGTCCACCGCCACGAGCAGGAGCTCATGACGAAGGACGCGACGATCCGCGAGATCCACCACCGCGTGAAGAACAACCTGCAGACCGTGTCCGCCCTGCTGCGCCTGCAGTCGCGCCGCTCATCTGAGGAGGCTGTCAAGGTGGCGCTTGCCGAGGCCGAGCGTCGCGTGCAGGCAATCGCGACCGTGCACGCCGCCCTGTCGCAGAACGTGGATGAGTCGGTGGACTTCGACGAGGTCGCACGCACGATCGTGCGCATGGCCGGTGCGATCGCGTCCACGGACCATAGCGTCGAGGTCATCACGACCGGCAGCTTTGGCACCATTCAGGCCGATCAGGCTCAGGCCCTGGCGACCGTCCTCAACGAGCTGGTCGCCAACTCTGTCGAGCACGGCCTCGCGGACCGTGATGGCCTTATCGAGGTGCGCGCCGAACGCCTGGGCTCGTCCATGACGGTGACCGTCGCCGACGACGGTGTGGGCTTCGTGCCGGGCACGCCCATGAGCGGCCTGGGCACGCAGATCGTCCATCAGATGGTGCGCGGTGAACTCAAGGGCTCCATCGAGTGGGCCCCGCGTCAGGGCGGCGGCACGCTCGTCACGCTCCACGCGAACCTGGACCCCGCCTGACGGGGTCTGCGCGGGCGGGATACACGTTTATCGACGAACGAGGCCGGGGATCCATTGGGGATCCCCGGCCTTGATCGTTGGTGCGCCGCGGGGCGGCGGTGGTCTGTTAGCAGCCCGCGCGGCGTGCGCGCGCGGCGCGGCGCTTGAGAGCGCGGCGCTCTTCCTCGCTCATGCCGCCCCACACGCCGGCATCCTGGTTGTTGTCGATAGCCCACTGCAGGCAGATGCCCACGACCTCACACTCGCGGCACACGGCCTTGGCCTCGGCGACCTGTGCGATGGCTGGGCCCGTGTTCCCGATGGGGAAGAAAAGTTCCGGGTTAACTGTCAGGCATGCCGCCTTACTCCGCCAATCCATGATGTGTCTTTCGCTCCTCGACTGCCGTGCGCTCGGGATGTCTCGCTTGTTCTCTAGTCAGTGTCCGTTCGTCATCTTAGTCGCGCAAGGGGGAGGTATCAGCGAAATGACAACGTCACTATGCGGCTGCTCACGGAGCCCGAATAAGATGGGACTTAGGTATTAACTGACCCAACGGTTAGTTGGACTGTTGTCAGCGCATCACCCTCGCAGATCAGTCCGCATGAAGGGGTCCAGCGTCGCGCGAGGATGGATAGCGGGGAGGCGTGGCAGTGTTGAATTAACGCGCGAATGACATTGTTCGTGGGATTCATCGCGAGTACCCTGTGTCCGTCCCATCTGGCGATACGAGTCCATGCTCCCTGAGGAATTACGTCAGATATTGTTGGCGTTTCTTCCCATCCGAGGTACGCGTGGAGCGCTTCGACGACGGACACATCCTCCTGCTGACCGATGATGATCCACGGCAGCGGGCGATCCCATGTCGGCACCTCGTACGTGGGGCCGATCAGGGCCGGCGCAGCCGTCTTTCTGACCAGCGCCGAGGCAGTGGTCGGGCCGAGGATGTGCCAGCCGTTTGTCGCGTTTCCTAAATGAGCTCCCAGGTCGCACGGATTGCTGGGGATACACGCGAGGAGGGTGCGTTCTCCGGGCCGTGCGAGCAGTGCCTGTCCACGGCCGAGCGTTCGCAGGTCGGCGGGTGAGATGCCAGCATGGAGCGCTTCGTCCGCATCGCGTGCGCGCACGAGGCGTGTCGAAAACGCGCCCATCGTGGCACTCGATGCGGTGAAGCGCCCCGGGTAGGCGGCGACGATAATGACGCCTGCTCGCCGTGCTCCGCCCAGCAGCGCTGCCCAGAGGGAATCCGCCTGTGGGGCTGACAGTGCCTGGGTGAGGGAGGCGCGCAGTGCGGCCGCGTCGGTGATCGCCAGGACCGCTGGGCCGTGCTCGCAGATCCCCTCCAGCAGGTCGATGGCGGAGACGTCGTCGCAGGCCAGGAATGACGCGCAGCCAGCAGCGCCCTCGTCTCCGATCACGTGGAGGGGATGGCCGCACCGACTCGCGATGCGCGTCGCGAGCGCGAGCGCCCACTGCGAGGCGAGGCCGGCCTCGTGCGCGCTGGCCTGAATCTGGATGCTTCCGCCGTCCCACACGAAGGGGGAATGTTCCTCGATCCCCTCGACGAGGCCGAGAGTGAGAACCCCTGCATGCGTCGGGGTGGTGCTTGGGAACTGGTGTGTCAGCGCGGTTGCGGATCCGTTCGCAGCATCAACCTCGTCCCACGTGAGGGTTTCGGGCAGCTCGGGTGCCCACAAAGGAGCCGTATCCCCGTGTGGCCACGACAGTGTGCAGTGCGAGACGACCTCGGTGACGTTATCCATGTAGGCCAGCTGGATGACGCCGACGCCGTCGAGGACAGCGCGCCCGGGAACCCGGGGCAGCGAGGCGGCCCGTGCGTCCCCGAGGATGTCGGTCGAATCGGCGGCGCTCACGCAGCGCAGGGACAGGCGGATGTCCATGTTGGCGCGCATCTGCGCACTCACGGCCCCCGACGGGCGCTGCGTTGCCGCGATGAGGTGGAGACCCAGGCTGCGCCCCTGCGCGGCGAGCCGCAGGAGGACCTCCATCGACGACGGGTGAGCCTGGGCGAGGAAACGGAACTCGTCGATGGCGACGATGAGCCGGGCAGGGGCCGCGGGGACCGAGGAGGGGTCGCCCTCGTGGGCGCGCTCCCACGTGGCCAGGTCGGGGAACCCGCGTGCACCCAATTGCTCCTCGCGGCGCTGAAGCTCGGCAGCGATACCCTCGAGAGCCCGTGTCGTCGCACCGGGATCCAAATCGGTGAGGAGCGCGTGCGTGTGGGGGAGTGCCTGCAGGCGGGCGAATGTCGAGCCACCCTTGTAGTCGATGAGGACGAAGCGCACCTTGTCGGGGCTGTAGCAGTGCGCGATTGAGGCAAGCCAGCCGATCAGCGCCTCCGATTTCCCGGAACCCGTGCAACCAGCGACGAGAGCGTGCGGGCCATCTGAGACCAGGTCCAGCTCGATGGGGCCGGACTGCGACATCCCGATCCGCACGCTCAAGACGCCGGAGGATCCACGGGCATGGTCGGGGTCCCATCCCACGCGCGAGGGGAGGGCGTCGCGAGCATCCGCTCGGGTGACCGTCCACCACCACTGAGGTGCGACCGGCAGATCATCGGTGACACACACCTGCGCGCACCAGGACGGCAGGCGTGCGACGGAGGATGCGTACCCGATGTGCACGGTCGGTCTGTCATCCTCCGAGCCCCGCGCGCAGTGTGGGCACGACTCTCCAGCACTCACGTGGATGTCCACGCCCGCGTGTCCCAACAGGACGGGGGAGGCGCTGTTCCACCACACTCGCGCGCCTCCCACCTGCGCGGCGATCTGCCCCGCGCACCACAGGGCACACTGGGCGGCGTGCATGCCTGCGATACCGAGCGCGGAGCGCCCCGGCTCATCCGACGACGTCGAGAGGAGCACGCGTCGACGGGGGCTCGTGGCCCGTCCCGGCCACACGCTGGCCCGCACGATCCGGGGCGAGGGCCCGCAGTCAGGTAGTCCAGCCAGCACCAGTGAGAGCGCGGCACCGTCCCAGCCCCTGCGCCGCCGACGCGCACGCCAGCAGAGAATGATCGCGGTGACGCAGGCGACGGCCGCCACCAGCGAAGCGATACCGATCCACAGCCGTGGAGCGCTCGCGGCTGCTCGCAGGCGCCAGCCCATGAAACCGAGCATGACGACGACGGACACCAGGGGAGCGCCCCTGAGCAGGGACGATCCCGTGAGCGAGCCCCGGCCTCGTCGTTCGACGCCCGGCCAGGCCAAGCGCATCGGGCGCGCGCGGACCTCGAAGACGTCGTCGCCGAGGCGCAGGCGGGCCCCGGTGGTCATCTCCCGCGCGGTGCGGGCACTGCGCCACCAGCGCGCGCGGTTGCGCAGCCGAAACGGAGGGGAATCCGGCCGGGCATCAAGGAACGCGCGACCCTCACGCGTGGTGAAAACCGCGTGTGTGCGCGCCACGCTCGCGCATGACAGAGGCATATCGCCCGCGCGACCGACCGTGCCGGGGGACACCACGACACCAACGTCGGGTCCCTGAATGCACGCGAGGTGCAGGTCGGTGCGCAGGGCAGCGCGGGCGAGACAACCGGAGTCTTTCATGACCCAACGATCCCGCCGCTTGTGGGCGCTTTCAAGCGCCAGGACACGCCCTGTGGATAACTGTTCGCGGCCCCGAAACCCTGTGGATAAGCGCCTCGCAGGACCGTGTGGGTATGGCCACCTCCGCCTTCCGAGCGCCCACCCACCGGCCCGCTCGGCGCGCGAAATGCAAGAATGGACCCCATGGCTGACTCCACGTTCGAGACGACACGCGACCGTTACAACGACCTCGTTGAGCGCATCAACGAGGCTCGCGCCGCCTACTACGACCGGGATTCGCCGACCCTCGCGGACGCAGACTACGACCGCATGTACCGCGAGCTGGAGGAGATCGAGGAACGCTACCCGCAGCTGCGCGGCGCGGATTCTCCCACGATGAGCGTGGGAGGAGGCATCGATCCCGGATTCGTGAGAGTCCGCCACCTTGCGCCCATGCTGTCCCTCGACGACGTGTTCTCTCTCGACGAGCTCGCCGACTGGGAGGCTCGCATGAGCGAGGAGACCGGCATTGCCGACCTACCTATGACAACCGAGGTCAAGGTCGATGGCCTCTCCATCAACCTCCTGTACGAGAACGGCCGCCTCGCGCAGGCGGCCACTCGAGGAAAAGATGGTTTTGGCGAAGACATCACCGCGAACGCGCGGACAATCGCCTCCATCCCGCAGACGCTGACAGGACCCGCGCCCAGGCGCATCGAGGTGCGCGGCGAAGTCTACTTCCCGGTCGCCGACTTCGCAGCCTTCAACGAGGCCCGCGTCGAGGCCGGGGAAAAGACCTTCGTCAACGCGCGCAACGCGGCATCCGGTTCCCTGCGCCAGAAGGACCCCGCCGAAACCGCCAAGCGACCCCTCGCGATGGTCGCCCATGGCATCGGCTTCGTCGAGGCCGGGGATGAGTTCACCGAGCCGACCACCCAGATGGGCTGGTATGAGCAGCTGCGCGAGTGGGGCCTGCCCGTCTCGCCCTACACGCGCCTGTTGATGGGCCGAAAGGCTATCGAAGAGCGTATTGCGGAGATTGGCGCGGACCGCCACGGTCTCGTGCACGAGATTGATGGCGTCGTCGTCAAGATCAACGACCTGGCCCTCCAGCGTTCGCTCGGCTCCACCTCGCGCACCCCGCGCTGGGCGGCCGCCTACAAGTTCCCGCCCGAAGAGGTCCATACGCGCCTGCTCGACATCCGCGTCCAGGTGGGGCGCACGGGGCGCGTCACCCCCTACGGTGTCATGGAATCCGTGCTGGTCGCGGGCTCGAACGTCGCGCGTGCGACCCTGCACAACGCCCAGGAGGTCGCCCGAAAGGGAGTCCTCATCGGCGACCTGGTCGTCCTGCGCAAGGCCGGCGACGTGATCCCCGAGATCGTCGCCCCCGTCGAGGACGCGCGCAACGGCTCCGAGCGCCCCTTCGTCATGCCGACCGAGTGTCCCTCCTGCGGGACCCCCCTCGTGCAGGAGAAGGAAGGCGACGTCGACCTGCGATGCCCCAACAAGGGCGCGTGCCCCGCGCAGATCACCGAGCGCCTCGCCCACGTGGGTGCGCGCAGCGCCCTGGACGTGGAGGGCCTCGGTGACGAATCGGCGCTCGCCATGACTCAGCCCGAAAACGACCGCGACGAGGTGGCGGCCGCCCTGGTCGCCGGCCACAGCGTCACCCTGGAGGACGGCACCGTCCTCACGCTCGAGGGCGGCCGCGAGCTGCCCCACGGGGAGCAGATCACCCGCGCCGAAGAACTCCTGCCCGCCTCGCAGGCCCCCGCCCTGCGCACCGAGGCCGCGCTCTTCGACCTGCGCGCGCAGGACCTGCGCGACGTCATGGTGTGGAAGCCCGTCAAGAAGAAGGGCGAGGAAACCGGGGATTGGAAGCAGGTCCGCTACTTCTGGACCAAGGCGTACAAGCCTCGCAAGCTGCGCGGCCAGACCGTTTTCGAGCCCATCGAGCCCAGTGCCTCCAAGGGCACCGAGAAAATGCTCGCTGAGCTGGACAAGGCCAAGAGCCAGCCCCTCGCGCGCGTCCTCGTCGCCCTGTCCATCCGCCACGTCGGCCCCACGGCCGCCCGCGCGCTCGCGGACACCTTCCGCTCGATGGACGCTCTGCGCGCCGCGTCGGTCGAGGAACTGTCCGCGGTCGAGGGCGTGGGCGAGGAAATCGGCCGCTCCCTGCGCGACTGGTTCACCGTCGACTGGCACCTGGAGGTGCTCGAGGCGTGGGCGCGCGCGGGTGTGCGCATGGCCGACGAGGCTCCTGAGCCGGCCTCGGACGTGCTCGCGGGCCTCACCATCGTGGTTTCGGGCGCGATGCCCGGATACGACCGCGAGGGCGCCAAGGAAGCGATCACGTCGCGCGGCGGCAAGGCTGCGGGCTCGGTCTCCAAGAAGACCTCGCTCGTGGTCGCGGGCCCTGGCGCGGGTTCGAAGGTCGCGAAGGCCGAGGCCCTGGGCGTCCCCGTCATCACGGAAGCGCAGTTCGCGGACCTCCTCGAGGGAGGCCTAGCCGCGGTCGGCCTGTAACGAGGCCGGGGCTCAGACGAGGGGCTCCAAGGGGCCCAGCAGCACTTCGCCCACGCGGGTGAGCGTTGAACGCTTCTCCCACTCGTCGATCGTCAGGCGACGGGCCGTCGTCAGGTCGTTCACGAAAATCTCCTCCATGCGCGCGGCCAGCGGGCGCGAGAAGAACTGCAGGCACACCTCGTAGTTGCCGCGCATCGACAGGCGATCGATGTTCGCCGTGCCGATCGTCGACCAGCGACCATCCACCGTCATCGTCTTCGAGTGCACCATCGCGTGACGGTACAGCCAGATCTCCACGCCCTCGCGCAGCAGCTCGCCGTAGTAGGGGCGAGCCACCCAGTCCGCCAGGATGTGGTTGGAATACTCGGGGATCAGCACCTGGACGCGCACACCCCGGCGGGCGGCGGCGATCAGGGAGCCGAGGACCTCACGGTCGGGGATGAAGTACGCGGTCGTGATGAGCACACGGTCGGTCGCGCGCTCGATCGCGTCGATGTACATGCCGCGGATCGGATAGAGCAGATTGTGGGGCAGATTGAACTGTGCGGTCACGTCCGCGCTCCACGCGCGCGCCCCCTGATCGGGCAGCTCCGGGCTGGTCGCGGGGCGGAAGTGGTTCCAGAAGTCGACGAAACCGTTCTCTAGCTCCCACACGGCTCCGCCCGTGATGCGCACGTGGGTGTCGCGCCACTCGTTCGCGAACGGGTCGCCGATGTTGTAGCCGCCGACAAAGCCGACCTCGCCGTCGACCACGAGGATCTTGCGGTGATCCTGGCCCGTACGGCGAATGTTCAGGGTGAACAGGCCCGAACGCAGCGTCGGGAAACGACGCACGTGCAGGTTCGGCATCGCGGGGAACTTGTAGAAGCGTGGATCCTGGTTGAGGACACCGAAGCCATCCCACACGCAGAAGACCTCGACACCGCGCTGCGCGGCGGCTATCAACGCGTCCTTAAATCGCTGTCCCCAGCTGTCCGAGCGCCAAATGAAGGTCTCGAAATAAATGTGATGCGTCGCCCCTTCGATAGCCTCCAGCATGTCCTCGTACAGGGAGTGTCCCTCCGTGTACGTGCGCGCCACGGTGTCACCGATCTGCGTGTCGGCGGGAGGCAGGGTCGGGAAACCGTGCACGCCACCGGGGATGCGGGCGGTGCGCATGCGGTCGATCGCGTGGACGGTGACGACCGCTGCCGCCTGCGCGGCGAGCAAGGCGATACCCGCTTTTTTGACGATCGACCACGTCTGCCTGGTGAGTTGGCGTCGCTGTGAAAAGGCCATACGGGTAGGATGCCACACATGTCACGCATTAGTACTGACGAGGTCGCCCGCGTCGCGGGCCTGGCCCATATCGCATTGACCGACGAGGAAATTACGCGTTTCGCGGGTGAACTCGACGCGATCGCCGACGCCGTCTCCAAGGTGTCCGAGGTTGCCACCCCCGAGGTGCCTGCCACCTCCCACCCGATTCCGCTGACCAACGTATGGCGCGAGGACGTGGTGGGCGAAACCGTCGATCGCGACGAGGTGCTCGCTCAGGCGCCCGCCGCCCAGGACGGCCAGTTCCTGGTTCCGCAGATTCTGGGGGAGGACTGATGAACGAGCTGCTGAAGAAGAGCGCCCTGGAGCTGGCGAACATGCTGGCCGCCGGACAGGTCACCTCCGTTGAGCTGACCCAGGCGTGCCTGGACCGCATCGACGCCATTGATGATCGCGTCAACGCCTTCATCACCGTCGACCGCGAGGGTGCCCTGGCGACCGCGGCCGACGTGGACGCGCGCCGCGCGGCGGGGGAGACCCTGCACCGCCTGGCGGGCGTGCCGATCGCCGTGAAGGACAACGTGGTGACGCGCGGCCTGCGCACCACCTGCGCCTCGAAGATCCTGGGCGACTGGGAGCCTCCCTACGACGCGACCGTCACCACCAAGATCAAGGAAGCCGGCCTGCCCATCGTCGGCAAGACCAACATGGACGAGTTCGCCATGGGTTCCTCCACCGAGCACTCCGCGTTCGGTGCGACGAAGAACCCGTGGGATACCGAGCGTATCCCCGGCGGCTCCGGCGGTGGCTCGGCCGCGGCTGTTGCGGCCTACATGGTGCCCCTCGCGCTCGGTTCCGACACGGGTGGTTCGATCCGCCAGCCCGCGTTCGTGACCGGCACGGTCGGCGCGAAGCCCACCTACGGCGCGGTGTCGCGTTACGGCCTGGTGGCCATGGCCTCGTCCCTGGACCAGATCGGCCCCGTCACCCGCACGGTCGCCGACGCGGCCGCACTCACCGAGCTGATCGGCGGCTACGATCCCCACGACTCGACCTCCCTGAACGAGCCGGTTCCCGCGCTCACCGAGGCTGTCGAGTCCGTCGCCGCGCAGGGCTCCATGAAGGGCCTGAAGGTCGGCGTCGTCAAGGAGCTGAGCGGCGAGGGCTACCAGCAGGACGTCATCGATGCGTTCAACGCCACCGTCGAGAAGCTGCGCGAGGCTGGCGCGCAGATCGTTGAGGTCTCCTGCCCGCACCTGGAGTACTCGCTGGGCGCCTACTACCTGATCATGCCCGCCGAGGTCTCCTCGAACCTGGCCCGCTTTGACGGCATGCGCTACGGCATCCGCGTCGAGCCCACGGAGGGTCCCGTGACCGCCGAGCGCGTCATGGCCGCCACCCGCGAGGCTGGCTTCGGTGACGAGGTCAAGCGCCGCATCATCCTGGGCACGCACGTGCTTTCGGCCGGCTACTACGACGCCTACTACGGCAGCGCCCAGAAGGTGCGCACGCTCATCCAGCGCGACCTCGACGCGGTGTTCGAGCAGGTCGACGTGCTCGTGTCGCCCACGGCCCCCGAGACGGCCTTCAAGTTCGGCGAGAAGACCTCCGATCCGCTGGCCATGTACCTCTACGACGTCGCGACGATCCCCGCGAACCTGGCGGGCATCCCCGGTATGAATGTGCCGAACGCGGTGTCTTCCGAGGGCCTGCCCATCGGCTTCCAGGTGCTGGCCCCCGCGCGCGGCGACCTGGTCATGTACAAGGTGGCGTCCCTGGTGGAGGCGCTCAGCGATGACGTCGCGGGTCAGTGCCCCGCAGCTAACTGGGAGGAAAAGTGATGACTGAGCTCATGGATTACGACGAGGCGGCCCGCCGCTTCGACCCGGTTCTCGGCATTGAGGTGCACGTCGAGCTGGGCACCAAGACCAAGATGTTCGACGCGGCCCCCAACGCGTTCGGCGGCGACCCGAACACCTACGTGACCCCCGTGTCGCTGGGTCTGCCTGGCTCGCTGCCGGTCGTCAACCACAAGGCCGTCGAGTACGCGATCAAAATCGGCTTGGCGCTGAACTGCGAGATCGCGGAGTACTGCCGGTTCGCGCGTAAGAACTACTTCTACCCGGACCTGACGAAGGCCTTCCAGACCTCTCAGTCCGACGAGCCGATCGCGCACGACGGCTACGTCGACGTTGAGCTTGAGGACGGCACCATGTTCCGCGTGCAGATTGAGCGCGCGCACATGGAGGAGGACGCGGGCAAGAACACGCACATCGGTGGCGCTGACGGCCGTATCCAGGGCGCGGATCACTCGCTCGTGGACTACAACCGTGCGGGCGTGCCGCTCGTGGAGATCGTGACCCGTCCGATCGAGGGCGCGGGCGAGCGCGCGCCCGAGGTGGCTGCCGCCTACGTGCAGGCCCTGCGCGACATTTTCCGCTCCCTGGACGTGTCCGAGGCCCGCATGGAGCGCGGCAACGTGCGCGCCGACATCAACGTGTCGCTGCGCCCGACGCCGGAGTCGCCCCTCGGCACGCGCACCGAGACGAAGAACGTGAACTCGTTCCGTGGCATCGCCTCGGCCGTGCGTTACGAGATGCAGCGCCAGGCCCAGATCCTGTCCGAGGGCGGCACGATCCTGCAGGAAACCCGCCACTACCACGAGGAGGACGGCTCCACGTCGTCCGGCCGTGAGAAGTCGGATTCCGAGGACTACCGCTACTTCCCCGAACCCGACCTGGTGCCGATCCGTCCGGATCGTGAATGGGTCGAGGAGCTGCGCGCTTCGCTGCCGGAGCTGCCCGTGGCCAAGCGCCGCCGCCTGCGCTCCGAGTGGGGGTATGCGGACATGGAGATGCGCGACGTCATCAACGCTGGTGCCCTCGAGCTCATCGAGACCACGGTCGCCGCTGGCTGCGATCCCGCCTCCGCCCGTAAGTGGTGGATGGGCGAGATCTCGCGCCGCGCTAAGGAGCGCGAGGTTTCCCTCGACGAGGCCGGGGTTAGCCCCGCTCAGGTCGCGCAGCTCCAGGGTCTCATCGACTCTGGTCGCATCAACGACAAGCTGGCGCGCCAGGCCCTCGAGGGTGTCCTCGCGGGCGAAGGCGACCCGACGCAGGTCGTCGAGGCTCGAGGCCTCGAGGTCGTCTCCGACGACGGTGCCCTGACGGCAGCCGTCCAGGATGCCCTGGACGCCCACCCCGACATCGTCGAGAAGATCAGGGGCGGCAAGGTCCAGGCGGCCGGCGCCCTCGTCGGCGCGGTCATGAAGGCCACCCGCGGGCAGGCTGACGCCGCCCGCGTACGCGAGCTGATCATGGAGATGGTCGGCGCCTGAGGTTCATCCTCGCGCGCGAAAAGGGGCCGGGATCGATTGCGATCCCGGCCCCTTTCGTCGTGTTGGGACTATGCGTACTGCTTCGCGGACAGGATCCGGCGAGCGTGCCCCGGCCTCGTGCGTGCTTTCCCCAGAAGGAGCCCCGGCCTCATCCCTGATCATGCGCACGTGTCCACGTTGTGGCCTCCCCCTTCCGGCAGGCGCACAAAGTTACTTAGGATGAGCGCGTGAGGACAGCCTGACCGCCTGTGGCCGGGCGCCCAACGAAAGGACAGATATGCGCACATCGCCGTCGTACACCGCCTCCTACCGCATCGAGGTGGACGAGAAGACGACTTCCATCGCGTCCATTGTTGACGCTGTCTCTTCGACTGGAGCGGAGATCAAGGGCCTCGACGTGGCCGACTCCGACCGCGGGCGCATCATCATCGACCTGACGTGCGACATGCGCGATTCCGAGCACCGCAGGGAGGTCCGCGATGTCATCAACGCGCTGCCTGGCGTGGCCTCCGACTCGGTCGCCGACCAGACCTTCATGAGCCACATCGGCGGCAAGGTGGAAATCCACTCCAAGGTGCCCCTGCGCAACCGTGACGACCTCTCGCGCGCCTACACCCCCGGCGTTGCCCGCGTGTGCACCGCCATCCACGACATGCCCCAGAAGGCCCACCTGCTGACCATGAAGGCCAACACGGTCGCGGTCGTCTCCGACGGCACCGCGGTGCTCGGCCTGGGCGACATCGGCCCCGAGGCCGCCCTGCCCGTCATGGAGGGCAAGGCCGTCCTGTTCAAGGAATTCGGCGGCGTCGACGCGTGGCCCGTCGTCCTGGACACCAAGGACACCGAGGAGATCATCGCGATCGTCAAGGCCATCGCGCCGGCGTACGGTGGCATCAACCTGGAGGACATCTCCGCGCCGCGTTGCTTCGAGATCGAGGAGCGCCTCCGTGCCGAGCTCGATATCCCCGTCTTCCACGATGATCAGCACGGCACCGCGATCGTGGTGCTCTCCGCGCTCATCAACGCGCTGAAGATCGTGGGCAAGAAGATCGAAGACGTGCGTATCGTCGTCTCCGGCGTCGGCGCGGCCGGTAACGCCATCATCCGACTGCTGCTCGCTCAGGGCGCGCGCGACATCATCGGCTGCGGCCGCGACGGCGCGCTGTCCGGCGACGCCACCGAAGGCATGCACCCCTCCCGTAAGGCCCTCGCCGAGGCGACCAACCCCCGCCACGTCCACGGCTCCCTCAAGGAAGTCCTGAAGGGCGCCGACGTCTTCATCGGCGTCTCCTCCGGCAACATCCTCGAGCCCGCCGACATTGAGACCATGGCCGACGACGCGATCGTCTTCGCCCTGGCGAACCCCACGCCCGAGGTCGACCCGATCGGCGCCGGCAAGTACGCCGCCGTCGTCGCCACCGGACGAAGCGACTACCCGAACCAGATCAACAACGTGCTGGCCTTCCCCGGCCTGTTCCGCGGTCTCCTCGATGCGAAGGTCAAGGAGATTACGACCGAGGTCCTGCGCGTTGCTGCCGTGGCTATCGCGTCGGTGATCTCCGAGGACGAGCTCAGCCCGTCCTACATCATCCCCGGTGCCTTCGATAAGCGGGTCGCGCCCGCCGTCTCCAAGGCCGTGCGTCGCGCCGTGCGCGACCTTCCGACCGTGGATATCCCCGTTCAGCCCGACATGGATGTGAACTGAGAGTCATTTCGGCTGTTTGGCGGGCCTGATCGCGCTGGTGATGCGCGGTCGGGCCCGCCTTTTCGTTGACTGTGCACGGCCATGCAAGCTGAA
>ERZ773035.234-NODE-234-length-46935-cov-3.873400_pt1 | contig 46935 bp, 43 predicted proteins | sample MGYA00511487_ERZ773035 | MGnify/ENA primary metagenome ERZ773035 (study PRJEB29015, sample SAMEA2737985) | human oral metagenome | biome: human oral; feature: human-associated habitat; material: dental | place: China | collected 2024 ... | reverse complement strand
AGTTTTGAAGTAAATTTTAAGATAAAAAGGGGCGATTTGCCCCTTAAAAAATTCTATTATGAGTGGAAGTGAAATTCGTCTGGATGATCTAGCGCGTATCTAAATTTATCCATATCGACCTTTTTATCCCAGATAGATACGATCATGCAGCCAACGGCATTACCGCAAAGGTTACCAACAGCACGCATCTCTGACATAAATTTATCAACGCCAAGTAGCACAGCCACGGTGACGACTGGTATGCCAGTGCTTGGAAGCGCGCTTAGTGTGCCAGCAAGGACGACAAAGCCAGATCCTGTAACGCCAACTGCGCCTTTACTTGTGATCATTAGCACGATTAGTATGCTTATTAGATGTTCAAAACTTAGCGGGATATTAAACGCTTGAGCTAAAAAGATAACGCTTAGGCTTAGATAGATGTTGGTGCAGTCAAGGTTAAATGAGTAGCCAGTTGGGATGATAAGGCCAACTGCGCCTCTATTTATGCCAGCTGCTTCTAGCTTTTGCATAAGTGGTGCAAGAGCTGTCTCGCTCGAGCTTGTCGCAAAAACGACCAAGACCTCTTTTGAGATAAAGCGCATAAATTTAAAGACATTGACCTTGGCAAAGTAGCAAATGACGCCAAGCACGACAAAGATAAAAAAGCAGCTTGCAAGTGCCATAACAACAAGAAGCTCCATCATACCAAGAAGCGTTCCAATGCCAAATTTACCGATCAAGTAAGCCATCGCTGAAAAGGCTGCCACTGGGCTAAATAGCATAAGCCAAGTAAGTAGCTTTAAGACGTAGTGCTGGATAAATTCAAGCGGTTTTAGACAAGCTTGCTTTTTATCATGAGCAAGTAGCGAAAGCACGATGGCAACGACTATCGCCATGAAAAGCACTTGAAGTGTGTTTGATTTTATGAATGGATCAAGTATATGCACGTAAGGGAAGATGTCATCTACTGGCACAGCGCCTCTTAAAAGATGAAGCGTATGCGCTAAAAAGCCGCTATTTGCGTCCATGTTGCCAGCTTGAGATGTAAATTTAGCCACGCTTGAGGCGTCAAGCTGAGTGTAGTCAAGGTTCATGCCGTGTCCTGGACGAAGCGTCTCGCCAAAGATGATACCAACAGCAAGAGCAAGCGTGCTAACTATCTCAAAGTAGATAAACGCCTTAAGTCCGATGGTGCCAAGATCTTTTAAGCTCTCAAGCCCGACGATGCCTGAGACGATTGTTAAAAAGATGATAGGGCCGATTAAAATTTTAAGGGCTTTTATAAAATAATCAATACCTGGCTTGCTCGCTATGCCAAGCTCAGGTGCGACCATACCGACGATAACACCGCCAACTATACCTATCACAACCCAAATGGCGAGATTGGTAAATAGTCTCACAAAGAGACTTTTTTGCGTTTTTGCACTCTCCATAAATTCCCCTTTTATAGGCTCTCTTTGATCTCTGCTGAGAGGATCTTGTCGCCTTGTCTGATAGCATCAAGTACCTTTAAACTCTCGTCATCAACGCACTTTCCAAAGACTGTATGCACGCCGTCAAGATGAGGTTGCTTGCTGTGGCAGATGAAAAACTGCGATCCGCCAGTGTCACGGCCTGCATGAGCCATGCTAAGGCTACCACGCTCGTGCTTTACCTTTTGGTTATCGCATTCACATTTTATTCTCCAGCCAGGACCGCCTGTGCCTGTGCCATTTGGGCAGCCGCCTTGGATGACGAAATTTGGTATAACTCTGTGAAAATTTAAGCCATTATAAAAGCCTGTTTTTATCAAATGGACAAAATTTGCAACAGCTTGCGGTGCATCCTCGGCAAAAAGCTCAAGTTTGATATCGCCTTTTTCTGTCTTTAAAACTGCAAATTTATCTTTTTTTAGCTCGTCTAAATTTATATCATAAACTTTTAACTCATCAAAACGCATGTTGCTCCTTTTTACTCGATATTTGTATAAACTGCTTGGACGTCATCGTCGTCTTCTAGCTTGTCAAGAAGCCTCTCAACCTCAAGCATTTGCTCTTCATCTAGGCTCACGGTTTGATTTGGTAAGTACTGAAGTGAAGCTTTTTTAACTACTAAATTTAGCTTCTCTATGCCTTCATGAAGTGTGCCAAAATTTGCGTAGTCGCCATAAACAAATAGCGCGTTTTCGTCTTCTTCGATGTCACTTAGACCATAATCAATCAGCTCAAGCTCGATCTCTTCGATATCTGCACTTGGTTTTTCAAGCTCAAAAACGCTCTTTCTTGTAAACATAAAACTAAGGCTACCACTTGGCAAAATTTCTCCGCCATTTTTGCTAAATATCGCTTTTACATTTGCAACTGTTCTTGTTGGGTTGTCAGTAGCGCACTCAACGATGATTTGCACGCCGTGAGCTGCTTTACCGTCATAAAAGATAGTCTTGATATCAGCGCTATCTTTGCCATTTGCTCTTTTTATAGCCGCATCGATGTTGTCTTTTGGCATATTTTCAGCTTTTGCTGCTGCGATGGCTGCGCGAAGTTTTGGGTTCATATCTGGATCACATCCGCCATCTTTTGCCGCTACTGTTATAGCCTTTGCAAGTTTTGGAAATACCTTGCTCATCTTATCCCATCTAGCTTCTTTTGCCGCTCTTCGGTACTCAAATGCTCGTCCCATAAATATCCTTAAATAAATTTTTTACGGATTATAACTAAAAAAATTTTATACTTTTTTAAAACATTTTTAGTTTGCCTGCTAAGGCGCTTAATTTGTAAATTTGAAAATAATATTTGATAAAAATTTAAGCTAAAGGCATATAATCATGCCATGATAAAAAATGCTCAAAAACAAGATGCAAAAATCTGCATAAAACTACTAAATTTGGCGATGGAGGATATCGCCTACAAGCTAAGTGGCTACGACGATCCTATAAAAAGCGATGAAATTTTAGAGAAATTTTTTGTAAGCGAGACAAACAGACTTAGCTATAAAAATGTTTATGTCTATAAACGTGATGAGCAGATCATCGCTGCGATGTGCGCTTACTTTGGCGGTGATGTGGAGCTGCTTGATAGAGAAATTTCACAGCATCTAAAGGCTCTTGGCAAAGATGCCCAGATAGAAAAAGAGTGTTTTGATGATGAGTTTTATATAGATAGCATCGCTGTGGATGAGAAATTTAGAAGGCAAGGCCTTGCAAAAGAGCTCATCTTGCACTCATTTGCCAAAGCAAAAGAGCTAGGACATAAAAAGGTCTCGCTGATAGTTGATATAAATAAGCCAAAAGTTCGTAAATTTTACGAGAGCCTTGGCTTTAAATTTAACACCAAAAAGATCATAAATTTACACGAATACGACCACATGATAAAGGAGATAATATGAAAACGTTTGAGGTAAATAACGTGCATTGCCAAAACTGCGCAAACACTATAAAAAACGCACTTGAGGATGACTTTGGCGAGATAAAAGTCGATCTTAGCAAAGAGCCAAGACAAGTAAGCGTCGATATAAAAGATGGCGATGTTGAGAAATTTAAATCAGAAATGGCTGATCTGGGATTTGACGTGATAAAAGAGCTGTAAAATGCCTTTAAAAGTCAAGCTAAATATAGCGGGAATGAGCTGCGTAAACTGCTCAAACGCTATCGAAAAGGTTTCTAAAAAGATAGATGGCGTGCTTGATGCAAATGTAAATTTTGCAAATGCAAGCGGTGAGTTTGTCCTAAAAGACGCCAGTGTGCGTGAAGTTTTAGAGCAAAAGATAAAGAAGCTTGGCTACTTTGTGGCGACAAATATCGATGAATTTGAAGCCAAAAGAGACGAGCATATAACCTCGATAAGAAATAAATTTATATTTGCATTTATCGCAAGCATCGTGATAATGGCGCTTGAAATGTTCGCACCTCACAATATGCTAGTAAATTTACTCATGCTAGTTTTAGCATTTTTGGTGCTAGTTTTTAGCGGCAAAGACTTCTTTGCACACGCCATAGAGGCTGTCAAAAACAAAAACTACGATATGAACGTGCTTGTCGCTCTTGGAAGCGGCAGTGCATTTTTATACTCGCTTTTTGTTGTGATCTTTTCAAATTTCATCCCAGATGATCTAAAAAACGTCTATGTCTCAGGTGTAGCGATGATCATAGCCTTTGTTTTGCTTGGCAAGTACCTTGAAGAGCGCTCAAAGGCAAAGGCTGGCGACTACCTAAAGACGCTACTTAAAATTTCGCCTAAAACCGCCTTTTTGGTCATGCCAGACGGGCAGAGCAAAGAGGTAAATGTAAATGAGCTAAAAGTAGGCGACATCGTCATCGTAAAAAATGGCTACAACGTCCCAAGCGATGGCGTGATAGTCCAAGGTGGCGCTGAGATCGACGCCTCGATGCTTACAGGAGAGAGCTTGCCTGTTTATAAAGAGGTAGGCGATAGCGTATTTGCCGGCACTCTAAACACAAATGGCTACATAAGCGTCAAGGTAACAAAGAGCTCTTACGAGAGCTTACTATCTCAAATTTTAAGCCTTCTAAGCGACGCTAGCTCCAAAAAGATGCCTATCGGACGGCTGGCTGATAAGATAGCAAATATCTTTGTGCCAAGCGTCGTGGCGATCTCAGTTCTTACATTTTTAATATGGATAATTTTTAGTGGAAATTTCGCCTATGCGATCTCTTGCGCGATCTGTGTGCTTATCATCTCATGCCCGTGCGCGCTTGGTCTTGCCACGCCAATAGCCATCGTAAGCTCCCTTGCGCGTGGCGCAAAAGCTGGAATTTTAGTTAAAAACCCAGAGGTTTTAGAGCTGATAAAAGATGCTAAATTTGTAGCATTTGATAAAACTGGCACGCTAAGCAAGGGGCTAATCAGCGTCAAAAGCTCAAATTTGAGCGAAAAAGAGTTAGAGTTAGTGGCATCTGCTGAAAATTTAAGCGAGCATCCGATCTCAAAGGCGATCGTAAGATATGCAAAACAAAATTGCATAAATTTACAAAAGCTAAATGGTAAATTTCAAAACGTAGTTGGTCAAGGCATCGTCTATGAAGATGAGAGCAACAAGATAATAATAGGCAACGAAAAACTGCTCGCAGCAAACGATATCTTGCTAAATGAAGCTGATAGTAAAGCGATAAAAGAGGCTACAAATGATGGAAGTGGCGTCATACTTTGCGCGGTCAATCAAAAATTTAGTGGCTTTTTAACGCTAAGCGATGAGCTAAAAAATGAAGCAAATAGCGTTATAAACGAGCTTGCAAAGCTAAATTTACAAAGTGTGATCCTCTCAGGCGATGATAAAAAAGTAGTGGCAAATATCGCTAGCAAGCTAAATGTGAGCGAATACTATGCAAATATGCTGCCTGAGGATAAATTTAACAAGGTAAAAGAGCTCATGAGCCGAGGTGTCGTGATCTTCGTGGGAGATGGTATAAATGACTCGCCATCGCTTAAAGAGGCAAGCGTTGGTATCGCTATGAACTCAGGCTCAGACATCGCTAAAGGCGCTGGCGATATCGTGCTTGTAAAAAATGACTTGCGTGGCGTGAACGGGCTTGTAAAGCTTGCAAATGCGACTATTGCTAACATAAAAGAGAATTTGTTTTGGGCATTTATGTATAACGCCATTTGCATACCGGTAGCTGCTGGCGTGCTCTATCCGGTATTTGGGCTACTTCTAAGTCCAGTTTATGGCTCGATGGCGATGTGCCTAAGCTCGGTCACTGTCGTGCTAAATGCACTTAGACTTAGATATTTGAAGCTTAAGGATTAAATTTGAGACTTGGAGAGCTTTATAGCGTCGTAGCGGCTGCACTTGCTACAAATTTTAACGGTATCTTGGGTGTCTCATCTTTTATGCGTATCAAAAAGACAAATGCGTGGATAACGCAGACAAAGAGCGATGCAAACATAAAAGGAAATGAGCTTTACGCTAAATTTATCAAAGATGAGAGTAGTGCGGCCTTGTGTGATGATTTTGTCATTTTAAAGGCAAAATTTGAAGCAAGCTACTATTTTTCAAGTGCAAAAGATGATTTGGCACAATTTTATAAAGCAATAAATTTTGAGCCAAAAATGGGTGAGGTTGATAGCATCTCGAATCAGCTCATTTTGATAGCAAATATCTTAAAAAAAGAGGCTACAAAAGAGTCTATACAGCTTCTTGCTGCTTTTAGCCTCTCATTTTTCTTACCTTATGCCGAGCAACTTGCAAAAGAGCTTGAACAAAACGCTAGCAGTAACTTCTATAAGTCAATGGGATACTTTTTAGAGGATTTTTGTTTGGTTTTAAAAACTATTATCGGTAAGGCTTAGTCTTAAGCCTGTACCATTTCTGTCATCTGAGTTTTAATACTTAAAATGTTATTCTGAATACTTGATTGTTCTAAATTTAGATGATGAAGCATTTGCATAGAATCACGATCTTTCAGGTGCTGGATGCTTGAAATTTGATCAGCTATATCACTTCTTTGATCTTGTAATTTTTCTAAATTTTTTTGTAACTCTGTGACATCTTCTTTTCTAATAATTGTAGGTTTTTGTCTAACCTCTTCTCTTTGTTCGACATGCACATCATTACTTCTAACGATATCTTTTGTGCCATAGCCAGAAGATACTAATATGCTGGTTTTAGCGCTACTTTATGATAAAGACGCAAAACCATCATGATAAAAAATATTTGAACTTATATTAGCATCTATTTGCATATTATTTTTCCTTAAGCTATTAAACTTTTATTTATTGCTTTATATAAAATTTAATATAACTTTTTATCTTGATTTATATCATAAGCTTATAAAAATAAAGTCAATTCAAAGCATTTATATTACTTTTAAAGCTAATTGAGCGCCTTAAGCACCATTTTGTTAAAATCACGCAAAACTAATCAAAGGCAAAGCTATGAAAAAAGATGAAAACGCACATAAAAAGATGTGGGAGGGCAGATTTAGCGAGGCTAGCTCGAAGTTGCTTGAGGAGTTTAACGCTTCTATAAATTTTGATAAAAATCTTTTTGAAGAGGATATCGCTGGTAGTAAGGCGCACGCTAAAATGCTAGGAATTTGCGGAATTTTAAAAAAAGACGAGTCAGAGGCGATCATCAAGGGGCTTGATGAGGTTTTGGCTGAGACAAGAGCTGGTAAATTTGCTTTTAAGATAGAGGATGAGGATATCCACATGGCGGTTGAAAAGCGCCTTAGTGAGATCATTGGAGCTGAGCTTGGTGGCAGGCTTCACACAGCTAGAAGCAGAAATGACCAAATTGCGCTTGATTTTAAATTTTATGTTTTGAAGAAAAATTTAGAAATTTCATCTCTCATTAAAGAGCTCATCGCCACGCTTGCAAATTTAGCCAAAAACCACAAATATACGCTAATGCCAGGCTACACACACCTTCAACACGCCCAGCCAGTAAGCCTTAGCTACCATTTGCTGGCCTACGCGTTTATGTTTAAGAGGGATTTTGAGCGATTTGTTAGCTCGTATGAACGAAACAACCTAAGTCCGCTTGGCTCAGCAGCCCTTGCTGGTACGCCACACAAGATAGATAGAACTATCGTTGCAAGCGAGCTTGGCTTTGCAGGCTGCACGCAAAATGCGATGGATAGCGTGAGCGACCGCGACTTTGCGCTTGAAATTTTATTTAACATCAGCGTTTTCATGACGCACGCTTCTAGGCTTTGTGAGGAGCTCATACTCTGGAGCTCGCAGGAATTTGGCTTTGTAAGCATTAGTGACGCTTACAGCACGGGCAGCTCCATCATGCCTCAAAAGAAAAATCCAGACGTCGCTGAGCTCATACGCGGCAAAACTGGGCGTGTAAATGGAAATTTAGTAGCGCTGCTAACTACGATGAAAGGCTTGCCACTTGCTTACAACAAAGATATGCAAGAAGATAAAGAGGGTGTTTTTGATAGTGTTGCGACCATTTTAAGCTCGGCTACTATCCTAAATGAGATGATAAAAACGGCTAAATTTAATGAAAAAAATATGCTAAAAGCGACAAAAACAGGTCATCTAAGCGCCACTGATCTAGCGGACTATCTAGTGCGTGAGAAAAATATCCCATTTAGAACGGCGCATTTTATCACTGGTAAGGCTGTCGCAAAGGCTGAAAGCTTGGGGCTTGATCTAAGTGAGCTAAACAAAGAGCAGCTAAAAAGTGTCGATGAAAATTTAGATGAAAATGCCATTAAATTTCTAGATCTTCACGCTTCAAAAGAGGCCCGCACTTCAAAAGGTGGCACGGCAAATAAAAGTGTTGAAGAGCAAATTAAAATTTTAGACGACTGGCTTAAGTAAAAAGAGTTATAATTACACAAAATCTATAAATTTTAAAGGATGAAAAATGTTTTTTGATGGCAAAAGCAAAGAGCTTGGTAGTAAAAATGAAGCTTTAGAAAGAGAAAATGAAGCTTTAAAGGCTGAAATTTTAGCGCTTAAAAATGAGCTAAAAAATGCCAAAACTTGCGAGCCAAAAGAGCAAGCTAAGGATAAGCAAGAGGCTGTAAATTTGTTGCTTACTAGCTATCAAGATGGTATGAATTTCTTACAATCAACCATCGAAGAAAACCTAAAAATGCTTGAAAATATAAACCATTTAAATGAAAAAACCTTCAAAGAAACAGGCGAGCTCAAGTCTCAAACGGCTGAAATTTTAAGCTCGATCGAGCAAGTAAGCCAGATGAGCGGCGATCTCTCAAATGACGCCTCTTCACTTGATGGAAGCGTAAATTCTATCGTTGAGATCATAAATCTCATAAAAGATATCTCAGATCAGACAAATTTGCTAGCGCTAAATGCTGCTATCGAGGCGGCTCGTGCGGGCGAGCATGGACGAGGCTTTGCGGTCGTTGCAGATGAGGTTAGAAAGCTTGCTGAGCGCACGCAAAAGGCTACGCTTGAGGTTGAAGTAAATATAAATGGCCTTAAGCAAAGTGCGAACACGATGATCGAAATGAGCGAGAGTTTCTCTAAAATTTCAGCAAATGCGATGCAAATTTTAGGTGGCTTTGAGGGCAACATCTCAAGCGTAAATGCCAACACGCAAAACATCCTAAATCAAGCCCTAAACGTAACAAACGAGGTCAATGTAAGTAACGGCAAGATAGATCACATCAACATGAAGCTAAATGGCTACCGAGGCGTCTTGCTTGGCGAGATAAATAAAATTCAAGATGTGCATGAGTGTAGATTTGGCAAGTGGTATGAAAAAGATGTGAAAAATACCATCATAAAAGATCCAAGAACTCTCTCAAGCATAGCTGCGCACCACGAAAATGTCCATCACGGACTAGATAAGGCTATGGCGATTTTTGCTGACAAGGATAAGGGACATTTAGCAGGTGTCGAGATACTAAAAGACGTCGAGCACTCAAGTAAAGCTGGCTTTGAAGAGCTACTTGAAGCGGTAAAAGCTGCTAGGAAATAAATTTATTTAAATTTAGATGTTTTAAAATTAAAAATTTGAAGTGAAATTTAGACTCAAAAAGAGTCTAAATTTTATTTTTAAAATGTGCTTTGTGGATCAGCTACGCCTTCGCTCCAGCCAAGTTTTGCGCCAGCAAGTAGGTGAAAGTGTAGGTGCATAACCTCTTGACCGCCGTTTTCGCCGCAGTTTGTTATGAGGCGGTAACCGCTCTTATCAACGCCCATTAAGCTCGCCACTTCTTGGATAAATTTAGTCATCTCGCCCATCAAAACTGGATCCATCTCTTGGAAGTTTTTGTAGTGTTTTTTAGGGATGATGAGGATGTGGATCGGCGCTTTTGGGTTGATGTCGTTAAAAGCTAGAAATTTCTCGCTCTCAAGCACTTTGTTACAAGGAATTTCACCAGCAACGATCTTTTCAAATATGGTCATTTTAGCTCCTTTGAAAGTTTGAGAAATTATATCAAAGTGTGCTTAAATTTCGCGCTTTTTATCTTGATTTTAACTCTTTTTCTATAAAATCGATGCAAAAATTCATAAAGGTAAAAAATTGCAAGATTTCATTAACAAAATCAAAAATGAAATTTCAACTCTTGATGATCTGGAGAAGGTCAGGGTAGAAATTTTTGGCAAAAAGGGCATCTTGGCACAAGGCTTTGCAAAGCTAAAAGAGCTTGGCGAGGATGAGAAAAAGGAATTTGCAGCAAATTTAAACAAGCAAAGAGATGAGCTAAGCGCGCTTATAGAAGCTAAAAAGGCTGAGCTTAGCGAGCAAGAGATAGATAATAAGATGAAAAAAGAGGCCGCTGATATCACGCTCTTTAACGAGCCTGTTGCTAGCGGGGCGCTGCATCCTGTGATGGCTACAATGGATAAGATAATTGAATACTTTTTAGCTCTAAATTTCTCGCTCGAGACTGGACCGCTTATAGAAGATGATTTTCACAACTTTGAGGCGCTAAATTTACCAAAATACCACCCAGCAAGGGATATGCAAGATACATTTTACCTAGATGATTTTAGACTTTTAAGGACGCATACGAGCCCAGTTCAGGTGCGAACTATGCTAAATCAAAAGCCGCCTATCCGCATGATAGCGCCAGGTACGGTCTTTAGACGTGATATGGACTTAACGCATACACCGATGTTTCACCAAGTCGAGGGCCTTGTGGTGGAGGATGCTGAGAAAGTTAGCTTTGCAAATTTAAAATCAATGCTAGAGGGCTTTTTAAAGCACATGTTTGGCGACGTTGAAGTGCGTTTTCGCCCTAGCTTCTTTCCATTTACGGAGCCTAGCGCAGAGGTTGATATTAGTTGTATATTCTGCCACGGCAAGGGCTGCAGGGTGTGCAAGCAGACTACTTGGCTTGAGGTGCTTGGATGCGGCGTTGTTGATCCAAATGTATTTAAGGCGGTTGGCTATAAAAATGTAAGTGGATATGCCTTTGGCCTTGGCGTTGAGAGATTTGCGATGTTGCTTCATAGAGTGCCTGATCTAAGGTCACTTTTTGAGGGAGATTTAAGATTGTTGGAGCAGTTTAAATGATAATTTCAAAGCATTGGTTAAACGAGTGGATCGACCTTAGCGAGGTTAGCGGCGAGACACTTTCAAAGACATTAAATTCAATCGGTTTAGAAGTTGATAGCTATAAAGAGATAAATTTACCAAAGAGCATCGTGGTTGGCTACGTAAAAAGTAGAGAAAAGCACCCAGATGCCGATAAGCTAAGCGTTTGTCAGGTTGATGTTGGCAGCGAAACGCTTCAGATCGTGTGTGGGGCTAAAAACGTCGAGGCTGGTCAGTTTGTGCCAGTCGCGCTCATTGGCACAACGATGCCAAATGGTCTTGAGATCAAAAAAGCAAAGCTAAGAGGCATCGAGTCATGCGGTATGATCTGCTCTTCAACTGAGCTAGGGCTACCTAAGACAAATGACGGCATCTTGCCACTTGATGAGAGTATCGGCAAGCTAAAACTTGGCACAAGTCTTGGCGAATTTGAAGCGTTTAAAGATGTGATCATCGAGGTTGATGTCACAGCAAACAGGGGCGACTGCCAAAATTTACATGGCATCGCAAGAGAAATTTGCACCGCACTTGATCTAAATATGAAAGATAGCCACGAAAATGAAGATAGCGAAAATTTACTAGGCATCGGCAGGATCGCATCTGTGCGAACCGAAGATAAGGTAAATGGCTCGTTTTTGTATAAAGCATTTGAGCTAAAAAATGCATTAAGTGAAAATTTATTAACTAGGTTGAGGCTAGCTTTAATTGATTGTCAAAAGACAAATTTAGTAGAAAGATTGCTTGAATACGCGACATTTTGCACGGGCGTTTTATTTAGAGCTTATGATCACACTAAGCTTGTGGGCGAAGGTGAAAAAGCTGTTTTTGACATCAAAAATGGCGAAAATGGCGAGTGCGTGGTTTTTTGTGAGGATAAAAATTTAGGCGTTGCTGGAATTTACCAAAGCGATGAGGCTAGGGTCGATGAGGGCTCAAAGGTGATCTTGGTAGAGGCTAGCTATGTAAAACCAGATGTTGTCTCAAAAGCCATTTTTGAAAATAAAAATTTACCAAAAGGCGATCAAGTTTATCGCTCAAGCCGCGGCAGCGAGCCAAATTTAGCTTACGGGGCGGACTATCTTTTTAAAAGGCTAGCTAGCTTTAAAGATAGCCTAAGTCTTTTTGCAGGATCACAGCAATCACTTCTAAACACCGAGCCTATCACGCTTAGCATCTCACTTGGCGAGCTTAAAAATATGATCGGTCAAGAGGTTGCTAGAAACGATGTCGTTAAAATTTTAAAGAAACTTGGCTTTGAGATCGCGGTAAATGTTGAGCAAGAGAGCTTTAATGTAAAAGTGCCGTTATTTCGCCATGACATCGTAAATTCTCATGATATCTGCGAGGAGATCGTAAGGATAATAGGCATCGACAATATCGCCTCAACGCCGCTAAATTTCTCTGAGAAAAATAGGCTAAATAAGACATATTTTGACTATAAAAATGCTTTAAATTTAAGGCACCGTGCAGCTAGTAATGGCTTTTTTGAAAGCGTGCACTACGTATTTGACAGCCTTGATGAGCTAAGTGAGCTAAATTTCAAACCTTGCAAGATCAAGATATTAAATCCTATAAACAACGAGCTAAACACACTTAGACCAGCACTTGTTAATCACCTTCTAAGCTCAAGCGAGAAAAATATCAAAAACTCGAAACGCTCAGTTAGACTTTTTGAGCTTGGCGAAGTTTTTGACGAAAATGCAAACCAAGGCTTAAATTTAGGCTTTGTCGTATCAGGTCTCTTAAAAGAGCCGACACTTATAAACGGCGCAAAGGGCGAGGAGGCAAATTTCTACGCATTTGCAGCGATGGTGCAAAATGTCATAGGTAAATTTGAGCTAAAACCTTGCCGCGAAATATCGTATCTTAGCCCATACGAGCAAGCGAGTATCTATCAAAATGGCAAAAAGATCGGCTATATCGGCAGAGTTGATGCAAGAGTAGAGGCAAAAAGGGATCTGCCTAAAACTTATGTTTGTGAGATTGATTTTTCAAAGCTTAAATTTGAGCCGGTCTTAGCAGTGCCTTACTCAAAATTTCAAAGCACTACAAGGGATCTTAGCCTCATCGTGCATGAAAATTTCGAGGCTGGACGAATTTATGAGTGCATAAGAGGGCTAAATTTAAAAGAGCTAAAAGAGTTCTTGCCGGTTGATATCTATAAAGATGCAAAACTAAATGGTGCGATTAGCCTTAGCCTTAAATTTACATTCCAAGATATGGAAAAAACGCTCGAAGATGACGATATAAACGCACTTATGGATAAAATTTTAAGCGAGCTAAAAGAGAAACTAAATATCGGAATAAGATGAGAATTTATCCATTAGAAAAAAGTCTAAATTTAACTATCGACGACATCGCAGCTGACAAGTCTATCTCGCATAGATGCGCGATCTTTTCGCTTTTAAGCGACAAGCCATCTCGCGTTAGAAACTACCTAAGAGCAGGCGATACGCTAAATACCTTAAAAATAGTCGAGCTCCTTGGCGCAAAGATCGAAGATAACGGCGCTGAAATAACGATCACTCCGCCACAAAAGATAAAAGAGCCAAATGAAATTTTGGAGTGTGGCAACTCAGGCACGGCGATGAGGCTTTTTATGGGGCTACTAGCCGCGCAGGAGGGCTTTTTTGTATTAAGTGGCGATAAATACTTAAATTCTCGTCCGATGGCAAGGATAGCAAAGCCTCTAAATGATATGGGCGCAAAGATAGATGGTGCAAACAATGCAAATAACGCTCCTCTTTGCATAAGAGGGACTAAATTTGAAAGATTTAGTTTTGATAGCAAGATCGCTTCAGCTCAGGTAAAAAGTGCGCTTTTGCTAGCGGCTCTTTACTCAAATGGCTGCAAATTTAGCGAGCCAGAGCTAAGTAGAGACCACACTGAGCGCATGCTTGCAGGCATGGGAGCTGACATAAAGCGTGACGAGCTAGAGATCACTCTAGAGCCGATGAAAGGCCCACTTGCGCCACTTGACATAGACGTGCCAAATGACCCAAGCTCGGCATTTTTCTTCGCAGTCGCAGCTTTAATCATCCCAAATTCGCATATCATTTTAAAAAATATCTTGCTAAATAAAACTCGCATCGAAGCTTACAGAGTTTTAGAAAAAATGGGCGCTGAGATAAAATTTCACAAAACCTCAAGCAAATACGAAGATATCGGCGATATTGAGGTTAGATACTCGCCAAATTTAAAAGGTGTAGAGGTTAGCGAAAATATCTCGTGGCTCATTGACGAAGCCCCAGCTTTAGCCATCGCATTTGCCTGCGCAAAGGGCCAAAGTAAGCTAACAAACGCAAAAGAGCTTCGCGTAAAAGAGAGCGATAGAATTGCTGTCACGATAAATGCGCTAAAGCAGTGCGGTGTCGATGCTAGCGAGCTTGAAGATGGCTTTATCATAAATGGCTCTGAGGCTAAATTTGCCACGATAGATAGCCACGGAGATCACAGAATCGCCATGAGCTTTGCCATACTTGGACTAAGATGTGGTATGCAGATAGAAAAGAGCGAATTTATCGCCACTTCGTTTCCAAATTTTGCTGAAATTTTAAAGAAAATGGGAGCTAGAGTTGAAGATCGAGCTTGCTAGTAGTTATGGCTTTTGCTTCGGCGTAAAAAGAGCGATAAAGATAGCTGAAAACGCTGGAGATGCTGCAACTATCGGTCCGCTCATACATAATAACGAAGAGATAAACAGGCTTGAGAAAAACTACAATGTAAAGACGCTTGAGGGCATAGATGAGCTAAAAGATGAGAAAAAGGCGATCATCCGCACTCATGGCATCACTAAAAACGACCTTGCGGAGCTAAAAAAGACCGATATAAAAGTGATCGACGCAACTTGTCCATTTGTGACAAAGCCACAACAAATTTGTGAAAAAATGAGCGAAGAGGGCTATGATGTGGTGATCTTTGGCGATATGCATCACCCAGAGGTAAAAGGCGTGAAGTCGTATGCCAAGGGCAATGTCTATGTCGTGCTTGAAGAGAGCGAGCTAGAGGATATTAAATTTAAACAAAAGGTCGCGCTTGTTAGCCAAACTACTAGAAAAGTTGAGAAATTTATGCAGATCGCAAACTATCTCATGCTTCATGTAAAAGAGCTGCGCGTTTTTAACACGATCTGCAACGCGACATTTGAAAACCAAGAGGCTGCTAAAAATTTAGCAAAAAGGGCTGACGTGATGATAATAATCGGCGGAAAAAACAGCTCAAACACAAAACAACTCTACCTAATATCTAAAAATTTCTGCGAAGATAGCTATCTAATAGAAAGCGAAGAAGAGCTTGAGGGATCATGGTTTGATGGCAAAAATTTGTGCGGCATAAGTGCAGGTGCTAGCACACCTGACTGGATCATACAAAAAGTCGTTGATAGAATCAAAAAAGTATAAAATTTATCCTAGCTAAAGCCACAATTAACTATAATAAGCCAATTTGCCTCTACTGGCATAATAAAATTTAAAGGATCAAGATGGCTGTGAACAAAAGTGTTCAATTAGGAAAAGCAAAAGACGAAGATATCGAAGATATCGATTTTGCTGCGATGTTAGAGGAGTCTTTTAAAAAGACTGAAGAAGATAGTGACGCAAAGATCGTCAGTATCAATGGCGATGAGGTTTTAATCGACGTTGGCAAGAAGTCAGAAGGCATTTTAAATATTTCTGAGATCACTGACGCAAACGGCAACCTGACGCATAAAGTTGGCGATACGATCAAAGTTGTAATAACTGGATCAAGAAATGGAAGACCTATAGTGTCGCACAAAAAAGCACTTAGAAAAGAGAAAGTTAAAGCTTTCATCGAAGCTTACGATCCTGAAAATTCTGGCGAAATCGACGTAAAAGTAGTTGGAAAAAATAAAGGTGGTTTTATCACTCAAGACGCAAATGGCGTAGAATTTTTCTTACCAAGAACGCACAGCGGATTTAAAAACGCTGAGGGTGTAGTTGGAAAATCATACAAAGTAAGAGTTATAAAAGTTGATAAAGAAGAGAATAGCATCGTTGTCTCAAGAAAGAAAATTTTAGATGACGACCGCAAAAAACGTAAAGAAGCTCTATCAAACATAGTAGAAAACGATAGTGTTATAGAGGGCACAGTTAAGAAGATCACAACTTATGGTATGTTTGTTGATGTTGGCGGTGTAGACGGACTTGTGCATTACAGCGAGATAAGCTACAAAGGCCCAGTAAATCCTAGCTCTTTATACAAAGAAGGCGATAAAGTTTTAGTTAAAGTTATCAGCTATGACAACGAAAAACGCCACCTATCTCTATCTATCAAGGCTGCTACTCCAGATCCTTGGGAAGAGATCATAAATGATGGTCTAGAAGTTGGCGACACCATTAAAGTAACAGTTAGCAATATCGAGCCTTATGGCGCATTTGTCGATCTTGGAAATGATATTGAAGGATTTTTACACATATCTGAAATTTCATGGGATAAAAATATCAAAAATCCAAAAGATCACATCAGCGAAGGTCAAGAGATCGATGTTGAGGTTATCGAAATAGACGCAAAAGGACACCGCTTAAGAGTGAGCCTTAAAAATTTACTTCCAAAGCCATTTGATGAATTTAAAGCTAAATTTAAAGAGGGTGACGTAGTAAAAGGCGTTGTGACAACTATCACAAATTTTGGTGCATTTGTTAGAGTAGGCTGCGTTGAGGGCTTGCTACACAACGAAGATGCATCTTGGGATAGAAATGACAAGTGCAAAGATATGTTCAAAGCTGGCGATGAGCTAGAAGTAAAGATCATCAAAATCGACAGCGCTGAGCAAAAAATTTCTCTAAGTCTAAAAGATCTAAAACAAAGTCCAGTTCAGGCATTTGCTAATAAATTTAGTGTAGGCGACATCGTAAAAGGAACGATCCGTGACATTAAAGACTTTGGCGTATTTGTTGAGCTTGGCGATAATGTAGACGCGCTAATCCGCAAAGAAGATCTAGGTAGCGTAGATGCAAGCACGCTAAAGATCGGCGATGAGATCGAAGCTGCTATTGCATTTATCGATGAGAAGAAAAATAGAATTCGCCTAAGCATACGCCGTTTAGCAAAACAAAAAGAGCGTGAAGTGTTAAATGAGATCAACGATAACGACGACAAAGTAACACTTGGCGACATTATAAAAGAACAATTACGCTAGTATAAATGGGCAGACGCACGCTTTTATTAGTAGTTGTTCTGCTCTTTGTGATGTTAGGTTTGGTTGGAATTTATCTTGTTAAATTTGCAAGCGTAAATTTCAGCCAGATCCCAGAAAACAATATAACAAACGAGCAAAATATAAGCAAAAACACAGCTGGCAGTGAAAACTGGATCAACGAGCTGGCAACTATTAAGAAAAAAGATTACGTATTGCCTGTAAACGAAATTTTTATAGAATACAACCGACCTAAGATAGAAAAGCCAAAGATCACAGCATATGAACTTATGATAGATAAAAATGACATCTACTCTATGTTTTGTTTGATGCAGACTTTGCGAAATAGCGAGGTTGATTTCACTGTTGTAAAGGACGGCGCCAAAAGCCAGATCTTTTTAAATACTCAAGACTCAAAGTTGCTTCAAAATATCATACTGCAGCTAAGAGTTTACGATATCCACTCAAGTGTGAGAGAGGTAAAATTATGAAAACTATCATTGTTTGCGATGCGATACACTCAGTAGGTTTTGAACTTTTAAAAAAAGAACAAGATATAAATGTAATAGACGCAGTTAATACCCCAAAAGATGAGCTTTTAAAAATTTTAGGCGAGGCTGATGTAGCGATCACTAGAAGCTCGACTGAGGTAAATGAGGCGTTTTTAGAAGCTGGTAAGAAGCTAAAAGCTATCGTTAGAGCTGGTGTTGGCGTGGATAACGTTGATATAGATGGCTGTTCAAGAAGAGGCATTATCGCTATGAACGTCCCAACTGCAAATACTATCGCAGCAGTTGAGCTAACTATGGCACACATGCTAGCAGCTGCAAGATCGCTTGAGTACGCTCATAACGATCTAAAGCTAGATAGAATTTGGAAACGCGAGAAGTGGTATGGGGTTGAGCTTTTTAAAAAAAGACTTGGTGTGATCGGTTTTGGTAACATCGGCTCAAGAGTAGCAGCTCGCGCAAAAGCTTTTGGTATGGATATCATCGCATACGATCCATATATCGATCCATCTAAAGTCATCGATATGGGTGGCACTTACACTAAAAATTTTGATGACATCTTGGCATGCGACTTCATCACGATCCACACTCCAAAGACCAAAGAGACAACCAATATGATCGGCGCTAAAGAGATAGCAAAGATGAAAGATGGCGTAAGGCTTATAAACTGCGCTAGAGGTGGTCTTTATAACGAAGAGGCTCTTTATGAGGGGCTAAAAAGCGGCAAGATAGCATTTGCTGGCATCGACGTTTTTACAAAAGAGCCAGCGACAAGCCATCCACTTCTTGATCTAAATAATGTAAGCGTCACACCGCATCTTGGGGCAAACACCCTTGAATCGCAGCGCAATATCGCAGTAGAGGCAGTCGAGCAGGCTATCTTGGCAGCACGCGGCATAAGCTATCCAAACGCTTTAAATTTGCCTATAAAAACAGAAGATCTACCGCCGTTTGTTGAGCCTTATATCGATCTTACAAGCAAGATGGCATTTCTTGCAGCTCAGATAAACAAAAGTGCCATCAAAGCTATCCGTATAGAGACTCACGGGCAGATTGGCGAATATGCAAATTCAATGCTAACTTTTGCGATCGTGGGCGCTTTAAAAGAGAGCCTTGGCGATGCGATAAACTACGTAAATGCTAAATTTTTATGCGATGAAAAAGGCATAACTACCGAAACTAGCACAGGTGGAGATAGCATCTTTAAAAACAAGATCACGGTTCGAATTACTACTGAAAGTGGCATCGTAAGCGTTGGCGGCACGGTCTTTGGGGAAAATCAACAACGCATCGTAACCGTAAATGGCTTTAAGACTGACTTCAAGCCAAAAGGCAAGATGATCATCTTTAAAAACCACGACGTACCAGGCGTTATCGCTCAGATCAGTAAAATTTTAGCTGACGAGAAGATAAACATCGCAGACTTCCGCCTTGGTAGAGATGAGCATGGCATGGCGCTTGCGGTCATCTTGGTTGATGAACATATAAAAACAGAAACGCTAGAGAGATTAAACGCACTTGAAGCTTGTGTTTGGGCTCAATACGCAGTTATATAACAAATTACGAAAGGATAAAAAATGGCTTCATATTCAATGGGCGATCTAAAAAAGGGACTAAAGATCGAGATCGACGGCGTTCCTTATAAAATCGTAGAATATCAACACGTTAAACCGGGCAAGGGCGCAGCTTTTGTTCGTGCAAAGATCAAATCTTTTGTCGATGGAAAGGTTCTTGAAAAGACTTTTCACGCAGGTGACAAGTGCGAGCAGCCGCATCTTGAAGAAAAAGAGATGCAGTATCTTTATGACGATGGTGAGTTTTGCCAGTTTATGGACACGACTACTTACGAGCAAGTTGCGATCAGCGACGAGGATGTGGGCGATGTTAAAAAATGGATGATCGATGGCATGATGGTTGAAATTTTATTTCACAACGGCAATGCTATCGGCGTTGAAGTGCCACAAGTGGTCGAGCTAAAGATAGTTGAAACTCCACCAAATTTCAAGGGTGATACACAAGGCGGCAAAAAGCCAGCTACTCTTGAGAGTGGCGCGGTAGTTCAGATACCATTTCACGTACTAGAAGGCGAGGTCATCCGCGTCGATACCGTTCGCGGCGAGTATATCGAGCGCGCAAATAAATAACCATACATCTGGCGCGTTAAATTTATGAAAGAGAAATTTGACGAGCTTATCGCTCTACTAAAGCCGCTATTTAAGGATAATGGCTTTAGCAAGAGCGCTTTAAATTTCTACAAAAATACTCCAAATTTTATCTGCGTTATAAATTTTCAAAAAAGTAGTGGCAATAGCTCAGAGCGCACGAGATTTTATATAAATTGCGGCATTTACGCCCCTTTTATAGAGACTACTCTTGGCAAAGAAGTGCTTAGCAAGCCAAAAGAGTATGAGTGCCATTTTAGAGCTAGAGCACATGAAATTTCTAGCACTGCTACTGCATACTACGAGCTAGATAGTGACGTGGCTAAAATTTATGAAAATGTGGCAAACGACCTTGGCTTTGTTTTTAAATTTTTTGAGCAAAATAGCTCTGAAGCAAATTTAATAGAACTAATGCTCGAACAAAACGGCCTTGCAGCGATAAATCAACTCTACGAATATCTTTTGATAAAAGATAAAAGTGAAATTTTGATCTCTCATGCCAAAAGGCTCTTCGCAAAGCACGGTAGCGAAGCAAGATGGGGTAAATTTCAAAACCAGATAAATGACCTGCTTAAAAAATATAAAAAAGATGAGATAAAATTTAAAATTTAAATTTCACTGAGCGGTAGGTCTGATCAAACCTAAAAGTTAGCAGATTTTGCAGTATCCCAAAAAGTACCATGAAGGTGACAAAACTGCTTCCGCCGTAGCTAAAAAACGGCAGTGGCACGCCCACAACCGGCGCAAAACCGATCGTCATCGAGACATTTACGCCGACGTAAACGAAGATTAGCGCAGCAATCCCCGTGGTGGTAACTTGTGTAAAATAGTCATTTTTTAGGCCGTAATTTAAGCTTAAAAGATGTGTTATAAGCGCCCCATAAAGCCCAAGCAGAAACAATCCACCATAAAAGCCAAAGCGCTCGATATTATAAGCAAAGATGAAGTCACTTGTGGCGATTGGTAAAAATTTAAAGTGCGTCTGCGTCGCCTCGTCCTTTGGTTTGCCTTTTAGCCCGCCGCTACCTATGGCGATGATGCTTTGCTTGACGTGATAGCTTGGCTCTTCGGCGATGAAATCGTGAATCCTCTTTTTTTGATAATCATGTAAATTTTCATATAAAACTGGCGCCGAAAAGCCTATGGCAAGGATGATGCAGATCCAAATTTTCTTATTTACGCCGATGACAAAAAGGATGGTGTAGCCAACTATCAAAAGTATGAGCGCGGTGCCAAGATCAGGCTCTTTCATAATAAGCGCAAAAGGCAAGAGTATATAAAAACTAAGCCTTAAAAAGTCTTTTAGCCCATACCCATCGACCTCTGGCGGGCGCTGCTTAACTAGATAGGCTAGCATCAGCAAAAAGGCTGGTTTCATGAGCTCTGAGGGCTGAAGCGTGAAGTGAACGAATGGAATTTCAAGCCAGCGCCTAGCTCCAAGCTTACTAACGCCAAATATATCAACGCTTAAAAGCAGCACGATGCAGACCCAGTAAAACATCGGGATGATCCAGTCGATGCGTCTAATAGGCAGTAAAAATGCGATGCAAAATGAGACAAATCCGATGCCAAAATATACAAGCTGTTTGTTCGCCAAAATGTCGTTTGCTTCGGAGACTAGGATGTATGAGATGGCTATGATTGGGATGATTAAAAACGGCTGAATAAAATCAAAATGTGTTAAAATACGCCGATCTAGTTTTATCAAGAAGCAAACCTTAATTTTTGGGCTAGATTATATCACAAACAAGGCTTTGATTTTGGTTAAATTTAATGTTTTAAATAGCTCAAGACTCGACGTTGCAGTGGCCAAAGAGCTTCAAATTTCACGTAATCAAGCTTTAAATTTGATAAAAGACTCCCTTGTAAGCGTAAATTTAAAACCAGTTTCAAAACCTAGCTTTTTACTGAGCGACAACGATGAAATTTGCGTAAATTTTGCCCCAAAAAAAGAGGTACAAAACGAATACGAAGTAAATTTTGATATCCCTATCATCTATGAAGACGACGATCTCATAGTGCTAAACAAGCCCCCGCAAATCGTAGTTCACCAAGCTCCAAGTGTCAAAGAGGCGACACTTGTTGAGTGGCTAAATAAAAAGGGCTTTATGCTTTCAAATTTAAACGGAGACGTAAGAGCTGGCATCGTCCACCGCCTAGATAAGGGCACGAGCGGCGCTATCGTCGTTGCTAAAAACAACTTCACCCACGCAAAACTAAGCGAGCAGCTAAGCGATAAGAGCATGGGACGAATTTATCTAGTGCTCACCGACTTACCGCTAAAAGAGGACGTCATCATCGACAAGCCAATCGGCAGAAATCCAAACAACCGCCTAAAAAAAGCGATCGTTGCAGACGCTAAATTTGCAAAAAGTGCCTTTGTAAATTTGCTAAGTGAAGGCGGAGTAAATTTGATAGCGGCAAAACTTTTTACAGGCAGGACGCATCAGATAAGAGTGCATCTTGCTAGCATAAATCGCCACATTTTAGGCGATGATTTATACGGATTTAAGAGCCAAGGCGATAAAATAAGCAGGGTTATGCTTCACGCTTATATGCTCTATTTTATCCATCCGCGAACTGGCAAAAGGGTAGAATTTACCGCAAAAACGTATGATGACTTTAACCAAATAATTTACAAAAAAATTCCCAAGGAGATTTTTGATGAAAAAATTTGCCCTACGCATATTGACACCATTTTTAGTAGCTTTCTTAGCGGGATGCGGCTCTAGCGTACCGACTCAGCAAAGCACGTCACTACCAACGATTACAAGCTTAAAAACTATTTCAGACATGACAGAAGTTGGCTTTGAGTGGAACCCAGTGAGCGACGAGAGCGTCGTTGGCTACTACCTTTACCGCTCAAATCCAAACGATGCAAACTCAAAAATGCAACTAGTTGCAAACATAAAAGACCGCTTTGCTACGCACTATGTGGATCGCGACCTAGCTCCAGAGACCACCTACTCATATCAGATGAGAACCTACTCAAGCAACGCCATCTCTCAACCAGGTGCGATCGCAACTGCGACAACTAAGCCACTACTTGACTCTGTGCCATTTGCGCAAGCTATCACCGGACTTCCAGGCCGCGTAAAAGTGATCTGGAGACCACATCCTGATAGCACAGTAGCAAGCTACATCATCCAAAGAAGCGATGCAGGAGCTAATAAATTTAGCCAAGTAGCAGAGGTAAATGGCAGACTAAACGCCGAGTATATCGACACTGAGGTAAAACCTGGCAGGTCTTATGAGTATAGGATCTTAGTTAAAACTTCTTCTGGCGTCATCTCAAAACCAAGCCAAAACATAAGCGCCACAACAAAGGAGTTACCCTAAATCAGTAACGAACGTCCAAGCGACCAAAAATGCTCCAAAAAAGATCATCTTAACGTGGGATTACGCGCCGGCTGAGGATTTTGCTTATTTTAAGGTTTATAGAACAACAAGTAAAATTTTGCCTTACACATACCTAGCAAAAACGACTAGCAACACCTATGAGGACCTTATAAATACAAACGCAGCGACAAGGTATTATAGAGTCACAGCTGTCGATAAAGATGGCCTTGAGAGCTTGAAACAAGATGAGCCTATCGTTGGTAGCACACTTGGCGCACCAAAAACTCCAAGCATAAGCGCTAGCTACGATGGCAGCGGCGTAAATGTAAGCTGGAGTGCAGTTGATAGAGCTAGTTCATATACAGTTTATAGAAGCGGTGCTAGCGAGAAAGTCTTTAGCGGCATAAGTGATACTGGGCTTAGAGATGACAGCGTCCAAGCTGGCGCTAGCTACTCTTACAGCGTCGTAGCAGTCGATGAATACGGCATCGCCTCTGATAAGTCGTCAAAAGCAGAAGTTAGCATAAAATAATGCCAAATTTCATCGCTTCGTCCTTAAAAGAGCTCTCGTTTCCATTTGGTAACGACAAGATCAAATTTCTTTGGCAGGCAAATGGCCGAAACGAGAGGCTCATCTACACAAAAAATGAAGATGAAGGCTTTTTTCTAGTCGTAAAGCCAGGTAAAAATGGCGTCGTCGTAAAGGGTGAAAAGCTCACAAAGCCTGCTAAAGTGGGGCTTTTACAAGAAGCACTTGAGCTTTTTAAAGAGCAAAGTTGTAACGGCGTCATCAGCCAAGCATTTGCTGTAAAAAAGACAAATTTGACCAAAAAAGTTAGTGAAATTTTAAGCCTTGAAGAGTTTGTGTCAGCTTTTTGCGAGCTAAAAGATAAATTTAAAGAGATTTTTATCGAGATTGGCTTTGGCTCTGGCAGGCACTTGCTCTATCAGGCTAAAAACAACCCAAATGCCCTAGTTATCGGCATAGAGGTCTATAAACCAAGCATCGAGCAAGTAGCAAAGCTTGCTAAGGTAAATGCCCTAGAAAACGTGCGGCTGATAAATACCGACGCAAGGCTCTTACTCTCGCTAGTTGGATCAAATTTAGTTGATAGAGTGTTTTTACATTTCCCAGTGCCGTGGGATAAGGCAGAGCATAGACGCGTGGTCTCATCGGCGTTTGCGCTTGAGTGCGAGAGGATACTAAAGCTTGGCGGTAAATTTGAGCTAAGAACTGACAGTAAGGAGTATTGCGACTTTAGTTTGAGTAAATTTTTAGAGCCCACAAACTCAAAGATCGAAGCTTTTAAAAATAGAAATTTAGAAGTAACTAGCAAGTATGAAGACCGCTGGAGACGCCAAGATAAGGATATTTACGATGTTATTTATACTTGTGAGGTTGAAAGTGGCGAGAGCGTTTTGGCTGGGGATTTTAGCTTTAAAGAAAAGACAAGCGTAAAAAATATCATTAAAAATTTTAAAAATTTCATCATAAAAAAAGAGGATCATTTTTTACATTTTGAAGAAATTTACACCATAAATGAGGGTGAAATTTTGCTAAAAGTTGCCTTTGGAGCGTTTAACAAACCAGAGCAATGTTTCATCAAAATAAGCGATGAGAAAAGCGAATATTTTATAAAAAAACCGATCTTAATACGTGAAAATTTAGCAGCACACGAGCTTTTGAAGGAGTATTTGGCTGATGCAAGAGATAATTAGCGCAAGAAATTTAAGCCTAGCTTATGAGCGCAACGAGGTTGTGATCAATAGCGTAAATTTAGACATCTACGCAAATGACTTTGTCTTTATCACAGGCAAGAGTGGAAGCGGAAAAAGCACGCTTTTAAAGTCATTTTACGGAGAAATTTCGCCCCTTGCTGGCGAGCTAAATGTCTGCATGACGCAAATGGACGATATCGATGACAAAAGACTTTGCGAGCTTAGGCAGCGAGTTGGCATTATATTTCAAAACTACCGCTTGATAAATGAGTGGAATGTCGAAAAAAACGTCATGCTGCCCCTCATCATCAAAGGCGTCAATCAAAATGTGAGCAAAAAGCAGGTCGCTAAACTTTTAAAACATGTAAATATGCTTCACAAAGCCGATAAATACCCTCGCGAGCTAAGTGGTGGCGAGCAGCAAAGGGTTGCCATGGCAAGAGCACTCGCGCACAATCCAAATTTGCTTTTATGCGACGAGCCAACAGGAAATTTAGACGAATACTCAAGCGACGTCATCTGGTCGCTTCTAAAATCAGCCAGAGAATTTCTAGGCACAAGCGTGGTTGTGGTGACGCATCACATCCCATCAACGCTTCGCATCCCATACCGCCACTTCGTCATAGAAAATGGAGGCGTGCATGAGATCGCTTAAAAACCACCTTGGATTTATCCTGCCGTTAATCGCACTTTTATTTTCAGTGCAGTTTAGCCTCACAGCAGACAAGATCGTAAGAGAGTATGAGAGGCTTATGGGAAATGACTACAACATCGTGGTGGTCTCAAGCAAAGAGCTAAGCGAGCCAGTGCTAAAGCCAGTGGTTAGCACACTAGCAAGTGTTGAGCCACTAAGCCCGCAAAAGATAATAGATCGCCTATCAAACGACATCTCGGCTAAAAATTTATCCATCCTTCAAAACGCCTTGCCTAAATTTTACTCGCTAAGGCTTAGCGAATTTCCATCGCCAGAATATATGGAGGATATAAAGCAAAAGCTTTTGAAATTTGATGGTATAAGCAAGGTCGAGACATTTTCAAAGACCCATGATAAGGTCTTTAAGATGCTAAATTTAGCCAAAAGCATATCGTATGCATTTATGGCGATACTTTGCGTCGTTGGGCTTATGCTTATGCTTAAGCAGACTAAAATTTGGTTATTTGAGCATAGAGAGCGCATCGAGATCATGACGCTTTTTGGCGCGCCATTTTGGCTAAAATCAGCCATGCTATATAAATCAGCTATGGTTGATAGCATAGTTGCGACCATTGTTGTTGGTGCTTTTTTCTTTTTCTTACCAAATTTTGAAATTTTTAGAGAAAATGCCGCAAGTATCGATGTAGTCTTGCCTAGCCTTGATCTTTCAAGAGATATATTTATCTTATTTGGCGTGGCTGTGGTTTTAAGTATTTTTGCTGTTAGTTTAGTGATGAGTAAGGCTAGAAAAAGCACGATATGAAAAAAGGAATTTTTACACTTTTGCTAGCTTTTAGTCTAGCTTTTGCATCAAATACTAAAGAGAAGATAAAAGACTCCAAAAACTCGCTAAGATCGACGCAGGCGATGAGTGAGCAGCTTAGTAAAAAGCTTGATGACTTGGCTGGAGATATCGTAAACGGCGAGAAAAAACTGCGCGGCATAAGCGGCGATATCACAAATTTAAAAGGTCAAATTTCAGTTCTTGAGACAAATGCTTCAAAAGCGCTTCTTGAGCTTGATGATCTAACAAAGCAAAACAAAGAGCTAGAACGCACCCAAAAAGAGCTAGAGCAAAACATGATAAGGATCATCGCAGAAGACCTCTCATTTGATCTCATGATGTCTGCAAGCGAGGGCAAACAAAGCGAAGAGAGCATCATCTCGTCGCAAATTTTAACCAAGCTAAATGCCATAGCAAAAGAGGACTTTAAAAGGCTTAGTGAGAACTACGAAGATACGATAGAAAAGATAAAAAATAAATCAAGTAAGATAAATGAGATAAACTCAAGTATAAAAAACTATAGGCGCAAGCAAAATGATCTACAAAGCCTAGAGAGCACGCAGAAAAATACAATAAACGGGCTAAAACGTGATAAAGAAATTTACAGCAAAAAGCTAGCCAAGCTTCAAGCTCAGCAAGACGAGCTAAGAAAGACACTTGAGCAGCTCGCTATCATGCAAAAGCAAGAGGATGAAGCAGCCAGAGCTGCCAGAGAAAAGCAAGAAAGAGCAGCTAGCAAAGGTGGCAAAAAAGGCGAAAAGAGCCAGCCAATGGGTGGGGGCTATCAGACAAGCTCAGTTAAGAGATACTCAGGCGCAAGGACGATCGCTCCGCTTGATAGCTACTCTGTAAAGCAAAAATTTGGCAATTACGTAGATCCGATATACAACATCAAAATTTTCAACGAATCAGTCATACTTCGCTCAAGCACGCCAGATGCGAAGGTTAAAAGCGTGCTAAATGGCAAGGTCGTCTTTGCAAAAGCAACTCCGATGCTTGAAAATGTCGTCATCATCGAAAACGAAAATGGCATCCACACGATCTACGCCCACCTAAGCCAGATCGCGCCAACTGTAAAGGTCGGCTCAGTCGTGCAAAAAGGCTACGTCATAGGCCGAGTTAGAAACGATCTAACCTTTGAAGTAACGCAAAGAAACTACCATATCGACCCGCTTGAAATGATCTCAAAATAGTCACTTTGTAAGCGTTATTAGCTAAATTTAAAGCCTTTTTGGCTAAAATGCGTGAATTTCAAGGAGCATGACAATGAGTAAGAGAAAACGCGTATTGGTCAAATTTTCAGGCGAAGCCTTGGCTGGAGAAAATGGTTTTGGTATAGACACAGCTGTGCTTAAATTTATAGCAAGCGAGATAAAAGAGCTTATAGAAAATGATATCGAAGTTGGCATCGTAATAGGCGGTGGCAACATAGTGCGCGGTGTGAGCGCTGCAAAAGATGGTATCATCAAACGAACGAGCGGCGATCACATGGGCATGCTAGCAACTGTCATCAACTCGATCGCGATGCGTGAAGCTTTGGAGAGAAGCGGGCTTGAAGTAAGAGTGCAAAGTGCGATCAAGATGGAAGCGATCTGCGAGACCTTTATCGTGGGACGTGCGCAGCGTCATTTGGAAAAGGGCAGAGTTGTTATCTTTGCAGCAGGCACGGGCAATCCATTCTTTACAACAGATACAGCAGCTACGCTAAGAGCTATCGAGATCGGCTCAGATATGATCATAAAAGCGACAAAAGTTGATGGCGTTTATGACAAAGATCCTAAAAAATTCAAAGATGCAAAACTTTTAAAATCACTAAACTACGAAAAGGCGATGAGCGACGACATCAAGGTTATGGACGATACTGCCATAGCTTTAGCAAAGGACAACGCACTGCCGATCTTAGTTTGTAATATGTTTAAGGCTGGAAATTTATTAAAAATAATAAATGAAGAAGAAGCAGCCCTATACTCAGTTGTAAAATAAATTTTAAAAAGGATAAAAATGAGAACAGAACAAATCACAGCAAGAGCGCTAAAACAAGTAGGAGATGATAGATATAAGCTTTCACTTATTGTTGCAAAGCGCGCAGAAGCGCTAGCAAATGGCGCCATAGCTTTAGTTGATGCTGATACTTCAAAGATGAAATTTGCCGATATCGCACTACTTGAAGTGGCTGAGGGCAAAATAGGCTTAGAGGCAATAGTTGAAGGAAAATAATCTTTTTTTAGAGCAGCTGATAGAGCAAATTTTAGCTTGCAAAAACGTCTCAGACGCTATGGCGCTGCTCTTTTCTCTTTGTGAAAGAAGTGAAATTTTAGACAAAGCTATCGACAGCTGCGTCACATCTCACGCCGGACAATACCGAAAAAGCGGCGAACCATACGCCATCCACCCCATCTTAGTAGCCTCTATCGTAGCAAATATGGGCGGCGATGAGAGTATGGTCATAGCTGCACTTCTTCACGACGTGGTCGAAGATACCGACGTAACGTTAGGTGAGCTTCAAGCTGAATTTGGTGATGAGGTGGCAAAGCTGGTTGAGGGGCTTACAAAGATAGTTGCCATTAGAGAAAACAAGCTCGCAAGCTCAGATAGCAACGAAAAACTAGCAAGCTCGGCGCTAACTTTTAGAAAGATGCTCTTAATCTCCATAGAAGATGTGAGAGTCCTTGTCGTAAAGCTTTGCGACAGACTTCACAACATGCTAACTCTTGAAGCGCTAAGGCCTGAAAAGCAAAAACGCATAGCCGAAGAGACGCTTATGGTCTATGCTCCGATTGCTCATAGGCTGGGAATTTCATCGATTAAAAACATGCTTGAAGATCTAAGCTTTAAATACGCGATGCCAGAAGAATACGCAAAGATCGATAGCTACCTAAACAAAAACAAGCAGCAGCTTAGCCTAAAGCTAAATGCTTTTCACGAAAAGGTAAGTCAAATTTTGCTTGAAAATGGCTTTATCGAGGGCACTTTTGAGATACAAAAACGCATAAAACACTACTACTCGATCTATCTAAAGATGCAAAGAAAGGGCATTTCTATCGAAGAGGTGCTTGACTTGCTTGCCATTAGGATCATCGTGCAAAAGCCGCTTGATTGCTACCTTGCACTTGGAAATTTGCATATAAATTTTAACCCTCTCATCTCAAGATTTAAAGACTATATCGCGCTTCCAAAGCAAAATGGCTATCAAACGATACACACAACCATTTTTGATAACAAAAGCATATTTGAGGCGCAAGTTCGCACTTATGATATGCATAAAACCGCTGAATACGGCGTCGCTGCCCACTGGAAATATAAAAACGGCGAGGGCAGCCTCTTAAATCCAAAGCTTGACTGGCTAAATGACATCAGCATGCAAAATAGCGAGAACGAGAGCAACGTTGAAGAGCTATATGAATATGCAAAAGATAGCCTTTATATCGAAGATATCGCAGTTTATTCTCCAAAGGGCGAGGTCTTTACATTGCCACGTGGTGCTACGGCGCTTGATTACGCTTATGAGATTCACTCAGAGATCGGACTTTACGCAAAAGAAGCTTATATAAACCGCGTTAGGATGCCACTTTTAACAGAGCTAAAAAATGGCGACATCGTTAGGATAGTAACTGGCGAAGAGGCTAAATTTCGCTGTTCGTGGATAAATAGCGTGCGAACAGGCAAGGCAAAGGCGACGATAAGGTCATTTTGTAAGCAAAAGATCAAAGATATAAACTACAAAATGGCGATAGATATCTTAAAATCAGTATTTAACGTCTCAAAAGATAGAATTTTAGAGTGGATAGAGTGCGAAAATTTAGGCAAAAAGGTCTTTCGTGCAGCAACTGATAGCGAGTATCTGCAAGAAGTGGCAAATATGCTTAAAAAATACATCAGAAAAGAGCGTCCATTTATGATCTCTTTGGGCGACAAATACCAGATCAAAAAGCAGAAATTTGAAAATATAATAATCTACTCAAATCACAAAATTTCAAATGTCGAGTTTGATTATTGTTGTAATCCAAAAAGGGGCGATAGCATAGTTGGCTTTAAAAATGGTCACACCGTGACAGTGCATCACAAGCTTTGCGAGCGCGCTGGCAAGCTAATGGATAAAGGCGATGAGATCATCTTTGTCAAATGGACGAGAAATGCCCCGCATAGGTATAAAATTTTATTAAATTTAGAAAACAGAAAAGGTGCGTTGGCTGAATTTTTAACATATCTTGCTAGACTTGATATAAATTTAGCTACAATCTCACTAAACGAAGCAAATGATCTTAGCGGAGATACGTTTGAAATAAGCGTCGAAATAGCAGAAAATATCGATGCAAACGAGATCAAAGAGAAGATCAAAGATAGATATAAGATTATTGATTTTGTTTCGCAAAGCGACCCATATCATAATTAGGAGAGAAAAATGGTTCAAGATATAGATGATATTTTACAAGAGATAAACCGCGGCGTTGCCGAGATGATCGATGCTGAGAGAGTTGAAAATTTAGTTAAAAATTATTATGAAAAAGGCGAAAATTTCTACGTAAAAGCAGGCTTTGACCCAACAGCTCCAGACCTTCACCTAGGTCACACAGTCGTTTTAAACAAGATGGCTTTGCTTCAAAAACATGGCGCGATCGTGCAGTTTTTGATAGGTGATTTTACCGCTCAAATAGGCGATCCAACAGGCAAGTCAGCCACTAGAAAAAAGCTAGATCAAGAGACCGTTTTAAAAAATGCAAAAACCTACGAAGAGCAAGTTTTTAAAATTTTAGATCCTAAAAAAACCGTGATCATGTTTAACTCAAAATGGTCAAATGAGCTTGGCGCTGCTGGGATAATCGAGCTAACTAGCACATTTTCAGTAGCTAGAATGCTAGAGCGAGATGACTTTGAAAAGAGGATAAAAGCGGGCAATCCTATATCAATCTCAGAGTTTATGTATCCGCTTCTTCAAGGCTATGATAGCGTTGCTATGAAGTGCGACATCGAGATGGGTGGCACAGATCAGAAATTTAACCTTCTAATGGGTAGAACTTTGCAGCGAACATATAATATCGGCAAAGAGCAAGCTGTCATCATGATGCCACTTCTTGAGGGGCTTGATGGTGTAAATAAGATGAGCAAGAGCCTTGGCAACTACATCGGCGTAACTGAAAATGCAAATGATATGTTTGCAAAGACGCTTAGCATAAGTGACGAGCTTATGTGGCGCTGGTACGAGCTACTAAGCACAAAAACACTTGGCGAGATAGAAGAGCTGATGAATGACGTAAATAGTGGCAAATATCATCCAAAAAAGGCGAAAGAGGATCTTGCTTATGAGATAACAGCGAGGTATCATGGCGAGGAGGCTGCTAAGGCTGCTATGGCTGAATTTAACAGCGTGCACTCTCAAAATCAGCTCCCAACTGATATGAAAGAATTTAATTTAAAAGCGCCGATCTGGATAGTTGAAGCCTTATCTCAGTGTGGGCTAAGTGAGTCAAATTCTCAAGCAAGGCGAGATATAAAAGCAAATGCAGTTAGCGTCAATCAAGAAAAAATTAGTGATGAGCAGTTAAAATTAGGAGCAGGCGAGTATATCTTGCAGGTTGGTAAGCGTAAATTTGCGAAGATAAAGGTTGAATAAATGGAGTTAAAGCCATTAAAAATAGGTAAATACGAGATAAAATACCCAATATTTCAAGGCGGTATGGGGCTTGGCATCAGCTGGGACAAATTAGCTGGCAATGTGAGCTTAGAAGGCGGTCTTGGCATAATTAGCTCAGTTGGCACAGGCTACTATGAAAACCGCAAATTTATAGATAAAGAGCTAAATGCAAAGCCTTTTGGAAGCGAAAATTTCTACTCTACAAGAGGCCTTCGAGCGGTCATAGAAAATGCACGTAAAATTTGTGGTGACTTGCCACTTGGCGTAAATATCATGTATGCTGCAAACGACTACGCAAGGGTTGTAAAGGACGCTTGCGAGGCTGGTATAAATATCATAGTCTCTGGTGCAGGGCTACCTACAAATTTACCTGAATTTACACAAAATTTTAAAGAGATAGCACTAGTGCCGATCGTCTCAAGCGCAAAAGCACTAAAGATCATCTGTAAGCGCTGGCTTCAAAGATATGAGCGCTTGCCAGATGCTGTCGTACTTGAAGGACCGCTAAGTGGCGGCCATCAGGGCTTTACATACGAGCAGTGCCTTGATCCTGAGTTTTCACTATTTAATCTCATCCCACAAGTAAAAGCCGAGATCAAAGAGTGGGGCGACTTCCCTCTCATCGCAGCTGGTGGAATTTGGGACAAAAACGACATCGAAAAGGCGATATCGCTTGGAGCAAATGGCGTTCAGATGGGCACACGCTTCATCGGCACTCACGAGTGCGACGCAGACATCGGCTTTAAAGAGGTCTTGCTAGCAGCTGAAGAAAAAGACATCGAGCTTATAAAGAGCCCAGTTGGCTATCCAGCTCGCGGGATAAGAACAAATTTGATAAATTTAGTCGATAAAAGAATGGGTCCAAAGATCCAGTGCATAAGCAACTGCGTAAGCCCTTGTCAAAGAGGCAAAGAGGCAAAGCAGGTGGGATACTGCATCGCAGATAGGCTATTTGACGCATATAGCGGCAAAAAAGAGAGCGGGCTATTTTTCACGGGAGCAAATGGCTACAAACTAAAAGAGCTAATAAGCGTAAAAGAGCTAATGCATAAGCTGGTACATGGTGAATGAAACGGGTTTTAATATCTCTTTTTCTAGCATTTAGCTTTCTTTTTGCGGCGACAAATTCGGAGACTTTTGCCAAATTTGATAGAAATTTTATGGCTCTAAACAGAAGCGCTAAGATCAAGCTTCATAATGATATAAAAAATATCTACGTTGATGCGATCATTAAAAACGACAAAAACACGAAAAAGCAGGCACTTACTAGGCTAATAACCAGCTCAAAGGCGCTTGGCTTTGACTCAAGCGCATATATAAGAGACCTAAATGCGATAAATGGCGTAAAAGGTGCCAGCATGCCAGCGGTTTCGCCAGCTTTAACGCTACTAAGTGCCACAAAGGTAAATGACACCTTGGTACTTAAATTTAACACAAAGCTAGATACCGCAAGGCTAAAAACATCGTTTGCCAAACAGCAAAATGCCTACAAAAATATCATGGACATCGATGGCAGGCTAAATGGCAACCCACTAACTTATAAAAATTTCATCTCAGACTACATCCACATCTCTCAGTATGACAAAAACACCGTTAGGATCATCTTTTCTGACAAGGTGCAAAAGACGATAAAAGCAAATGCGACTGGGGATTTGCTAATAATAAGCGCTCAAAATTTCATCTCAAATGAAAATGTAAGAGCACCACTTCATAAGCTTAAAAATAAAAACGAAAAGCCAGCACAAAGCGCAGTAGAGCCAAATTTAAAGTCTGAGCCAGCACAAAGTGAGCCAGTAGAAGAGCCTTTGCCTCCAGTTGCGGCGGGTAAGTTTTCACGCAACAAAACGATCGTCATCGACCCAGGGCATGGTGGCACAGATCCTGGTGCAGTAAATGGCAGTTTAAAAGAAAAAACAGCCGTTTTAGGTGTAGCCAAAAAGCTTGGCGAGATACTAAAATCTCGTGGCTACAAGGTCTATTTCACTAGATCAACTGACGTTTTTATAAATTTAAGATCAAGAACTAAATTTGCAAACGACAAGATGGCTGACCTCTTTGTATCCATCCACGCAAACGCCGCTCCAAACGCTGCTAAAGCAAAGAGCATGCACGGCATCGAGACATTTTTCTTATCGCCTGCAAGGAGCGAGCGCAGCAAAAACGCAGCCGCACTTGAAAACAAATCAGACATCGAAGAGATGAACTACTTTTCGCAGCAAACGTTTCTAAACGTGCTAAACCGCGAGAAGATCATCGCCTCAAACAAGCTTGGTATCGACATCCAAAAAGAAATTTTAGCAAGTGCTAGAAAGGTCTATGCAGCCAGCGACGGCAGCGTGCGAGAAGCGCCATTTTGGGTGCTCGTGGGCGCTCTTATGCCGGCAGTTCTTGTCGAGATCGGCTACATCACACATCCAGTTGAGGGCGAAAAACTCTTTGACGAGGCCTATCAAAAAGCCCTTGCAAACGGCATCGCAAACGGCATAGATGGATATTTCGCAAAAAATAGATGAAAAATGCAAATTTGAGCTTTAAAGGGCAAATTCCATTTAACGAAGAGTTTGGCGATATCTACTTTAATACCGACAAGCCTTGGCTTGAGAGCGAATTTGTCTTTGCGAGCGCACTTGATGAAATTTGGCAGAGCAAAGATAGCTTCATAGTCGCCGAGACTGGCTTTGGCGCTGGGCTAAATTTCTTCACACTTTGTAAGAAATTTAAAAAAAGCTTTAAAAAACTTCACTTCGTTAGCATCGAAAAAAGCCCTATCAAAAAAGAAGATCTTTTAAAAATTTATGAAAATTTAGGCATTTTTAAAGCTTATGCTAAAAAGCTAGTTTTGCTCTATCCGCCGTTAATCTCAGGCATACACCGCATAAATTTCGCTCCAAATATCACCCTTGATCTTTGCTACGGCGAGGCAGATCAAATTTTGTCTGAGCTTGATTTTAGCGCTGATATCTGGTTTTTAGATGGCTTTGCCCCAAGTAAAAATGGCTCGATCTGGAGCGAGGACGTCTTTAAAGAAATCGCAAGGCTAAGCATGGTTGGCACCATAGTTAGAACCTACTCGTGCGCAAAAATGGTAAAAGATGGGCTAAAAAATGCTGGCTTTTTACTGAGCCTAAAAGAGGGTTACGCTAGAAAACGCCAGATGAGCAGCGCCGTGCTAGAGAAAAAGGATGAAAATTTAAAGGACGCTTGGTTTGCGAGGTGTGAGCCAGTTGCCAGCGCAAAAGGCAAAACAGCGCTTGTTATAGGAGCAGGAGTGGCTGGACTTGCCACTGCTGGCGAGCTAGCCAAAAATGGCTTTAAAGTGGTGATCGCCGAGGCAAAGAGTGAGGTCGCGACAAATGGCTCAGGTAATCACTGCGGCGCCTTGATGCCACTAGTTACGAAGCCCGGGGTAAATTTAGGCCGCATGCACATAAATGCGTTTTTGCAAGCAGTGAGATTTTACAAGGCAAATTTGCCAAAAAGTCTCATCAAATTTAATGGCTGCATCGACTATGCGTTTGATGATGAGCTTGTCAAGCGATACTCCTCGTGGCAGGATCAAAGCGCGGAGGATATTTTTAAATTTGATGAGAGTTTAAAGCCATATCCTGGGATATTTATAAAAGAGGCGGCTTATGCTAGGCCAAGAGAAATTTGTAAATTTCTATCAAGTAACTTTGAAATTTTGTTTAACCATGAGTACGAGAGCAGGACGCACCTGCAAAATGGCAAGATAAGCGTTAAATTTAAAAATAAAAAAAACTTGGAGACTGATATCTTAGTCTTTTGTACAGGCAGCAAAAGTAGCGAGATATTTAAAGACTATGACATGCAAATAAGTAGCGTCAGAGGTCAAGTCACGCACCTAAAACAAGTGCTAAAAAACACCTTGCCACTGAGCGCAAAAGGCTACATCTGTCCAGCCGTCAAAGGGGTGCAAGTCATCGGTGCAACCTACGCTAGAAATGAAATTTGCGACACGCCTAAAGATGAGGATAATGCTAAAAATTTAAGCGACGTGAGCGAGTTTTTTGACGCCAGAGAAGCCACCATCATCGGCTCACGTGTGGGATATAGAAGTTATAGCGGAGATAGGTTTCCGATAATCGGCGCTTTGCACGACGAGGAGTTTTACAAGCAAAACTACAAAGGGCTATTTTGGAGTAAAAATAAAGATAATAATCCAAAAGCAAGCTACGAAAAAAATGTCTTTGTAAATTTCGCTCATGGCTCACGTGGCCTTGGCACGGCGATACTTGGAGCAAATTTGATAACCGATCTTGTGCTTGCTCGCCCACTTTGCATAGAAAGGTCGCTATTTTTTGAGCTACACCCTGCTAGATTTTTGATAAGAAAGCTAAAAAAAGGACTAAAATAGTCAAATTCCTTAACATATGTTAAGAACTGTTATCAAAACTTGCATTATAATCCTTCGCAAAAAAAAGGATACAACTTGAGCAAAATTTATAATCTTGACAAAGACACAAAGATAGTTGAAAAAAGCGTCGTTAGCAAAAGGCTCTTTCAAAACAAAAACGCAAGTGTAGATATATACGCATTTGATGAGGGTGAGGAGCTTGATCATGAGATGCTTTTTATAGATAGCCTTGCCTTCGTCATTGACGGCGAAGCGCAGCTTGAATACGGCGAAAAGCAGATGAAGCTTGGGCGTGATGAGGCCTGCCTTATCGAGGCAAAAACCTGGCGAAAACTCAAATTTACAAAGAAGACAAAATATTTACTAATAGATTTTAAGGAGAATGTTATGATAGATCATTTAGACAAAGCGAGTGTCTTTAGCCTCACAGATGCCGTTAGCTACGAGAGTGGCAAGATAGTTAGCAAGACGCTTGTCAAAAACGAAAATGGCTCGATGTCGCTACTTAGTTTTGACAAAGACCAAGAACTCTCGACCCACGCTGCCCCAGGCGATGCGCTACTTATCGCGCTTGATGGAGAGCTTGATTTAAAGATAGCCGATGAGAGCTTTCATCTAGTAAAGGGCGATAGTATCGTGCTTCCAGGCAAGATCCCACACGGCCTAAAAGTGAAAGACAAATTCAAAATGCTTCTAATCGTCACAAAAGACAAAATGTAAAAATAAGCCCTATTTTAGGGCTTTTTTCTTTTATAAATCACATTAAATTTACCCTTAATAACCCAAAAAGCAAAGTCATAATATAATCCCTTTAAAATTTAAAGAAGAGCTATGAAAAAAGAAAATTCCAAACTATTTTTACTGCTATTTTTGGGCGCGCTTTCAGCATTTGGCCCATTTGTCACAGACCTTTACCTGCCAGCACTTCCAGCCATAACTGAGTGGTTTGGCACAAGCGTTTCAGCAACCCAGCTAACCCTTACGACCTCGATGGCAGGCCTTGCGATCGGCCAGCTAATAGTTGGCCCAATCAGCGATAAATTTGGGCGAAAAACGCCACTTACCATCTCGCTCATCATCTACACGATAAGCACGATTTTTATATTTTTTGCACAAAATATCCAGTTTTTTATCTTTATGCGCATCATCCAAGGGCTTGCAAGTGCGGGCAGTCTGGTTATCTCAAGAGCTGTTGTGAGCGACCTTTACAAGGGTCACGAGATGACTAAATTTTTTAGTCTTATGATGGTTGTAAATGGTCTTGCTCCGATATTTTCGCCCATAGGCGGCAGCTTGCTACTTAAATTTACCGACTGGCGCGGCATCTTTATGGCACTAACGATCATCGGTATTTTACTATTTATCGCAAATTTTTACTTCAAAGAGAGTCTAAGCCCTGCTAACCGTCTAAAAGTGCCTTTGCTTCAGACCTACAGCGTCTTTGGCAAAATTTTAAGAAAAAAGAAATTTATGCTATTTATTGCGATCCAGACATTTACGATGGCTGCGATGTTTGCCTATATCGCGGCATCGTCTTTTATCTTACAAGAGTTTTACTTGCTAAGCCCAGTAAGTTATAGCTTTTGCTTTGCGGCAAATGGCCTAGCCATCGTCATAGGCGCTAGGCTTGCAAGCTTGCTAAATGAACGAAAAGCACTAAAAACTGGGCTTTTTGGCACCTTGTTCGCTAGCATTTTTATAGCGTTTATGCTTTGCTTTAAATTTGAAGTGATCGGCGTTATCATTGCATTTTTCTTGCTTTTGCTCTTTACTGGCTTTATCTTACCAACGGCCTCATCACTCGCGATGAATGAGGGCAGAGAGTACGCTGGCTCGGCCTCAGCGGTGCTTGGTTTTTGCCCATTTTTCTTAGGTGGCATCATCTCGCCACTGGTTGGTCTTGGCGACATTTTTTACTCGACTTCAATAGCCATTTTAGCTTGCAGCGTGCTTGCCTTTATCTCATTTTTAAGGCTAAAAAGAGTTGCGTAAAATTTATCTTGTCTCAAACACAAAAACGGCTGATGAGAGCGTTGTAAATTTAAGCGTTAGTAGGATTGAGTTTTTAAAATTTGATCTTAATTTAAGCGAATTTGACGCGCTTGTGGCAACTTCAAAAAACGTTTTTAAGGCTTTAAAATTTAATGGCATTTTGTCTATAAATTTACCAGTTTTTGCTATCGCAAATAGTTGCGCAGCGGCGGCAAGAGAGTTTGGTTTTAGTGAAATTTACACTGGGCAAAACGCACATGGAGATGACTTTGCAAGAGAAATTTTGCCACTTTTAAAGGGCAAAAAGGTTCTTTATCTAAAGGGCAAAGATAGCGCTTCAAATTTCTTAGAAATTTTGCAAGATGGCGGCGTAAATATAAAGGCGGTCATCGCTTATGAAAATGTCTTAAATCCTTGCAAAATGGAGCTAAAACCGCCAAAAGATAGCGTTTTAATCTTCGCATCTCCGATAAATGTGAGAAATTTTCTAACTAATTTTGGCTGGGACGAGAGCTATCATACGATAAGCATCGGAAAGGTCACTGCAAAAGAGCTAAATTTTACAAAGCCACTTGTTAGTCAAAGTCAAGATATAAACGCTTGTATCGCACTTGCCAAAACGTTACTTTAAGCAAAGAATTTATATAATTTTATTGCCTGAGTGAAGCGAGTCAGCATTTTACGGGGTCCAACACTTTTTTGTTAGCGAAAAGGTATGGGTGCCTTGCGATGTGGCTTCGTTTGAGCCTTAAACAGCGAGAAGTTGCAACCTTTTGGTATCCATCTATTTGCAAGATTGGCTTTGTTTATGGGCCACTCTTCTATGCGACGCCCACTTGGGTTTTTAAATTTACGGAGATAATATGAACATTCTCATAATAGGAAGTGGCGGCCGCGAATACGCCATTGCTCTAAAACTAAAAAGCGAAAAAAATATAAATTTATACTTTGCGCCTGGAAATGGTGCGACCTCACGCCTTGGTGAGAATTTAAACATAAAAGACTTTCATGAGCTAGCAAATTTTGCCAAAAAAAATAGTATCGAGCTAACTATCGTGGGACCTGAAGCACCTCTTAGCGAAGGCGTAGTGGATATCTTTAAAAAAGAGGGTTTGCTCATCTTTGGACCAAGCAAAGCAGCTGCTAGGCTCGAGGCTAGCAAGGCCTATATGAAGGACTTTTTAGCTAGAAATAATATAAAAACTGCAAAATATTTAAACACAGACGACAAAGAAAAAGCATTTAAATTTATTGATACCCTAAGCGCTCCGATGGTTGTAAAGGCTGATGGACTTTGCGCTGGAAAAGGCGTGATCATCGCAAATTCCAAAGAAGAAGCCAAAGAGGCAGTTAGCGACATGCTAAGTGGGGCTAGCTTTGGTGATGCTGGTAAATTTGTGGTGGTTGAAGAGTTTTTAGACGGCTTTGAGTTAAGCTTTTTTGCCATTTGTGACGGCGAAAATTTTGTAAGCTTGCCAGTGGCACAAGACCACAAACGCCTACTCGATAACGACGAGGGTCCAAATACTGGTGGCATGGGCGCTTATGCTCCAAGTCCGCTTGCTTCAAAAGAGCTGATAAAAAGGGTCGAAGAAGAGGTTGTAAAGCCAACTTTAAAAGGGATGAAAAACGAGGGTAGTCCATTTTGTGGAGTGCTTTTTGTGGGGCTGATGATCGTGAAAAATGAGCCTTATGTGCTTGAGTTTAACGTGAGATTTGGCGATCCTGAGTGCGAGGTTTTGATGCCATTAATCGACGGAAATTTGAGTGAAATTTTACTAAACGCTGCAAAAGGCGAGCTAAAACCTATTAGTTTAAAAGATGAATTTGCTGTTGGCGTCGTGATGTCTAGCAGGGATTATCCGTATAAAAGTAGCCCAAAGGCTAAAATTTCTGTTTTAAATGATGTAAAAGATGCCCATATAGCTTACGCAGGCGTGAGCAAAGAGGGCGATGAAATTTATGCAGATGGGGGCAGAGTGCTAGTCTGCGTGGCGACTGCAAAGAGCATAAAAGAGGCACGTGATAAGGCCTATGAGCTTTGCGAAAATGTCAAATTTGACGGAGCACACTTTAGAAAAGATATCGCGTGGCAGGCTCTAAAATGAGTATGCAGATAGAAGAGAAGCTTCAAAACGAAGAAATTTCACTTGCTCCTTTTGCTAAGAGGATCATGGCGTTTTCTATCGATGAGATCATAGTTTCGTTTCTTTTTATGATCATCTATTGGGAGCCTCTTTCTACTAGTACTAACTATGATGATGCTAGAAATTTAGTATTAAATTTATTTTGGCAAGTGGTCGCTTTAAAAGTCATCTATCACACATTTTTTGTTTGGTATTATGGCGCAAGCCTCGGGCAGATGATAACAAAGACGATGTGTATAAATGTAGAAATTTTAGATAAGCCAAATTTAACTCAAAGTCTTGTTAGGGCGATCTTTAGGATAGTTAGTGAAGCTTGTTTTTATCTTGGCTTTGCTTGGGCACTTTCAAACCCTGCAAGGCAGACGTGGCAAGACAAAATAGCAAAAACAGTGGTGATAAATGCGTAAAATTTTATTTTTGATTCCGGTTTGTGTTTTTAGTTTAAGTGCAGCAGTGCAAGATGTGCAGCTATTGGCTGATGATGTGAAGCAAGATAAGGGCATCGTAACGGCAAACAAAAACGTCGTTGTATATTCGCAAGAGTATCTTGTGACGGCTGATTGTGCTGTTTATGATCAAAACAACTCAGTCATTGAGCTCTTTGGCAATGTCAATATGATGAAGGGCAAAGATGAGGTCTCTCGCTCAAACTACACTAAGCTAAATTTAAAAAACAACAACGCTGCTTTTGAGTCGCTCTTTATGATGAACAAAGACATGGAAGTGTGGATGAGAAGCGATGAGAGCAGCTCTGATAGCGAGTACTACAGGGTAAGAAAGGTGATGGTTTCAAGCTGCAACGTCCAAGATCCTGACTGGAGCATCACCTCAAGCTCAGCCATGCTAAACAAACAGAGCAAATTTCTGCACCTTTTTAACCCAGTCTTTCGCATAGCAAATGTGCCAGTCTTTTACCTGCCATATTTTGGCTTCTCAACTGATACTACAAGAAGGACAGGACTTTTGCCACCAGAGCTTGGATATGGCAAGTCAGAGGGCTTTTACTACAAACAACCAGTATATTTTGCACCTTATAATGAGTGGGATCTGGAGTTTGATCCGCAGATAAGAACAAACAGGGGCGCTGGAATTTACGGTGCTTTTAGATTTACTGATTCGCCTGATTCAAGAGGCGAGATCAGCTTTGGTTCATTTACTGATAAAAACAGCTACCGAGCCAAGCAAAAAAGCGAGACTTCAAACAGAGCTGAGCTAAAAAACAAAACTCACAAAGGTATCGGACTAAAATATGAAAGAGATAAACTCATAAAATACCTTAGTGAGGCTGATCTGCAAGAGGGTATGTGGATAGATGCAACCAAGCTAAATGATATAGACTATCTAAATTTAAAGGGCAGGGACGATGACTACGACTCGCTTGTCACCTCTAAATTTAACTACTTCATAGCAAATGACGATCACTACTTTGGCGCCTATGCGAAATACTACATAGATACCGAAAAGATCGGCTCAAAGAATGAAAACAAAGATACGCTTCAAGAGCTTCCATCGCTTCAGTATCATAAATTTACAGACGATATAGTCTTGCCAAATATCTTATATTCAATCGATCTTCAATCGCATAGATATGATAGAAAGATAGGCGTTAGAGCAACTCAGTATGAATTTACGCTGCCAGCTTCAGTGCATGTGCCACTGCTTGATGGTAGCTTAACGTTTTCATTTTACGAGTATCTATACGCATCAAGAATAAATTACGAGAATAAGATAAATTCATTTGATGATAAAAGAGAAGATAAACATACAAATTTTGTAAATAACTATCATAAATTTGCCATTCACACAGACCTTGCAAAGGCGTATGAGAGCTTTTATCACACTTTAAATTTTGGTGCTGAATATTTGCTACCAGGGTATAGAAAAGGAAATTTAGACGATGAGTTTATCTACGATAAAGATCTAAATGAGTATGAAAATTTCTTAGCTCAAGATCAGAGCAAAGAGGAAGTTTCTGGCTATTTGACGCAGTATTTCTTTAATGGCAGTGGCAGAAAAGTCGTAAAACACAGCATCTCGCAAGGATATTACACAAAAGATGATGAGTATTCAAATTTAAAAAATGCCATCTATCTATATCCGTTTGAGAATTTTGGCATTTATAACAAGCTTGAGTACTCACACAAAGATAGGGAGCTTAAAAAGGTTCAAAACGGACTTTACTATACGCACGATCTATTTTGGATAAATATGCTCCATACGATGCAAAAGAGCGACAGCAAGGCTAAAAACAGCGCAACAAAAGATAGCTACTTTACAAGCAGTGCTGGTGTGAAGCTCCCGCATCAATATAGCTTAATTGGCGGCTGGCAATACGACCTTGAGAGAAGCTACACAAAGAGCTGGAGAGTTGGCGTGCTTCATCAAAGAAAGTGCTGGAACTACGGGCTAATTTATCAACACGATGTCGAGCCAACAACAACGACAAATGGCTCAGCCTCAACCAAGAAAAGCGGCATCTACTTTACTATAAATTTCTATCCGATGGGCGGCTTGCACTATGACTTTTCACAAAGCAGCACCACTTCATCAAGTAGCAAATAAGATGGCTAGATAAATGGCAAGCGTTAAATTTAAAGATCAATTAGATGCAGCCAACAAGCTCATCGAGATCTTGCCAAAAAAAGAGCTAAATGACGCTAAGACGATAGTTCTTTGCATGTCGCTTGAGTCAGTTATCCTGACTGACGTGGTTTGCAGGGGGTTAAATTTAAGCTATGAGATGCTCTTTGGCGAGCCAATCCCTGCGCCAAACAACAGCGAATGCGACGTAGCGATAGTTAGCGAAACCGAGGATATCGTGCTAAACGATCCTCTTATAAAAGCTTTTAACATAAGCTATGACTACATCTACGGCGAAGCGCATAGAAAATATGAAGAGAAAATTTTAAAAAATGTCTATAAATACAGAAAAGGAAATTTGATAGGAGAGCTAAAAGATAAAAATATTTTACTAATCGATGAGGGGTGCGAGACTGGTATGACGGCACTCATTTGCATAAAGACGTTGCTTGATGTGAAGGTAAAATCCATCTCATACGCAACGCCGATGATAGCCACTGATGTCTTTGCAAATTTAAATGATATGGTCGATGAAATTTACACGATAAACAAGATCGTTGATTTTATCGATGTGGATTCGTATTACGAGAAAAAGATCGAGGCTACGAGCGAGCGCATCATGTCGATATTAGAAGAGAGCCCTCACTATTTACCGTTACAAAAACAACAAGGAGATAAAAATAATGCAATATAGTATAGAAGTCAATAATCAGGTCGAAATTTTTGACCTTAATAAAGTAGCTAAACAAGCTAGTGGAGCAGTGCTTTTAAGGGTGAAAAACACCGTAGTTTTAGCAACTGTGGCAAGAGAAGATGTGCAAGTTGAAGAGGACTTTTTGCCTCTAACCGTGCAATACATCGAAAAAGCTTACGCTGCTGGTAAAATACCAGGCGGTTACGTCAAGCGCGAGACCAAGCCAGGCGACTTTGAGACGCTAACAGCTCGCATCATAGATAGATCACTTCGCCCACTTTTTCCAAAAGGCTACGCATATCCAACACAGATCGTTGTCATGGTACTTTCAGCTGATCCTGAGGTTGATTTACAAGTTGTGAGCCTAAATGCGGCTTCAGTTGCGCTTTATCTTAGTGACATCCCTGTAAATTGCCCAGTTTGTGGCGTAAGGGTTGGCTACATAGATGATAAATTTGTTATCAATCCAAGCAACTCTGAGCTAAAACAAAGCGCGATCGATCTTTACGTTGCTGGCACAAAAGATGAGCTTTTGATGATCGAGATGAGAAGCTTGCCTCAGCAAACTACGCAGCTCATACCGATGGTAGCGATCGAGCCGATGATAGATCCTAGCCTAAGCGATAGTATGGCGCAAAAGCAAGTGATGAATGAATTTAGTGAAGATAAGATGGTTGAGGCCATTGACTTTGCTGGCAAAGCGATACTAAGAGCTAGCAGCGCTTACGAAGAGGCGTTTAAAGAGCATAAAAAAGAGGATGCTGCACTTGAGCTAAAACCAGAGATAGAAAACGAAAATATCGCTATTTACATCGATAAATTTTATAAAGCAGAGGTTAAAAACGCGATCAATCAAATGGCAAAGAGCGAGCGTGCAAGCGAGCTTGGCAAGATCGCTAAACAAATTTCAAGCGATGAGGTAGCTCAAAAAGAGGGCTGGGACGAGGCTGTCATCTCAAATGTCCTTGGTAAATATAAAAAGAAAATAGTAAGAGAGCAGATCATAAACGAGGGCGTTAGAGCCGACGGACGCGGACTTGAAGAGGTTAGGCCTATTAGCATCGAGACAAATGTCCTTCCAAACGCTCACGGCTCATGCCTCTTTACAAGAGGTCAAACTCAGGCGCTAGTTATCGCTACTCTTGGCACAGATAGCGATGCTCAGATGTATGACATCCTAACTGAAAAAGCTCCTTTGGTTGAGAAATTTATGTTTAACTACAACTTCCCAGGCTTTAGCGTAGGCGAAGCAAGCCCGCTTAAAGCTCCAGGCAGACGTGAGCTTGGACATGGAAATTTAGCCAAACGTGCCCTTGCACCAAGCATCGATCTAGCATCTCCATATACGATAAGGGTCGTTTCAGAAATTTTAGAGAGCAACGGCTCAAGCTCTATGGCTAGCGTTTGCGGTGGTTCGCTCGCACTTAGAGCTGCTGGGGTCAATACCCAAAAACTTGTCGCTGGTGTTGCGATGGGTCTTATATTTGAAGGCGATAAACACGCAGTTTTGACTGATATCATGGGTCTTGAAGACCACGACGGCGATATGGACTTTAAAGTTGCTGGCACAAGTGATGGCATCACAGCGCTTCAGATGGACATCAAGCTTGGAGGCATCAGCCTAGAAGTGCTAAAAGAGGCGCTTTATCAAGCAAAACGCGGCAGAGAGCACATCCTTGCTCTAATGACACAGGCTGATAAAAATATAGAGATAAACGAAGATGTATTGCCAAAACTTGAGCTATTTAATGTCGATCCAAGCAAGATCGTAGATATCATCGGTCAAGCTGGCAAGACTATAAAAGAGATCATCGAGAAATTTGAAGTTTCGATCGACCTTGATAGAGAAAAAGGCGAGGTTAAAATCGCAGGTGGCGCTAAGAAAAACGTCGATGCAGCAAAAGACTACATCATCTCGATCACTTCAAAAGAGAACTCTCGCTCGTTTGGCAAAAAGCCGTTTAAACACGATAAAGAGCGTGTAAAACCGACATTTAATATCGGAGATGAGTTTGTTGGAAGCGTAAAAAGCGTGGTTGATTTTGGAGTATTTATCGAGTTAAAAGACGGTGTTGATGGTCTGCTTCATATCTCAAAGATAAAGAGCCCATTAAACGTAGGCGATCAGGTAAAAGTGTGTGTGAGCGAGCAAAAAGGAAACAAAATTTCGCTCTCTTTGGTTGAATAAATTTTAAAGGATAGATGATGAAATACAAAAAGTTGCTTTTTCCAATAGGAGCAGGGGACGATATCGAGCCAAGAATTTACGGTGCTTTAAAGGTTGCACAATGGTTTAAAGCTCACATGGAGATCCTCACTTGCCAACTAGATCCAAGCGTGGTTTATAATATGAAAATGACGCTTCGTGGTGGAGTGCTTTTTGAGGAATTTTTAAAATCAGCCAAGTCAGAGCTTGCAGTTGAGCACGAAGAGAACGAGAAGCTTTTTAATAAAATTTGTGCAGATCTTGGCATAAAGGTGAGCGACGAGATCATCGAAGATGTTTGCACTGCAAATTTCACGATCCACAGCGGAAAAAGAAGCGCTATAGTTGAGCAAGAGAGTAAATTTTGCGATCTAGTCGTAGCTGCAGTGCCACTTGATGGTAAGATCACAGGTACATTTGAGTCAGCTGTTTTAAAAAGCGGCAAAAATGCTATCGTTATCCCTAGAAAGTTACGTGAATTTAAGGCTGATAACATCCTTGTAAGCTGGACAGGAACGACTCAAAGCTCAAGAGCCCTAACTGGCGCGATCGATCTTTTAAAGAGCGCTAAAAAGGTTCAATGTATCACTTCAAAAGCAAGCCTTGGCGATAACGCCGAGCTAAATCTTAAAAAGCTTGAAGAATATTTTAAAATTCATGGTATTAGCGCGTCTTTTGAGATCATAGCAACTACAATGATACCTGGTGAGGCACTTTTAAAAGCTGCAAATGATAGAAATGCGGACCTTATCGTAGCCAGCAGATACGGTGAAAACGGACTAATGGAGATGGTCCTTGGCGGAACATCAAGATTTTTCTTAGAACATACAAATATCCCAGTTTATCTATAATGGATTGCGGCTTGGTCCGCAATCTAATTTTTTTGCTTTACAAATTTTTTAACTTTCACTCACTCGCAAGAATTGACTACTAAAATTTAGCTTCGCTTATCGTTTAGCTTAAATTTTAGAGCCGAAATTACTCGCTCATGAAATTTTAAAATT
>ERZ773035.233-NODE-233-length-47075-cov-33.611612_pt1 | contig 47075 bp, 39 predicted proteins | sample MGYA00511487_ERZ773035 | MGnify/ENA primary metagenome ERZ773035 (study PRJEB29015, sample SAMEA2737985) | human oral metagenome | biome: human oral; feature: human-associated habitat; material: dental | place: China | collected 2024 ... | reverse complement strand
GTAGCGATAAAAGATATAGAAGAAGCATTTGATAAGTATTTTAGTGTAAAGAAAATAAAAAAATCAGTTCGTTAGTGAACTGATTTTTTTGTTTTGATTTCTTGACGTATTAAACTTGAACGTTTATAGCGTATTATAATATAGAGTATCAATAAGATAGCCACAATAAGATAAAGGAGTGGGTAATATGAAATTCCAATTGATAGCTGAGAATTATAAACAAATAACTGTAAAACGAAAATTAAAATAAAAAGCCAATAGGTAGTACACTCAAACTTAAGTAATGTTAAAATTCTAGTTGTTTTTATTTCCAATTTCTCCTTTTCTCGAAAATAAAACCAAAAACCAACTCCAATATAAGGTAGAAGAGATAAATAATAAAATAAAGGTATTAAGGTATAAGCATAAATCCCTAACATTGTAATAAATACAATATAAAAAACAAATAAATATTTACTTTTTTTCATAGATAAGTGCACCTCCTATAATAAATAAAACAATAGCCAATAAATTGAACAAAATTTCTAAAATAATTTTTTCAGTAGGTATTTTATTTTTATCAACAATTATCTAATAATAAAATTAATGATATATTAATTAATGGATCTTTTCTTATGTTTTCTTGATTTAATTATACCATTTTTTTTTTTTTTTCAATTTTTTGTTGCATCAAGTAATTTTGACAAAATTTCAATTTGGCAAAATTTACTTTGCCTACTTTGATATTGTATGTACAAAAATCAAAAGGTATAATGAATTTATAAGTTAAAGAAAAAACAAAGGAGATTTATATTTATGAATGAAAATAAAAATGGGCTAAAAGTCCTAGTTCAAAAAGTAGGTACTGCTCTTTCAGGTATGGTAATGCCAAATATTGGTGCTTTTATCGCTTGGGGTCTTATTACAGCTTTATTTATTCCAACAGGATGGGCGCCAAATGCTAAACTGGCAGCATTAGTTTCACCAATGATCTTCTTCTTATTACCACTATTGATTTCTTATTCAGCTGGTAAGAATGTTCATGATGAACGTGGAGGAGTGGTTGCAGCAATTGCAACTATGGGTGTAATAGTCGGGACAGTAACTATCACGGAAAAAGGTTTAGGTGGAACACCAATGTTCCTTGGAGCGATGGTTATGGGGCCAATAGCAGCTTATTTGATGAAAAAATTCGACAAGGCTGTTCAACCAAAAATCAAAACGGGATTAGAAATGTTAGTTAATAACTTCTCGCTAGGTATTTTAGGATTTATTCTTTCAGTTATTGGATATTATGGTATTGGACCAGTTGTTAAAGTTATTACAAATGTACTAAGTGCCGGAGTTGATGTTATTATTAATGCACACTTATTACCACTTGCTAATATATTCATCGAGCCTGCAAAAATCTTATTCCTAAATAACGCAATTAACCACGGTATTTTAACACCTATTGCAACTGAACAAGCACTTAATGCAGGGAAATCAGTTCTTTACTTACTAGAAGCTAACCCAGGTGTTGGATTTGGTATTTTACTTGCATATATGTTCTTCGGAAAAGGTTCAGCAAAAGCATCAGCGCCAGGAGCTGCGATTATCCACTTTATCGGAGGGATTCACGAAATCTACTTCCCATATATTTTAATGAAACCTTCATTAATCATTGCAGCAATGGCAGGGGGAGTTAGTGGTACAGCAACATTCCAATTACTAGATGCAGGACTTCGTGCTCCAGCTTCACCTGGTAGTATTATAGCGGTATTAGCTCAGACAGCACCAGGAAGTTATGTTGCAGTTGTATCAGGCGTGGTTGTTTCTACTCTAGTAACATTCGTTATTGCAAGTATTATTTTAAAACGAGATAAAGGTGAAGGTGATTTAGAAGCTGCTCAAAGCCAAGTTAGCAGCATGAAAGCTGAAGCAAAAGGACAAGAAGTTTCAGTAGGAACTGATGGAGAAACATCTTATACAGATGTTAAGAGAATTATCTTTGCATGTGATGCAGGAATGGGAAGCTCAGCAATGGGAGCATCTATTCTACGTAATAAAGTGAAAAAAGCAGGACTTGATTATGAAGTAACAAATGTAGCAATTAGAAACTTAACTGAAGAAAGTGGATTATTAATTGTAACTCAAAATGAATTAACTCCACGAGCAAAACAAATGAATGGAAAAGCTCTACATATTTCAGTAGATAACTTCCTAAATAGTCCAAAATATGATGAAATCGTTGAGAATTTGCAAAAATAGGTAAAAAACTATATAATATTTTGTGAATAGAAACGGTAGTGTTTATGACTTCTTCTTAGGCAAAGCAATCTGCATTACTAAGAGGGAGTCATAAATTTTATAATTATAAAGAAGATAATTTTTGGTATTTTTTAACGAACTTGGAGGCTGTATGTTTAACGAACGCGAAAAACTTATACTACAAATTTTATTGAAAAATATTGGTGAAGCATTAAGTATAAAAGAAATAGCCAAAGCAACAAAAATAAAAGAGAGAACACTATATAGAGAAATAAAAAATTTAGAAGATTCACTTCAACGATTAGGAATAGAGCTGGTTAAGGAAAAGTCTAGGTATATACTAAAGGGAAATGTATCTTCATTAGATTCATCATTATTTGAGACGAATTTTGAAGATTATGCATATTCAACAGAAACAAGATTAACTTTAATATTGTGCTTTTTAATCTTAAATGAAGACACTTCAATAAAAGATATTTCTGAAAAATTAATGCTTAGCTACAATACAGTAGCATCAACAATAACTACAATAGAAAAAATATTATTTGACTATAAATTAACTTTAATTAGAAAAAAAGGTCAAGGGATAGAAATAGAAGGTAAGGAAGTAGACCGTAGAGTATTGCTTATTTCATTATTGTGCAATGAAATAAGTGATGAAGAGTTCTTCACTAGATTAAATAATCGTGATATTTTATCAAGTAATCCTTTTATAAAATTCTTGAATTTTGATCTTATAAAAAAAGTATTTTATGAAAATAAACATCTTGATGTCTTTAATTTATACACAGATTCAAGTATAAAGAAAATACTTATAAGTTTAAATGTAGTATTTCTTAGAATATCTTATACAACTGAGATTAAAGAAAACTTTACAGCTCAAGAATATAATAGTATTATATCGTTATTAAATGCCTCTAAAGAGATTGTTGATTTTGATATTACAGAAGATATTATCCAATTTCTTATTAAAATATTGAAAACTTGTCGTTTAATAGAACAACTTTCATATTTTAACGATAAGTACTCATATACATTAGTGTATAAAATAAATTTATTGATAAAATATGTATCAGAAAAAATGAATGTTGATTTTACACAAGATACCAATCTTTCAAGTGGTCTTATTGCTCATGTTGAATCAGCTATCAAAAGACACCAAATGAATTTAACAGAAGAAAATGATGAATTGCTTGAGTTTGTATTGAAAAACTACAATGAACTATATTTGATAATAAAATCAGAACTACTTGTTGTTTTTGATGAAATAAATTTTAATTCAACAGAATTAAGTTACATAGTTATTCATTTTGCTTCTAGTTTTGAACAAATATATCGAAAAAACTTCATTAGAGCACTGGTAATATGTGCTAGTGGAATAGGAAGTTCCAAAATATTAGGAAGTCAAATACGGAAAAATATTCCAGAAATAAAAAACTTGGAATATACGATTCCAAGCAAAATAACGAAATCATTGGTGAACAATTATGATGTAGTTATTTCAACAATTGAGTTAGAACAAAATATTGATTACTTATTAATTCCAACTATACTTAAAGAAAAAGATATAAGTTTAATTCGAGAAAAAATATTAACTAGTCGAAGCTTTAGAAGAAATGATTTTGTTAAGAGTGAGGATTCATTTAATATAGATAAGTTAGGTAGTGCATGCCAAATAATTTTGAAAAATACAGAGTATATTGTAGCTGATAATACAAAAAATAATAAAGAGATATTAGATAATATATTTGAAAACTCTACATTAGTAATAAATAATAAAGAGGAAATAGTTGATAGTTTATTAGATAGACATAACAAAAGTTCGGTTGTAATTCCTAATACCGATATAGCTCTTTTCCATACATTAGATAAAGAGCTAGCAGAGCCGTTTATAATAATATGTTCACTTAACAATGTTTTGGCTATGAAAGATGCGATGGGAGAGGAACAAAGGGTTGAATATTTTATAATTATGGTAAGTCCAAATGAACAAGAGTATACAGAACTACTTAGTCAAATAAGTATAGCTATATTGGATGATAAGATTTTTGGAGAAGCTTTAACTAGTAAGAACAAGAATTTTATATTAACAAAAGTAGAGTTAATTTTAAAAAATTATATACTCCAATTATAAAAATAATGGTTATCGGTAAAAAATTACTGATAACCATCATTTTTTATATAACCCTATTTTGGCAAATATTATTTTGCCGACTTTGATATTGTTTAGATAATTATGACAAGGTATAATAAATCTATAAAGATTAAGAAAGCATAAAACTAGAAGGAGAATTTAAGATGAATTTAAAAAAGCAAGATATAAGATTAGGGCAAGAAATTAGTAATAAAGAAGAAGCAATAAGAAAAGCTGGGGAAATCTTAGTAGAAAATGGATATGTTGATGCTGACTATATTCCAGCAATGTTAGAAAGGGAGGAAATAGTATCGACATATATGGGGAATTTTATCGCTATTCCACATGGGACAGATGAGGCTAAAAAATCGATAAAAAGCACAGGAATTTCAATAATTCAAATACCAGGAGGAGTTTCATTTTCTAAGCCAGAAGATACTGAAGATAAAATGGTGTTTATCGTATTTGGTATTGCTGGAAAAGATGGAGAGCACTTGGAACTTTTATCAAAAATTGCAATTTTCTGTTCTGAACAAGAAAATGTTATTAAACTAGTGAATGCAGCTACGGAAGAAGAAGTAATAACTTTATTGTCAGAAGTAGAATAATAAAATCTAAATATAAGTTAAGAAGGTATTATAATGAAAAATTTACATTTTGGAGCAGGGAATATAGGACGTGGTTTTATAGGGGAACTACTTAATAAATCGGGATATCATATAACATTTGTAGATATTAATAAAGATGTAGTCAATGGTTTAAAATGCCGCAACACATATACTATAAAAATCTTAGATGAAAATATAGAAGAAATAGAGCTAAATAATTTTGATGCTTTAAATATAGCGGAGGAAAAAGAAGAACTTTACAAAGCTATAGGAGAGGTCGAACTAATTACTACATCTATAGGGCCGAATGTGCTACCAATAATAGCAAAAGATATTGCAGAAGGTTTGAAATTAAAAGTTGCAAATAATAACACAAAATTACTAGATATTATCGCTTGTGAAAATATGATAGAAGGATCAGATTTTCTAAAACAAGAAATTTATAAGCAGCTTACAGAAGAAGAACAAAAATTTGTAGAGGCATGTGTAGGTTTTCCGAATTCAGCGGTAGATAGAATAGTTCCAGCCCAAAAGCATGGGGATGTACTATTAGTAGAAGTAGAGAAGTTTTGCGAATGGGTTATAGAAGAAGATAAGATAAAAGTAGAAAAAAATAAAAATATAGAAAATGTACACTACGTAAAAGATTTAAATCCGTTTATTGAAAGAAAATTATTCACAGTAAATACGGGGCATGCTGCTCTTAGTTACATAGCTAACTATTTAGGTATAGAGTTGGTATCTGATGGAGCCAAGCATACAGAAGTTAGAAAAGACTTTATTGCTGTCTTAGAAGAAACTAGTGCATTGCTTGAGAAAAAATGGGGATTTTCTAAAGAGGAGATGACAGCGTATAGAAATAAAACTATTAAACGTTTTGAGAATCCTCGTATAGTAGACAATGTTTCTAGAATTTGTCGCACACCTATTAGAAAATTAGGTTATAATGAAAGATTTATTAAACCTATTAGGGAAACTGAGGAGTTAGGATTGTCTAATTCAGCTTTATTAAAAGCATGTTCATATATACTGACATTTAAATCAATTGAAGATGAACAATCTCTAAAACTTGAGAAGTTAATCGTAGAAAAAGGTGTAGTTGAAACACTACGTGAAGTAACAGAATTAACTGATGAAGTATTGTTAAATAAAATAAAAGATAGTTATGAGAAGTTAATATAAAAATGGGAATCTTGAAGAAATAATTTTCTTTAAGATTCTTTATTTTACTAGTGTTTTTTGTTTATAAATCGAAATGTTTCCTTTAGGCGAAAATCTATTGACTTTACTGTTATAACCGGTATAAAATTAAAATATATGAAGCCGAAGGGGGATATTAAAATGAATAAATGTGAATGTGAACACCACTGTCATTGCCATGATGCTGTAGAAAATTGCGAATGCGGCAATTGCAAAGAAGGTACTTGTAAGTGTCAAGATGGCTGCGCGTGCGGTTGTCATAATGCAAAAGAAGACTGCGAGTGCGGTAACTGTAAAACAGGGAATTGCCATTGTAATGAGCATGTAGCATAAGAAAGAAGAGTTGACAATAAAGTCGACTCTTCTTTCTTTAATGTGTAAGTATTAAATTCAGTATACCTGCAAAAATAAGTAAGATAATACTCCATTTAATGGTTTCTTTGAAAATCTCACTATCCTTATTTACTAAACCTACAGCAGCAGCAGCAACAGCAATTGATTGAGGTGAAATCATTTTTGCGATAGCTCCTCCTGTGATATTCGCAGCTACTAATAATGTAGGATCTACACCAATCTGAGAAGCGGTAATAGATTGTAAACCTGCGAATAGTGAACCGCTATTAACAACAGATCCAGTAAGAAATACCCCAATCCAACCTAGAATAGGAGAAAGTAATGGGAATATTTTTCCGGTATTTGCTAATGCTAATCCTAAAGTAGAAGACATTCCTGAGTATGTAGAAATATAAGCAAATGCTAAAACTGAACATATAGTAAGAATAGGTGACCAAAGTTCAAGGAAAGTTTCTTTTAAAACTAGTTTAATTATACGACCACGTACCCTAAAAATTATTATAGTAAGAATAGCAGCAAGAGCTATAGCTGTAGTAGTTGACGTAAAAGGTGCAAAACTAAATATAGCTTTTATAGGTGTAGGATCTTTAGTAATAGGAGCAACTTTAGCTATAGTGCCATCTATATAATAAGGAAAATTAAAGATTAAAGAATTTAAAACTCCAGGTTTTTGGCCAGTTTTTGGGTTACCATTTTGAATTAGTTGTTTAAAGAAACTAGTATTCAAAATAGTAACAAATAAAGTTAATAAAATAAATGGTAACCAAGCTGTTGTTACTTTTTTTAGAGTAAGTTCTTGTTTTTCTTCCAGTATATTTTGTTCTATTGATAAAATATTTTTTGGACTCCAGAATCTTAAGAATATAACTAATGAAAGTAAACTAATAATTGCAGAAACTACGTCAACTAATTCTGGACCAATAAAATTTAAGAAAATAAACTGTGTGATAGCGAAAGATCCACCTGAAACTAAGATTGCAGGAAGAGTTTCTTTTATTCCTTTAAGTCCATCTACCATAAATACCAATAAAAAAGTTACAATAAGTGTTACTAGGCATAAGATAACTGAAGTAGCTTTCCCTAGAGATACTGCATCTAATTCAGTAAGACTTGCTGGAATTGTGACGGGAATACCCATTGCACCATAAGCACCACCAGCAATGTTTGCAACTAAACAGATAGCAGCAGCTTTCAAAGGGTTAAAGCCTAAACCAACTAAAATAGCAGCAGTAATAGCAACAGGTGCCCCAAAACCGGCTGCACCTTCTAAAAATGCATTAAAAGAAAATGCAATAAGAAGAACTTGAATTCTTTTATCAGATGATATTGATGAAATACTTTGTTTTATAATGTCGAAACATCCGATTTTGACAGTTAGTTTATATAAAAATATTGCAGATAAAACAATGCTAGCAACGGGCCATAAACCCGAGACTACCCCTTGTTCAGCAGCACCAGCAATTTTGTCGACTGGCATTTTATAAAAGGTATAAGCTATGATGGCCGAACTCAAAATACTTAAAGCCCCTGCTGTATAACCTTTTAATTTAAAGATAACTAATGAGATAAGAAAAATAATAATAGGAAGCGCAGCGATGGCGGCAGATACCCAAATATTGCCGCTTGGATCGTATTGCTGACTCCAAATAGTATTTAAAAACATTTTAATACTCCTTCTAAGTTTTTAGTAAATAGGATTATACACCAAAAAAATATATTTATGCAATAGCTTTGCTTGAATTCTGCAATACAAAGTTTACGTATTTTTAAGAAAATTACTAATTAAGTGCAATTTTCATAAAATACTAAAAAATATAAATTAAGGCTGGAAAAGCTGTAAAATATAAAAATATTGTTCTTAATAATAATAATTAAAAAAAGATATATATTATTAAAAAAATTATACTTAATATTTATGGATTGTTAAAATATTATTCTGTACTGATGAAAAAACAAGAAAGTATACATAGAATTTCACCATTTTAAAAATGATATTATATAGTAAATAAACGAAACTATATAATTCTGTATCATCACAGGGAAAAAATGTATTGATACAATTTGCAAATTTTTATCTAGATAAATATTATTATTTTATTGAGATTGGAAATTTGACTTTTAAAAAGAAACGTTGTATATTATAAACGTAATATATGATTAAAACATAATTTATATACATTTAATAAATATATACACAAACTTTGGAGGTTATTATGGTAAAAACATCAAAAGATTTAACTAAACAAGAGCATTTAGAAATGTATGAACTAATGCACCTTATTAGAGATTTTGATATGGAGTTAAGTAAACTATACTCTCGTGGTTTAGTTCACGGTATGACTCACTATTCAGTAGGAGAGGAAGCAGCTAACGTTGGAGCTATTTATCCATTAAGAAAAGAAGACTTAATGTTTTCTAATCACCGCGGTCATGGTCAAACTATTGCTAAAGGTATAGAAATCGACCGTATGATGGCTGAAATCCTAGGTAAAGAAACTGGTCAATGTAAAGGACGTGGAGGAAGTATGCACGTTTATGACCTAGAACAAGGTAACATGGGATGTAACGGTATCGTAGGTGGTGGACACGGATTAAGTACTGGTGCCGCTCTAGCTCAAAAAATGAAAAAAACAGGTAATATTGTTATTTGTTGTATGGGTGATGGTGCTACTAACGAAGGAAGCTTCCATGAGTGCTTAAACATGGCATCTAATTGGGACTTACCACTTATTTTCTACGTAATCAATAATAAATATGGTATTTCAATGGCGCAAGAAAGATGTATGCGTGTTGAAAAAATTACTGAGCGTGCAGCTTCATATAGAATCAAAGGAATCCATGTAGAAGATGGTAATGACGTATTAGCAGTGTATGATGCAATGCAAGAAGCTATCGAACACGCTAGAAGCGGTAAAGGACCTGTTTTAGTAGAAGCAGTATCTTATAGATGGTTTGGACACTCAGCTTCTGATGCTGGTAAATATCGTAGCCGTGAAGAAGTTGCTGAATGGAAACTTAAAGATCCTAACGTAAAATATAAAAATTACTTATTAGAAAATGGAATTGCTACAGAAGCAGAATTAAAAGAAATTGAAGATAGATCAATAGCGACTATCAACGAAGCAGTAGAATTTGCTAAAGAATCACCATTTGCTGATGGCTCAATTGCGTTCCAAGATAACTACGCTGACTAAATATTTTAGTTTAAAATAATTTAAATAATATTTTATATAATAGGAGATAAATAGTTATGACTAAAGAAACAAAAATTATGACAATTCGTGAAGCCATAAAAGAAGCTATGACTCACGAAATGCGTGAAGATGAAAATGTATTTTTAATGGGTGAAGATGTTGGTATCTTCGGTGGGGACTTTGGTACAACAGTAGGTATGTTGGAAGAATTCGGCTCTGAACGTGTTATCGACACACCTATTAGTGAAGCAGCAATTTGTGGTGCTGCGGCTGGAGCGGCATCAGTAGGTATGCGTCCAATCGTAGACGTAACATTTATGGACTTCGTAACAATTGGTATGGATGCTATTGTAAACCAAGCAGCACCAATGCGTTATATGTTAGGTGGAGAGGTTCAAGTACCAGTTACTTATCGTTGTGCATCTGGTTCTGGAACTGGAGCGGCTGCTCAACACTGTAAAGCTTTAGAAGCATGGTTCTGCCATATTCCTGGTCTTAAAGTAGTAGCACCAGGGACTGCAGGAGATGTTTACTCAATCTTAAGAGCTGCAATCAGAGATAACAACCCAGTTATCTACATCGAGCCTAAAGCGTTATTTGGACGTAAAGGTGAAGTAGAAGTAGGTAAAGTTGGTGTAATTGGTAAAGGAGACATCAAAGTTGAAGGTACTGATGTAACATTAGTATCTTGGGGAAGAATGTTAGAACGTAGTTTACAAGCTGCTGAAGAATTAAAACAAGAAGGAATCTCAGTAGAAGTAGTGGACCCAATTACATTAGTACCATTAGATACAGACTTAATAGTTAAATCTGTACAAAAAACTGGAAAATTAGTTGTATGTCACGACTCATTCAAAACTGGTGGATTCGGTGGAGAAATCGTTGCTCGCATTGCAGAAAGTGATGCCTTTGATTTCTTAGATAGTCCAATTTACCGTGTAGCAGGGGCTGACACACACATTCCATCAGCTAAAAACTTAGAAAAATTAGTTGTACCTGATGTTGAAGACATCAAAGCAACAATAAAAAAAGCTGTAAATAAAAAATAAAAATATAGTTAGCGAAGGATGTGAATAAAACATGGCAGTAGAGGTTATAATGCCAAAAGCCGGTAGTGAAATGGAAGAGGGCGAAATCGTACAATGGTTTAAAAATGAAGGAGATCATGTCGAAGCAGGAGAAGTCCTTTTAGAGATTGTAACAGACAAAGTAAATATGGAAGTTGAAGCTGATGCTAGCGGAACATTATTAAAAATTTTAGCGCAAGCAGGAGATGTTGTACCAGTTGTTAAAACAATTGCTTGGATAGGTGAACCAGGTGAAGCTATTCCAGGTGCTAGTGAAACAGGAGAAGTTGCTCCAGCTGAAACAATAGTTGAGAAAAAAGTTGACTACACACCTGTAAAAGAAGTTGAAGTTGTAGATTATTCTGGAATTCGTGCGACACCAGCTGCTAGAGCATATGCACGTAAAAAAGGAATTGATTTATCTAAAGTTCAAGGAACAGGTACTAAAGGCCGTATACATAAAGATGATGTATTAGAATATAAACTTAACTCTAAAGTTAAGATTTCACCACTTGCAGCTCGTATAGCTCAAATGGAAGGTATTAACGCTGAGAGTATAGTAGGGACAGGACCTAATGGTAAGGTTATGAAAGCTGATATTCTTTCAGTACTTAATGGAACTCCAAAAGCAGCTCCAGCTAAGAAAGAAGAAATCGCAGCGCCTAGCCAAAAAGCTGTTAAAGCACCAAATGAAAATCAATGGGGTGTTGTTGAAACAGTACCAATGTCACCAATGCGTAAAGTTATTTCTAAACGTATGAGTGAATCTTACTTTAGTGCACCAACGTTTGTTGTTAATGTAGAAGTTGATATGACTGAACTATTAGCATTACGTAAAAAAGTTGTTGATGTAATTATCGAAGAAACTGGTAAAAAAGCAACAGTTACAGACTTCATTTCATTAGCAGTAATTAAATCATTAATGAAACACCCATATGTAAATGCTTCATTATCAAGTGATGAAAAAGAAATGTATCTACACCACTACGTTAACTTATCAATTGCAGTAGGTATGGATAGTGGGTTAGTAGTACCAGTAATTAAAGGTGCTGATAAGATGAGCCTTAAAGAGCTTGTAGTTGCTTCTAAAGAAATTACAACAAAAGCTCTTGCTGGAAAATTAAAACCAGATGAAATGGCAGATTCAACATTTACAATTAGTAACTTAGGTATGTATGGAGTTAAGAGCTTCGTACCAATCATTAACCAACCAAATACAGCTATTTTAGGTGTAAGTGCTACTGTTCAAAAACCAGTAGTATTAAATGGTGAAGTGACTGTAAGACCTATCATGACATTAACATTAACAGCGGATCACCGTGTAGTTGACGGATTAGAAGGAGCTAAATTCATGAAGACTCTGAAAGAAGCTATCGAAAATCCACTATCATTACTAATCTAATAATGATATAATTATAGAAGAAAACAAGATAAAGTGTATTAAGGAGTGATTATAACATGGCAGTAGAAGTTATTATGCCAAAAGCCGGAAGTGAAATGGAAGAAGGCGAAATCGTACAATGGTTTAAGCAAGAAGGTGACGAAGTAAAAGAAGGTGAAGTCCTACTTGAAATCGTAACTGACAAAGTTAATATGGAAGTTGAAGCTGAAGCTAGTGGAACTTTATTAAAAATTCTTCACCCAGCTGGATCAACTGTACCTGTAGTTCAAACTATAGCGTGGATTGGACAACCTGGAGAAGAAGTTCCTGGAGCAGATGGTGCAACTGCAGTAGCTCAAGAAGTAGTAAAAGAAGTAGCAGCAGACGTTAAAGTTCCTGAAACTAAAAAAGAAGATGTATTGCCAAAACGTGAACGTCGTGGTGAATATGACGTAGCTGTAATTGGTGGTGGACCTGCAGGATATGTAGCAGCTATTAAAGCAGCCCAATTAGGTGGTAAAGTAGCATTAGTAGAAAATCGCGAGTTAGGTGGAACATGTCTAAATCGTGGATGTATTCCAACAAAAACATTCTTACACAATGCAGAAATTATTAACTACATTCGCTCTGCAAAAGACCGTGGTATCAAACTTGTAAATGATGCATTTACAGTTGATATGGAGCAAACTGTAGCGGTTAAAGATAAAGTATCAAAAACATTATCTGGTGGAGTAGCAGGATTACTTAAATCTTACGGAGTTAAAGTGTTCAATGGTGTTGGACAACTTACAGCTGATAAAAAAGTTGTTGTTGATGAACATACTACAATTGACGCTGATAGAGTAATTTTAGCTGGTGGATCTAAAGTGAGTAGAATTAACATTCCAGGTATGGAAAGTGACAAAGTTCTTACAAGTGATGAATTCTTAGACATTAAAGAAGTTCCTTCAAGATTAGCTGTAATCGGTGGTGGAGTAATCGGTTCTGAATTAGGGCAAGCATTTGCTACATTCGGTTCAAAAGTTACTATCGTAGAAATGGCAGATAGATTAATTGCTAATATGGACAAAGATGCTTCTGTAGCATTAGAAAAACAATTTAGAAAACAAGGTATTAATGTACTTACTTCAACTAAGTTATTAGAAATCGTTGATAAAGGTCATGAAGTAGTAGTTAAAGTTGAAGGTAAAGAAGATATCGTTGCAGATAAAGTATTATTATCTATTGGACGTGTTCCAGATAATACATGTTTAGGAGAATTAGCAGATAAATTTGAAATGGAACGTGGACGTGTTAAAGTTGACGAGTACATGGAGACATCTGTTAAAGGAATCTATGCACCAGGAGATATCAATGGTACTAAGATGTTAGCGCACGCAGCATTCAAGATGGGAGAAGTCGCAGCTGAAAATGCAATGGGTCACTCTAAAAAAGTTGATCTTAAATCTACACCAGCAGCAATTTATACACACCCAGAAATCGCTATGGTTGGTTTAACTGAAGACCAAGCACGTGAAAAATATGATGTTAAAGTTGGTAGATTTAACTTTGCTGCTAACGGACGTTCACTAGCATCTAACCAAGGTGAAGGATTTGTTAAAGTAATTATGGATACTAAATATAGAGAAATCTTAGGTATTCATATTGTAGGTCCAGTTGCTGCGGAAATTATCAACGAAGGTTCTACATTAATCCAAACTGAAATGACTATTGATGATGTAATGGATATAATTCATGGACACCCAACATACTCAGAAGCATTATACGAAGCTATGGCTGATTGTATCGATATGTGTATCCATGCACCTAAGAAAAAAACAAAATAATATAGTTTAAATATAAGTAAAAAGCGACTAACATTATGTTAGTCGCTTTTTGTAAGGTTAAAGTTATTATAATTTATTAGAATGCTCATTTTCAACTTGGATATTAAAAAACTCTTCACGCAGTATCCCGTATTTTACTGAATCATAATAAATACCGCCATAGTACCTAACTTTGCGAAGTCTTCCCTCAAGAATTAACCCTAATTTTTCAGCAAGACGCATCATTCCATGATTACCACTCCATGTCGTTAGACCTACTCGCTCAATCTCTGGATATTTGATAAAACAATCTTCTATCCATTTTTTTAGGGCTGTTTGTCCAATTCCACAAGACCAGTAAGATTCATCATAAATAATAATACCGATTTCTAACCAACGTGTAGCAAAGCATTCCCAATGACGAGTGACGATACCTATTAACTTGTTATCGACAAAAATTCCACAGCATCTATCGCTAAGATAAAATTCATGATGATTAGTTAAAAGAAAAATATCAAAATCTAGAAATTTGTATTCATTAAAATATGGTGCGTTATATTTACTCCATTCTGGATTTTCAGAGGTATAAATAATATTATATAGTTCTTTTAAATTTTCTTTTTTTATACGTTTTAGTTCTATCATAAAAATCTCCAATCTGTTACTATTTTACCATTTAAATAAATAAAAGATAAAAGATATGCCCAGAAAAAAGAAGATATGAGCTGATAAAATGACATATAATTTAGTTTATGTTAAATTTATTACAGAAAATATTAAAGGAGAGTGTGATGGATAAATTTGCTAAAAACATATCAAATATATTTTTATGGGTAATGAACCTTGGATTGCTTATAATAGGGATTTTATTATCATTTGGTTTATTGATAGAAGCAAAAGAAATCTTTAATGAAGGGATGAAATTTTTAACTTCACAAGGAAGTTATCAAAACTTTATTGAAGAAATTGTAGTATTCTTTTTATATTTTGAGTTTGTAGCGTTGATAGTGAAATATTTCAAAAATAATTATCATTTTCCATTGAGGTATTTCATTTATATAGGTATAACAGCAATAGTAAGACTTATAATTGTTCAACATGATAATCCATATAGTGTCTTAATATGGTCAGGAGCAATTTTATTACTAGTAATAAGTTTAGCTATAGCTGAAAAATTTATAAAGAAAAATTAATGAAAATAGACTTTGAAGTCATTTTTGACTCCAAAGTCTATTTTATTATTTTGTAGTATATTTTCCAGTTTTATAATCAATCACTACTCCTTTTTGGAAGTTGTAGATAAAGACATTGTACTTTATACTTGCTCCGCTATCTTCTACAGACATAGCTTCCATAATAACGCCTTGAGCAACAAGATCGTTATCTTTAAATACAGGAGTAACACGATAGCGAACATGTTTTTTTGTTTTTTTAACATAATCTGCAACTTCATTTTCAAAAGGAATCATGTTGAGATTCATAAATCTTGTTCCAGTCATTAAATTTCTATCATTATCATTTTCTCCAGCTAGTTGAAATGCGATAAGGTGACAACGATCATAGACATGTTTTCCTTTATTATTTTGCCAACCGCTAGGACGAATATGTGCTATTTCTCCACGACGATCAGTGGGCATAAGCTCTACACCAATAATCCCATTGGCTTGTCCGACACGGCCTAGACTATCTAGTGGACTGTAATTTTCAAAAGAGGTTGTTGATAAATCCTCTTTACTAAAATATGGATTGTTATTGTTTAAAATCTTATATTTAGTATTATCATTTGCTTCATTTTCACTTGGAGCAGTTAGTGACTTAATGACATCTTGAGGAATAGTTGAAGTTTCTTGAAATGACGTAGTAGAATTACCTTTATTAAAGGTATATCGACTTATGATAAGTGAGATAAGAATAATTATTAAAATTGAAATTATTGAGAATAGAGAAAACTGTTTTTTTCTTCTTTTAGCCATAGTATCTCCTTAATAATTTATTATATAAAATATTAAATAATTTACATCCTTTATTGAAGGTTGATTACCTTATAGTGTAATAAAATTTATTTTTTAAAATAATTAATTCCCATTGCATCTTTTACTTCATCAAGTGTAGCAGCAGCAACTCTTTCAGCTTTTTCACTACCAGCTTTTAGCATATTGTATACTTCAGCTTTGTCTTTAGCAAACTCTTCACGACGTTCTCTAATTGGGCGTAAATACTCTTGCATAACTTCGTTAAGACGTCGTTTAAGTTTCATATCGCCAAGACCACCACGTCTGTAGTGTTCTTTTAGTTCAGCTACCTCATCAGTACGAGGATCAAAAATATCTAAATATGTAAAGACAACATTTCCTTCAACTTGCCCAGGATCTTCAACACGAATGTGATTAGGATCAGTGTACATTTTCATAATTTTAGCTTTGATATTTTCTTCACTATCTCCTAGATAGATACCATTGTTAAGACTTTTACTCATTTTACCTTGACCATCGATTCCTACAAGACGTGCATGATTTTTTGGAGGAAGTACTATTTCTGGAAGAACAAGAACTTCTTTATTATAAGTTCTATTAAAGTCTCTAACAATTTCACGTGTTTGTTCAAGCATAGGTTTTTGATCTTCACCTACTGGTACGTGAGTAGCTTTAAATGCAGTTATGTCGGCTGCTTGACTAACTGGATAAGTGAAGAATCCAGCAGGTATGCTTTCTCCGAATTTTTTATCATTTATTTCTTGTTTAACAGTAGGGTTACGTTGAAGTCTTGATACTGTTACCAAGTTCATATAATACATATATAATTCTGCAAGCTGCGGAATTTGTGATTGAATAAAGACAGTAGACTTAGTTGGATCAATACCAACAGCTAAATAGTCTAAAGCGACTTCTGTAATGTTTTGAATAACTTTTTCAGGGTTATCAGCGTTATCAGTAAGAGCTTGTTGATCGGCAATCATAATAAAAATATCAGTATCTTTTTCATTTTGTAAAGCAACTCTGTTTTTTAAAGAGCCAACATAGTGACCTAAATGAAGTTTTCCAGTTGGTCTATCACCAGTTAAAATAATTTTCGTCATAAATAGAGGAACTCCTTTAAAGTATTTTTCTAATTATCCTTTTATTATATCATAATATAAGCTAAGTTTGTTTGAAAAGTTCAATTCTTTTATGAAAAATAAAAGTATTTTTGTTTATGAAAAATGCTTTTTGTATTATAATAAATTATAAAGAAATAAGTTTTATAAACTAAGGAGAATAAGATGATATATATAGAGTCAAAAAGTAATGATCCACGCTACAATACAGCGTTAGAGCTTTATGCATTTAATGAGCTTGCTAAGAAAGATGATGTTTTTATGTTATGGATAAATTCACCATGTATAGTAGTAGGTAAAAACCAAAATACAACAGAAGAAGTCAACCAAAGATTCTGTGATGATAATGATATAAAAATAGTTCGTCGTGTAAGTGGTGGAGGAGCTGTCTATCATGATTTAAATAATTTGAATTATACTATTATTTCTAATGGACGTAGCGGAGAAGAGTTTGATTTTAAATCATTTTCACAACCAGTTATAGATGCATTGGCTTCATTAGGCGTAAAAGCTGAGTTTACAGGACGTAATGACCTTGAAATAGACGGACAAAAATTCTGTGGAAATGCACAATATGTTCGTTCAGGACGTATTATGCATCATGGATGTTTAATGTTTGATGTTGATACTTCAGTATTGGCAAATGCTTTAAAAGTATCAAAAGATAAAATTGAGTCAAAAGGTATCAAATCAGTTCGTTCAAGAGTTACAAACATTAAAAATCACTTACCTAATCAAGAAATGACAGTAGCAGATTTCGTAGTAGCACTTAAAAAATATATGAGTGAAAAATATGAAATGACTGACTTTGTTGCTACTGAAGAAGATGAAAAAGCTATTTTAGCAATCCAAGAAGAAAAAAACAACTCTTGGGATTGGGTATATGGAAAAAATCCAGACTTCAATATCAAACGTAATAGAAGACTTAAAACAGGTAAAATTGAAGCTAACATTATGGTAGAGCAAGGTGCTATTACGAGTATTAAGTTCTTTGGAGATTTCTTTGGAGTGATGGATGTTGAAGATATTGCTAAGAAATTGATAGGGGTAAAATACCAAAAAGAAGATATTCAGAAAGTACTAGAGCAAATAGATATCAATTCATACTTCTTAGGAGCAACACTAGAAGAAGTAGTGGATATTCTGGTTGATTAATTCTAAATATTAAAAATTATAAAATGGGAGGAATTAATATGATAATTACAACAACACAAGATGTTCCAGGTATGGAAATAGTGGAGTATAGAGGACTTGCTACTGGGGAAGTAGTAGCTGGAATTAACTTTATAAAAGATATTGGGGCAGGTTTACGTAACTTTTTTGGAGGACGTTCTCAAGGATATGAAGATGAAATTATTCAAGCGCGACTTATGGCATTAAAAGAATTAGAAGAGCGAGCAGAGGCTATGGGAGCTAATGCTGTTATAGGGATTAGAATTGATTTTGATGGGCTTGGAAATAACGGGAGTAACATGTTGCTTGTTACTGTAACAGGTACAGCGGTAGTTGTTAGATAAGAACTCCAGTAAGTATATTATATATAAAATTAATAGAAAAAATAAGAAATATAGTGTATAATACAAAGAAGTAAACTAAAATATGAGGGGAAAATACAATGAAAAAAGTATTTAATTTTAAAAAGATTTTTTCTACCTTACTATTAGCAATTGCTTTGGTGGTTTCTGCTGTATCTGTATCAGGATGTAGTAAAGACGACAATTCTAATTCAAATTCATCACAAGCAACGTATAAAGTAAGCGCAGAAGAAAAAGAATATTTATCAAAACGTTTTGCGGATTTATCTAAAATTAATAATGAAGTAGTAGCTTACGTTTATGCTCCAGGGACAAAATTAGATGAGCCTGTTGTTCAAACTAACAATAACGAAACATATTTAGATAAAACTTTTGAAGGGAAAACAGTTCCTTACCTAGGTACAGTATTTATGGATGCTGACAATAATAAAAATTTTGGTGACAGATTAACTTGGTTATTTGGTCACGCGCGTGGAAGTAAGGTTGCAGATAATCGCATGTTTAATGACGTGAATTTCTATGATAAACAAGAGTTTATGAATCAACACAAATATGTTGTGATTGAGACTCCTGAAAGAAAATATTATTATGAAGTAGCATTCTTAACAATTGTTCCAGAAACAACATCATTTTACCGTTTAGATTTCGAAAATGATGAAGATTTCCTAAAACAATTAACAAATGTTAAGAAAGATGCTAGAACTAAAAATGATAATGTTCAATTAAAAGGAAATGATAAGTATCTTGTATTATCTACTTGTCGTGAAGAAGATGAAACAATTCGTTCGAATCTATATCTTCGTCTAATCCCAGATAATGAAATGAACGATTTCTTGGCAAAACACAAAGAAGATCTTAAATATGTAGCAACAAGATAATAAGAAATAGTCTATAGTTTAAAACTATAGACTATTTCTTTACTTTGGCATACGTCTAAATTCTCTAGTTAAGAAAAATAATGACACACTAAATGCACAAATATCAGTTATAGGTGTGGCATATATTATACCATCAATTCCAAAGAAATGAGATAAGACTAATAACATAGGCAATAAAATTATTATTTGTTTTGTAAGAGCCACTGTAACACCAATTTTGGGTTTACCAATAGCAGAAAAAAATGTTGAACTAGAAATATGAATACCGTTGATAAAAGTAAATAATAAGAAAAATCTCATATATCTAACTGCGAATTCAAAGTATAGTTCATCGCCATTACCGAAGGCAGCAACAATCTGTTTAGGAAATATCTCGAATATTGCAAAGAATACTACAGAGATAATTATTGCATATTTCATCATATGGTGCATAGTTTCACGGACACGGTCATATTTTTTTGCTCCATAGTTGAAACCAAAAATAGGTTGAGCTCCTTGAACAAGTCCGATAATTATAGAAACAAATATTATATTAACTTTGGCTACAATTCCAGCAACTGCAATAGGTATATCATTGCCATAGATGGATTGTGAACCATAGGTATTAAGTAGATTGTTAGTTACAACTTGAGTAATCATATTAGACCCTTGAAAAACAAATGATGTCATTCCTAAAGCTATAGATATTTTTAACAATGAAAACTTAGGTATAAAATCGCTCCTATCGAATTTAACACTCTTGAATCTAGGGAAATAAAGCAATAGAATTGCTGCTGACAGTACTTGGCTAATAACCGTAGCCCAAGCAGAACCAGCAATTCCCCATCCAAATCCAAAAATAAAAATGGGATTTAGAATAATATTCAAAATGGCTCCAAATACTATGGCGTACATAGAATACTTCGGACTATTATCAGAACGAACCATTGGATTAGTACTAATTGATAGTAGTAAAAAAGGTATACCTAAAGAAGAAATACCCGCAAATGTTTTAGCATAAGGTAATATTTCATCAGTAGAACCAAAAGCGTACATAAGTGGTTCTAAAAATATATGAATTAAAATTGTTAAAATAACACCTATAATAAATAGTGATGTTACGGATGTTCCAACAACAGCTTTAGCTTTTTCTGGATTTCCTCGACCAAGTTCTAGGTTGAAATTAGCGGCCGCGCCAATACCAATCATAAGACCAAGAGCAAGGCATATAGTAGTTATAGGGAAAGCTATGTTAGTTGCTGCATTCCCCAAATAACCAACTCCTTGCCCGATAAAGATTTGATCAACAATGCTATATAATGCGTTTATTATATTTGCTGTTATTGCTGGCCAAGCAAAAGATATAAGTAATTTTTTTATTGGCTTAATACCAAGTGGATTTTCTATTGTAGAATTTTTCACAAAAGCCTCCTAGTTAGATTTCTATTTTTGGGATATATTAAAGAATTAATGTTTATATCCGCCAGTTATTTTTATATCATTTCTTTGATAAAATTCAGCAGAAGTTTCAATAATTATTTTTAGTGCATCTATTATCATTTCAAGTTCCATAAAAGGGGTATTTGGTTTATTTTTAACTTGTTCTCTAATATAGGGAATATGTATAAAACCAGCAGAAATATTATTGAATTTTGTTTTTGATAAGTAAAGAGTTTCATACATAATATGATTACAAACAAATGTGCCAGCAGTATTAGAAATAGCAGCTGGAATATTATTTTTTGTTAACTCAGCTACAAGAGCCTTAATAGGAAGAGTAGAAAAATAAGCAGTTTCCCCATCTTTACGGATAGGTTCATCTATAGGCGAATTATTTTTGTTATCTGCTATACGTGCATCATCGATATTTATAGCAACACGTTCAACTGTAATTTTATCACGTCCACCAGCCTGGCCAACACAAATAACAATATTTGGATTAAAGTTATTTATATTTTTTTCGAGAATAATCGAAGATTCTTTAAACACAGTAGGCAAAGTTACTTTTTTAATTTCTATATTTTTTAATTTATTAGGCAATTTGTTAATTGCAAGATTAGAAGGATTGACATTCTCGCCACCGAAATTATCAAACCCTGTAATAAGAATACGCATACTAAAATTCCTCGTTATTTTAAATGATATACTTATTATAAAGCAGTTTTCTAAAATTTAAAATAGTGATTTTTAAATTTTTAGAATACTTCATAAAAAATTGGTAATTGATTTTTAAAAATGATATTATAATTAAGCAGGGGTGATAAAATGTCGAGAGAAGAAAAATTAAGAACAATAATTAATACAATAGATATATCTGAATACAGTAAAACTCACAAAAATGTAGATAAGCAAGGTTGTCTTAGTAAGACATACAAAGATCCTCAAGATTTTTGGCTTTCCTCTAATTATTCAAAGAAAAAATATGCGGATTATAAACCATTTCAGTTTGTAGATGGAGAAGGAATAAGATGTTCTATATATTTAAGTGGATGTTTATTCGCTTGTAAGGAGTGTTTTAATGAAAGTATTCAAAATTTTAATGTAGGGCAAGAGTACACAAAAGAAGTAGAAGATAAAATAATAGATGATTTAAGACATACATATGTTCAAGGTCTAACTATTCTTGGGGGAGAGCCATTTTTAAATACACAAGTTGCAATTTCTTTAGCTAAAAGAGTACGAGAGGAATTTGGGGATGGTAAAGACATCTGGGTTTACAGTGGTTACACTTATGAGCAACTTTTAAATGGTAGTGAGGATAAAAAAGAATTGCTATCACTTTGTGATATTTTGGTAGATGGCCCATTTATGATTTTTTTAAAAGATTTAAGCTTGCGTTTTAGAGGAAGTAGCAACCAACGAATAATAGATATAAAGAAATCTACTAAAGATAACGTTGTTTTATATTTAGACTAGCAGTTATAGTTAATAAAAGTATTTTGACAATAGATATCTTTTTTGATAGAATAGATTATCACTAATTAGAGATTCTCAATACCTCTAATATTTTTAAAAAAGAAAGGAGACTTGTAATTTGAAAAATATTATAGAAATTTTTAAAAATGATATAAGGGAGATTTTTCGAAAAACAAGGACGTGGATAGTAATAATTGGCCTAATTCTATTACCTTCAATGTATGCATGGCCAAATATACTTTCAGCATGGGATCCATATGGTCATACTAATAATATAAAAGTTGCAGTAGTTACAGAAGATAGTGGTGCTGAGGTGAGCGGACAAAAAGTCAATCTAGGAGAGAATTTGGTAGAAGGGTTAAAAAACAATAAAAACCTTGATTGGCAGTTTGTAAAAAATAAGCAAGAGGCAGAAGATGGAGTGAAGATAGGGGATTATTATGCGAGTATAGTAATTCCCAAAAGTTTTAGTGACGATATAACATCTGTGAGCAGGGGAGTTCCTAAAAAGGCGACTATTGAATATACTGTTAATGAGAAAATAAATGCGATAAGTCCAAAAATAACAAATAGTGGGGCTTCAGCGATTGCGAATAATATCAGCAAATCTTTCGTAGAAATAGCCAATGGTGTTATTTTTGAGAAGTTACATGAGGCTGGAATTAAATTTGAACAAAATTTACCTTCAATAGAGAAGACGAAGGAAGAGATTTTTAAATTAAACGATAATTTCTCAAATTACGAAAATGTTCTATCTGAACTAATAGGTAAGACGGAACAGGGACAAAAGATTCTTAATACTATTCAACAGACTTTGCCGGATATTGATAGATTTTCTACCAATAGTATTATGTTAGCAGATAAGGCTGATATAACAATTAATAATATACAAAGTTTTAATGAGAAATTACTGCCTCTAATTAGCAATCATTTAAAAGTTGTAGAAGATGTTTCAGGAGAAGCAAATAGTCTTGCTCAAAAAATTCAAAGTAAACCAGATAATGTAGAAGAAACAAAAGAAAAACTGAAGTTGTTAAATACTCGACTAGAAGCGGGGGAAGAAAGACTACGTGTTGTAAAAAGCATTTTTGAGTATTTAAATGAATTATCAGGAGAGAACATACTTCAAAATCAATTAAATAAGATCAATACATTGGAAAATGATTTAACTAAAGTTAAAGAAGTAAATAATAAAATTTATACTAATATAGATAACTATGATGAAATAGCAGATGATATTAAGAAAGATTTTGTTGATCGAACAAAACGTATTAACGAAATATCAACAAATATAGATAACAGATTGAATGACGATATTGCTCCACTAGTTGCTAAAGTGTTAACTAAAGCAGACATAAATATTAATGAAATCTCTAAGCTAATTATAGGAGTTCAAAATGAACTTCCGGAAGTAGAAGCAAAGATAATAGCTACAGAAACAAAAATTCAAAGAGCTCATGCTAAGTTAATAACTATACAAAAAGAATTACCAGAAGCAAAAGAAAAAATTAAAAAGCTAACCGAAGAGATTAAAAAGGCAGAAGCAGGAACAAATACAAATATGTTGTTTAATTTATTGAAAGTAGACTATAAACAACAAGCAGAATTTTTTGCAAATCCTGTTCAGCTTAGTGAGAATAAATTGTACCATATTAAAAATTATGGTTCTGCAATGACTCCATTTTATACAGTGTTATCAATATGGGTTGGAGCACTACTTATGTCATCGTTATTAACTACAAAAGTGGAAGATGAAAAAGGTAAATATAAACCATGTGAGAAGTATTTTGGACGTTGGATACTATTTTTAGTAATATCATTGTTTCAAACATTGGTAATTACACTAGGAGATATGTATATCCTTGGAACACAAGCAGTGTCGCCATATAGATTTGTTTTTTATGGTTTATTAATATCGGCCTTATTTTCGTCTATCATATATACTATAGTACATCTTTTAGGAAATGTGGGAAAAGCTATTTGTATTATATTGTTGGTGCTTCAATTAGGAAGTTCAGGAGGAACCTTCCCAATTCAAATGACTTCGAGCTTTTTCCAAGCATTATATCCTAAAGTACCATTTACTTATTCAATAGGATTGTTAAGAGAAGCGGTAGGTGGAGTATATATACCAGCAGCCCAACGAGATATGAAAATATTACTAATTGGTATAGTAATAACGTTGATAAGTGGTACTATTTTAGTTCATTTAAAATCTCGTTCTAAAAAATTAAGCGCTGAGCGAGAAAAATCAAAATTATTCTTGTAAAACAAGAAAACTTTTAAAGTATTATAACTATGTACTTTAAAAGTTTTTTTATATTATTAAAAATGGATTGTATATTATAACTAATTAGATTTGGTCTATATAAGTATATGAACGACCAATTAACAAATGAAAAAATATATTTTTTATGGTATAATTATTAAAATATAAATCCTAGTATTATAGAGGAAAAATTATGACAAAAACACTAGATAGAACTAAAGACATTTTTTTAGATACAATGCTTTTAGGAAAAGAAATATTAGTAAAAAAAATAAAAACAACCAATAAAACAAAAGTAACGGTGGTTATAGCTGCCTTTAGAAATATAACTAGATTAAAATCAATTTTGGAGAATATTCTTAAACAAAGTTTTCAAGAATTTGAAATTATTGTTGTAGATGATTCATCAAGTACAGAAGTAGAAGAATTTATTTCAACTTATGATAACAGTAGACTAAACTACATAAAAAAACAACTTGGATCAAATTCATCAGCAAAAAATTGTGCGTTAGAATTTGCCAAGGGTGAATACGTCGTTTTTTTAGAAGAAAATATTAGACTAAAATCTGATTATATTGAAAATTTATATGGTCTTGTAACTGATAAGAGTTTAGATATAGCTATTTTGACGAGAGACAATTATAGTAATATTTTAGGAGAAACAATCGTAACAGGACAAAAATATTTAGAAGAAGAGATTAAACAATTTAAGAGTGACTTAGATTATAATTTGACATCGTGTATGTTTAAGAAAAAGTTTCTTGATGTTTATAATTTAAGATTTCAAGAAGATATGTTATCTCTTGAGAATCTATATTTTAAATTAAAAACTTTTGACATAGCTACGAAAGTATGTCAAAGTTCATGCGTAGGATATATAGAATTAAAAGAAGAAAAAACTGTTCGTAATCAAGCCATGATTGATGCTTCAACACGAAGAATAATGTTGGCAACAGAAAAAATAGAAGAATTTAAAGCAGGAAAAAGCTACGAGAATAGTTTAAATCTTTTATGCGGATATTTATTTTTTGATGTGTTGCGAATGCACGATGATATGGCAGGAGAGGAAAAATTGCTTGAGCTTATAAAATCTAAAAAGAATTATTTTGAAAGCGATACTCTTGTTAACAGAACTATGATAAATATGTCCCCAATATTATTTGCAAACTATTTGAATAGAAAGGATAGAGGATAGGTATGAGAAGAATATTACATAATGTATTTTCATATGCCTTTATCTCACTATTCGCGGTAGCATTAATTTGGGCATATGTAGCACCTTTTGTATACGAACGTATATTAAATCCTTTAGCACTATTGTTAGGCGTACCAGTATTTTTTATAATTTTTATTTATATAGTAAAAAAAATATTAGCAACAGATGAACAAGGATTAAAAAAATATAATAGGATTATAGTTTTAGTTTACTTGTTTTTTCAAGCGATTATATTATCGATGGATACATTGAATTTTTCTGATGGAGCAGAGATTGAAAATGAAGCACACTATATGCTGAATTATGGTAAATTTTCTGGAGAGAGATATTTTTTAGTTTATCCTAATAATATCAATCCTACTATAATTTTATATTGGCTTTATAGAATTGCTGGATACCTTCATATATCAGAAGTATGGACATTACATATTTTCTGCTTTGCAATTACTTCTGCAACGATGTATTTAACATTTAAAACAGCAGGGAAGCTATTGTCAAAACAAAAACAAACTATAATTTTAGGATTAATGCTAGTATATATTCCATTCCAAATGTATAGTTTATTTTACTATTCTGATAGTTTGATGGTTATATTAGTAGCTCTTATTATTTATGTTTTGATTCCATCTGATGGAAGTTTTATTTTTAGAAGTAAACATATTATAGCTGTTGCGGTAATTGTAGCTTTTGGTTGGAACTTAAGATCAAACATAATAATTATTATCCCAGCACTAATAGTTTACTTATTATTTTTCAAATGGTATAAAAATTTGCTATTACTTATAGTTACATTTGGAATATCTTTTGTGATTTTTGGCAAAGGTTTTGATATGTTATGGAATCATTATGGTTTCTTCCAAGATGCTGGATATAGATTCCCAATGCTTCACTGGGTTATGATGGGAATGAGTATTCAGGGAGGAAGTTATAACTGGCAAGATTTCCAATTTACGTATTTAAGTCAGAATAAGGCTACGGATGACTTTGGTCTATTATTCAATCGACTGACACATCGTCCTTTCTTCTTGAATTTACTAATGTTTGTTTTAAAAATCCGTGGTAATTGGAGTGATGGTACGATAAATTATACAAATGGTACGCGTGCATTACGAGATGGAGATGGATTTTTATGGCAGTTATTCTATGGTAGTAATAATAGCTCCTTCATTTATATCTCACAGATGATATATGTAGTTATTTTATTTGGGATGGTATATTATATTTATAAGAGAAGAAAAGAATATATAACATCGTGTTTCTTATTCCAAATTATTATTTTTGGAGTATTTATGTTCCATTTAATTTGGGAAGCTAAACCACGTTATGTTTATGCATGGATGCCAATTATTTTTATCTTAGGAGCAAAAGGTCTAATATTGTTTGCCGAAAGGTATGAAACAACGATTTTTGATAAATATAAGAAAAAATTATATATAGCATTTGCTATAGTATTTTCACTACAAATAGGAAGTGATAGCTTCTTACGACCATCATATTCAATGAATTTAGACTATGATTCTCGTGTTATCAATGGAATAAGTATTTATGCAACAGATAACTATCTTCGAGATGGAATTGTTCGTGTGAATAAGGATACAGAAGTAGAGCAAACATTTAAAGCTACACGCAGTTTTAACTATGTTAGAGGATATATATCATCTTATGATGAAAAAAATAATTCAAAATACAAAGTTGAAATTATAGATAAAAAAGATAATAAAGTAGTGCGTGAGCATGAGTTTATTTATAGAGAATTGTATTGGGAAATACCACTTCAGACTTATACACTTCGTTGGTATTTTGATGATCTTCCAGCAGGAGATTATAGTGTTAGATTCTCGCAAATAGAAAGTGACAACAATGGAAGTATCGTAATATCAAGTGTTCCTAACGAGATGATAGATATGTATACCGCAGGAAAGCTCTATATTAATGGAGTAGATCAAAATAGAAAAGATTTATCTCTGCAGATAGGTCATCGTTATCAAAAATTATGGTGGTATTAATATAAAGACAGTAGGAGAAATGATAAAATAAAAATTTTAATTGTTAAAGGAGATAAAACTGTGATATAATAAACTCATACAGATAAGGAGGTATATAACTATGGTAAATATTTATGATAAAGCAAATGAATTTGAAAGAGCATTAAGGGAAAGTGACGAATATAAAGCTTCAGTAGCAGCCTCAGAAGGGCTTTATTCAGATGAAGAAGCTAATGCATTGTATACAGAATTTGTAGGTAAACAAAAAGAATTAATTGAAAGTTCTCAAACAGGAGCTCAACCAACAGAAGAAGAATTAAAAGTATTTGAAGAAATTCAACAAAAATTAATGGAAAATGCTAAATTCTTAGAATTTGTACAGGCTCAACAAAAATTACAATTTTTAATTGAAGATTTAAACAAAATAATGTACAAACCATTAGATGAGCTTTTCGAAAAATATGGAAATAAATAATAATAAAACCTAGATAGTGTAAAATCTATCTAGGCTTTATTTATATACATTTAATATTTTATTTAGTCTTATTTTTTTCTATATAATCTATTAATTCAATAGTAAGATCATATTTTGTAAATGGAGTTATTAAATAAATTCCATTGAAGTGTTTTAATGCGACATCAAGTAGTTTTTTACTTTCTTCTAAAGCTACTTTTTGACAAAGTACTTTATCATCCTTTACCTTTTCTAGTTTGGCTAAAAAATCTTCTGATAATTTGATTCCTGGGACTTCATTATGTAGGAAGATAGCATTATTATAACTAGTAATAGGCATAATTCCTAAGAAGAACGGTGTATCAGGATAATCAGCGACAAATTCTGCTAATTGTACAATTTTATCTGATTCAAAAACAGGTTGAGTAATAAAGTAATCAGCACCGGACTTAATTTTTTTCTCAACTAATCGTTTTGTTTTTGATAAATCTCGAACATTTGGATTATATGCCGCAGCAACTGTAAAGTTGGTAGCTTTCTTAAGTGATGCACCATTGTATCCAAGTCCATCATTAAGTTGTTTAATAAAGGGTATTAATTTAAGGCTAGTTACATCATATACGCTAGTAGCACCAGGAAAATCTCCTAACTTACTTGGATCACCTGTAATGGCAAGTATATTATTGATACCAAGAAGATCAAACCCCATAAGTCGAGACTGTAAGCCGATGAGGTTATGATCTCGACACGTCAAATGTAGCAAGGTAGGTGTAGTAATATGCTCTTTTAATAAAGCAGCTGTAGCTAAATTACAAATTCTAGTACTTGCTAAAGAATTATCTGCTAAAGTTATAGCTTCAATATTTTTCTTATCTATAGCTTTTGCCCCCTCAATAAATTTATCTATATTTAGATGTTTTGGTGGATCTAATTCGGCAATTATAGTGACCTGTTTTTTTACTTTATCTACAATTGTAGGATTATTGTTTGCTACTCGAATAAGCTCTTCTTCTGCTGGAAGAGGAGTGATTATTTTTCTTTTTATCGGTTTTAGATTTTTAATACCTCGTTTTATCGCGCGGATATGCTCAGGGGTAGTACCACAACAACCACCAATTAATCTGACACCTTCTTCAACTAATAGCTTAGCACTTTGTTCAAAGTATGCAGAATTTTTTCTGAAACGATATTCGTTACCATGTGTAGTTTGAGTTAATTGTAATAAACTGGCGTTAGGATAAGCTGATAAATAACTTTGAGCAAACAAAGGAACTTGTTTTAGACTCTTTATCATATGATATGGACCCAAATGGCAGTTTAGTCCAACAACATCAGCACCTAAATTAACAAGAGTACTTAAGGCATCTGTTACTTTTTCACCATTTTGAGTAATACCTGCTTCTAATAATGAAATATTAGTGATAATTGGTAGGTTAGTTAGCTTTCTTGCTTCAGTTAATACTGCACGAATTTCTTCTTGGTCATAATATGTTTCAAACAATAATGCATCGATTTTATCGGTTGATAGAAGTATTTTTACTTGATCAAGTGTTTCGTCGACAATAGTTTCTAGCGTTAGTTCGCATTCGCGAAGACCACGAATTGCACCGATAGTACCGAAAACAATAGTATTTTCTCCTGCAGCCTTACGTGCTATTTCAGCAGCTTTAATATTAATTTCTTCAAATTTATCTTCATAACCATAAGTTTTTAATTGACATTTTTTGGCAGCATAGGTATTCGTTTGAATAATATCGGCCCCTGCTTCAATATAGGCTCTATGAATTTTCTCTACAGAATCTGGATTAGAAATATTATTATATTCATGACAACTTTCTAAGCCGTTACCATAGAGAGCTGTACCCATAGCCCCGTCAGCTACGAGTACATCTTTTTCTAATCTCTCTAATAAGTTTCTCATATAAACCTCCTATTTAGCGGAAAGTTCATTTCTTATTTCTTTAGTTACCTCAACTAAAACTTCTAATGCTTCAATTGTTTCTTTTTCTGCACGAGTTTTTAGTCCACAGTCAGGGTTAATCCAAAATTGTTCTTTAGATAATTTTTGAAGAGGGCGTAAGATATTAGTACGAACTTCTTCTTTTGTTGGCACACGAGGTGAGTGAATATCATAAACTCCAAGCCCTATACCTAAAGGATAAATTGCTGTTTCGAATGCAGAGATTAATTCTCCATGGCTTCTACTAGTTTCTATAGAAATAACATCAGCATCTAAAGCTCGGATAGAATCGATTATTTCATCGAAGTTAGAATAACACATATGTGTATGGATTTGTGTCTCATCTTTTACTGATGAAGTAGCTAAACGGAATGAGAATACTGCTTCTTCAAGATATTGTTCTTTCTTATTATCTCTTAGAGGTAATCCTTCACGAATAGCAGGTTCATCAACTTGGATAATTGAAATTCCAGCTTTTTCTAGAAGATCAATTTCATTTTTAAGAGCAATAGCTATTTGATTGAAAATTTCTGCTTTAGAAATATCAGTTCTTTCAAATGACCAGTTTAGAATTGTAACCGGTCCAGTTAACATACCTTTTACTGGACGATTAGTTAGACTTTGAGCATAAGCAGTTTCTTTAACCGTTACAGCCTCAACATGTTTAACATCTCCATAAATGATTGGTGGTTTTACTCCACGAGAACCATATGATTGAACCCAACCAAATTTAGTAGAGGCAAATCCTGCAAAACGTTGACCAAAGAACTCAACCATATCTGTACGTTCAAATTCACCATGAACTAACACATCTATATCAAGATTTTCTTGAATTTTTATCCAACGTGCAATTTCATCCTCAATGAATTTTTCATACTCTTCATTAGATAATTCACCTTTTTTCCATAATGCACGTTGAAGACGTACTTGTTTAGATTGAGGGAATGATCCGATAGTAGTTGTTGGTAATAATGGTAAATTGAATTTTTTATTTTGAACTTCGCGACGAACTTTATAATCAGATGGGCGAGTTGAACGAACGTTGTCGATTGATTCTAATTCAAGGTTTCTGAAATCAGCGGCTTGTAACCTGTTGAAGTTATCAATGTGTTTTTGATATTCAGCATCTTCTTTACCATCTAATTTATTAGCAAGTAAGTTAAGTTCCACTAGTTTTTGATCAGCGAAAGCTAAACCATTTAGTAAAGTATCTTCTAGTTCTGTTTCATTTTTTGTTGTAACTGGAACATGCAGAAGTGAACAAGAAGGCTGAATCACTAATTCAGCAACGTTTGCTTTAAGCTCTTCTAATAATGCAGAACTATCTGCGAAGTTATTACTCCAAATATTACGTCCATCAACAACTCCAGCAAAAACTTCTTTGTCTTTGAATAAACCAGCTTTTATATTAGCTAAATTTTCTTCTCTACCGTGAACGAAGTCTAACCCAAAGGCAACAGGTAAATCTACAAGTTCTTTGGCTTCAATTAGAGCTTCAAAATAAGTTTGGAAGATGAATTTAGCATTTACTTCATTATTGAAATGGTTATAAACTTTATGGGCTAGCGCTATGTAGTTTCTTCCTTCATCAGTAACAAAAATAGGCTCATCTACTTGTATGTATGATGCTCCAGTATCAACTAACTCTTTGAATACTTGTGTGTAAAGTGGAACTAATTTATCTATAGCTTTTTCAAGTTCGCCTTCATCTAATCCACTTGATAAAGCAACATATGTAATAGGTCCAGTAATAACTGGTTTTGCTTTATCTCCTACGATTTCTTTTGCTTCTTTGTATAAATCAAGAAGACGAGTATTATTTAATTTAGGGTTAACATCTTTCCATTCTGGTACGATATAGTGATAATTTGTATTAAACCATTTTTTCAATGCAGATGCAACATTATCTTTATTACCACGAGCGATATCAAAGAACAAGTCTACATCGACTTCTCTTCCTTCAAAACGTTTTGGAATAATGTTGAATTGAACTGATAAATCTAAAATATGATCATATAATGAAAAATCACCAACTGGAATTAGATCTAAGCCAGCATCAAATTGCTTTTTGATAAATTCACGGCGTAACTTTCCAGCTTCCTCAAATAGTTCATTTTGGCGAACATTACGAGCCCAATATCCTTCTATCAATTTTTTCCATTCTCTTTTTTCCCCTAAACGTGGATAACCTAAACTTGAAATTTTTGTCATTAAACTTTCCTCCTAAAATTTAAAACTTTTGTATATGTTATAGAATTATAAAAATAAAAACGCCCTTAAACAATAATCTAATATTGCCTAAGGACGTGCGTTTTATACGTGGTACCACCTTATTTTATGGAACAGTTTGAAATTGTTTAACTCTTCCACCTCATTAAAATTTTAACGCTGTTTTGTGCGTAATTATCTAACTATCGCTCGATAATTAAAACTCAAAGACCATATTCAAAAAAATTCATTAATCTCTTTTCAGCAACTGAGACTCTCTGGTGTAAATCCTTTTTTTTACTCATCTTTTCATAGTTATTATATTAATTTGTATAAAATATTTTTCATTCAGTCTTAAATACGACAAAAGGGTAGTAACACAAGGGACGAAATGACCGTGTTACCACCCAATTTTATAATCTTAAATAAACTTTAATCTTACCTCTACGATTGTTAACGGTAATCAACCGAAACTAACTCATTACTACTCATTAGTTTAGCTCTGTGACCATTTACAATATACTCAAATCCTTTTTTTCACCAACCAAAAGGTCTCTAACAATTAAGTAATATTGCTCTTCACTTCATCGCTTTTAAAACTGTTAAGGGAATATTAACATAAGATTTTTTTTTTGTCAATACCTCTTAGTCAAAAAATTAAAACTTTTTTCGGAATTGTCAGAAATCTAAGATGAACAATATATATTAGTATATTTTTAAAATAATTATTTTATAATATCTATTTAAGAAATATTTAAACATTTACTAATAGTTAGTTAATATCTATAAGGTATACTGTATTCATCAAACAAAAGTTTTGGTAATAAAGTATTAATAAGAGGAGAAAAATACAAATGAAAAATAACTTTATGAAATCAGAAAATTTTACAAGATGGGCAATAAGAAAAGTTAGTGTTGGAGTAGTATCAGCAGCTATTGCAAGTGGTATTTTTGTAATTGTAGGAGGTGGAGAAGCTCACGCAAGTGATAAACAGTTAGATAAAGCTCCAGTAGTAGAAACTGTAAAACCTCAGGTAGATGAAAATATAGTTACTAAACCAACAGAAAAAGCTGAATCAGTAGAAACAACAACTGAAAAAACTAAAGAAGTTGATAAAACAGTTGAACAATCTGTAGTTGGAACAGATAGAGAAGCTAAAACTGAAGCAAAAGAAAATAACATATTAAGTCTTTCTAAAAATACTGTAGATGCACCAAAAGTTGATACAGCAGATATGACTACACACAAAACAACACCAGCTGAAGTTAAAAAAGCAGTGATGGATAATACTAAAGATACAGTAAACGTACCAGCTAAATACTTAGATAAAGCAAACTTCCCAGGACCATTCACAGCAGGAGTAAACCAAGTAATTCCTTATGAATTCTTCGGTGGAGATGGAATGTTAACAAGATTAATCTTAAAATCATCAGACAAAGCACCATGGTCAGATAATGGATCAGCGAAAAATCCAGCATTATTACCATTAGAAAAACTAGGAAAAGGATTATACTTCTATGAAGTAGACCTAGAAGGAACAAAAGGAAAATCGGATAAAGAATTACTAGATTTATTAAAAGCTAATGGAACACAAAGTTACAAAGCAACAATCAAAGTATACGGTGAAAAAGATGGAAAAGCGGATCTAACAAACGTAGTAGCGACAAAAGATGTAAATGTAAATTTAAATGGTCTTACAAGTGTTAACGAAGTTAAAAAAGCAGTAATGGAAAATACAAAAGATACAATCGATGTACCAGCTAAATACTTAGATAAAGCAAACTTCCCAGGACCATTCACAGCAGGAGTAAACCAAGTAATTCCTTATGAATTCTTCGGTGGAGATGGAATGTTAACAAGATTAATCTTAAAATCATCAGACAAAGCACCATGGTCAGATAATGGATCAGCGAAAAATCCAGCATTATTACCATTAGAAAAACTAGGAAAAGGATTATACTTCTATGAAGTAGACCTAGAAGGAACAAAAGGAAAATCAGATAAAGAATTACTAGATTTATTAAAAGCTAATGGAACACAAAGCTACAAAGCAACAATCAAAGTATATGGTGAAAAAGACGGAAAAGCGGATCTAACAAACGTAGTAGCAACAAAAGAAGTGACTATAAATCTACATAAAGAAACTAAGCAAATGGATATGAAACCAGGTGAAGATATGATGCCAGAAAATATGACTATGGATTCTCATATGAATAAAGATATTACGCAAGATAATATGACTATGAATACTCATATGAGTAATGGCATGATGAAAAAAGGTATGCTACCAAAAACAAGTGCAGCTCCAGAAGGAACATTGAGTGCAACAAAATCAACAAATTCTTCAACTACTGGAATAGTAGCTCTAATAATCTCTAGCTTACTAGGTTATTTAGGAATTAGAAGAAAAAATGAAATCGACTAAGTTAAATAACTCTAAATAGTTATGTATTAGACAATTAAAATTAGTGTGATTTGATAGTAGTCTCTTTTATATAATTTTTTGAATATCTAGAATTATGCGGGAAAATCTCAATTAAATCGATATTTTGAAAATAATGAGAGATAGTACCTTGCAGAATTTAACAAAATAGTGCTATACTTTTAATGTATAGTGCTATTTTGTTAGGAGGAGTAAAGATATGACGAAAAAAATTTTATTAGTAGATGACGAAATAGAAATAACGGAGATAAACAAAAGATATTTAGAGCAAGGTGGTTATGATATAGATATTGCTAATGATGGAAAAGAAGCATTAGAAAAATATAAAAGAAATAAGTATTCTCTAATTATTACCGATATAATGATGCCAAATATGGATGGCTATGATTTGATTAGTGAAGTACAATATTTAGATGCAGATCAACCCTTTTTATTTATAACTGCCAAAACAACTGAGCCAGATAAGATTTATGCTTTGAGCTTGGGAGCCGATGACTATATAGTTAAGCCGTTCAGTCCTAGAGAGTTAGTATTAAGAGTTAGGAACATATTGCATAGAATTGAAAAAAATAGCACAGATAGTATTTCGACGCTTGGAGATTTAGAGATAAATTATAACAGTAGAATAGCAAGTGTTAATGGGAAACAACTAGACCTAACGGTGAAATCTTTTGAATTATTATGGTTATTAGCTAATAACCCAGAACGTGTTTTTTCTAAAACAGAATTGTATGAAAAAATATGGCAGGATGAGTATGTTGAAGATGCGAATACATTGAATGTGCATGTTCATTCTTTAAGGAGAATATTAGTGACATACTCTACAGAGAGAACACCAAATATAAAGACAGTGTGGGGACTAGGATATAAAATGGAAAAACAAGTTTAAAAATGGAAAGGAAATATAGAATGAAATTAAGAGATTATATTATTGTTGGATATATTTTGTCATTTTTAATAACTATAGCTGCTGTATTTTGGGCTTCAAATCAAATGTTAATTGAAAAGAAAGATACCTATTTTATTGTTGCAATTACTGTGATTGCGGGATTGATTGGCGCGACTATAAGTTTAGCATTATTAAAAGGTGTGTTTAAATCATTAAATGTGCTAAAGAAAAAAACAGTAAATATAAGTGAGAAGAGATTTGATATCAGTGATGAAGTGATACGTCCAGTCGAATTTAGAGATTTGTCTATAGCATTTGATGATATGGCAGAGCACTTAAAAGAAAGTTTTGAATCACTAGAACAAAGTGAAAAAGAAAAATCTCTTATGATTGCTCAACTCTCTCATGATATAAAAACTCCTATAACTTCTATTCAATCAACAGCCGAAGGAATATTAGATGGTATAATAAAAAAAGATGAATATAAGTATTATTTAGAAACAATTTGTCGTCAAACAACAAGATTAAACAAATTAGTTGAAGAATTAAATTATTTGACGCTAAGTGTGAAGGAAACTAATTCTGCCGATAAAAAAGAAACAATATTTTTAGATAAACTATTGATTGATTGTATGTCTGAATTTAAGTTAAGAGCAGAAAAAGAACAAAGAGATATTTTTATTAAAGTTATACCAGAAAATGCAAAAATAGTAAGTAATTATAATAAAATGCAAAGAATTATAGTAAATTTACTGGGCAATGCATTTAAATATTCACCAAGTGGGACAAAAATAGAAATAATTGCTGAAATTAGTGATGGAATTCTTTCTATCTCTATTATAGATGAAGGTTGTGGTATAAAAAAAGAAGAGCTTGATAATGTTTTTAAAAGATTGTATCGTGTTGAAGCATCAAGAAACCTGAAAACAGGAGGCTATGGATTAGGATTAGCTATAGCAAAACAACTAGCTATGCAGCTAAATGGAGATATTGTAGTAGAGAGTGAGTATGGGAAAGGTAGCACATTTACTTTGAAAATTTTGACAAAATAAACTATTCAATGTATAATGAAAAAAAATATACTGAGGAAAAACATATGTCAAAGTCGAAGTACATAACACGTTTAAAACGTTCTGAAGGACAGCTTAGAGGAATTCAAAAAATGATAGAAGAAGAGCGAGACTGTATGGACATAATGATTCAACTAAGTGCTGTTCGTTCTAGCGTCGATCGAGTTATTGAGTTATTAATTACAGAAAATCTTATAGAATGCATTAATAAGCCTCTACAAAACCCTGATGATCAAAAAGAAAAATTAGAAAAAGCTGTAAAGTATTTAATAAAAAATAGATAATATAAAAAGTTTTGTTCCTAGAAATTTAAGGAACAAAACTTTTTGTTTTAGAGAAAGTATTAATCTTTAGTGTGTGAGAATTTAATATAGAAAAGCCAGTTATTTAATGTTTTTCTTTTTCTTTTATTATTTAGTTTCTCCTGGCCAACTGTTCATTCCACCTTCGACATTTATTACAGTATAACCTTGAGCCTGTAGGAAATTATATGCCCTAGCTGAGCGTCCACCTGCTTGACAAATAATATAGTATTTTTGCTTTTTATCAAGTTTCGGAAAATCTAAACCTAAAATACTTAAAGGGAGATTTTGAGCTGAAGGTATATGGCCAGCATTGAATTCATGAATTTCTCTTACATCGAGAATAGACAGCTCCTCTTTTTTGTATTTAGCATAAAAATTTTGCATTGAAGTATTGGTTTCCATGATTGATTCCTTTTAATATTCATAATTTTTTATATATAATAAATTTTTGTATACAATATAGTTTAAAATAAATAATAAGTTGTGGTTGATTAATTAGCTTAAATCCTTATACATAAGTTTAAACTATTTTTCCTCTCCAAGCGTGCATTCCGCCTTGGACATTAACAACATCAAATCCCCTTTTTTTAAGTTTTTTTGCTGCAAGTTTACTTCTCGCTCCAGACTGACAAATAACGTATATTTTTTCATCTGCTATCGGAGAAAATTGTCCTATTTCATTAAGTGGAACATTTTTAGCATTTTTTATACGACCTCTGCGAAATTCTCCGGGTGTTCTTACATCTATTAATTGAATTTGTGTTTTAAGTTTTTCTTCTAATTCGATAGTAGAAATGCTATCTACTTTTGTGAATAAAAAAAACATGTATTTACCTCCTGATATACCCTTATGGGGTATATTAAACCATGAAGTAGAAAATTTGTCAAGGATACTGTTTATAACATTTATTAAAAGATAAGGTTAAATATTGTTGAGAATTAATAAGGGCAGTTACAAGTATGTAATAAAGTTACTAGTTATGAGAGAAATGATAGAATATTTAGTAGAAAAAGTTACTAGAAAGTGAATTCTAGTAACTTTTTTACCAACTTATTACCTTATTATTCTCGATTTTAATTTCTGTATCGTATATTTTGTTAAGTAATTCTTCATTAAGCAATTTATGAGCTTTATCAGTTTTTACTATTTTTCCATCAAGAAGTGCAACTATATTATCACTGTATGTTATTGCTTGATTAATGTCGTGAAGAACCATAATGATAGTAAGACCTAACTCTTGATTTAGTCGTTTTACAAGCTTCATAATAGATTTTTGATATTTTATATCAAGAAATGTTGTTGGCTCATCTAAGATAATTATTTCAGTATCTTGAGCTAGACACATTGAGATATAAACACGTTGTAATTGTCCACCGGAAAGTTCTGATACCTTGGTATTTTTGTATTCGATAAGATCTGTTTCTTTCAGCGCAAAGTTAATTTTTTCTATATCTTCTTTTGTTTGTTTATAGAAGAAGATATTTTGATAAGGTAATCGTGCAAAACTAACCATATCAAAGACTGTAATTTCCTGTGGAGTAATATTATTTTGATAAACTATTGAAAGTTTTGTCGCTAACTCTTTTAGAGAATAGCTTTTTAATTCTTTATTTTTTAAAAAAATATTACCGGTATAATTAGTGATATTTTTTGATAATAGTTTGATTAAAGTACTTTTTCCACAACCATTTTTTCCTAGAAGGGTTGTGATTTCACCTTTTTTTATATTTAAGTTCAAATTGCTAAAGATAGTTTTATTAGGAGTATAGTTAAAAGATAAATTCTTTATTTCAATAATATTTGACATCTAATTTACACCTCTTTTCACAAGAATAATAAAAGCAGGACCACCAACAATCATCATAATAAGCTCGGCAGGTATTTCTATTGGATTAAATGCGACACGCCCTAACGTGTCAAATAGTAAAAGAATAAAAGCACCTAATAATCCAGTAAAAGGGATGGTAAATATGTGATTTCTACCAATAATTATTTTGGCAATATGAGGTGTTATTAAAGCAAGAAAAACTAATACACCAGCAACTGTTGTTGCAATCGACGCTAAAGCTACAGCAACAAATGAAATAAGTAATCGAACTTTATTAATGTTTATTCCAAGTGATGAAATAATATTGTCATCTAGCGTAAATATATTGCATAATTTAGATAAAAGAAAGCTTGCTATAAACAATATAGGTAGCCAGATTGCTAGTAATTTAACATCTTCCCAATTCTTCGTTCCTAGCGATGAAGTTTTAAAAGAAAGTGAGGTGGAAGAATTACTTTGATTTAAATATTGTAGGGAGTTTAGAATACCAGTAAAAAAGTAACTAATGGCTATACCAATTAAAATTATCTTTATATTATTTTTTGTCTTACCAGCTAGAAAATAAATTATAGCAAAACCTAGCATTCCTCCGATAATAGAAAAAATAGATTTAAAGATAATTAAATTTGGAAATAAACCAATACCAAAATACATAAATAGAGCAGCACCGCTAGAAACTCCGATAAGACTAGGGTCAACTAATGGATTTTTTAAAACAGTTTGTAGAAGCAGACCACTTATTCCAAGAGCAGCGCCCACAAGAATAGTGATGATGATTCTAGGGAAACGCACATCGATAATAGCATTGACATTGGCGTATTCTTTAGTAAAAATCCCAACAATAAGCTCAGAAATATTTGCCTTAATACTACCGCTATTTGCAGAAATAAAAATAGTAAACATAAGTAATAAACTGATAATGACAAAAGAAATAATTTTTTTATCTTTTAACATAGTTTTTTCCTTTCTAAATATAGTTAAAGTTTTATTAAGGTAAAACAATTTTATAATTTAAGGAAAAGCACTGATATATCAACGTTAGTATCATAGTCAATGTTTTTCCTTAATTTTAATTATTTATAAAAAGTATCATATAAGAAGTTTAATCCATCACTATAATCAAAACCAGCAGTCATTCCAAAAATTTTATTATCCAGATCGATTACTTTATTATTTTTTACAGCATTGAAGTGTTGCCAACTTTTATTAGAAGAAAACTCTTTTTTAAACATATCCATAACCTCATCAGGCATAGCATGAGCAGTACGTAAAATAAAATCAGGTTGTTCAGAAAGTGCAGTTTCTAGATTTAGTTGACTAAATTCTTCGTTAGACTTTATAATGTTTTCTCCACCAGCAAGTTTTACAAGATTTCCCACATAAGACTTTTCTCCTGCTGCTAAGTAACTACCAGGTAAGCCCATTAAGATTAAAACTTTAGGTTTCTTTTTGCCATCTATTTTTTTTGAGAATTGACTATCAAAAAGCTGACGTTCCTGTTTGAGTTTGTTATAAATTTCTGTTTTATTAAATTCATTTGCTAATTCTTCGGTTACTTTGTATAGACCATCTACACTACGCAAATCAACAAATTTATAAGGAATATTATTTTTATCAAAACCTTCTTTAAGCCAATCTGATAGATTATCAGGAGCATAGACCATACTTGGTTTTATAGATTTTATTACTTCCATATTAGGATTCATAGGTAGGCCAATTTGGATAATATTGTTATAACGTGTGGGCATTTTTCCTAGTTTACTTGTAGGAACACCAGCTAATTTAATATCTAATTTATCGGCAATACTACTAAGTGCTACAGAATCCATAACAATACGTTTACCATTTTCTTCTTCTGACTTTTTATCTTTATTAACACCAGTTAAATCGATTGTTTCATTAAATGCTTTATCTGCTTGTGAAGGATCTGTCCCAGTAGTATTGCCAGAATTATTAGAACAAGCGCTAAGAAGAACAACTAAACTAGTGAGAAGAATAAATATTAGATTTAATTTTTTTTTCATAAGTTATTCCTCAATATTATTAGAATTTTTTTTATTTCTTTTTAAAATGTAAGCTCCACCAATTAAAATAAGCACGCCAATAGTTCCACCAATATAGTATGGAGTATAGTTTTTTTCTTTAATAACTTCCATATCAATATTTCCTTCTTTGATTGTATCAGCATTAACTTCTATAAAAAATCTTACCGGACGATTCATAGGTTTAACGTACATTTGCGCCATAGCAAGGAAGTTTTCATTAGGAACTTCAAAGCGATAATCTACATAGCTGTCTTTATATTGCTCAATATTAACTTTAGTTTCAGTAGCGACAACTTGTTTAAATTCCCCATCACTTTGTAATACTTTAATGAACGGACCTTGCTCTTTACTGCGTTCAATCCAATTCATAAGATGAATACGCACTGTAGCGTATAATTTACCATCTTTTGTGCGTTGAAGTTGTGCTTTAGCCCAACGTTTTTCTCCGCCAGCCTTTTGGTTACTAATAGCCTCATCAAGATTTCCACCAGCATTGATAGGTGAGATAACACCTTGAACCATACCTTCACCAATAGAAGCATTTTTTGTTCCACCATCAGCAGTAATTCCTGTTAATGGGTTTAAATAAGAACCAGTAATATCTAGGTTATAAGTTCCAACTTTTTTAGTTTTATTTGTATCCTTAAAGTAATCTTCTAATTTTTTAGCGACAAATCCATCAGGTACTTTGTCTTTATCATTGTTGTCAGAGCTTTTCTTTTCTTCTTCTTTTTTGCTCTCACTTTTTTTATTATCTTCAGATCCAGAAACAAGGGTTGCAGCACTCCAGTTAAACTTCAAGATAGCATCTTGAGAAGCATCGCCTCCCATAATTTGATTCATAGCATCAACTGCGACTCTAACACCAATTTTATCAGGTTTTATCGCAGAGTAGTTAAAGTTGAGAGTACCAGGATAAGTACTAGTTCCACCATTAAGATTTGTATCATTATAAGTACTTGTAACTGATGCGGCACTTAACGAACCAGAAAATATTGGTGCAGAGTAAACGCTAAGAGACAGTAAATGCCCATGTAAATTATTAAAATCCATTGGAACAAATTGAACGGTAATATTAGATGTTCCATTTTCATATTCAGTAACAGAGGCAGTAGTAGCTAGAGCATTATTACCCATAGAAAGTCTACCACTATTTTCAGAGTGCCATAATTCGATAGGAACGCTATAAACTTTTTTTCCGTCGGCTTTTGCAATTTCGATATTGTTAATTTTAGCAGAAGAAAATATAAAAGCAAGAGTTGCAAAAATTATCACAACAAGTTTAAATATTCTTTTCATATTAAAAATCTCTCTTTCATTTATTTAGTTTTATAGAAACATTAGGTAGTATCTATAAAATATTTAAAAAAGCGAGACGAAAAACTTATCGTCCCGCTTTATTGTTGATAATATGGATGAACGCTGATAAAGAGCGGGTTATTATCAACCTCAAATTGTTATTTTATTTTTGTCTTTTTCTTCCAAGGAATACAGCACCGGCTAGTGTGATAATACCAGCAAAGATAGAGCTTGTTGTCTCTAATCCAGTTCTTGCTAGACGTTTACCATTTGGATTTAAAGTGCCAGCACCACTACTATCAACAAGTGGGCCTCCAGGTATAACAGGAGCTTTTCCTTTTACTTCTTTAGCATTAGACCAGTCAAAAGTTAAGATAGCGTTTTGTTTACCACCACCAGGCATAATGTTTTCCATAGTTTGAACAAATACAGCGACAGGAACTTGAGTTAATTTTTGGTTACTAGTGAAGTGAGCGCAGACTTCATTGTCGGCTCCACCTGTTTTGTATAATGGATATTCAGTGCCATTAACCCAAAACTTAGTAATACCATCTGTTTGCCCAAGGAATTTTATATCTTTAAAGTAAATAACATAGTGATAAACACCATTTTGTTCGTAAACTTGTACACGATCTAGAGCAGCGTTCCCCATAGAAAGTTTACCAGGTTGGTGAGCATGCATAAGTTTTGCAGTTACACCTTCAAATATAGTAGCAGTATTCTCTGTAACAGGTCCATTATTATCCCCGTTTCCGTTATTTCCGTTATTTCCGTTGTTTCCGTTATTTCCGTTGTTTCCGTTGTTATTGATTGTAGCAAATTTAATTCCAATTAAGCTAAAGTGTTTTGCCTCAACTTCAACATATTTTTTACCGTCAATAACTTTATTTTCAAATTTAAGAGTTTCTTTGTTGCTTCCATCTTTATTGATGTGATAAGCTTCTACAACATCTCTGTCTACAGGGATTAGAACTTTTGCAGCTTGTTTTATTTGTTTAACCTCTCCATTTTTAGTAAGGAAGTGGATATCGAAAATACTATTATCTTTTTTATCAATTCCAGGTACTTCTTTTGGTTCTACTGCTAATTCTTTTACAGATTTATCTAATCCAGCTACAGGGATAGTTACTTTAACAGGAGTAGAATTATCATTATCAGAGAAAGTGACATAAGCACCATCTTTTGAAGTTTCAACTCGGCTACCTTCAGTTAAGAATTCAGCAGGAGAATCTGGGAAATTAAGGTCTAATGTTACATCAACTTCACTACCCTCTTTATTTTGTTTTGAAACAACTGTAGTTTTTAATTGAACTTTGTCTAGTAGTTTATCAGTTGTGAACGATACTTCTTTTTGAGTTTTTTCTAAGTTCGTTATTGTAGCTTCCGTACCGTTGTGAACAATTTTAGAAAATTGGAAGTTAGTTCTTTTCGTAATAACTGTGTTTCCTTTTTCTTCTTTTACTTTAAATGTATATTTATATTTATCACCAACTTTTTCTACAGTAACATCTTTTTCAAATAGATTAGCATATGTAGATAATTGAGAATTATCTTTTTGATATTTAAGTTCACCTTTAACTGTAGTAGGGAAGGTATTAGGTATTTTGTCATATACTACTTCATGATCAGGAACTACAGGTGCTTCTGGTTTTTTGTTTTCTTCTGGTTTAGTTGGAGTTGTAGGTTTATTAGGTTTAGTTGGAACCGTAGGTGTTTCTTCAACAACAGGTTTTTCTACAAAATCCCTAGCAGTTTCATAGTATAACTCTAATGTAGTGTCATGTTTTGTAGGATTTTTTTGTCCTGGGTAAACATTAGCACCAGTAAGTTGAATTTTTTGTAATAGTTTATCAGCTACTATAGTGATTTCTCTAATTTTTCCAGAAGGTGTAAGTTTTTTCTCAGCTAAAGTAACATCTTTGTATTGAAGATAAGATAATTCAAAAGCATATAGTTCTCCACCAACTGATGCCACTCCAGGTTTAACTCTTATAGTATAATGATATTTTTCACCAACCTTTTCTACTTTAACATCATGATCTAAAGCAGCATTGTAAAGTGATTCTTCTTTATTATCAATAGCATTTCTAAAGTGCCCTTGGACTGTTATAGGAAGTTGTTTTTTCAATTCTTTAGTATATGGTACATCTTGATAAATATTTTTATCTGTAGATATATTGTAATCAGATAAATCATTCTTTTTATTGAAATTTAAGGCAAAAGTCATTGGGTGAGTCATTTTACCCATTCCTGGATATGTAGTAGCCCCTTTTAATTGAATTTTATCAAATAATTCACTAGTTGTTAGAGTTACTTCTTTAATTTTTTTCTCTGCATCTAACACTTTAGTATCTAGAACTTTATCTTTATAAAGAATTTCTTCTAATTCAAAGTTCATAGCATTTCCACCCATAGAAAATGTTCCAGGATGTATTTTAAAAGTATATTTATATTTATCACCAACTTTTTCTATTTTAACGTCAGAATCTAAGGCAGCGTTGTATGCTGAATCTTCTGTATCTGAACCAGCTCGTTTAAAGCTTCCTTTAGCAGTAGCTGGAAATTCTTTTGGAACAATACTACTATCAGCTACGTGATCAACAAGCCCTTGTGTAGTTGGTGTTGTTGGCTTAGCAGGTTTTTCTCCAGGAGTAACAGCAGGATTTGTTCCCTCTGCTGGTTTAGTAGATTTATTAAATTCTTCCTTAGCTTTTGTAACATCTAATTGTAAGTAGGCTTTTTGACGTCCGCCACCAGGTGAAATGTCTTCCATTACTTGAACAAAAACTTCAACTTCTATTTTTGATTTTAATTCAGATAGCGTAAATTCAGAGATTCTTGGATTTACAAGTCCATTTATAGATGTAGGAGTTAATTCTACTTGTTTTCCTTCTACCCAGAATTTAGAAACACCATCATTTTTACCTGCAAAAGTAAGATCTTTCCAAATAACAGTATATTTATATTGATCTCCAACTTTTTGAACTGTTACTTTGTGTAAAGCACCGTTCCCCATAGATGGACGATTCTCATAATAATGTTGCAATGTAGAAGGAACATCAATAGGACTAGAGGTCACTTCATTAGCAGCATATGCTGTATGTTCGTGTTGCGTGTTAATTAGTCCAGCTGTTGATAGTGTAGAAACTATTGCTGCAGCTGAAAGAACTTTTAACAAGTTATTTTTTTTCATAGTTAATATGTCTCCTTTATTTAAAAGTGATTATCATTAACAACTATTATACAATAAATATTTTCTTTTGTAAACAATAATCATTATCATTTATTCGGGATGCTATGTTTAGAAATAAAAGAATAAAATAAGGGAAAATTATTGTTTTGTAATTTAATGTAAACTTTTATTGTTGCTAAAAACGCCTATCAGGATGAAGAGAAGGCGGTTTCTTAATTTATTGACTTATTATTTTTTCTTTGATATGATGGAAATATAATTTAATAATAAACCACTAGGGGTGCTTTAAGCTGAGATTACTTTTGTAAGACCCTTTGACCTGAACTAGATAATGCTTGCGTAGGGAATGTGAAATTTACAGTATATTATATAATATAAATAGAGAAATTCATTAAATTCCCAAGTGCTATCATTTGGGATTTTTTGTTGTTAAGTTTTAAATATTAGTTTTTATAAAACATCTAAGGAGGTAAATTTATGAAAAAGTCAGTAAGGGGAGATGTAAGTTATGAGTAAATTACCGATTGCATTAACTATTGCAGGGACAGACCCAAGCGGTGGAGCAGGAGTCATGGCAGATTTGAAAAGTTTTCAGGCAAGGGGAGTTTATGGAATGGCTGCTATTACAAGCGTTGTTGCTCAAAATACTCTTGGAGTTCAAAAAATTTGTAATTTAGATTTGGAAATATTTGATGCACAATTAAAAAGTGTTTTTGATGACATTCCTCCGCATGCCTTAAAAACGGGGATGATTCCAACATTAGAACATATGGAAGTAATAGAAAAATATTTATCAAAAGAGATTCCTTATATATTAGATCCTGTAATGATAGCGACGAGTGGTGATAGATTAATAGATGAGAAAGCCCAAACAGCATTGGAACAAAAACTATTATCTAAAGCGACAATTGTTACACCTAATATTCCAGAAACTCAAGAAATAGTTGGTTTCAACGTGGAGACTGAAGAAGACATAAATAGAGCTGGGAAAATTATTTTAAATGAATTTGGAAGTGAATCGGTTCTTATAAAAGGTGGACATTTAGAAACAGCTACTGACTATTTGTATATAAAAGATGGTACGAAAAAAGTATTTACAAGTGAAAAGTTTCAAACTAAACATACACATGGAACCGGTTGTACATTATCAGCAGTAATTACAGCAGAGTTAGCTAAAGGTAAAAGTATAGAACAAGCTGTGACAATAGGGAAAAAATTTATAACGGAGGCAATTAAATATACTCCGGAATTAGGACATGGAAATGGTCCGGTAAATCATTTTGTATATAAGGATTAGAAATAAGGAATCAATATTAGGAGAATAAATATGAGCAGTTTAAGATTATTAAAAGAAAAAAGTCCATTAGTCATTTGTATTACTAATGATGTAGTTAAAAATTTTACAGCTAATGGCTTAGTAGCGCTAGGTACATCACCAGCAATGAGCGAATATAAAGAGGATTTGATAGATTTATTAAGGTATGCAGGTGGACTTTTAATAAATATAGGAACATTAACAGCTGAAAATTGGAAAT
>ERZ773035.232-NODE-232-length-47177-cov-12.695726_pt1 | contig 47177 bp, 49 predicted proteins | sample MGYA00511487_ERZ773035 | MGnify/ENA primary metagenome ERZ773035 (study PRJEB29015, sample SAMEA2737985) | human oral metagenome | biome: human oral; feature: human-associated habitat; material: dental | place: China | collected 2024 ... | reverse complement strand
AAAGCGGCTGGTCATGAATTTTCTCATTAAAATCTCCTGTTACGCATAAATATCATACGTACCTTCACTGATCCAACTGTGAATCTCACCCTTCTGCCGCAAATAGGTTTCGATGCTGCCAGGGCGATAGCGGACATTTGCATGTCCTTCCGTATACCACTTAGGCACAGTGCGTCCGCCGTGGATGTCCCCAACGACTCTGCCGACATCAAAGCGGATCTCAGGATCCGGAATATGCGCGGCCTCAAGCCCGCGCATACGCGTCGCACGGTGCATGACATCCTTTTTGTAAAGCTCAAGCAATACCATACGTCCCGGTTTGGGGGCATCCTCTGCGAGCGTCCACGCCCTCCGCGTGTGTATCGCTGTTGCCTTCTGTACATCCTGGATGCCCTCTTGCCCATGCTCCCGGGCAAAATCCGTATGATTGGTATAACCATAGCTGTGGCGGCTCGGATAGGTGTTAATATATATCTGGGGCTGCGTCTTCCCTTGTTCGGAGCGTGCCTGCACCGACTCCTGCTCATAACGCGGCTGCGTAATGCTGGTTTCGAGGCTGGCAAGCTGCATGCGTATGCCGATCATGGGAAGCGTATGCCGTGTATTGAGATAAAACATAGACATAAAGGGCATCCTTTCCCCTTATGGGAATACCGTGGATACAAAATCGGCCAGACAGCGCCGCCCATAAAAGCACGGCGTGCCTTCTTGAAAAACACAGCAAGAGCAGCGTACTCATGTACGCCGCTAAAGCATCAGCGCAGATAATCAACCAACGAGAGCGGCAGAATACGCGCCCCCATCGACAGCGACATACTCATGACTGTTTGGTGCTGCATCATCTTTGTGGCAAGTTCTGCAACATCCGCCGAGGAGACATCTGTGATGTCACTCGTGATATTCTGTCCCTGATTGGTGAGAATATCCGTCATATCGTTATAAAGCTGAACGCGTGAGCCGGTCTTTGCATGTGCCTGCAATGTGACTTGATTGGCGACATCGGCATGTGTCACGCCGTCGGAGCTGAGCCACTTGGAGTCCGCTGCATTGGTCTTAGCATGCACTGTCAGCATGTTGTTCAGCATCGCAGTACCGGACATGGTGTTGCCGGAGTTCGCATCATCAAAGAGATCGCGTCCAAAAAGGTCTTCTCCGGTTCTGTTGACCGTATCTGCCGTCGGCTCGGTCGAACCGTTCTGCTTGACCATCGAGATATAGCGGAAGTCGCCGCTGTAAGTCGCGAGCTGCTGTTTCACCGTTGCGAACCGCATCGTCACGCCGCCTACCGTCGTGCTCCAGTTGACACCGCGTCCGGCTGTGCCGCTGATGATCTCACCGGTGTTCTTAAAGTTCTGTGATACAAACCCTGCCGGCATAGCGATGTTGCCGACCCGGGTCGGCTTGCCGGCAGCAGCAGCCTGTGCAACTGTCTTATAGCCCTGTCCGACGAGATCCTTGTAGCCGTTCTCGACAAACTCCTTGCTGTAAACGTCTCCCGTCAATGTGTTCAAGTAGTACGTATTGCCATCGCTGCCATTCATCTCGAGCATTTGACGCAGGAAGTCAGGGCTCTGATTATTGCCCACGTTGTTGAAGAATCGTGTCTGTGGGTCATCGAGCGTCTTGGTAAGTCCGCGGCTGCGCGGTGTCTTTTCATCCGTCAATGCAAAGGGCTGCTTGAGATCTGCCTGCCCGGAGAAGATATAGCGGTCGCCGAGCTGCGTGTTGCCGAGGGAGACGATCTGCTGAATCTGCGCCATCATCTCTTTGGCAATCGCCTGCCAGTCACCACTTTTGCCATCCTTATCATCGTTCGCCGCCTCTACGGCGCGCGCCTTAAAGGTCTTTTGGATGTTCTCAATCCCGCTGAGTGCAGTCTGTGTACTGTTCATCCACGAGATGCCGGCCTTGACGCTCTTTTGATACCGTGAGTTTTCTGTCTCCGAGACATTGTAGCGCAAAAAACGCGAATAGTCGACGGAGTTGTCTGAAGGACGGTGCAGCTTGCTGCCGTCGCTCTGCTCCATGAGTTTGGTCTTTGTATAATCCAACTCATTGAGATCCCTTTGGTACCGCTGCACCACATAGTTGCTGCTAATACGAACTGCCATAAGTCACCTCTTACCTTCCTACAACGCCGGTGCTGTTAATCAGTCGGTCCAGCATTTCATCCATTGTCGTAAGCACGCGTGAGCAGGAACCATACCCTGTCTGGAACTTCAGCATATTGGTCAGTTCCTCGTTCCAGTCAACGCCGGCTGTGGACTGCCGCCACTGCTCAATCTGGGTCATAAGATCGTCTTGATGCTTGACCTTCTTCTCGATATTTTCGGCACTTGCACCCAGCCTGCTCATGATTTCATTATAGTATTGGTTGACGGAAATATCGCCGACAGCACGCTCTGTGCCCATGGGGTTCATGGTGTTCGACTGCCCGAGGTTGAACAGTTTGCTCAGCTCCACCGCCATGGTGCCGTCACCTGTACCGTTGATGTTGGCGGTGTTATAGGTATAGGTTGCACCACCCGGAATATAGGTCGGCGCGATTTTTACCCCCGCATTATTCGTAATCTGACGTGCGCCGACGAGGTTCTGTCCGCCCGCTGCAGTCAGTTCATCACTGACCTTCAGCTCCTCTATGATCTGCATGGAGCGGAGTTTTTGAATGTCGTTGCCGATGGATGTATCCGTCATCGTCACTGTCCGCGTCGTACCAGCCGATGTGCGGACGACGCTGGCACCCGCCGCCCTTAGATAACGGTCGCCTGTCAGCGGGTCAACATGCCATGTATAGTGTCTCTGATCGTAGTTATTTCCTGTAAAGGTGCTTTTGAAGGCATTTTTCCCGAAGAAGTTCGTCCACGTCGTCTCGTTCCGATCGATGCCGGCGCCCTGCTTGTGGACGTCGTTGAACGTCGAAAGGAGGGTCGCGGAGATGTCTGCGAGGTTGTCGATATATCCCTTATCCTGCGCGATGGTATCCTGCAAGGCTTTTAGAACACCGCCCTGCGGGATATACCCAAGACCGCCCGCTTCCTTGATGCGTATGGTGTAATCAGAGATGCCATACTGCTCATTGTGATATGGTTCACTCATCTCAAGGGTCAGTGCGCTGTTGCGGTGCACGAGTGTAGATCCGTTGGAAACGACGGTGTACATGCCGTTCGGTTCCTGATAAACGTTGACATTCGTCAGTTCCGAGAGCTTATCCACGAGGAGGTCGCGCTGGTCACGCAGGTCATTTGCCATGCCGCCCCCCGTCTCTGCGAGCATGATGTTTTGGTTGAGCTGCGCGATCTGTCCGGTGATGGTGTTGACCTTTTGTACCTGCGTACGCATTTCATCATACTGCGCAGCAATCTGTTCCTGCAGTTGTTTTGCTGCCGTCTGGATGCGGTTGACCAGATTGTTCCCCTTGCTGATCACCGATGTGCGCGAAGCTGCGTCACTGGCATAGTCTGAGAGGTTGACCCACGACTGATAGAACTCCTGCATCGCATTGAGAATACCGGTCTTCTTTGAGTCGTTAAAAACCGCTTCAACCTTATCGTAGTTCGTCTTATACGTTTTATAGAACGTCTGTGACGAGGTTTCCGCCCAGAACTGCTTATCTGCATAGATGTTGCGTGCACGCGTGAGCGAGAGTACATCGACGCCGCTTCCTGCGAGCACCTCTCCATAGAGCGCAGGGCGCTCGCTGTACTTCGTTGCAGCAGAGTTCACGCTCTGACGTGAATACCCCTCTGTCGTCGCATTGGTGATATTGTGTCCGACCGTGTCGAGGGAGAGCTGGTTGTTCTGTATCCCTCGCACCATGGTATTGAGTCCGGCAAAAGTTGACCGCATCGTCTTCACTCTTTCCTAATCGTTTTATACATCTGCATCAAACATAGCGATCTCCCGTGACACCCCCCCGCCGGTGCCCGCAATGGGCTGCGATTTCCCGTAGGTGTGGTCGGCAACGGTGCCGGAGATGACATTGAGCTGATAGCTGATAAAATCTACACTGTTTTGGAGCAGTTCCTGACAAAGCTGTACGCTGTCCCGCAGTGCCTGTTGGTGCTGCACCGCAATCGCGGCAAGTTTTTCTGCAGCGAGCCGTTCCCTTATATTCGGCTCTTTTGCAAGAACCCCTCTCATATCTGCCTGTCCTGTTCGCTCTAGAAGTTCTTTCTGTCTGCGCTCGATGCCGCGCATGTCTGCAAGACTGCGCTCGGCTGCAATGGAGGCTGCAGAAACCCCTTCCCCCGAAACATCCTTCTGCAGCACCTCCTTCAGTGCTCCAAACCGCTCCTGCGCCGCCGCACATGCGGCAATCTGTGATTCGAGCAGTGCGCGTGCCTCTTGGGTTTCATTTGTCATAACCGCTCACGCCCTATAGTCCAGATTCTTCTTCAAATGCCGCACCTGTTCATCTCCGTCGCTTCCGTAAACGGGATCGACAACGGCACCGCCGATTAGTCCAAGCTGCCGATTCACTGCGATGAGCGCCCCCTCTGTCAGGAGCGCATTATCTCCAACACGTTCCTTGGCCTTTTTCACAAGTTGACTGAGCCTTGTGCTGGCCGTGTGCACTGCGCGATAGATTTCATCTGTCGGTGCGAGCAGCGACAGTTCCTCCATATCCGTCTCCGGCGTCACCCCGGGGGTATGCATACCGATCTCTTTGAGCAGCCCGCGCCGCTCATCCTCTAGGAGCTCCACGGTACGTACAAAAAGTTCCTCCCGTGCAATAAGTTTTTCCAAGCGTTCCATATCAAGTGCAATAAGCACATGACGCTTTTCCTCCTGGAGACTGCAAATCTGTTCATATTGGTCGGCAAGTGCGCCGAGCGTATGCGTGAGCGCATTCCACATGAATGGTTCTCCTGCCCTAGTAGCGCATCGCAAGCATCTTTGCTGCGATGTCCGCGGACGCCGGCGCATAGGTTCCTGCCTGGGCGCGCGCAGAGAGCGCCTCCACACGCTCCATGCGCACATCATCCATTGCTTGGAGCTTTTGTAAAATGTCGCCGAAGCTCTGCACCTCACCTGACAGCTCGATCGCATCCGGCTGCTGCACAGCGCCTGCTGCTTCTACGTATCGTGTGCTGACTGCTTGGCTGCCCTCATAGAGGCGGCTTACGGACTGCACTGCATGATTTCTGATTAACATCTTTTTTCACCACCTGTATTTTGTCCCGGTACGATATGCTCGGAACTCTTTCATTTTCTTTATCGAAAAAAAAGGACGCGCACTTAAGGAATTTTTCCTCTGTACGCGCCAAACATTATCGGCAGTGTATCTATATGGCTCGTCTAGCCTTGTTTTTTCCTCCAAAATACACCGCCCGCAGGGGTTAAAACGCGGCAGCTGTTGAGCACCACCGCAAGAGTCGCCGTGTTGTGGATCACTGCCGCAGAAAGCGGACTGATGCAACCAAGCGCCCCAAGCAACATAGCCGAGGAGTTGACGAGAATGGTTGCCTTAAAATTTTGATTCACAAGCTGCATGGTCCGCCGCCCAAGCTGCAGAGCCTCCATGAGGCGCGCCGGATCCTCCGAGTGAATCGTCACCGCAGAAGACTCCGCTGCAATATCCGTCTGCCGCCCGCCGAGCGACACGCCCACGTCCGCAAAGGCAAGTGCGGGCGCATCGTTGATGCCGTCGCCGACCATCATCACGGTGCCGCGCTGCTTGAGCTGATTGACATAGCGCGACTTGTCCTCAGGCAGAATCTCGGCATGGTACGAGTCCACATCCATCTCACGCGCGACATCTGCGGCGACCGCCTTCGCATCGCCGGTCAGCATAACGATCTCATCTATGCCATAGCGGCGCATCTGGTTCAGCGTTTTTTTCATCTTCGGACGAATCGGATCCTCGATGCCGATGATGCCGATAAGCTTTGTATCGCGTGCGATATAGAGAAGGTTCTTCCCGGAGACGGCAGCGCCAAGCTGCTCTTTATCCTCGATACCGCACTCCTTTAGAAAGCGGCGACTGCCGACGCGTACGGTGCCGCCGGCATATCCTTCAAAGTCCGGCACTTCCGCCTGCATTCCGCGCGCTACAATAGTCTTGGACGAGCGGTGCTGCGGCGTTTTCCACGCCTTTGCCTCGACATATTTCTGAATCGCAACCGCCAGGGGATGCACAGAGTGCTCCTCCGCCGAAGCCGCGAGCAGCACAGCCTCCTTCTCCTCAACGCCTTTGGCCGTGGCGATAAAGGAAATCTCCGGCACGCCGACCGTCAGCGTACCCGTCTTGTCGAGCACAACTGTATCTGTGCGTGCGAGCGCTTCAATATAGTTGCCGCCCTTAACGAGAATGCCACGCCGCGCCGCTGCCGCGATGGCGGCAGATATGGCGGTCGCTGTCGAGAGCTTGAGCCCGCAGGAAAAGTCAATAAAGAGCAGGTTCAGCACCCGCCCCCAGTCGCGTGTGGCGCCGTAGACGATGGCCGCGCCGATAAACGACACCGGCACGAGGTAGTTTGCCATCTGATCGGCAAAGTTCTGCACGGGGGCGCGGCGCATCTGCGCCTCCTCTACCAGATGGACAATATGGGCGAGCGAGGTATCCTTTCCTACCTTCTCAACGACGATGACGAGTTCTCCCGCCTCAACGACACTGCCGGCATAGACCGGCGCCCCCTCATGCTTCATGGCGGGCGCCGATTCCCCCGTGATGGACGCCTGCGTAACCGCCGCGTCGCCGCGGAGGACACGCCCGTCAATGACAATTTTTTCGCCCGCATGCACGGCAATGATGTTCCCCGGACGAACTTCCTCCACAGGTACCTTGCGCTCGACCTCGCTGCCCGGCTCTCCCTCGACCAGCCAAACATCACGCTGTCCGAGTGAGAGCAGTCCAGAGATATGCGTACGCGCTTTCTCTGCCGCATAGCTTGTGAGCATCTCCGCCCCGTTGCTGAGTGCAAGCAGCATAAGGCTTGACTCAGGCTTGCCGGCAAGCACTGAAGCGATGACCGCCGTTGTCGTCAGCGTGTCTGCATTCGGCTGCCGATCATGGATGAGACCGCCGATCCCCGTCTTGATGAAATTGCGTGAAATGCCAAGGACGAGCAGCGCACGAAGAACCTTCACCGAGGCAAATACCTCCGGCGCCCCCCGCCGCAAAAGTTCCATCCCGGCAAAACTCAAAAGCGAGATCAGAGCATCGCGCCGAAACTCCGCAAGGTGCTCCGCCGGTGTCACAGCGCTTTGCGCCGCATCGCGCACAGCACGGCGGACAATACGCAAAATGCGCTCTTTGTCGTGCCGCCCTTCCTGCCAGACGTAGACGTTCCCATCGCGCACAGCCGCCGCTGACACGGCAGGGAGCCGCCGCAGGCGCGCTGCAAGACAGAACGCCTCCTCACGTGGCAGCTCGAGAGGCAGACGTATGGTGATACACATCATACGCATCACACTTTCCACCCCCGCATCAGTGTCAGTGCCCACCAGAGCATCTGAGAGCCGGACGGCGACGTATTGGAGAGCACGAGCTGTCGTATGCCGCGCAGAAAGAAGATGCCGGCGACGAGGGAGCTTAGATCCAGTGCACCGCCTGTATGCTGCTGAACCCACCCGCTCAACGCACAAACGGAACGGCGCATGCTCTGCGCGAGTGTTCCCACAGGAGGTGTGCTCCTGCCCTCTGAGAATATCGCCGAAAGCCCTTCCGAAAGGATAAGGATATGTGCCTCATCCTCCGGCCGATAGAGGAGGAGAATACTGCCCGAAACGGCATTGGTACGTACCCCTGACACAAACGGCAGCCGCATCAGGCGCTCCTCAAGCAGGGAAGCGAACGCCTTTGTCAGGTACGGTGTACGATAGCGGCGACGCCCGGATGAAGCATGTACGCATGTAAAAGGAGGCACTTCTGCGGCGCAGGATGCGCCGGCGGTACCCGGCATCGCGCCCTTTACGGCGGCGCGGAACGGGCGCGGATGCGCCGATATAGATGCACCGCCCCCGTGTGCTCCGCCAAGGGATTGGCGAATATAGTTTGCAATGGATGCGCCCAGCATAAGCCCTGAAATATATGACATTACGCCCGCCTCCTTGCATGCTGCCGCATATATTCCTCTGCCCGGCGCAGCTCTGCATGGGTGCGCAGATGCTCCGGTTCATAAGTGATGAGAATGGATCCCGTCGCCGTATTTGTGTCTACATGCTCGATCCCATCCAGTGCACCGAGCTGCTCTTTTACCTGCCGCTCCAACGCCGCATTTCCTACCAGCTGCTTGCTATAGAGGCGCACGCGTCCCGGCACAAAGGATGCAATATCCGTTGAGCGGACAAACAGCTCCATCGCCGACCTTGGAAACGCCTCTTTGATCGTATCAAAAATTCCCATTTAAGTTCCTTTCCGGGTTTTGAAAAAGGGCTGCAGCGCTCTGTGCGCGGCAGCCCTCCCCTACAGGGTTCGTTCTTACTTCTCGACCGCAGACTGTGCCGCAATCAGATCTTCCAGCTCCTCTTTCTGGCGCTGAAGCTCTGCCAGGGACAGCTCTGCCTGTCCGGCCTCAAGCGCAGCAAGCTGCTGCGTGCGCTCCTGCATGAAACGGTAGCCGAAAATCCCCGCCACTGCACCGACTGCAAGACCAATCCAAAAATCCGTCTTCGAGAACATATGATTTCCTCCCTTGTCACATCGCCCTAAGCATGAGGGCTCCTTCGCTCCTTGGCGCTTTGCGGTACCACTGAGTGAATACGTCCCCACGATCCCTGTAAGGAAACAGCGCACCCCTGCGCTCTCCTGTAACAAATAAAGGCTGCCATGATGGCGGCCTTGAAGGTTTTCCGTGAGACGGCGATGATTCCTGCGCCGTGAGACCGACCGACTTGCTGCCACTCTCTCTGGAACCATGCCACTGCCCACAGTATATGTGATAAGTTGTCCCCTGTCAAGAGGAATCCCATAATCAAGAATAACTATTGAAATCAAAAATGTTTTCTTCATTCATATAAATATCATACTCGAGGTATATGATGATTTTGACAATTTCTACACTTTAGGAAAGGCTGACCCACTATGAAGATCCATCCACGCCGCTTTGTCCGATTCCTCACCTGCTGTATCGCACTCATCCTTGCCGTATATGCCGTCCTGCACCTGATGGACGGTGCATACGGCGATCCGCCAACATACCGTGCCAATATCCTTTCTGCCGAGGAAGAAGCCGGCAATATTAAAGTATTCGCCCCGGGCAGTGTGCAGTACCGCGTGAACATCCGCCTGGATGACGGCCCCGATGCGGGAAAAGAGGTGCGCCTCACCCATCGAACGCTGAACAACCCGGCCTTTGACATCCATCCACAGGAGGGAGAACGCATTCTCGTCCGTGCAGAGGGTGATACTTACGCCATCGTTGACTATGACCGCCTCCCCGGCCTTTCATGGCTGCTCCTTGGCTTTGCGTTCGTCCTTTTGTTATTCGGCGGGCTGACAGGTCTAAAGGCGCTGATTGCCCTGATCTTTTCCGTCCTTTTCATCGCAAAGGGGCTGATCGCGCTGATTCTTTTCGCCCCGTCGCACATTCTGCTTTGGACGTTCCTCATCGGCTCCATGATCACGCTGACGACACAGCTGATCGTAAGCGGCGCCAACGTAAAATCCGCCGGGGCCATCATCGGCACCATCGGCGGGATTTTTATCGCGGGTGTCCTTGCCATCGCCGCCATTCACTTCACCTATCTCAGCGGCGTTGCCGAAGAACAAGCCGGTATGCTGAAGGTGCTCTATTTGCAGGACGTCGATTTTCGTGAACTGCTCTTTTCCGGCATTGTCCTCGGTGCACTCGGCGCCGTGATGGACGTTGCCGTCTCCATCGCCTCCGCCCAATACGAGATGATGCAGCTGGCCCCTGAAACCTCATTTCGTACCCTCGTCTCCTCCGGACTGCGTGTGGGCCGCGATGTCATGGGAACCATGGCGAACACGCTCGTGCTCGCCTACATCGGCGGCACGCTTCCGCTCATCCTGCTGATCTCAGCGCAGCCGGATCTCTCCATGGCGCACGTCGTGAACCTCAACATGATCGCTACGGAAGTGGTGCGTTCCCTTGTCGGCAGCATTGGCCTCCTCTTCGCCATTCCCATCACCGCCTATGCAGCGGCATTCCTCATCACCAGAAAACGCAGAGGATAAGGGTCAGCACTTTGGACATCACATCTAAAGTATGCAGAATGAACCGCATCCCTTTTCGTTTATGATTCAAGATGATAAAATCTCCGCCCACGCCTCTGCACGGAACCCTACGAGAACATGTTCCTTTGTAATCACAAGCGGCCGTTTCACGAGCATCCCGTCCGAAGCGAGCAGTGCATACTGCTGCTCCTGTGTCATCGCAGGCAGTTTATCCTTCAGGCCCAGCTCCCTGTAACGCTGTCCGCTCGTATTAAAAAAGCGGCGCAGCGGAAGGCCGCTGCGTGTGTGCCACGTGCGCAGCTCCTCTGCCGTCGGCGGTTCCTTTACAATATCGCGCATAGGCGCTGTGCAGCCGCATGCACGCAAAAACTTCTCTGCCTTTTGACAGGTCGAACACTTCGGATAACCGAGCCATACAATATCTTTTTCCATACGAGAATCCCTCCTCCTGTCCCATTATACAGACGCATAAAAAAAATTCAATTTTTTCTTTTTGACCTATTGACTTTTTGACTTTCAGATGTATAATGACAATCAGAAGGTGCACAGAGCACAGCCACCTTCCTTATGAAAAGACAGTGCTGATTGGACGGTATGCCAAACGCCGCTCCAATCAATGATTCCAAAGGAGTTGATTATCATGTTTGGACTTGTACCTTTTTCCGGACGTCGCGGCCTCTCGCAGCAAAGCAGCGCAAATCCGTTTGCACTCTTGGACGCCATGCGTGATTCCCTCTTTCATGACGGTTTCCCTGCGGCCAACTGGGGCGCCAACTCGTTCAAAGTAGACGTAAAAGACAGCGGCGATCACTATGAGCTGACTGCTGATCTCCCGGGCATGACAAAGGAGAACATCGCCCTCCACTACGAGAACGGCTATCTCACCATCGCCGCAACACGCAGCGAATCCAAGGACGAAAAGGATGAGAGCGGAAACTATATCCGCCGTGAGCGTCACACGGGCGAGATGAGCCGCTCGTTCTACATTGACGGCATCGACGATGCGAACATCCATGCAGAGTTCAAGGACGGTGTGCTTGAGGTAAAGCTGCCAAAATCCGCCGGCGAACCGGAGCGCAAACAGATTGAGATTCACTGATGATGCCCATATGAAAACGGGGACTGCCATAAGGCAGTCCCCGTTTTTGCTGTGCCAAAATTTATAGACAAATAGGAGCATCCCCCCGCTCTTATGTGCCTATATCTTTCAGCGTCCCACCGCGCATGATTGCACGCAGGATATTTTTCATGGAGAGGGGCCTTGTTGTGCACTGTCCCTTGACTGCGATTTGGCAGCGCTCATCATCATGAACGAGATAATAGCGGATCTTTTCAACCAAATCTTCTGCATCCTCGTACACCGCCAAGTCCTCCCCTGGGCTGAGCAGCCCACCATAAGAGACCCGCGCATCGAGCAGTTCAAAAGCGCCCACCGCGAGAATCTGGAACGTTCTCGGATTGGGACTGCCGTGCCTGACGTCATGGATATTGAGGCAGATTTTCGAGGACGCATACAGACGTGCCGCCTCCTCCGGCGGCACGGATCCATTCATCAAATACCGCGCGATATGGGGGTACCGACGCCGAAACAGGAATCTCTTCCACGGATAGCGCCCATCATAGAACGGTCCATAGATGCGCAGCTTCCAATCTGCGCGGGCAGCAGCAGCCGATACCCGTTCCAGCAGACGCAGCCGATGATGGAACGGAGAGCCAATAAAGATCACATCCATCATCGGTACAGCGCATATCGGCGCATATGCCTCATTATACCCCACAGGCATATACTGTGCAGCGATATGACGCCGCTCCTTTAAGTATTTTACATCCTGCTCCTCAAAGACATAGATATGGTCAAGCAGTGCGTAGTAATCATAAAGCTCCGTATTTGAAGATATGCCGTCCACAAAGTAGCAGATGGTCTTTGTGCGTGCGCGGATGCGGGCGAGATCCGACGGCTGCATCATCTCCGTCGGCAGATTGATGAAAAGTGCCGCATCCGGCAGGAACTCCTCCACCATCCGATGCAGTCTCTGTATCCATTCCTGTTCATAACGCTTCCTAAAGGTATGCACACCCATTTTATCCAGTTTCTTTTGATAATAGGGACATGTCTCCCGATAAGAGTCCTCATAGATGGTGATGACCTCGTGCCCAAGCGATTGCAGCGCCCGCTTGATCTGCAAAATCTCATCATTTCTGGAAAATATCTCCAATAGTATTCTCATATCACCACATCATTTCTCTGAATGCACACGTCGCCGCATTGATTGCCCAATGCGCTTTCCCCGTGCTATAATGGGGCATTGACACCGATGTGCGCATCCTTCATTGGAGCCGCATCCTAAAAACGAACGAAAGAAGGAACCCCATGGCAGAAGAAGACGCATACCGCAGCAACGGCCGACCGAAACCCATTATGCCGGCACCACGCACAAAAACCATCCCCGGCACAGTGCGCCGCATGGATGCACTTTCGATGAACGTCCGTCAGGATGCCATCACACCCGAATACTTCATTACCCATTTCTATGAATATCTGCCGCGTTACATTGCAGGCGGCGCCCCCACGGCAGACACGCGTGACACATACGAGCTCGCCATTCGTTTCTTTCTTCACTGGTGCATGGAGCAGGGGCTGCACCCTCTCAGCGACGTACACGACTACCAGATCCGCATCTATATGGAGGAAATGCGTGCGCGCAATTACAGCGCCGCCACACTGATGATAAAAGGGGCCGCCATCCGTGCGTTCTACAAGGTCGCACAGCGCCTTTCCTTTATCGCAGAGAACCCTTGCGCGGACTTGCAACTACGCAACCCGCAGCATCTTGACGAGGACTATAAATACCTCACGGTCGATCAGATCAAGGAGATTTGTGAGAGCCTCAAGGAGGACAAAAACACCCTCCGGCGCCTGCGCAATCTCCTCATCATCTATCTCATGGGCGTGGAGGGGCTGCGTGTCGTCGAGGTCGCGCGCCTTTCGGACGAGGATATAGACTGGGAGCGCGGGCGCATTGAGATTCGCGGCAAGGGGCACGCGGGAATCATCTACCCATGCGAAGAGACGTTTCAGCTCCTCAAAGCCTATCTGGAGGAACGCGGTGCCGTCCCTATGGAAGGTCGCCGCACGCCGACCATCATCTCCTGCTCACGCAACAACACAAAGGGACGCATCACACGCGTCGGCATCCGCTATGTCATCAACTGTGCGCTCAAGGGCGCGGGACTCAAACAGTCTGGCTATGCATGCCACCTATTCCGACACAGCTGCGGCACGAATCTCTACCAAGAGACAAAAGATCTGCGCGTCGTACAGGAAACGCTGCGCCAACGCAGTCCCAAGGTCACAGCGAAGTACGCTCATGTCCACGACCGCATGGAACGCCGCTATACGCGCGGCATCACGCCCGGCATCTCAGCAGACGACGCCCAAAAGCCGCATGGAGAAGAGTCTGCACCTAAATCCACCTAGAACAGAAGTCCATCAGATTGGTGCAACTCCGTGATTTTCTAAATATCTTTGATATACTTCCACCGCAGATGGAGATATTTCTTTTTTTTCCGCCAGATAAAGCGCAGGAAGCGCCGCTCGATCTGTTGACGCAGCATCAGCCACAAGAAACTGCCCCATGATTTGCGCCGAATGGTGACGGTATCGAAGATCTCCGGATGATCCTTAAGCGTCGCTCGCACCCTTATCTCCGTATCTCCTGCCCCGAGATACAGCACCCCGTCTTCCGTAAGCAGACTGTGCCCCCCGCCGTCATCAATCTGCCAATCAAGAGGAGCCGCCTCCGCAATCCCACAGCGGTATGCATGCAGGACGAGTTTCGTCTGTGTAGGCGACGCCCAATAATCATAGAGGAAATCTCCGCAGCTCTCAATTTTGATGAAGGGCGGGAGTGCGCCCGTCTGCCAAAGAGAAGAAAAGAAGGCACACTCGGCAATCCCCCAATGCGTCCCCTCCGCATGGACAACGGTCAGGCAAACCTCGCGCACGCGCCGCGGCGCATCAAGGGTCAGCGTAAGAGCACGCCCGCGCGGCGGCAGCGCATGGGTTCCGATGCATATCCCATCACAGGAAATATGCAGTGCTGTGATCCGCCCATATGTGCCGATATTGCCATAGATGCGAATGAGCCTCAGCTCCGTCTCCTCCGGAAATGTAAACGCAATGCTCCGCGTATCGTCTTCGTCTGTCGGTGCCCAAAGGCATTCTCCAAAGGGGGCATCTTCCTCATCAATATCCGCGATGTCATAATAGCGCCCATCCGCAGCGGGCGCAGGATCTCCGGAACTCGCCCACAGAGAAGCGGTATAGGCGAGATTGTCCGTCCGATGCTGAAAGTACACCGCATCCCCGTTTAGAATCCCCTCCGCGTGGAGTGCGGCCCCCTGCGAGCGATGCTGCTTAAGTGCGCGGCAGCGGACATCTCCGTGCAGAAAGCGTCCGCCCGTCGTCTCATATTCAAACACAGGAAAGCGGATGCGCTCCTCCCACACGTAGTAAGAGAGTGAGAGCATATCCGAAGGGTAGTCTGTCAGCTCACCAACAATCGGGCGCCGTGTGGCGCGTATATTGGGCGCGTAAAAATCAGGCACGCCCTCATATGCCGTAGCATAGGCGAGGCATTTCAGCACCTGCGGCCGATAGCCGGCATCTGCGGTGAGGAGTTTTCCCATCACTGTATCAAAGATAACAGAGAGCATGCGATGGTCGGCATGTTTGTCATAGTCCACGCAAATGATGATGTCGGCGCGAATCTCCTCTACAACGGCTGCGACATCTGCACGAAATGCCGCGCGTGTATAGGGACTTGGATGCCCTCTGCGCTGTGTTGCATAGTCCGTATAGCCCCCGCTCCATACGTCTCGGTATGCCCGGAGGGCGCCGCGGCAGGCACATCCACATCATAAAGGTGCGGGTGCCCCGTATGGTTCAGCGTATCACCGTAGCCGAGGAAGATCACCCGCTCGGGCTTTGTCCCGAGCAGCGCAGCGGCAGCCACCGCCTCACGTATGCGGGTCTGCGCACGAAAGCAAAAGTCCCCGTTCGTTGAATAGCAGATGTAGCAGTCAGCGCCCATCGCCGCAAACGCCGGCAAAATCCCCCCGCAGCATTGACCTCGTCATCTGCATGCGGAACGAGAACGAGGACGCGTTTCCCCGTCAAATCATGGGTAAAGAGAGCATTTTGGGCAGTCATGACAATTCCTTTTCCGTGCGCAGCGAAGGACACACGTGCTCACCACTGCAGGAAATCCCGCGTGCCGAGTGTATTATCCCCCTGCGCAATGATGGCAGCGAGCTGATCAGAGAGCACCGCGTAATCCAGACGCGTCTCAGCGAGCCGTCTGCCGCGTGCCCCCATTTGGGCACCTTGATACGGATCTCTAAAGATCTCCAGGATGCGCGCAGCGTAGGCATCTGCATCCTCAACGGGAACGCGGTAGCCATTCACCCCGTTTTGCACGAGATCGTCACATCCGCCAATATCGGAGACGACGGCCGGCAGTCCGCTGCTGATCGCCTCGATGAGCGAGGTGGGCAGTGCCTCGTGCCGGGATGGGAATATATAACAGTCCGCTGCCCTGTAATAGTCCTCCGGATACGCCTGCTCTCCCGTGACGATAACCGAACCGTCCGTCTCTGCTCCAAGGCTGCGCAGCGCCAGCATCAGATCCGGCAGCCCGCCGCCGACGACGAGCAGCCGCGCTTCTTTGCAATGCGCATGGATGATGCGCCAAACATCCTGCAGCGTATCAACGCCCTTATTCAGTACAATGCGCGCGAGAAAGAGCAGAACGGGCGCGTCCTCTGCGATGCCAAGACGCGCACGCAGCAGCGCCCGCTCCTCTGCTGTCGGCACGGAGAACCGCTGTGCGTCGATGCCGTGCGGCAGGACGGTGACGCGCTCCGGTGCAATTTTTCCGCGTGCGGTATATCCTGCGGCAATCTCATGTGTCGTTGCGATATAATGATCGCAGGAGGCAAAGAGGCGATTGCGCCAGTTTGCATCACCGTCAAAAATTTCCATCTTTGCCGTGAGTGCAAGCGTCACGGGAACCCCCTTTTTCCGTGCAAGCCAAATCGCCCAGACGGCAAATGCAGGAATCCCGATGATGTAGAGCGCATCAACATCCCGATGCGTTGTGAGAAGACGTAAAAGGAGCTCAGCGCCGCGCGACGGCTCATGCAGGCGAACGAGATCGATCCCGTCCACATCTTCGCGTGCCTTCGTGGCAAAGTACCGCTTCTTGGCAAAAATCGTGACCCTATGCCCCAGCCGCATCAGTTCCCGCGCGTGATTTTCCGCATGGAACTCCGCCCCGCTCTTCGTCGGCAGACCGTTGCTGTTGAACGCTCTCCCGACGGCAAAATCCTTTGTGATAAGACCGACGTGCATATGCGGCTCCTTCTACGTACTCTGTGCAGACACTGCGTCATCCAGATAGGAGATACAGGCGCGCAGAGCCTCCTCCGGCAGGACGTGATAGAGGCAGTTAGGCCTAGGATAACTCGGACATTCGGTCTCACGATAGTTGCATGGACAGCACGGCTCATGCGAGGTGAGTGCCGTCGCCGCACTGCTGATGGGGTGCCAGCGGCGCGGAGAAGTACAGCCGAATATCGTAACGAGCGGAACCCCGACCGTCGCAGCGATATGCCCGCCGCCCGTATCAACGCTCAGGAGCAAATCAAGCCGCGCATAAAGCGCTGCAAGCTCCATCAGATTCGTTTTCCCGCAGAGATTTTCCGCAGGCACCCCCATACATGCGATGACCTCCTCCGCATCGTCATAGTCACCCGGCGCCCCTGTGACATAAAATGCAGCATCATACCGCGCAGAAAGCGCACGCACCACCGCAGCAAAGTATTCCTTTGGCCATGTTTTAAGGGCAAACGTCCCCTTCACGCACAGCCCGATTTTTTTCTTTCCCATGCGCTCTGCGGGCGCAAGCATCTCTGCAGCCTTCGCGCTCTGCGCTGCATCAGGAGCGGGGAGTATGGGGCGCGCATGCCCATCCGTGCCCGTAAAACCGCGGATGATCTCTTGATAGGTTTCTGCCTGCAACGTATCATCCAGGTCATGTGTGATGGGCACCGTATGCGTATAGAGCCATGTCACGCGGCTCGGCCGCGCATCAAAGACGCGCGACGGGCCGACGCGGACGGGAATCCCCGCCAGAAAACAAAGCAGCGCGGGGCGCAGCTTGCGGTCAAAAGAAATCGCAAGGTCAAACCGCCGCGTGCGCAGCTCCCGCACCATCGCCCACATCTGCCTGAGCGCATTTTTTTTGGCCTTGTAATCAAACAGAATCACATCGTCAATGACGGGACTGCGCTCTATCACTTCGCGCACGATGGGCCGCGAGAGCATCGTGATCCGCGCCGCAGGGTACACCTTTTTGAGCAGGGCAATGGCACTCGTCGTTAAAATGACATCGCCGAGGTTGACCATGGCATAGACGAGGATATTTTGATAGGTTTTCAGCGGGGACTGCTCCCCTGCCGCCTGCACAGGAACACCGCCCATCTACGCATCCTCCATGCCCATAGGGGAGGGGCAGGGCTTTAAGATCTCCCCCATGCGGCGGGCAATCTCTGCATCAACTGCATCGAGAAAGTCAAAACGGCGGCGATAGAGGGCACGCTTTCGCGTCGGCACCTCCTCCATCGTCTTGCGCGCGAGTACGAGCGGCAGCTCATAAAAACGCGCATCCTCCGTCACCTGCCCCCCCACCTCCTCCCAGAACACGCCAAAGTCCGTTTTCAGCTTCCGATCACGGCGCATATGATTGTTCGCGTAGTAGCCCGCGTTCGAGACGGCAAAGATCCGCTGCACCCCGAGTGCACGCGCGACCGCCTGCGTCATATAGAGGATGAGGTTCTTTGTGCGGAAACGGTGTGCACGCTTCGTCATCTCGCGGATAAAGTCCTGCGCATCCTCTGTATTTGGCCCCTGCATGGCACCGATGACAAGCGCACCGGCACCCTCTCTCTGCTCAATCCAAAAGATGATCTGGTAAAGATGCGCCCCGCCCACATCCATCATGACCGTGAGCAGCCCCTCCTTGCGCTGTCCCGGGGCAAATTTCAAGTAGGCATGCCAATCCATATCCGGCTCCGCAGATCGCCAAATCACATAGGGCGTATCGTAGCCGAGGGCAATGAAGTCTTTCTCGCTGAGACGCTCCTCCAAATAGGCATAGTGTGCACAGATGAGCGCAATGCGCGTGTGCATGGTCGAACCTGCATAAAAAAAGGCGCGTGTCGCCTGCTCAAGGGGATATGGATTGCGCTGATAGAGTACGCGCCGCCCCTGTGTTTTCTGAAAAAAGTCATAGAGCGTGCGAAGCTGCTTCCAATGCAGTACAGCACGCACCATAAATACGAGGGCGCGATGGCGCTCGCGCGCGTTGTCAAAACGATAGGCACGCTGTGCGACGGCACGGATTTCTGCAATCATAACGAATCTCCTGTATGGCGGTTCGTCTTGTCCATATAGCAGAGCTTGACATATTTCGCCATGGTGTAAAAATAGTGAAACACAGCAAGGACAAAGCCGATCTGTCCATCGAGGAATCCGCACCGCAGCACATACATGCGAAAACTCGCCCACAGCGGATGAAGGATCATATCCGCACACGTTGCGCGCCGCCCTGCCGCATATGCCTTCTGCGCCGCAAGCGTCGTGTAGACATTCAGCTTGCCGAGATAATGCACCCAGTCGCGATAGGGATAGTGAATGAGGTAGGCCGCATCCGGCAGTTTGACCTCCTCATACGGATGGCAGATCTTGGGGTGCACCAGCCCCTCGACCCTCGTGCCTGCACGCGGCAAAAGGCGCACAACATAGTCTGGGAACCACCCGCCATGGCGCAGCGGCTGCTCAAAGTAATAGCTCAGCCGCGCATTCGCATAGGCATAACGGCGATCGTCCGCTGCCACAAAGGAACGAATGAGCATCGAGAGCTGCGTCGATACGCGCTCATCTGCATCCAGAAAGTAGATCCAATCGCACTGCGCCTCTCCTATCGCAAACGTCTGCTGTGCACCCCAATCGCCATCGAGGGCACGCTGCACAACACGCGCCCCCAGCGCACGTGCAAGCGCCGCTGTCCGATCCGTGCTGAAATCATCAATAACGACAACCTCCCCTGCAAAAGAGACGCTGCGAATGCAGTCCTCAATGTTCGTTTCCTCGTTCTTTGCGAGGATGAGTACCGAGAGATTGAGTGCCATAGCGTTTCCCTTCCTCTTGTACCGAATCTCAGCTCTTTGTCACATGACATGGTACGCCATATCCTTTTCATACTGTTTGACAAGAAGCCCGAACGTGCGGGGCACATAAACGAATATGTGCCTCGCCGGCGCATCGTATCAGACATCCTTTCCCTCGATGACCTCCATGATGCGTTTTACAAAACACGCGGGTGCATAGTGCTCTGCCGCACGTGCAAGCGCCGCATGAAAGAGCGGGGCACGCGTATCATATTCGTTGATGAACGTTTCGAGCGCATTGCCAAGCGCCGCCATATCTCCGCTGGGGAACGTCATGCCGACAGGATAGTGCGCAAATACCTCAGGGTTCATATCGTCACTCGTCAGCACGGGCTTTTGAAAGCCGATGGCGGTAAAGAGCATCGCCCCCCAGTGATAGCGGTAGCGTGGTGCAGAATACGGCAGGAGGAGTGCATGGACAGAGGCAATCGCACGCTGCCACGCGGCACCTATCAGCCCTTGATGGAGGAACGTAACGCCCTGCCCCTCATATGCCGCGATGATGCGCTCAAACGCTGCCGCATCCTCCTCGTGCATCGTTGATCCCTGCACGAGGAGCTGCACAGGACGCGTATAGTGCCCTGCGAGATAGACCTTCAGCAGATCTTCCAGCCGCTTCTCCCGACGAAACTGTCCGAAAAAGCCAATGGTAAGCGGCGTATCTGCTTGTACGGGCGGGCACTCCTTTACGGCAATATCGCGCGGCAGAAAGGTCGGCGGGGCAATTAAATGCACATGCGCCCGCCGCTCTCCAAAGATCGTATCACCAAGGGTAAGCACCACCGGGCGGATGTTCCGATAGGCGGCCAGAGCATCTGCCGCATGGAAAAACTTCGGTGCCTCACCAGGATTCAGCCCATGCTGAATAAAGAGAACCGGCACGGGCGAACGGCGCAGGACACTCTGCCGCAGCGCACGCAGATAGCGATAGGTCGAGGTCGGCACAATGAGCGCGTCAAATGCCCCCGCCTCCGCTGCCCGGCAGAGCGCACGGTACCAGAGAAAGCGCCGCCGCTCGCGCTTTAGAGAAAGGAGGAGCTTTGAGATGCCGCGCACATGTGTATAGAGGACGGGTGCCCTCGGCAGATGATGCACGGGCACATGATAGTCCATGCCAAACCGGAACTCCTCGGGAACATAAAACACAACCTCATGCCCAAGTGCACGCAGCTCCTCCACAAGAATGCGGTCAAAATCCACCTCATGTCCGCCCGACGTCATGATGTTCTCAAAGATGGCTATTTTCATCGGCACCCATCCGCTCTTATTATTCGGTTCCTCTAAGAACGCGCACTCGTTTCCTCTTGCTCCGCTGAGTTTTGCTTTGGCACATTACATGGCTGCACTTTCTTTTATCCGTCACATTTGCCGGAAAACTAAAAACTAAGTTTCCAGCGAGTGCTGCAAAAGGCTGCACAAATCGCCGCCCGTATATCGCACACCGCGCACGCCCGCACGCTCTGCCGCCTGCACATCCCGCGCCCCATCGCCGATGAGGAGCGACGCATGAGGGTCAATATCGTGTTCGCGCAGTGCACGCAGAATCATGCCCGGCGCAGGCTTGCGGCAGCCGCATTCCTGCCGGTACATTGCATCTGCGCCGTCTGGATGGTGCGGGCAGTAGTAAAATGCATCAATCCACGCGCCATGTGCGCGAAGGTCTTCGTTCATCCAGTTATGCAAACGCTGCACATCCTCCTCGCCGAAATACCCGCGTGCAACGCCGCTCTGGTTCGTGATGACAATAACGAGATAGCCATGTGCATTGGCAAAGTGAACGGCATCCACCGCGCCCGGGATCCACACAAACGCCGCGGGATCATGGAGATAGTGAACATCAACGTTAAGTGTGCCATCACGGTCGAAAAAGACCGCCTTATTCGGCATAGGTGAAATACCCGCCCGCATCGAGGAACGTACAGTACTCCTTCACGGCGTCCGCCATCGGCGTAAAGCCCTCATCATACCCTGCTGCAAGAAGTGCCGTCATATCTGCTTGGGTATAGTTCTGATATTTGCCGCGCAGTACTTCGGGGAAATCGCGGTAGACAATCTCCCCCTTGCCGAGCGCTGCAATCACAGCGCGTGCCGCTTCATTATAGCTGTGTGCCGTCCCCGTACCGCAGTTGTAGATACCGCTTTCTCCGCCGTTTTCGAGGAACCAGAGATTGACGCGTACAATATCGCGCACGTAGATAAAGTCACGGCGCTGCTCTCCATCGGCGATGCCGTCCGTCCCACGAAAGAGCCGCGCCTCGCCCGTCTCTTTGATCTGGTAGTAGAGCTGGTAGAAAATCGACGCCATCTTGCCCTTATGATGCTCCTGCGGGCCATAGACATTAAAGTATTTCAGCCCGACAATCTGGCTGCGTGCCTCAGGGATCACTTGGCGCACATAGCGGTCAAACGCGAGTTTTGAAAAGGCGTAGGGATTGAGTGCATCCTCCGAACGCCCCCCCTCGGTAAACCCATATATGCCGCTGCCATAGGTCGAAGCGGAGGACGCGTAGAGGAACGGGATGCGTGCCCCCATCGCAAAGTGCAGCAGGGCTTTGGAGTAGGCATAGTTCACCTTCATCATGTAGTTGACATCGTACTCCATCGTATCTGAACATGCGCCCTCATGGAAAATCGCATCAATGTCTGTCCCATCGAAGTCGCCTTCCTCGATGAGGCGCAGAAACTCGTCTTTTTGCTGATAGTCGATAAAGTGAAGCCCGCGCAGGTTCTTATAGTTCTCACCGTCTTCCAAATCATCCACGATAAGGATGTCCCTGCGTCCGCGCTCATTGAGTGCATGGACAAGATTGCTGCCGATAAAGCCGGCACCGCCGGTGACGATAATCATGTTGGATTCCTTTCTGCCTGCTGGTCAAGCACCTTTAGAAGCTCCTCACGGCTTACGGCGTAAGTACCGAGCTTGGAGACGACGACACTCGCAGCAAGATTGGCGAGGAATGCGCCATCTGCCGGGCTGAGCCCGCCCGCAAGCGCAAGCCCAAAGACCGCGATCACCGTATCGCCTGCACCAGATATATCAAAGACCTCCTGTGCCTGTGTCGGAATATGGACGACCTCCTCCCCATGGATGAGAGACAGCCCTTTGGCCGAGCGCGTGAGGATCACATTGCGTATACTGAATTTGCGCATCACATAACGCGCGGCCTTTTCCACCGGAAAGTCTTCATTCTCTATTGGCTCAAGGAGGATCTCGTTCACCTCTTTGAGGTTCGGCGTAATGTAGTCCGCCTCTTTATACTTCGCCCACTGTGCGCCCTTGGGGTCGATGATGACGGGCACGCCGTGGTCATGGGCAGCGCTGATGATGTGCCGACATGCATACTCTGTGCAGGATCCTTTGCCATAGTCGGAAATGATGATGCAGTCAAGGCTTTCGTTGAGCTTTCGGTCGATGTAGCCAAGATACTGCTCCGCATATGCGCTGTTTACGGGACTCGCGTCCTCAAAGTCCAGGCGCAGCATCTGCTGATGGCCTCCAATGACACGAATTTTGGTGGTCGTGGGGCGATCCGTATGAATGAGCCCCTCATAGTCGATGCCGCGTGCCGTGAGTTTTTCCAAGAGACTTCTGCAATGTGCGTCATCACCAACGAAGCCCGCGATGCTGACATTCGTCCCAAGCAGCGCCAGATTATGCGCGACGTTCGCTGCGCCGCCGAGCGTCTCACGCGTCCCCTTCACATGCGTGATCGGCACAGGTGCCTCAGGTGAAATGCGCGTGACATCTCCCGTATAGTACTTATCCAGCATAACATCGCCAACCACGAGGATGCTGCTGCGCATGCTCTTTTCCGCAACGACTGCGCGGATTCTCGTCATATCCATGAAACGCTCCTATCTGTTTAGAAATTATTTCTCCGGTAGAACCGGACGGACGACCCGACCCGCTGCCCCCTTGGGTGCAAGCGCGAATACACCATCCGCCATCTCTACAACCCGTGTCTCAAAATCCGCTGGGGCGGGGAGTTCATAGGCGGGACGCTCACAGGTTTCTGCAAGCAGCTTGTCAGCATACTGCATAATCAACCCCGGCGGCATACGCACCATACATTTCATATATTCATCCCCGTGGAGCGGACATTCGTGCAGTCTGCACGGGTGACAACGCACGGGCGCACGAATCGAAAAATCCCTGCTGTCATACGGATAAAATCCCGGAATGGGCGAAGCGCCGAACATACAGACAAGAGGCACATGCATGGCAACACCGATATGCATAGGGCCAGAATCCGTCGTGATAAAGAGAATGCAGCGCCGAAGCAGCCCCGCGAGCACACCAAGGCTGACTTTCCCCGTAAAGATGTGCAGATGCGGACTCTCCTTCTCTTTCATCTGTGCGATGCAGTCATGAACAATATCCACATCCATCGGCCCGCCAAGGACAGCGATATGATAACCGCGTGTGAGATAGGTATCTGCAACAGAGGCAAAGTAAGCATCCACCCAGCGCTTCGTTCGCCAGCTCGCGCCGATGTTGAGCGCGATCACCTTGTCCCCGGGCGCAAAATGCGCAGCAAAGAGACGTGCTGCCTCCGCCTCCGCCGCGGGAGGAACCCACATCTCAAGCCCCGCATCATAAACCGCACGGATGACCCCCGCCTCCCGCAGCGCCATATAATGCGAATGGACTTCGTGCATATCGAGGTTGCGGTTGGGGCTGACGGCATCAAAAAGCAGAGAAAAGCCCGGTTTTGCATAGCCGACAATACGCCTGCCGCCGCTCAGTGCTGCGAGCAGCGAGGGGCGCTCATTGCGGTGCAGATTGATGACGAGGTCATACTTTTCGCGGCGCAGCCGCCATGCAAACCGCAACAGCCCAAAGAGGCTGCGATCCTTCCCCTTCTTGTCGATGAAGAGGCAGCGATCGACATTTTGGTTCTCGCACACAATATCCGCCAGCTTCTCATCGGCGAGCAGTGTGATCCGCGCTGCCGGATAGGTGCAGCGGAGTGTCCGCAGGACGGGCGTCACAAGCATCAAGTCCCCGAGATGCATCAGATGGATGACGAGAATGTTCTGATAGAGACTCATTGCCCCTCCAGTGTATCTCCATGCGTGATGAGCTGCCATGAAAGCGTCCGCAAAATCGCAAGGCGCTTACGCAGCACATCATAGACTGCCGCCGTATCAGGCGGCTCCTTCCCCCCCGGAAGAACCTCGGTGCGCTCCTCATTTACCATCCCCATCACATTGCCTGTGAGGAAGTAGTCGCGGTTGAACGCCGCCCCCATGCTGCTTTCCGTCAGGCTCGGCGCAATGGATACATAAGTAAAGCCCGCGGGCGCGATCAGTTCTATGAGCGTGGGGACGATATTCGTATGCCCCCCGACCGCATCGGGCGGCAGAATCTTCGGTGTAACGCCCTGCCCATAGAGCACGAACGGCACACTTTGGAACTCGTACATCGTGGGCGTACGCGATGGATTCATACGTACGGCGTGATCGCCCGTGATGACAAATAGGCTGTCCGGGTATTTCGCCATGGTCTCATGTACGAAGTTTGTCACGACCCGATCCATGTACCAGTAGTGCCCAAGCTCGATGGCGAGCTGGTCGGGGTCGTCTGCATTTGCAAGCGCAGCTGTCTTTGCACGCGCCTCCATAAGATCAAACCCCTCCGCCTCCACATCAATATTATAGGGCGGATGGTTCGACACCGTCATGATGAGGTGCACCGTCGGCGGCTCATCTGCAAGATGCGCGCCGAGTGCTGCAAAAAGCTGCCCATCCGAGGTCCCCCACGTATTCACCTTCTCTGCATGAAAATCCGGATACCCATAGAAATGGTCAAAGCCCTGCGCCAGTGTAAAGCGGTTCATCCCCTCCCATGAGGGCACCCCGCCATACCAAAAATCCACCGCATAACCGAGTTTTTGAAACTGCGGCGCCATGGCCGTCGGATAGACTTCGTGCAGGCTGCGCGGCTGATAGTTGACGTGCATATTGACATCGGACAGCCCCGTCACCACGCCTGTAATCGCAACCGAGGTGAAATCCCCGTTCGGCATAAAGCGGCGCGAATAATACGCATTCGGCTCCTTCGTCAAGCCCTTGATGCCGTCTGCAACATGCAGATGTGCATAAGCATCGAGCATGGGCCACTGGGCATAGGTTTCCCCGAGGATGATGAAGATATGTCGCGGCTTCGGTAGGCGCGAACCGTGCGCCGTGCGCGTCAGATACGGCGTCAGCGTATCGCCGCACCCTTGATGTCCTGCCGCCTGTGCGGCAAGGGTGCGTACCTGGTCCTTTTCAACCCCCGTGATGTCACCGCCCGCAATACGCTTTTGCATAGCGCGTGCACGATAGAGTGCCTGCCCGTCATCGAGAATACATTCATTGAGGAACATATCGCTCGTGACGCCTGCATTCTCCCAGTTCACTCCGCTGCCATAGGTAAAACTGCCGCCGAACCGGAGAAAAACACTGACCGCCGCAATGAGGAGCACCAGCCCGCACGCAAAGAAAACGCGCTGCAACCCCCAAAGGCGCGGCAGCGGGTATGTCCCGCGCGAGCACAGCAAGTACCGCAGAAGGACGAACGAAACGAGCGTCAGCAAAAGTGCAATACCAAGGCGCCAGAGAAGCCCGTATTCCTGAAGCATCGTCATAAAAATTGCCGTGACATCATCATGCAGCCCCGCCGCCACCTGCATATGGAAGGTTGACTGGAACTGGCGGTAAAAGGGGAACCGCGCCTGAAAGAGCACCGCAAAGACAAAGATCGCAAGCGTGCCCCAGGCAAGGCGCAGACGCCCAAGGGCACGAGAAAACTGCGGCGAAATGAGCACGGGCAGCGTACAGAACAAAAATGCGGGCAGTACAGCGGCGCCCGCTGTCTTAAACGAGAGCCGAAGCCCCGTGATAAGAGCGAGGGCAATGTCGCCTGTCCCCGTCCCCGGTGTCATATAGCCCGCCATATAATACATGAAATACGCGCGATAGATGCAGAGTGTCAGCAAAATAAAGACAAACAGCTTTACATCGCGCTGAAGCGACGCATAGAATGCCTCAAGCCGTCCGTCCTCCTCATATCCATATCGTGTAATCCGCATCATCGGCTCATGCTCCTCTCATGAATCTCCCACACCGTCCACACCCTCCTGCGCTGTCTCTGCCATTAAACGCGTGACTGCGGCCATCACGCGTGTGGGCGCGATATCATCCAGACAGTCCAGCCCGAGCGCGCAGACACGCTTACCACAGGGCGCACAGGGACGCTCGACGACGAGCACATTCTGCGGCGCATGATAAAGACCGTTGCGCGCAGCCGGCAGACATCCCATGAGCATCAGCGTCGGCGTACCGAGTGCATCCGATAAGTGCGTCGGGCCTGTATCGCCGCCGATGACGATACGTGCATCGCGCAGGAGCGCCGCCAGCTCCGGAAACGAGGTCGCGTTGACGAGCGAGGGCACCTCCTCCGCTGCCGCCGCAGCGATTTCCTCAGCACGCGCAGCATCCACCGCACCGCCGCCCACCATGATCGGCGTGAGCCCGCAGGTACGCAGACGGTGTGCAAGCTCTGCAAAATACGCCGTCGGCCATCGTTTGTTCGCCCAACTCGCCCCAATAATGAGTGCGGCATAGGCCCCTCTGCCGCAGCGTGCGTGCCGCTTTTCATGCACACTGCGTACGGCTTCTTCTGGAATCGTCACAGGGAACCGCACCGCATCCACCCTGCACCCAAGCGCACGCACGACATCGAGATTCTGCTCGACCACATGCCCCTCTCGATGCGCACTTGGAATCCGCCGTGAGATGAGCCAGGCAAGCTCACGCATCACACCAATGCCGATCTTTTGGTCTGCACGCACCAGGAACGCAACGGCCGCCGACTTAAACAGCCCCTGCAGGTCAATCGACGCATCATAGCGGCGCCTGCGCAGAAGGCGGCGCAGCGGCAAAAAATGTCGCCGCAGACCTGCCCATGTGCGCAGCTCTTTTTTGGGGAGGACAATGATCTCATCCACCGCCGGGCACATGCGCACAACGCCCTCGGCAATCGGCTCCACGACCCATGTCAGATGTGCCTTTGGATACGTCTCCTTGAGCGCATGGGCAACGGGAATCGCGTGCACGGCATCCCCCATGGCAGAGAGCCTGATAAGAAGAAATGCGTTCAATTAAAGCTCCTGCATGCGGCGAATGGTGTCTGTCGTTGACTTGCCCGCAACGAGCGGGATGAATACCACCGCGCCGCCATACCCCTCTACGATGCGCGCCTCGGGCAGCGTCGCACGGGTGTAGTCGCCGCCTTTGACATAAACATTGGGACGCACCTTTGCAATGAGGGTTTCTGCGGTATCCTCGCCGAAGATGACAACCGCATCCACCGATTGCAGTGCACCGACGACCTCCGCACGGTCGCGCTCATCATTGACGGGACGCGTTGCCCCCTTGAGCCGCCGCACGGACGCATCGCTGTTCAGGCCAAGGATGAGCACATCGCCGTGTGCACGCGCCGCAGCGAGATAGCGTACATGTCCCGCATGCAGAATGTCAAAACAGCCGTTTGTAAAAACGATGCGCTGCCCTGCCGCACGCAGGGCATTTGCAAACGCTTCGATGTGATCCCCCGGGATCAGCATATGCCGCCTCCTTCTTCCTTTGCGGCTCCCGCGACGGCCGCGCGCAGTTCTGTCTGCGATACCGTCGCCGTCCCGCGCTTTCGCACAGCAATCCCCGAGGCATAGTTGCTAAGACGCGCCGCCGTAACGGGCGCAACACCCGCCGCAAGGGCGAGCAACATCGCTGCGACGCAGGTATCGCCCGCACCCGAGACATCAAAGATCTCACTGTGGTCGCTCACAGGAATATCAATCGCCGCGCCATCTGAGAGAAAGAGCGTCATCCCCTTCTCCCCACGCGTAATCAGCACGCCGTCCGCACGAAGACGCATCTTTAGCTCCCGCCCCGCCGCATAGAGTTCCTCCTCTGAAGACAGGCTGCGCCCGAGCGCCGCGGCAAGCTCCGCATCGTTTTGCTTGACATAGCCAACCCCCTCATAGCTGAGGATGTCATAACGCGAGTCCACGATGCTCGGGATCCCTGCCGCCCGCGCGGCATCAATGACCGTACGGCGGATGTGCGCCGTCACCGTCCCCGAACCGTAGTCTGAGAGAACCACGCCGCGCACCTTGGGCAGAGCCCCACACACATAGGAAAGAAGTGCCTCCTCAGAGCATTTGCCTGGTTTTGTATGCCACTCACGGTCAACGCGTACGATCTGCTGGCTGACGGTTGCCCGCCCGCCTGCGACAATGCGCGTCTTGGTAATGGTTGGGAGCGCGACATCACGCAGAAGCCCCTCTGTCTGTACCCCATTCCCGGCGAGCACAGATGCGAGCTGTCTCCCGCTCGTATCTGTCCCGCAGATGCCCGCCGCATACACCGCCCCCCCGAGCGTCGCTGCATTGTTGGCGACATTTGCAGCGCCCCCCGGGACGACGCGTTCTCCCATCTGCTCCAGGACGAGCACAGGTGCCTCACGCGAGATCCGCGAAATCTGTCCGTCAAGATACACGTCCGCCACCATATCGCCAATGACGAGCACCGGCGTCCCGGAAAACAGTGCAACACTATCTACCATGGCGTGAACTCCCATTTGATCTTCCATTTATTCTGCTCCGAGCGATAACGCAGGATGATTTGCGAGCAGTGCAGATCGTGGAACCAGTAGTAATCCACATCCGTCCACCGATTGCCGTCAAAGGCGTACTTTGCAGCAACGATAAAGCGGTTGCGTTCATCCAGACGATAGCTCAGCCCTGCCTGCACGACCTTGGAAAAATCCTCCTGCCCATAGCCAAAGAGTGCGTTCTCCTTACTGGACTTGCTGTATGTCATCCCGGCATACGCGGCAAAACGGTCGCTGAACTCCTTTGTGAAAAATCCGCTGAAGTTCATGCCGCGCACGCGTGAGTGGTCATAGCTCTCGTGTGTCACATCGAACCCCGCCGCGAGATCGATCATGAACCCATGAAAGGGAATTGTATCATGGGTGATGCGCACCCCATAGTTGAGGTGGTTGCTGTGCACGTGATTGCCGTACCACCTGCCGGCCTCCGAGTAAATGCGATAGTTCAGCGGCGTATCTCCCACCTTGCTCTCATAGCTGAGGGAGAGCGCCGGCTGTTTTTTGACCCACTCGTTATCGCTGTCCTCAAAATGTCCATAGATGAGCGCGGCGCCCGCACCGCGGTTGTACCACCCGACGTCATAGTTGCTGCGCCATCCCTGCCGCGATGTCACATAGATATGCGCTGCCGCGGTGACATGTGGCACAATTTCGTGCGTGATGTTCTGCTTGAGCCAGATGCCGTCCTCGCTGTCATAACCGACGCGCGGGTAACTGTTCTGGACAGGATTCTTCAGATCTACCTCATGCCGCTTCTTGCGGTAGAGCATGGTTCCCTTGAGCCAGAACTTCACATTGTAAAGGATCATCCGCTCCCCCGGATAGACTTCCGCCTTGTCCGCACTGAGATGATAGTCCGGCTTTTGTGCACTGCACTTTGTCTGCGTGCCGTCGTAAACGATGATCTTATCCGGATAAAACTCAAAGCGCTTGCCCGTCATATAGTACTGACCGACCTTGCCCGCAGCGCTCTCCATCGTGCCCTCGTGCGTGCGGTAGTTGTACTTAATCCGATAGCCGTCAAGCGTGACACGCGTCTGCCCCTCGGTGAGCTGCAGCACATGCGCACGCCCGGGCACGGAGACATCTGCCGTTTTAATGTTGCCCTCGGCATACTCCCCTTGGAACCGCCGCGCCTCCATCTGCACAACATCCACGTGCCCGTTCGCGATGAACTCCCCCGTCGCCTCGTCATAGCTTAGATCATCCCCCTCAAAGGCAATCGGGGACGGCTCCTCTGCCTTTACAGGACGGCGCAGATAGCGCCGCATCGCCTGCACATCATCGAGCAGCTTTTGCTGCTCGGCGCTGAGACGGTTCTCGCGCTCCGTACGGCGGCGGTTTTCAATATAATCGAGGCGCTGCATCCCCGTATCACTATCCCCACTATACTCCGCTTCCGCCGTCAGCGGAACCGCGATACAGGCGGCGGACAAAGTGAGCAGAATGCGCTGTTTTAGCCCAAACGTCATTGAAGCGATCTCCTGTCCCTCATAAAAAACACGGATGAAATCGTGCATGCCGGTATGAAACTAAAATATTTTGAATGCCTTTATACTACATCATAAATACGAATTACGCAACTGAAAAGAGCCTCATTGAGAGCACATCGCATCATACTAACCGTTTTCTAAGGAACCACTGATAAAATAGACTTTTAGATTGGCGTAGATTCTTTCGTCCGAACCAGACGGAAAACCGGACGCTGAGCGGTGCTCTGCAGAGATTTTTCCGCAAAAGTGCGGGCAAAAAATATGCACCAAGATGATGATGCTGAATTTATCAGTGGTTCCCTCATTGACGCATGCGGTCTTTTCCTCTATAATGAACGGACTGGAAGCACGGAGAGAGGTTTGCCGGCGAAGCCGGCAGCGGTGACAGGGAGGCGGTAGCGCAATGCCAAGGATGATGCTGCGGGGGCTTTTTCTTGGGGTGCTCTGCCTGCTCATACATATTTCCATTTGCGCCGCCGAGGATATGCGTTTCGTCGATGCGGACGGCGATACCGGATACTATGTGGACAGCGCCTCTATCGTACACATATCGGACATCGAGCGCGACGCCACTGTCGCCGTTATAAAGGCGGCGGAGAGCCGCAGCTATATATACCACGTACGCTTTAACAGACAGGCACACACCTATCAGATCTTCTCCATGCAGGTCGAGGTCTACGGCACGCACGAAGTCCTCCGCAGCATGCAGTCTGTGCAGCAGCCGCAGCCCTACGGGCAGACCTCACCCATGCAGAGCATCGTGGATTTCATCGAAGAACTACTCACAGAAAAACAATTGATGGCAAAGGGAAGCTCCTAATGCCAGGCAAGGAGGATCATCCATGCAGCAGAAAATTTGTGCGCTCGTACTCACCCTCGTACTCCTGCTCACATCATTCGGATCGGCATACGCAGCAGAAACGCCAAATGATGTGCAGTCCAAACTTGCACTCATCGAACAGGACACCTACGGAAAAGAACAGACCGGCGCACTCATCGACCGCATCAACCGCCTCGAACGCGACTATGACGGTACGCACCGCGCAGGCAGCCTCACGGCACGCATTGACGCCATCTACAAAGAAGTGTATACGAACAGCACCACCCCCTCTGTGCTGATGAACCTCAATGCCATTGAGTGGAACATCGGGCACGAGACAAGCATGCGCGCCGTACAGGAGCGCATCAGCGAGATGGAGATGTCACTCCTCGGCAAGACCGGCGAGGGCACCTTCAAAAAAAGGATCGCTGCACTCGGCACCGCTTCTTTTGGCACGAAGAACATCCCCGTCGTTTCCACCACCGTGCCCGCAAATACCCTCATTAAGGTCGCGCTCGTCAGTCCTGTCAACGCAAAGGATCTCAAAGTCGGCGACATCATCGAGTACCAAGTGGCAGACGACGTCTTTGTCGGCGGTGTCCTCGTTTTCTCAAAGGGTGCACGCGGCGAGGGCGAAGTCACGAAGGTGCGGCAGGCACGCAATTTTGGCCGCAGCGCTCATGTCGAAATCGACTTTAGAAGCACCAAGGCACTCGACGGCACCTATGTGACGACCTATATCGGCGATGAGGCAAAAAAAGAGATGGAACACCTCGCCATGGCAGCAGGTGCCTCGCTCGCCGGCATGGCTGTCCTCGGGCCCATCGGTATTGTCGCAGGTGCATTTGTCCGCGGCAAAAACGTCGATCTCCCGGCCGGCACGACCCTCTATATCCAAACAGAAGGCGAAACAACGCTCTATGGCGTGCAGACCACATAAAACAGCACTGCGCCGCTGCGGATGACAGCGGTATAAACAGCCCCTTGTCCGCATCTGCCCCCCTCTGCGGGTACGGCAGGTGCGGTATTTTTATATCATCGGGAGGCTGCATTGTTCCAGTTCACATTCGATTTTACAGAGGAGGATGCACTTCACTTCGCACTCTTTCGCATCCTTCGTACCCCGTCATTCAAATGGACAAATCGAATGGCGTTCGCTCTCTTGCTGACGGTTCCGCTGCTCCCCATCTTGTTTTTTCTCCAAGATCTCTGCACCGATGCCCCATGGGAAATAGATGCGGTGCTCATGCAGACCATTCTGACCACCGTCCTCTGCGTGGTATCCTACCGTATTTACAGTCATTTCTCGGAACGCCTCGCTATGCAAAACGTGCTGCGCAGTATGGAAAAGATGCGTGCTGTGTGTATGTTCGGCATCCATACCGTGATCTTTGAGGAGATACACATCGTTAGACGCAGCAGACATACAGAGGACACCGTCGCCTATCGGAGCATCACGGACATCTGCCTCTCCGAAAGGGGCATCTATCTTTTCACTGCACCAACAGAGGCGATCATCCTCCCCCTGCATATCTTTGCGTCCAAGGAGGAGAAGATACGCCTTATTGCTCTTGTTCGGGCGAAGATGGCACAGAACCACAAAGGGCACACATGACAAACGCCATGTGTGCCCTTTGTGATTTATGATGATTGATTCAGCGGATAAAGAACCCCGCCACCTGCATCGAGCGGTCAAAGCTGATGCGATAGACAACACTCGTCGCCTTATAGCCGACGGCAATCTCGCCGACCGCAAACCACTCATCTCCTTGGCGGACGGCCGTCATATAGGCCTTGCCGAAGCTGACGCGTGCCCCCCATTTCTGCGCAAACTGCGCCTTGGCATTATTGATCTGCTCCGCCGTTAAACTGGTCTGCATCGAGGGTGTTGCCGCTGATTGCAGCGCGGCAACATCGCCGCGGTCAAAGAGATCGATGATCTGCTTCATGCGTGTCTCCACCGCCTGTGCGGTGAATATGCCGCTCTCCTCGAGCGTCGCCGCTGTGACCTGTTCCGCAGGCTGTGCTGCCTCCTCCGCATGAACCGATGCAGGTGCCAACAGGAATGCACCGCCTGCGAGCAGGGCAACGGAAAGAGCGCGTGAGAGAGTACGAATTTTCATAGATATTTTCCTCCTTATTCTATCATCCCACATCATTTGACGCAGGAAAAACATGCCAGCGATTCCACACATTCGACACGAACCTCGCGATAGAGCTTTTGGAGCCGGGCCACAAGACTCTCGCGTGTATCAAACGGCGGCGTAAAAAAGCCCATGCGCGTGTAGAGCTGTGTCACAACAAACTCCGTCCGCATGTTCTCGCCAAGAACGAATACGGAACCCGTCAGCCGCCCCCCAGTGCGCAGCACGCGATGCACCTCGCTCCACGCTGCCTCCTTGTCCGGAAACGCATGAAAGCCATTGATCGAAACTGCCGCATCAAAGAAATCATCCTCGAACGCCAGCCGTCCGACATCGCCCTCCACAAACGCCACATTGCGAACGGAAAGAGCCTCTGCCCGTGCGCGGGCCGCCGCGAGCATCGCGGGCGAATAGTCCAGGCAGGTGATGTCGGCATCTGGAAGCTCGGCATAAATCGGCAGTGAGAGGCAGCCTGTCCCCACGGGCACCTCGAGCAGCCGCCCCGCAAAGCCCTCGTGTGCCGCACGCAGTGCCAGCCCCACATAGCGGCTCACACCTTGTCTGTCCAGTCCCCATACGAGCCGCGAAACAAGCCGCCCCGACCACGTCGAGTACGTCATCATCCCATCATATAGACCCGCGAGGCGTCCCACCGAATGATACGCGCCGCGTATCTTCTCATAGCGCCGCAGTTCCTCGTCCATCATGACATCCTTTCTCTGTACTGACGGAGTTTATTCTACCATAAAATGCGTGTGCGTTCAAATCCCTTCCTTATGGACACTTCTCCTATTCAGTGGTAAAATTCAAGTAAGCTTACTATGACTTTTTGAGAGAGGAGATTGATTATGCAGCAGCGTTCCTCCATCACCATCCTCCTTGCAGCCCTTGCAGCACTCACAGGCTGTGGCAGTGAGACCGCGCAGGAAGCGCCGCCCCCCCTCGTACGCACGATCACCGTCTCTGAGGCACCGGCAGCAGAGGTGGGCTATACGGGCACAGTGCGCGGCCGCTATGAGACGCGGCTTGCCTTTCAAGTCGGCGGTCAAATTTTATCACGCAACGTAGACGCAGGTGCACGCGTCCACGCAGGTGATGTGCTCATGGCGATTGATGCGCGCGATATGCAGCAGCAGACAAACGTGACCGGCGCCGCTGTCTCCTCCGCACGCGCCCAGCTCCAGCTCGCACGCACAAACCTCGCACGTTATGAACAGCTTTATGCAGCGCAGGCCGTCCCCGCCGCCATGCTCGATCAGTACCGCGCAAGCGCAGACGCAGCCGAAGCTGCCTATCGACAGGCGACTGCACAAGATGCGCAGAGCCGCAACGCACTCGGCTATACGAACCTCGTCGCAGGCGCGGACGGCGTCATATCAAACATCATGGCAGAGGAGGGACAGGTCGTAGGTGCAGGACAGACCGTGATGACACTGACACAGGAGGGCGCACGTGAAATTGAGATCGCCATCCCCGAAACCCGTCTCAAAGAGGTCACCGTCGGCCAGCCGGCCGCTGTCACTCTCTGGGCAGACGGTACATCTTACGGGGGATATGTGCGCGAACTCTCGCCCGCGCCCGATCCCGCAGCGCATACCTACACGGCACGCATCACGCTCACGGATGCTCCTGCAGAACTCCCCCTCGGCATGACAGCACACGTATACCTTGCAGGGGGGCCTATGACGGGCGCCGTTATCCCTCTCTCTGCACTCCATCAAACGGGAGATGAAACAGAAGTCTACATTGTCGCAGACAGTACCGTGCGTCTAACTCCTGTCACAGTCACAGCATTCCGCGGCAATGATGCCGTTGTCGATGGGCTGCCGCGCGGCGCCGTTGTCGTAACAGCAGGCGTCCACCAGCTGCACGAGGGAGAGAAGGTGCGCACGAAATGAGGAACCTCACCGAGCTTTCCCTGCGCCACCGCGCACTCGTCTGGTATTTCATCATCGTCTTTGCCGTCGGCGGCGTCTTTTCCTACGAATCGCTCGGCCGTATGGAAGACCCAGCATTCACCATCCGCCAGATGGTGATTTCAGCCGCATGGCCAGGTGCATCCGCCGAGGAAATGCAGGAGCAGGTCACAGATAAACTCGAGCGCCGCTTTCAAGACATCCCGGGGCTGAAAGAGATCACAAGCGAAACGCGGCCGGGGCAGACCATCATCTATGTCGGCCTGCGTGATGATATAGATGCCGCACTGATCCGCCCAACGTGGCGCGATGTGCGCAACTTTGGTGAGGACGTGCGCCGCGACCTGCCGGACGGCGTTTATGGGCCCTACTACAACGACCGCTTTGACGATGTATATGGCTCCGTCTACGCCATCACAGGCGCAGACTACTCCTATGAGGAGCTGCGGCAGATGGCAGAGGATGCACGCCGCCGCATCCTCTCCGTCGAATCCGTACAAAAAGCAGAGCTGATCGGTGTGCAGAGCGAACGCGTTTATGTCGAAATTGCACTTGCACGCCTCGCGGCCCTTGGTATTCCCCCGACAGCAATCACAGACGCGCTCAAGGGACAGGACGCGATGATGACGAGTGGCAGCATTGAGACCGAAAGCGACACAGTCCATCTGCGCGCCTCGGGCGTTTTTAACGATATAGACGATATTCGCGCCCTCCCCATCGCTGCAAACGGCAAAGTGTTCCGGCTCGGCGATATTGCCGCCATCGAGCGCCGCACAATTGACCCGCCCGCGCCCAAGATGCTGTATAACGGTGCGCCTGCCATCGGCATTGCCGTCTCGATGGAGGATGGCGGCAACATCCTCGCGCTCGGCGCGAATCTAAAGGCCCTGACTGCAAAAATTCAGCAGGATCTCCCGCTCGGCGCCGCGCTGCACGAGGTATCAAACCAGCCGGCCGTCGTACAGAGCTCCATCCACGACTTCGTCGAGACGCTTTTCCTCGCCATCATTATCGTGCTCGGCGTCAGCTTCCTCTCGCTCGGCATCCGCACAGGTCTTGTCGTTGCAGGCTGCATCCCGCTCGTCCTCGCGGGCACCTTCGCCAGTATGTACCTCCTCGGCATCGACCTGCACAAAGTCTCTCTCGGTGCGCTCATCATCGCACTCGGGCTTCTCGTGGACGATGCCATCATCGCCGTCGAGATGATGAGCGTCCAGTTAGAGCGCGGCATGGAACGCTTTGACGCAGCTTGCTACGCCTTTACCCAGACAGCAAAGCCCATGCTCACAGGTACACTCATCACCTGCGCGGGCTTTATCCCCGTCGCGTTTTCCAAGGGGATGGCAAGCGAATTCTGCGCTGCACTCTTTCCCGTCATCGGCATCGCCCTCGTCCTCAGTTGGATCGTCTCCGTGATGATCGCACCGCTCTTTGGATACTATTTAATTCGCGTAAAAAAACCTGAGAGCGGCACTGCACACGATCCCTATGACAGCCCATTCTACCAACTCTTTCGCCGCGTACTCACGCTCTTTCTCACGCACCGTGCCATCGTTCTCATTGGCACAGCACTCATCTTTATCGCCGCCCTCGCCGCCTTCCCCCATATCAAACAGACCTTTTTCCCGCCCTCCCTGCGCCCAGAACTGCTCGTCAGCCTGACCCTCCCACAGGGCGCGTCTATCCATGCGACACAGGCAGAGGCAGACCGCCTCTCTGCCATCCTCGCGGCACACAGCGACAAAATTCAAAACTACGCTGCCTATATCGGGCAGGCCACGCCGCGCTTCGTCCTCACCGTCGATCCAAAAGCAGATGCGGCAAACCGTGCGCAGTTCGTTATCACCGCAAACGGCACCGCAGAGCGTGAGGAACTTGCTGCCGTGATTGCCGATGCCCGCCTGAGCGAGCTCTCAGGCGCACGCGTCACGACGCAGTACATCCAGACCGGCCCCCCTGCCGACTTTCCCGTCATGATGCGCATCTCCGCCCCGACGACCGACGAGGTGCGCCGCGTCGCGGGCGAAGTCGCCGCCATTGCCGCGGCAGATCCCGCAACAGCAAATGTGCATCTCGACTGGGCAGAAAAGTCCAAGACCATCCACATTGACTTTGACAAAGAAAAACTCAAACGTTACGGGATCAGTGCCAAGGCGGTCAAGCAAATGCTCTATACCGAGCTGACAGGAGCAGAAGCGGCGGAGTTTTACTCCGGCGACCGCACCATCGGCATCGTACTGCGCCTTGCAGACACAGACCGCAACAGTATCGAGCGGCTCGGTGAGCTACCCATCTATACAAACGGCGGCTATGTCCCGCTCGCACAGCTCGCACATCTTTCCTTTGCCGCAGAGGATGGCTTCATCAAGCGCCGCAACCTCCTGCCCACCATCACCGTACAGGCTGAAGTCACAGAGGGAGAGGGCAACGACGCAGCACTTCGCATCTACAACGCAACCGAGCAGCTGCGTGCAAAACTCCCCGCCGGCACAACCATTACCGCCGCGGGCGCACTTGAGGACGCCGGCGACTCCATGCGCTACCTCATGCAGCCCATTCCTGCCATGGTCTTCATCATCATGACCCTGCTCATGATACAGGTCGGCACCATGGGCAAAATGATGCTGACCCTCCTCACCGCCCCAATGGGACTGATCGGTGTCGTGCTCGCCATGCTGCTCACTGGCTCTGCCATGGGCTTTGTCGCCTACCTCGGCGTCCTCGCCCTATTCGGCATGATCATCCGCAACTCCGTCATCCTCATCGACCAGATTAAAAAGCACGAAGAAGCAGGGGAAAAACCTCTGGACGCCATCATCGACTCTGCCATCCTGCGCTTTCGCCCCATCATGCTCACCGCCGCCGCTGCCATCCTCGGCATGCTCCCCCTTATGCGCAGCATCTTCTGGGGGCCCATGGCTGTCGCCATCGCGGGCGGTCTGATCGTCGCAACGGTTCTGACATTGCTCGTTCTGCCTGTGATGTACGCTGTGGCGTATCGCATAAAAGAATAGGAGAAAACCGCTCCAAAACCACAAAACCTCTCTCTGATGCAACTTTGCCAGAAAGAGGTTTTGTCGTACACACAATAGAGGTTCAATCTTACTTTCAGATATGTTACAATAAGTACAAGTTTACATACTTCAGAGAGGGAGGGGGATTATGCCATCAAAAAACGATGTATTAAATCGTTTTTTTACGCAATCTGTTTTCTTGGAAATGACTACAAAAAAAGAGAGTTGTTCTGCCTATGATGCAGTAGTGCGGCGTTGTGTCCCTTCTGCTGAAAACAAAGAGAATGCAATGCTGATAACCGAGATATATAAATTTATGTCTAAATCATACCGTAACGAATACTTTTATCAAAACACGCTATTGAACAAACTTCTCCTTGGAAAACACAGTCTTAAAACGACTATTGCCTTATCACAAATTCCTATTGCTAAATCCAAAGCAGATTTTATCCTGATCAATGGGAAAGCAGTTGTTTACGAAATAAAAACTGAGTTGGACACATTTGACAGACTTGAACATCAGATACGTGACTACTTCAAAGCTTTCAACTATGTATGTATTGTGACATCTGAAAGTCAATACGAGCGAGCAAAACGGTTGTTTGCAAATACATCTGTGGGCATCTATGTCCTTACATCAAAAAATACGATAAGTATTAAATTTCGCCAGGAACCTACAGAAGACAACACCCACTTAGATTATACAACAATCTTCAAGGTTTTGCGAAAATACGAGTACGAAAACATCATTATCCAATATTATGGAAATCTTCCCATTGCCTCTCAGGTTTTTTACTATGATGCATGCTTGGAGTCATTTTCCAACATCCCAATAAATACAGTATACGCATTGATGTTGGAGCAGTTGAAAAAAAGGATTCAATGGAATCAATGCCAACTGGCAGATTTCAATAACATTCCATATGAACTAAAATCATTGATCTATTTTTCTAAAATGTTAAAATCCGACTGGAAAGCTATAAATAATTTTCTCAATCAAACATATGGAGGATAATATTATGTATTTCCCATATCTACGAGGTCGCAAATATGAATTGCTTGCATTGCAGGAATTAGCAGCTAAGAATTGTCTCGGCGAACATATTATCCCTATTATCGAACCCATAAAACTCTCATCAACACTCGTGAAAACTTTGGATGTATTCACAAAAAACAATCAATCCATTGCAGTTATTCTGAATCCTATGGTTGGAAATTTTACAGTTGATTTCGAAGATGCTTCGGAAAACGTATATCAAACACGCTTTTTAGATTTATTGCAACCCCCTATCATCATTAAGTCACTTATCATGCAACATAACGTGAAACCATATCTAGATGCTCTAAGGAAACAAAATATCGAAAAAGAAAGTCTTCTGATTATCCATACAAGCCGCGATTATTTAGGTATGTACGAAAAAGAATTCAATTCATTTTCTCCTCGCTATGTATTAATTCCAGATGAAAGCACATTTCGAAAAAAGGTACACTGTCATAAGGTCCTACTTGATGACAAATTTGAAAAACAAGCGAGAAATTCAGACTATGGAAAGGATCCCGATGGCTTTTTTTCAGATGACCATTTGTATTATATAGATGACAATTTCATCGGATTCTCTGATTTCTCCATTGTCGGCAACGAATACTTGGAATCAGGATTTGCTCCCCGTGCTGTAGCAATCCATATTGTCTATTTTGACGGAGAAAATAACCTTCGCATTCGGCACTTTGTATCGGATTCTAACGAAGACAGTAAAAACCCGGCAGGAAAATTCTATGAAGCGGTATCAAAATTATATCATTGGTATGGCACCACAGAGACATCTCTCAAAATGACATTAGGACTTCAATCTTTTTTACAACACTATAAAGATCAGTCCTATCCAGGGCTTGGTACAGTTAAGAAATTATCTATTATGCATCACCTTGAGCTGATGGGAAATTATCTTAATGGAGTATAACTTATATGTTTTGTCGCAGTAATTGCCTTACAACAGATGAAGATATTATATTCATATAACACCCATGGAGGATAGTCTTTCTGTATATGCGCCGCGATGGTGCAGTAGAGAAATATAAGAACAAACGTGAAATGAGGGGAGATCGTGGAGCTTGACTATAGGGAGAATAAGGGCTTTCGTCTGCTGAGTCTCTATGAACGGCTAAGTCGGGGAGAGGTTATCCGCAAAGCAGAGATGGCGCAAAAGTTCTCTGTCACGGACAAGACCATTCAGCGTGATATTGAGGAACTGCGTGCCTATCTCGCTGATACGCGCGTTGACGAGGGGGAGGCATCCATCATCTATGACCGGGTGCGTAACGGCTATCTGCTCACGCATGCAGCAAGTGAGTGGCTGACGAATAAGGACGTACTCGCCGTCTGCAAGATTCTCCTTGAGAGCCGTGCATTCTGCAAAGAGGAACTCGATGCGCTTGTGAAAAAGCTCTTGCGGCAGACTGCACTGGATGACCGCAAACAGGTGGGGCAGATCATCCGCAGCGAGCAGCATCACTATGTGCCGCCTCGCCACGGAAAGGAACTCCTCTCAACAATCTGGGAACCCTCGCAGCATATGGCGGCGCAGCACGTCATACGAATCTCCTATTGCCGTCAGGATGGTACGGAGCGCATACATAAGGTGAACCCCGTCGCCGTCATGTTCTCCGAATATTATTTCTATCTTATCGCCTATATGTCGGATGGACGCAAAGACTTCCCGACCATCTTCCGTATGGATCGTATTGCTTCTTTTGAACCGACAGGTGCAAAATTTCACGTGATTCACAGCCGGAAATTCAGTGACGGTGAGTTCCGCAAACGCATCCAGTTCATGTATGCAGGTGAACTGCGCCGTGTTACCTTTGAGTACAGCGGTACTTCTGTCGAAGCCGTCCTCGACCGCCTTCCCACGGCAAAGATGCTTTCAGAGAAGGAGGGCGTTTATCGCATTACCGCTGAGGTGTACGGCCGTGGTATTGATATGTGGCTGCGAAGTCAGGGAAGTGCCGTGAAGGTGTTGGAAAAATAAAGTATTTGCAATCGTTTCCATATGTGATCTAATCACGTCACGATATTTTATACTCTGTTTGGTTAAGAGCGAGGGAGAGGGACTTTTCCAAAGGGGGATTTTCGTTTTGACAAGGAAACAAACCAGACACCAACACGGCCAAAAGATGCGTAAAAGATCTGCAATGACTGTACCCGTGCTCCTTTATAGAAGCCAAAAATAACTTTACCGAACGAGACAGAGGAAGACAAGACGATGTTTGGGAAAAAGTACGAGAAAGATCTGCCGACTGGCGATGAGGTGGTTCAGGAAGTCGTTGCGAGGATCCAACATGCCGCCGCACAGGACAAAATCTCGGCGGAAGATGTAGCGGAGCATCTTGATGGTGCGGTTATGATGGCAAACAGCCTCTTAAAGCCGATGTTTGATGCGGCACACGGCAGGGATATCGAGGAGATTGCACGGGAGGTGCAGGCGCATCAAGCAGAGTACGAGGCGCGGAATGCACACCTTGCGGCACGGGAGAATGCGCAGCAGAACACGCCGCCGTCCGCCGTGCCGAACGCCCCGCGCGGGGGCGAGATGGATCTCCTTCGGAAATTCATCGGGTCGTGATGCTGTAAATACTATGTATTCAGTTCATAGGAGGAACATCACAATGAAGAAGTTTATGAAATCCGTGATGAAGAAGTCGGTAGTACTCTGTGGTTTGGCAGCTTGCCTGTCTCTTGGCGGGATTTTTGATGCGGGGGATGTGCCCGACGTTTTTGCAGTGAAGCAGGCACACGCGCAGGATGTGTATGCGGCAACAAATCAGGGTGCTGATGTCTATGTCATGACACATACGATTCGTTGGAGTGGTGATAAACGGTTCAATGTGCGTACAAAGAGTGTGCGTCGCTATGAGTACGATGTGGAAGGATGGGAGTTTGTCTATACGAATGGGGATTGGAAGTATAGATTGTCAGAATCACAAAGCAAAAATGGGCTTGTTCCGGTAAATTCGCCGCAGTATTCGGTTTCAGCAAGTCCAATCATGGGAGCGATTTTGAATATTTGCTTGAACAACTGATCCTGCGGGATTGCGGTTTCTATTAAAAACACAGAGGAGATTCCATACGCCATATACATCATCGTTTGGAATCTCTGTTTCATGTCCTTGGATGATGCAGATCTCTATCCGAACATGCTTGGATATACTGTAATTAAAAATCTCCCGACTGCTAAAAGCAGTCGGGTCTTTTCACGCACCGCTCTCACGTCTTCTCATACAGATGAACCATCAGCACGCCGTCTTTGTACTCACCGATGTAAACATCCTTCAGCTCACAGCCCGCCGTGCGCAGTTCGGCGTTGAGCCAAACGCGGTCTTTTTCCACCAGTTCGAGAACATCCTCGTCCACCTGTCCGTCGAGGATGAGCGGATAGCGTGCGTTCTGTTCACCGTACTGGATGACGGTGAGCTGTCCGTTCGGTTCGAGCACGGCACGCTTCACATCCCCCACATAGTAGACGCCCGCCATGCGGAGTTTCAGCGTAATGTCATGCGCGAGCAGTCCGTGTCGCATACACTCATCCATGATGAGTTTCCCGCGCTCAATCAGGATGGTCGGTTTGCCGTCCACGAAGTCTTTGACCACGACGCTGTTCGCCTTGAGATATTTCAAAATCAGCACGAGCATCGTCCACGCGATGAGCACGAGGATAAAATCCAGAATCGAAATGGCGTTATTGTAGATCACGCCGCCGATGATGCCGCCGAGCACATAGTTCTGTACTTGGTCGGTCGCAGAACTTGGCGCGAGGTTGCCCTTGCCGAGCAGATTGATCTGGAGGATGAGGCATAAAAGTCCGAGCGCGAGCTTGACGAGTACGAGTGAATAGATAACCATGTCATTCCTCCTTATCCACAATCTTCACCTCACGGCTGAGGAGATGGGTTCTCTCATAGGTAAAAGAGGTAAAGTCGGCATTGAATGTCACCGCATAAAAAACGCCCTGCACATCGACGAGCATTCCCTGTTTTAGATAGGTGGAGTTTGTTCGGACAGATTCGACGGGCACGCCAAAGTCCTCGCTGATGCTGTGCAGGAAAAGGGTCATCCGTGAGGTTTGCTCCCGGTCGTTTTTCATCCGGTTGTAATCGCTGTACTGAATCCCCCCTAGAAATGCGACCGCGAGAAAAAGGATGACGACGAGGTCACGATAGCGCGAAACAAGGCGATTGCGCAGATATTTGACGCCGACAAAAAAGAGCGCCGCAAGCACCAGAAACGAGATCGTATACCATGCGGCATGGCTCATCTGGCTCAGCTGCGCAATATAACTGTACGTATAAAACTGCAAGTAAAACCCTCCCCGAACTGCCCCCTGATGCCAAATGGCCATAGACCATATGGGCAGACGACCGTAGATTACTACGATGCGCCTCGTACGTCAATCCCTTTTGATGAAAAAAGCACGGTCTGTGCTGTATACAGTATAACTCCGTTCTTCAGCTGCACAACGTTGTATTCTTCTGTATTTTCTGTTATACTATTTTCTACATTTATGACAACCACGCATAGATATAAAGAGTGACTGGTGATATTTCTCTGTGTGTATATGAGGGATGTTCTTCCGCATCCCACGGGAGTTGAGAGCGATGAAAGGTGAGCTGTATATCAAGGAGAGGCGCTGCAAGGGCTGCGGCATCTGCGCTGCGTTCTGTCCAAAACAGGTACTCGAGGTAAGCCTCCTCGGCAAGATTACCCCCGTCCGCCCCGATGACTGCATTGCATGCGGCCAGTGCGAAATGCGCTGCCCAGATTTTGCGATATTCGTGGAGCGGAGGGAAAACAAATGAAGACAGAAAAAATGAGTGCCCGACTGATGCAGGGCAATGAGGCCATCGCCGAGGGCGCGATTGCTGCGGGAGTGACGTTCTTCGCGGGCTACCCCATTACGCCGTCCACGGAGATCGCCGAGCAGATGGCAGCTTTGCTGCCAAAGATTGGCGGCACCTTCCTTCAGATGGAAGACGAAATTGGCGCGATGGGGGCCATCCTCGGCGCCTCGCTCGCGGGGGCAAAGGTGATGGACGCGACGAGCGGCCCAGGTTTTTCGCTCAAGCAGGAGCTGATCGGCTACGCGGCATGTGCAGAGATCCCCTGCGTCCTCGTCAACGTCCAGCGTGTCGGCCCCTCCACGGGGCAGCCAACCGCTCCCGCACAGGGCGACGTGATGCAGACCCGTTGGGGCACACATGGCGACCATCCCATCATTGTCCTCTCCCCGTGGAGCGTCCGCGAGGCATTCGATATGACGGTGACGGCGGTGAACTATGCCGAGCGATTCCGCGCGCCCGTCATCCTGCTCACGGATGAAATCGTGGGGCATCTGCGCGAAAACGTCACGCTCCCTGCTCCAGAGGAGCTTTCCATCTATCCGCGCCGTCTGCCAAAGACAACGCGCGCCGAGGGGTATCAGCCGTATGCCGTGGGCGAAGATCTCGTGCCCGATGTGGCACGCTTCGGCGACGGCTTCCGCATCCACGTGACAGGACTGCTGCACGACGAAACGGGCTTTCCCTCAGGTAGTCCCCTCGTGACCGAGCAGCTCCTGCGCCGCCTGCACGAAAAGATCGACCGCGTCGGCGCGGAGATCATCCACACGGAGGAGGCGTTCATGGAGGATGCCGACTGTGCCGTCGTCAGCTACGGCGGCACGGCACGCACCGCATACGAAGCCGTGCGCACAGCACGTGCAGACGGCATCCGCGTGGGTTTCCTGCGCCTTCAGACCATTTGGCCGTTTGCAGATGCAGCAATAGGACGCCTTGCCGCCCGCGTGCAGCGCATTCTCGTCGCGGAGCTGAACTATGGGCAGCTCACACATGAGATCACGCGTGCAGCACACGGCACACCTGTCCGCCCGTGCCTCAAATACAACATGCTGGACTTCACCCCGCAGGAAATTGCGGCGGACATTCGGCGCATGAACGAGGAGGCAGGGGTATGAGCACAGATATGAATGCACACGCAGAAATCAGCCGCAGCTATGAGCAGTACTTTCGCCAAGACCATCTTCCTCACCTCTGGTGCCCCGGCTGCGGCAACGGCACCGCGCTGAAATGTATCGCCGAGGCAATCGAAACGGCTGACGGCTTTACGCAGGACAACACGGTCATCGTCTCCGGCATTGGCTGTTCCTCGCGCGGGTCGGGCTATATGGACTTTGACACGGTACATACCGCGCATGGACGCGCCATCCCATTTGCGACGGGCATCAAGCTCGCACGCCCTGAACTGAACGTCATCGTCATCACCGGTGACGGCGACTGCACTGCCATCGGCGGCAACCACTTCCTGCACGGCTGCCGGCGCAACGTCGATCTGACGGTCATCCTCTTTAACAACAACATCTACGGCATGACGGGCGGACAGTCCTCACCGACGACCCCCACGGGCAAGTCCACCACAACAGCGCCCTATGGCACCGTTGACCGCGTGCTCGATGCCTGCCGCATCGCCGAGGCTGCGGGTGCGACCTATGTCGCACGCTCGACGGCATTTCACGTCAAACATCTGGCGCAGATGATTGCGGGCGGCCTTCAAAATCATGGCTTTTCCCTCATCGAGGCGATTGTCCAGTGCCCCACTGCCTACGGGCGGCGCAACAAGATGGGATCCCCCGCCCAGATGCTCGCATGGATGCGCGATGCTGCTGTGATGAAAAATGCGTGGGACAAGCTCCCACCCGAGAATCGTACCCCCGAGAAATTCCCGATCGGTCTGCTTTATGAATGCGCGGGCGAGGAATATGGCATGGCGAACGCCGAGATTCAGCGCCGCGCGGGAGGGCTATGATATGCAGAAGGAACTTCGCCTTTCAGGTTCGGGCGGACAGGGCGTCATCACCGCCGCCATCATCTTCGCCGAGGCAGCGGCCGCCTGCGGCATGACCGTTGCACAGTCGCAGTCCTACGGCCCAGAGGCGCGCGGCGGCGCCTCCCGCGCCGAGGTCATCGTGAGCGATGCGGTCATCTATCATCCGCACGTTGAACACCCCGACATCGTGCTCGCTATGACGCAGGCGGCGGCAGACAAGTACGCGGGCGACCTCGCCCCAGAGCACGGTATCCTCATCATCGACAGCGAACTTGTCCCAAACGTGCCGCGGGCGGCACATGTTGTCTCAATTCCCATCACCACACTTGCCATTGAGCGCATCGGCAAGGCGCTCTTTGCCAACATCGTCGCCCTCGGCGCAATCACGCACGTCTCTGGCATCGTCCCGCTTGAGGCAGTCAAACAAGCGGTCGCCCGCCGCGTTCCGCCAAACACCATCGACGCGAATATGCAGGCACTTATGGTGGGATATGAGGCAGCAGAAAACTAAATTGCAAAACAAGAACCCCCGCTTTGGAACTGCCAGAGCGGGGGTTCTTCGCGATAATGAATGGATGCCTTTTCGATATAGGAAATGATGCGCTGCGGCTAGAACCGATACGTCAGCTGTAGACGTGCATAATCGCCGAGGCGGAACTTCTCCGGCCCGTAGAGGGTATCGCGCGAGCCGATGCCCTTCGCACCGAACGTGTAGAACGCCTCGACCATGAGGTTCTGCACGGGGACATAGCCCGCGCCGATGGTGAAGCTCTTGATGCCGTCGAGGTAGCGGTCGGGCAGAGACTCCGTCCCGTTGCCGC
>ERZ773035.231-NODE-231-length-47305-cov-16.557206_pt1 | contig 47305 bp, 51 predicted proteins | sample MGYA00511487_ERZ773035 | MGnify/ENA primary metagenome ERZ773035 (study PRJEB29015, sample SAMEA2737985) | human oral metagenome | biome: human oral; feature: human-associated habitat; material: dental | place: China | collected 2024 ... | reverse complement strand
GAGCATCGTCGCCAAAGCGTCCGAAGTCGATACTACCGGTCGTTATTGGCTTCGTGGGGCGGTCGAAAGCGGTGTCGATGCGTCCGTACGGGTTCAGTCTATTGTCGAGGTCGGTACGTATCATTTTGCGTCGTTGTTTTTGTTACGCAGTAGCAAGTAACCTACAAAGCACGCCCCGACGATGAGAGGCAGAGCGGGCAGAGAGCCACCGCCAAGTATATTGTTTCTATTGCCTTGTTTTAGGTACGCATCGAAATCTGTTTCGTCGGCTTTGCCGTATCGAATGTTTGCAGACGTTACTTGACTTTTGCCGAAGATAGATTTTATCAAATCTACAACGTTTCGCAACATAGCAGCACAAGCAGCAATGAGAGTGATAATAGCTGTTATTGCTGCTATATCCCAACCTCCTACTCCTATTTTATTTTGTTTTTGCACTACTTTCTTTATTGTATCTTGCGGTTGTTTGCCGTCGTTATCTTGTATAGCTCCTTGTAGTAGCATATTGTCGATGGTGCGTTGGTCGAATACGGAGCTAACGTTTTCGGCAAAGATACGCCTCATTTTTTGCTGCTCGATACGCTTTTTGTATACACGTGAAAAACGTGTTTTTATGTCGTTGTCGTCGATAAACTTATCGTCGATAAAAGAATAAGTATAGTACGTTCCTGTTTTGCGAAAATCTCTCTCGAGCTGTCGGCGTTGGTCGTCGGTAATACCCGATATTTTACCATCGGGAGCAATAGCACGTTCGTACTGCCGGCGTTGCTCGGCGGTAGCTTCTATACGATTGTTTTTTAGCACGTGCTCGGCGAGAAACTTAAATGTGTCGGACGTGATATTTGAGGGCGACATATTTGCTCGCATACGCCGAGCTACCTCGTCGTGTACTTGTGATATGCGTGTGCGAGTTACTGCCAAGCGTCCATATTCGTCTGAATCGAGGTTACCAAAGTATTTGGAATCCCACCACTCCGACAATATAGAGCAAAGATGTACGAGTTCGTTATTACTTTGGCAGTAACGTTTGTAACCGTCTTTGAGGACGAAAAGAAAATCGAGGTAGTTCATTATCTCTATACGTTGTTCTCTGTCGGTGTACGACTGCAATAGAGCTACGTGTAGAGCTATCTCGGAATTAATGAAGTTGAGAGCTTTCGTCGAGTACATAGCAGGCTCGGCAACCGCTGCGTAGTCTCCGTAACGGCTGCCGTCGGCGATACCTGTAAGGCGTGATATTGTTGTAGGTTGCATTATGTCTATATCCTGTTTGTGTGTGTATGGTCGTGCATAATCGAATCGAGGCTGTCCGGCAACTCTTTCGACGGGGTCGATAACGATACCGCTGCGAGTAACGACGTAGACGTGTGTAGGTACGTTGTCGGCTGCAAACGATACGTATCGGAATACGGCGGGAATATCGAGGCATCGCAGGCACGAGGCAACGAATAAACTCATACTCTTGCAGTCGCCAACGCCGTCAGAAAGGAGGCGGGCGGGTGTCTTTATTTGTTGCTCGTCGCCGTCTTCTCGGTAATGTACGTTATCGACTACATACTGAAAGATATTCTCGCACGTTTGTCGTTCGGTACGTCCTTTGAGTTGTCCGGCGAGTTCTCGGCACTGTGTCCAATACAAGCCGAAACAAGTCGATATTTCGTTTATTATATCGACCGTGTAGCCTTTCGAAGTGATGAGTAGTCGTTTGCCGTCTGCTTTCATCATACCGGACGAGGTATTATATATTTGACAAAGTCCTCTATCGTAAAATCGATATTGAGAGGGAAGTTTTTGAGGTAATCGACCGAAACGGTACCGGCAAGAGTAAGACGCCAATTGATGTAATCGCCAGAAGTAAGAAAGTCGATAAAATCGCGTTGCAGAAATTTTTTATCGAGAGCTATCCGTACGGGTACGATTTGGGCAGAATGTCCGTATATACGGCGGTTGATAGGCTGCTGTAAGTGTGCCATCCGAGAGCCGTTGAATAGAATATCGAAATCGGCATCGTAGAGCATCACGTCGAACGGCAGCGGGTTTTTAACGTCGAGCCCAACGTCGAATACGAGGCTGTCGCCGTCATAACCAACAAACGCCAAGCCGCCCATACCATACCGGAGGTTGTAGCCGGTGATGGCTGTTTTAAGTAAGAATTTCCAAGAGAGCCAGCCGAAAAGGGCGGCGTATACGAGGCGTTTGTTCACTGTTTTCGTTGTTTTTGTTTACTACAAATATACGAAAAAAAAACGAGATACGCAAATTTATTTTCGTTTGCGTATCTCTTACAGTCGATTACAAATAAAATCTAATGTATTTGTTTAATTTGGTCTTACATAGTAAACAGTTGCTTTTATTGCGTGGCAAGGAGTTATAAATGAAGTCGTATTATGTTCGATTATTTGTATAGTATTGCCTCCCATACGAGCAGCTGTTTTTTTTACGGTCGATAAAACTTTGCTGTATGTGCAATTCATTGCCAGTCCTGTACCGTCATCGACAAATACAGTGCCGAGAAATTCGGCGTTATCGGGAAGTGTCATATCTTTTTCCAATACTCGAACCTCACCGTAATAAGACGATAAAGTTTTTTCTTTTACGACTGTTTTAGTTAATCCGCACGAAGTAAGAGCAAAAATTATAATGAAAAGAATAGCAATAATAGAGCCCCATAAAAACGAACCTTTTACGTTTTCTTTGTGTTTGTGTGTGTAGTTGTCCATCTCTTGAAAAAATTAAATTGATAAATTGAGTTATTTGTATGGCAAAAATACAAATAAAAACAATACAGTATAAAATCTTTTTTATACGGGGGTATATATACGTTGAAAAAAGGCACAAAAAACACTACAAAAACACGGAAAAATCTCCGAAAATCTTCGATAGATTTTTTTGGGGTTAAACCTCTGACAACGATACACATACATTCAAATTTATGTATTATATGATAACGTTTTACTTAACGTTGACCGTACAGTGATTTTGAACTTTCATTGAAAGCGAAAAAATTTTTTTTGCGAAATATTTTTTTGCCGGTGCGGACTCTATGCTTCAAACTGCGGGGAGGGGGTTATAGGTATGGGGCGTGTCGGGAGAGACGCTCGGGTAGCTAAAATGAGGCTCGTAGTGGCGTTTTTGTGTCGAGGTAATAGTTGGGGTAGGGTAGGGTGTGTGTGCGTGCAGTGGCGGGCTTGTGGTGGCTCGTGGTGGAAGTAAAAAAAAAGAGAGGTACAAACTTTTTGGTCTGTACCATCTCTCCCGCTTACGCATCGGCTATTCCTTGCGGGTCGCTCCCCAGCGTTGCCCGCTCCGCTTCGCCAAATTTCTTTACATTAAAAAGGCAAATCGCTGCTACTATCGTCTGCTTGAGCCGCCGCCGATGCAGCTGCCTCGTCGTCCTTTTTCTTTTTGATGGCAAAATATGCCTTTCGAAGTACCGCCTTTTCTTCCGGAGTAATACTGTCGGGCAAGTGCTCCGACTCTCCGAGCCAGTCGAACCGTGAGAGTTCTGCGTCCGACACTTCGAACATCACTTTGCCACTTCCGCAGTACTTCGGCGTATTGTCGATGGCTCGCTCTTGCTCTGTCTTGTTAATCTTTACCGTGTGCGTCTCGCCGTATTGTCCGGTCGAGAGTCGCCTATCGACGAGCAAAGATACATAAAATTTTCCGTTCTTTCCTTTTTTGATGAATTCCTTGTCTATATCCGACAAGCACAAACTTACGCTAATCATTGTGTTTAAACTTTTTAAATTGTTATTATTTTGGTTGATTGATTTATTGTATAAGATAAAGTTTGACGAACTTCTTGCCAGTATATGTAACAGACTACCTTGTCCGAATCATTGCCATAGTATACAATAAGATAACCGCTTTTGTGCGACAAGCGTATTGTAAGCGGCATACTCTTACGATACAAGTCGTTAAGTCGATGTATCTCTTTTGTTACTTCACTCGTAAAGTATACAAGCGATTTGTAGTCGGAAATGAGAGTACCTTTGTATTCCTGTACAAAACTACAAATCGCAGAACTCTTTTTGTTCGGAGGAGAATATGTTTTTACACTATATATAAAGTATTTCATACGGCAGCCTCCTTTTTTTGGGGATTAAAATATCTGCATATTTCTGCTATAGATATAGTAATTAGAGGACACAAAGGATTGTTTTTCTCTTCCGGCATAATGTTAATTAAAAGAAATCTCGGTGAAGAAGTAAACGCACACCAAAAAGCATTTACCGAATATAATTCCGGACCCGGCATTAATTCGTTTACTTCACTAATATCCTTTTTTAATTCATCTGTAAAAGACTTAATATCATCTTCTTCTAAAAACAACAAGTTCTCTGCCTTTACACGCAAAGCTTCATAGACCACTCTATGTTTAGCATCTTTAATACCTTGAAGCGATACAACTGATTTTACTACAAAAACACTCATACGGCAGCCTCCTTTTTTGAACGGTAAATACCTCTAACCTCCTCAATGCAAATATCACACAAGGTTATACCGTGCGGCTTATAATCTTCTTCGTTGTAATAGATGCGTATCCTACTGTACCCCCAGATTCCGCCATAAGCTAAGGATAGCTGCATTTCCTTATTTTTATCGTTGAAAGAAGTAATTTCTTTTTTCAGTTTGTCGATGAAAATATCTACTGCTTTTTCTGACCAAAACAAACAATTGTAGTATTTGTCAATAAGTTTGTTTATGCCTTTATATTCAGGTTCTCCCGACATACTCGAAACTATATGACTAAAAAAGTATTTCATACGGCTGCCTCCTTCTCTTTAATTTTCCAAGTAACAAGATAGCATACCGGAGTATACTTCATTATCTGAGCCGTAGAGTAGTATCCGAGAGAGTCTACTAATTTGTCTGTCTGTTGTTCTGTGAGTTGCTTACCCCCAACCCAAACGACATCTTCTTTTCGATAAGGTGTTTTTGCCGAAATCAATTTGTGTACCTTTTCGATGGTTACAATATCCACGACCGACGAGGCTATCACTTTCGGGTCATCGGAGGTAACCAAAACGAGTTGCTTGCCCGACTCGATGCCTCTATCTTCCTGTACTTTAGATACAATAGCACAAGTTACTTGCCCCGACATATATCGGTCTTCGTTGACAATAGCAACGAGCGGCTTTGTTTTTTTTCTTTCTGTTTCCATTTTACTTTTACTTTTTGAATTATTAATAATGAAATATGTATGTATTTTTTTTATCATCGACGGTGGAGTAGGGTAGGGGCTAACGCCCTCGTTCGTTCTTAATGTACGCCCGCCGGTGCGGTAATACTTTTTCGCGGAAATACTTTTCGAGTCCGTATTCTGCTACTCGTCCCTGTATTACGGCAGAAAGGAATTTACTCGTTTCTTCACGTCCAAAAAGTTCTTCTACTTTATCCCAAGTCCTTTGTTCAAGGTTGATTACAGCGAGTTTTTTCAAGAATATTTTTTCTGCTCGTCCGGAGTCGGAATTATAATCTATCCGTCGGAACTCGTACGGAGCAGCTCCGACTTCCAACGGGTCGAATAGTGGCACAGTCTGCCAATCTCGAGACCTATTTTTAAGGTCGGCGTTTTTCCAAAAAACAAATTGCTGATTTATGAGAGAGTTTAAAAGCTCCGTAATATTATCGAGGTCGTCGATACGGAGCTTACCGACTTCGCCGGTAGCTCGCTCGATGGCGTTTACAGTAGAGCCTTTTAGTGAAAATTCGAGTCGCCAAACGTCGCCGTCCGCCTCGTCAAACACACTATCGTGAAGTGCTTGTATATGCGTTTTAACGCCTTTGTCTCGCATTTCCTGAGACTTGTTATATAGTTTTTTTGATATAAAGTTAGAACCACTCGATATATAGAGTGTTTCGGGGCGAACCTCTCCGGAGTATTTTTTTTGGTAAGTAGTAGTTTTATACTCGTGGTTCTCTTTTATTGTGGTGGTAGTAATTATTTTTGTTTCCTTTTCGTACTTGTGCCGTTCTACTATTTTTTGAGGGGGTCGGCGTTTGCCTTTAAGAATATACTCCTGATTTTGTATGCGTCTGATAAACGTCTCGGGCTGCAGCCCGTTTTTGAATTTTTGAAAATCTCTGCACAAGTCCACACGACAAAGAGAATAGTTCTCGCCAAAACCGAAATGCTTCTGCATATCGGCAAATATACGACGGTAGTCTTTCGTATATATATATCTGTTTTTCAGACGTAACATTTTGAAATTTCGTTCAAACATTCGTTCGTTAGGCGTGGTGAGTAATTCGGCGACAACCTCCCGCAGATTGTTGTCGACAATATCGTAGGCATTGCGGAACATCTTTGTTCCCATCGGTCGAGGTCGATAAGAGTAGCCCGCCGGCGTAACAAAATTATTTACGTCGCTCGAGAAAGATACTTGTAGCCAGTCGATATTGTCAACGAATTTCATCGCACCGAATTAATTGCTTGCAAGTTCTTTTTTTAGCTCCTCGTGCTTCGGATGCTCCGAGTTACGTAATATATTATATACAGTCTTTCGGCAAAGACCATACTTTTCGGACAGTCTCGCCATCTCTCCACGTTTAACAAATACTATTTTTTCCATCTTACTGATTTTTATTTACTTTATTACTTATTGAGCAATTTGTATTTAACAAAAATGGAGCTTCTAAACCCCGCTTCGAGACATACGATTATAAATTTCAAAATCAAGCTGTTAGAGCTCCACGAAAATTTTTTCCTATAATTTATATTATGTTAAGTAGAATATTGTCGGAATAAGTCAGTACCTATCTATGTTCTACTCGATTAATCGTAGAACGTATAAATAAACTCGTGTATTATAGTCATTTTTCTCACTTATCTGCTTGTAGAGTCATTTTAAATTATTATCTTTGAAAAATTTTATTGCCATAGATAATTGATTAACTATTAAATATTTATACAAAATGAAGGTATTTCATAATTTTAATGCTGGACCTTGTGTCCTCCCCAAGCCTGCGGTAGAATCGACTATTGAGGCTATTCGTAATTTTGATGGCACCGGTATCGGATTGCTCGAAATCTCTCACCGTACTCCGGGTTGGGAACGCGTGATGAAAGAGACTGCCGACCTGTGGAGAGAACTTCTCAACATTCCGGACAACTATCAAGTGCTCTTCCTTGGCGGTGGTGCAAGCACTCAGTTTTTCACCGTTCCTGCCAACTTGTTGAACAAAAAAGCTGCTTATCTGCAGACAGGTGTTTGGGCAAAAAAGGCGGTAAAAGAGGCTAAATTTTATGGCGAAGTAGAAGTAGTAGCTTCTTCGGAAGACAAAAACTACACTTATATCCCAAAAGGATACACCATACCCAAAGATGCCGATTATTTCCATATCACTACCAACAACACTATCTATGGTACGGAAATTCACGAAGATATGGACAGTCCCGTTACTTTGGTAGCCGATATGTCGTCCGATATTATGAGCCGTCCGGTTGATGTGAAAAAATACGGATTAATCTACGGTGGTGCTCAGAAAAATGTAGGTCCCGCAGGTGTTACCTTCGTAATCGTTCGCGAAGATATACTCGGCAAGGTAGACCGCAAGTTGCAGACGATGGTAGATTATCGCACTCATATCGGCGAAGAAGAGAAAAACCGCTCTATGTTCAATACTCCTCCCGTGCTGCCTATCTTCGTTATGCACGAAACCCTCAAATGGGTGAAGTCGCTTGGTGGTGTGACTGCTATGAACAAAATCAACAAAGAAAAAGCCGCTCTGCTCTACAACGAAATAGACCGCAACAAAATGTTTGTAGGCACAGCCGTCAAAGAAGACCGTTCGCTGATGAACGTTTGCTTCGTGATGGCAGACCAGTACAAAGATAAAGAAGCCGACTTTATGGCATTTGCAAAAGAATGCGGAATGGTAGGTATCAAAGGACACCGCTCGGTAGGAGGCTTCCGTGCTTCGTTGTACAACGCTTGTCCGGTAGAAAGTGTCAAGGCTCTGGTAGAATGTATGCAGGAGTTCGAAAAAAAGAACGCTTAATGTGAACTGAATAAAGGTATTGTCGAGACTCGTTCGTCGTGGCAATACCTTTTTTACCTTATTAGAGAATAGAACATTATTGTACCTTACGGTAAGTAATAACACAGTTTGTATAGTGTCTCTGAAAGTAGAAAATATTTATAAGACATACGATAAAAAAAGCGTATTAAACGGAGTGTCGTTGTACGCCGACGACAATCGCATAGTAGGTCTGCTCGGACCGAACGGAGCAGGCAAATCGACCTTGATGAAAATCATCACGGGATACGTCACTCCCGATAGCGGACAGGTAGAGGTGTGTGGCGAGAAGATAGCTTCCAATGCAATCGATTACAAGAAAAATATCGGATACCTGCCCGAACACAATCCGTTGTATCTGGATATGTATGTGAAAGAGTATCTTACACATATAGCCGAACTTTACGGAATAAAAGACACCCAAAGGGCTGTTGCCGAAGTAGTCGAAAAGACAGGACTTACTCCCGAGAAGCACAAGATAATCCGTCAGCTGTCGAAGGGTTATCGCCAGCGTGTAGGGTTGGCACAGGCTATTATTCACAACCCCAAAGTACTTATCCTCGACGAGCCTACAACGGGGCTCGACCCGAACCAAATTATCGAGATACGGCAACTGATAGCCGACTTCGGCAAACGACATACGGTGCTGTTTTCGACACATATATTGCAAGAGGTCGAAGCAATCTGCCAAAAAGCCGTACTGATAGACAAAGGAAATATTATATTGGAACTTAACGAGGACGAAATATCGATAGAACGCCTCGAACGAGAGTTCTTATCCATTAAAAATTAGAGTATTATAATACAAAAAACATAACAATTATGCATAAAATTTTGTTTATCGTTGCCGCAATAGCCGTTTTGTATGGCTGCGATACTCGGAAACAGCCGCAAGTAGTCGATACAGACCTGATAGCTGTTGTACATACCGCCCGCTGCGACACTAACGAGATGAGTCGGTGGATAGCGCCGTATAAAACCACACTCGACCGTGTAATGGATGTTCCTATCGGTTATGCGCCGCAGACGCTGCAAATAGGTCTGCCCGAGTCGCCGCTCGGAGCAATGGTAACCACTGCAATGGGCTACTATGCCACAACACACAAACAGCATTACGACTGTATCGTAACGAATATAGGGGGCATACGCGACTCATTGGCACAAGGCGAAATAACCGTCGGTAGCATATTCCGTATATCTCCGTTCAACAATAGACTTGTAGTGCTGACCATATCGGGTAGCGAGATGCGTGAACTTTGTCGAATAATTGCCGCTCAGGGAGGGCAGGTTACCTCAGGCATAGCTATGACTATCGCCAATGGCTCAGCCGAAAACGTCAAAATAAATAAACTGCCGATAGATACCCTACGTAACTACAAGATACTTACGAACGATTACCTCTCGTTTGGCAACGATTATCTGTATCCGTTGGCGAAATATACGTCGATATATGCTTTCGAGGCGACGCTACGCGAGGTGATAATAGATTATATCAGATATAAAACCCGAAAAGGCGAACCGATAACAGCACAAAAAGGTAATGAAGTAAAGAAGATATGAAAAAGATAGTATATATATGGGGCATAGTGGCATTATTGATAAGTTGCACCCCGAAAAAGCAACAACTACTGATACTCTGCACAAACGATTCTCATTCACAAGTAGAGCCCAAAGACGGCAATAAAGGCGGATTCGCCGCCAGAGCCAACCTTGTCGACAGTCTTCGCAAAATTTATCCGCTTAACCTATTGCTCGACGCAGGCGATATAGTGCAAGGCACACCATACTTCAACATATATCACGGACGGATAGAGATAGCCGCCTACAATCGTCTCGGATACGATGCCATAACTCTCGGAAATCACGAGTTCGACTACGGACTCGATACGTTGGCAATGTTTCTGCGGCTGGCATCGTTCCCCGTCGTATCGTGCAATTACGATGTGAAGGGCACACCACTCGAAGGATTGGTGCAACCTTTCGCAATATTCGAACGAGGAGGGCTAAAGATAGCCGTCGTCGGTTTCGGTGTTTCACCTGAAAGCCTTATATTGATGTCGAATTTCGAACCTGTAAAGTACCTCGACCCAATCGAGAGGGGCAATTACTATGCCGATAGTCTGCGAAACGCCGGGGTCGATTATATAATAGCTCTGTCGCATCTCGGATATTTTACCGATGGCAGAGCAAACGACTCTACTCTGGCTGCCAAAAGTAAGAATATCGATATCATTCTCGGAGGTCACACACACAGAGTTCGCAAAGATACTATCATCGGTAACGCCGACGGAAAGCCCGTACACTATCTTACGACCCACAAATCGGGTCTGGAAATGGACAAAGTAATTGTGGAGTTCTGACGATAATATGTTGCAAGAGGAGGTATACAGGCTTTTCGAGTCGGAAATAGAGAATTGGCAGCTGGCTCGCAACAAATACGCCGACCTCGAGGCAAGCGTATCGAAAAGAATAGAGTTCGGTGATTTCGGTATCGATGTCGTATGCAATCCCGCACGAATACGCTCAACGATGGCAGAGGTGCAGCAAAAGCTCGAGAAAATGAGGCATTTGCCTAACAACTCTCAGGCTGCCGCCGTAGTAGATTCATCGAACGATAGCTGTTTCTTATGTTCCGACCGTCGCCCGAAAGAACAGAAATCTATCGTGGTAGGTGATTTCGAAGTATTGGTGAATCCCTATCCGATTTTCCCGATACATTTTACTATCGTATATAAAAAACATATCCCGCAGCAGATACTGCCATACTTCGACGAATATCTCTATTTTGCCCGCAATCTGACGAATTTCGCAGTCTTCTTCAACGGAGCAAATTGTGGGGCTTCGGCTCCGTTTCATCTGCATTTCCAAGCGGCAGAGAAACGTTATTTCAACGTCGTAGACGACTACTCTACTCTGCCCCGACGATATTTCGAAACAGTGGAGCAAGACGATAAACTTACACTTACTTCGATTAGGAATTATCTGAGAAAAGCATTCGTAATATATACCGCCGACACGCTGCGTGCAAAAGCAATTTTACAAAAATATTTTATGCGATACATAACAGATAATATGCTTAATCTGATATGCTGCTACGAAGATGGGCAGTATCAGATTTTCGTATTCCCGAGGAAGAAATTCCGTCCGTGGCAATTCTTCGAAGAAGATCCTCAGAAAAGGCTTGCCATATCGCCTGCCTCGGTAGAGATGAGCGGATGTTTCGTTACTATTTTCCGTGAACATTTCGACCGCCTCGATGCTAACGAAATAGTCGACATTTACAGCCAGATATCATAAATATCATATTTATTTCATACACCACAAAAGACAATGAAAAAGAGACTTATCGTATATCTTTTTTTAGCGATATTACTTACCGCTTGCAAGATGAAACCAATAGGTGTAATCGGCGAAAAAAAGATGGAAAACATCATTTACGAACTCACACTCACCGAGGCTATAATATATACCTACGACGAAAAAATATCGACCGAAGAACGTAAAAAACTTTACAACGACGTATACGCAAAATACGGTATCGACGAAGCGAAATATCTCGCATCGCTCAAATGGTACACCGAAAACCCGAAATATATCGAGATAATATACGACAATGTCAAAAGTCGTATCGATACACTGAAATCGGAGGTAGCAAACTACAAATTCCATCCGGAGGAGAAAATCACAGATCAACTGCGACAACTCGATACTATCGAGATGTATCGGTTCGAACCCCGATATATGTTCGAAGCTACGCCGCCTACCGACAGTCTGAGATTTACAATCAAAAGTAAAGACAGTTTTGCTCTCGAAGACAAATATATATTCAAGTTATTGATGCGGGCAGATAAAATTTCGAATGGCAAAGACACGATGGCAAAATCCGATGTCGAGCTTACAATAACCTACTCCGACGGTTCGACGAAAATATTGAAATGCCCCATTATAGCCAACTCCAAGACATATCGCTATACATTCACGCCAAAGCAACGTACCGACGTGGCTCCGACGAAGATAGAGGTAAATATGTTTCGCTCATCGGAACTCGTACGACGACTACAAATTGATAGCGTACATCTTTTCAGAATATTCAACAAACGAAAATATCCTCTTCCCGAAGAAAAACCGTCGGATACATCTACGGAAAATACCGGTCTTATAATCGACAAAATCGATAATGTAATCATCGACGATAATACGTCGAGCAATTGACAGATTCGAAATAAACCAAAATTAAAATATTATGAATATCAAAGATTACAATTTCAAAGGACAGAGAGCCTTCGTACGAGTGGATTTCAACGTACCACTCGAAAACGGTAAAATTACAGACGATACTCGCATACGCGGGGCAATGCCTACTCTGAAAAAGATTATCGGCGATGGCGGACGGCTTATAATTGCATCGCATCTTGGACGTCCCGAGAAGAATCCAGACCCCAAGTATTCGCTACGGCAAATCGTCGATACTGTGTCGGAATATCTCGGAGTAAAAATAGCATTCGCACCGGATTGCGGCAAAGCCCGAAGCCAAGTGGATGCTCTCGGCGACGGCGAAGCACTGATGCTCGAGAATCTTCGGTTCTACGCTGAAGAAGAGGGGAAACCCCGAAATACCGAAAACCTCGACGAAACGCAAAAAGCAGAAGCCAAAAAGGCAATGAAAGAGGCTCAAAAGCAATTTGCAGCCACGCTCGCATCGTATGCAGATTGCTACGTAAACGATGCATTCGGCACTGCTCACCGAGCACACGCCTCGACGGCTCTGATAGCCGACTTTTTCGACAAAGACCATAAAATGTATGGCTTCTTGATGGAAAAAGAGGTAAATGCAGTAAAGAATGTTATGCACGACCCGAAGCGTCCGTTTACCGCTATAATGGGAGGCTCGAAGGTAAGCTCCAAAATCGATATCATACGCAACCTTATGAACAAAGTCGATAACCTTATCGTTACGGGAGGTATGACTTATACGTTTACAAAAGCTCTCGGAGGCAAAATCGGAAACTCTATCTGCGAAGACGACAAACTATCGCTGGCTCTTGAACTAATATCGGAAGCCAAGGCAAAAGGCGTAAGGCTCGTGATGGCTATCGATGCTAAAATAGCCGATAAGTTTGCAAACGACGCCAATACTCAGTTCGTCGACGACGGCAAAATACCCGACGGATGGATAGGAATGGACATCGGACCGAAGACCGAACGACTCTTTGCCGACGTTATCGAAAGTTCGAAGACCATACTATGGAACGGACCTGCCGGAGTATTCGAGATGGACAATTTTTCGCACGGTTCGTTTGCCATCGCACAAGCGATAGTAAACGCAACAAAGAAAGGAGCTTACTCTCTCGTCGGTGGAGGCGACTCTGTGGCATGCGTCAATAAATTCGGATTTGCCGATAGCGTAAGTTATGTATCTACCGGTGGCGGAGCATTGCTCGAAGCCATCGAAGGTAAGGTTTTGCCAGGTATTGCAGCTATAGAAAAATAATTTTTTTCATTTCATAAAAGCGGAGGTTATCAAATTGTTTGGTAGCCTCTTTTTTTGTGCAGTACGATGAAAGTTTTGGATTGGATAAAAAACAGGGCTGATTTCATTTAGAAGTTAAGCCCTATTTTTTAATTTAATGTCTAAAAATAATCACTTATCGAGCAACTTATCATATTAAGAATATCACTTTTTCCTGTCTTTCATCAGCGGTATGAACGTGTTGAAATAATTTTCGCCTTTGCGGACAACGCCGTCGAGTCCCTTACCGCCTGTTTTAAAGCGTTTTACGTCGCCGAAGATACCTTTTTCGAGAGTCGTAAAGAGTCCTTCGGTCTGTAGTTTGTCGAGCAGTCTTATTATTATTTGATGGTATTATAAAACTAAGAATTTTTCAGGATATTTATAATAATCTTGAAAATTACAACTACGTATATATGCATTAAGTCCTTTATACTCCTTACCTGGGTAATTTGCTCTTGCCCAATTTTCTAAATTGCTCCTGTTGCTAAATCCTGCTCTTTGGGTACTATCTATTATGAATTCTTTATCAATTGAACGTCCATCTACCCAACCAACAATTCTTATATGGTATTTACCCTCAATTAATTTTTTTATTTTAATTTCTTCCTCTTTTCGTCTTCTTTTTTCCTCTTTTTCTTGTCTTATTCTTTCATTCTCCTCCTCATCCTCTTTTTCTTGTCTTATTCTTTCCTCTTCTCTACTAATACTTTTTATATTTCTTCTTTCATCTGTCACTCTATATTCTTTATGGTCTTTCTCATCAGAATATTTTTTCTTAGAAGCTACCTTATAAAGTACATAACATGCAAATACGGCATATACTATGTAATATACCCAATTAGAATGAGTATCTGTATCTTCTTTTTGTGCTGCTAATAGCATAAAAGACAATACAAGGCCTAAGAAAATCAATACGTAACCCCAAGCCCATATTTTAGCCTTGGTAATTCTATTGCCCACTACACATATTATAAAAGTATAAATACCTAATGCAATAGAAAATATTGTAACTGCCATACTATTTTTTGCAATATTTCCTATAAACATAAATAAAACTATTGACATTGTAATTATTAACAATATCAATCTTAGAATCTGATTTACTATTTTCATATATTATATATTTATTGATTACTCAATTACGACTTCTGCGAATCCAAGATTTTTGAATAGAGAGGTAAGTTTTTCTAATCCCGATTTTTTTGCCAAGTCCAATATTCCGCCGTCAATAGCATTCTTTTCGAGCCTTTCTCTTGCTTCTTTTTTGTATTTGTTTACTTCTTTAAAAGACCATTTTCCAGACTCTACGAATGTTTCAAAATTAGACGGATTGGTAATGACATCTAATATTTTTACGGGAGGAAGTTTTATGCGAAGAGTTTGATTTTCAATAATTACATCTCCTTCGGTTAAAGTCGACATATCAAAACCTGCACGGACTTTACCTTTTACTATGATAACCAACTCGTCATCAAATAAAGTTCTTTTTTTAAGTTTGTTGATGGTTATTTCTTGATAATATGTAGCAGTAGTAAACTCAGCTAATTTATTTATCTCCTCTATAACATTCTCTGTCTTATCGATAGTAATCGGTTTTGATGTGAAAATATTTTGAAAGTTACCATTATTATAGAATTTCCATCCGATTAAAACAGCAACAATACAAATTACTAAAACTCCTATTAATATAATGATCTTCTTCATAATAAATTAACTGTGTTTTTTGAATTCTATATTTACATCCGTAAATCCGGCTTGTTTAAAAAATGCCTCTAAGAACAGTTTTGCGTTACTCTCTGCATCATCAAAAATTCCCATGTCGGGAACGCTTTTTAGTATATCTGCTTCACCTTGAGCTAAAACGGCATCTCGCTCTTTGTTTGAAAATGACGAACGTGTTATGGACGTTTTTTCATAAATCAATTTGATATTCTCAGGTTTTAAATTAACAGATAATAGCTCTGCCTCGGGCAAAGTAATAGATATACTCTTCTTTTCAATATTTGCCTTAATATCACTATCTTCCAATTTGCTCAAATCAATTCCTGCTTTTAGAATTGCTTTACAAGAAAATAGTATTTTTCTATCTCCAAACTTGTACCAAGTAGCATTGTCGTTTGCCTTTACTATTTTTGTAACGACATATTCTACCGTACCGAGTTCGGTCAATGACGTTATCTTACCTACTTGCTCTTCCATTTGTTTATAACTAATATCTTGCTTACAAGAAAATAGAGCAAAAAAACAAATAGATACCAAAATTTGAACCATTAGCTTTTTCTTCATAAAACAAATATTTTATTATTAATAATCTGATATATACCTATTTAGGCTACTTCAATGTGATTTGTTTCACTTTTTTCTGTCTTTCATCAGCGGTATGAACGTGTTGAAATAATTTTCGCCTTTACGGACAACGCCGTCGAGCCCCTTGCCGCCTGTCTTAGAGCGTTTTACGTCGCCGAAGATACCTTTTTCGAGAGCCGTAAAGAGTCCTTCGGTCTGTAGTTTGTCGAGAAGTTCGATAGTGTCGTCGAGCACCTTCTGAGCACGGCTCTGTATGATACCGCCCTTTTTGAACTCCATCTCGTCGCCTATGCTCTTCATATTGCCGAAGATATATTTTGCGTTTTCGATACTCAGGTAACGGTCGCTCATAAAGGGCGTATGTATGGCTTCGGTCGGCATACCGAGCAACTGCAGTCCTTGGTGTGTCCAGATGCCGATGATATTGAAGAGTGCGTCTTGTATGTGTCCGCGGAATATATTGCCTGTCATAAACTTGGTGGGCGGCATATACTTCAGAGGTGCGTTGGGGAAAATCTCGCGTGTCATCTGAGCCTGTGCCAGCTCGAAGAGGAAACCGTTTTCGAGTTCGGGGTTCATCTCGAAGGCGTGTCCCAGCCCCATCTGTTCCTCGGGCAGCCCTGCGATAGCGGCAAGCTGTTCGTTGATACAGTCCGACGCCAAGACGGTGTGAGCCGCTTCGACAGCATCGGCGGTGGTCAGGTAATTGTCTTCACCGGTATTGATGATGACTCCTGCAAAACCGTTGATTACTCGGCTGAAAAATTGGTCTATGAGCGTTCGCTGCGGGTTGATGTCGCGGAAGAGGATACCGTACAGAGCGTCGTTGAGCATAACGTCGAGCCCTTCGAGTGCTCCCATAGCGGCTATTTCGGGCATACAGAGTCCCGAACAGTAGTTGCAGAGACGTATGTAACGCCCTATTTCCGTTCCCACTTCGTCGAGAGCTTTACGCATTATACGGAAGTTTTCCTGCGTGGCGAACGTACCGCCGAATCCCTCTGTGGTAGCTCCGTAGGGCACATAGTCGAGCAGGCTCTGCCCCGTAGTACGTATGACGGCGATAATATCGGCTCCTTGCCGTGCGGCAGCCTGAGCCTGTACGACGTCTTCGTATATATTACCCGTTGCCACGATGACATACAGATAGGGTTTGGTCCCCTCGCCGATGGTCTCGATGAAATGTTCGCGTTTGTGGCGACGTTCGGTTATGCGTTCGATAGTCTTGTTTATAATCGGCTGTAAGACAGCTTCTATCTCGCTGCGGGAGTTTATTTTTTGCCTCGATATATCGAGTTTGTCTTGGGCGACTCTTTCGGCTATCTCCTGAGTGGTGAGTCCTGTGTTTATCATCGTATTGCCGAGCCAAAACATAATACCTTCGCCAAGTATGCCGTTGTTTTTGAGGTGGTCTACCACTACGTTTGGTAGAGGCACTCCGTTGGCATCTACGCCGTCTATGCCAAGAAGGCGGCATACGGTACGCTCTACGGTAACGGTAGTATAGCCATCGACAAAATTTTGCACATCGCCGGCTATATTTTTTGCTATCTGTTTGGCGTGCGAAATCTTCTGAGAATCAAGTCCGAGTTTACTTTGCATATTTTTTTCTGTATGTTTTAATTAAAGCACGCAAAGTTAGTAATTTTTTTGCATAACGAGGCGTATTACTCTTTGACCAACTCCTCGAACTTGCCGTCGTCGTAGAATACTATTATCTTGCGTATGGTCCTCTCTACAATCTTTTCGACTACTTTTTCGACGACCTTCACCTCCTTAGCCGTCTCCGTTGCAGCCGTAGCAGTGGCGGGTATAGGTATGGTTCGTTCATCGTTTTCCGATACACTACGCCTCGTCTCCTCGTAGGCAGCGGTAGGCGGCGTAGTCTCTTGTTTGGTTGCGTTATCTACGAAATCTGGAAACAAACTGGGGCTCTGAGAATCGTTTATTTTCTCATACATCTCTCCGTCGCCCGAAATAAGCCAATCTAAGGAGATGTTTGGGAAAGCCTTTTTTATTTTTATTACGTTGTCTATCGACAGGTTGCCTGCATTGTTTTTGAGCTGTGTCAGTGCCGATGGACTTATTCCTGTCTTACTTGCAAAATCGGACTGCGTCATCTGAAGGCTCTCTATAAACCTAAATATTCTACTGTGCATAATTATAGATATTAGTTATAAAAACGAATTTACAAAGATAAATAAAAATCCATATATACAAAAACATAAATACGAATCACATTTTATTATTCTAAATTTATTTATATAAAAAAACAAATCACACTTATGAACGCCGAAAGTTTATGGCAATAATCAAATTCGGTACGAAATACTAAGTATAACCATTCATTTAAGGTGGGGCATTCGATAGATATATCACAAGTTCGATTAGCATAGGTAACTTATATTTATAAAACGGCTTTATGTATACTGCGAATGGCTTTATTTTACTACTAAAGTAGCTCTATTTGCATATTATCGAGCGAAAACAGATATCAATCATCATATAAGATATATTTCACTGATTATAAGCACACTAATTATTTGAATCAAATTATCTGCTATACAGATAGGCTTTTAGCTGCGAATAGGCTGTATTTATCGAGAAAATACGGGAATAAATAAATATCTATGAATTGCCTCGATTTCGACTTACAATTACTTTTCGCCTCCTACCAAGAGGTATGGAGTATTAGATTATTACCCTTTTTTTAGTCATATAATCTTTTAGATTATATATTACAATATAAATATATTGATAAAGTGCATTTTATGCAACAAAGAACAATGAAAATACAGGTATATATATATTCATAAACGCACCTTACCGCATTAATCTATTCTATTAGATTATATATATAGCATAATACACTGATTATTTAATGTATAAATGTGTAAGTATTGGACTGTTAAACATATATCTTTACTATCGAGCATCTCTTTATTTATATGAAACATTTCTATTGAATGATATAAATACCCTACTCTACTGTGTATGAATTCCAAGGATTTATATTTATAAATATACTAAATGTAATGTATTTTAAACTGTTGTTTTTATATTTATAAATACATTTTGCTGTAAATATTTATACGATACGGTGAGAAATATTACTGGCACTATAAAGTCGCTCTATAATGCAATATTCGGCGTGCGATTTTTTTCTTATCGGAAATATCGCTTCTACGACAATCTTACTTATTACATAAAGCACTAACCTATCTCATATACTTGTGGAGGATACAGAATGTCTGTAAAATACTATATTTTAAGTATTGCCCGATTACCGCACAGCAGATAATTTTGCAAACTGAAACCATTCCCATAAGTAAACCAAAAAATAATATATATATGAAGTATTTAATCAACATTTTTTTGGTTACATTTGTTTTGTGTAACCAGTCATTGTGGGCGGAAGAGGTGAAAAAGCCGCCAAAAGGTAGCGATGCCAATATCATCGGAGATGTAAGGAATGCCAAAACGGGCGAACATATGCCGTATATAAATATATCGGTCAAAAACACCGTTCTTGGCACCTCTACCGATGCTACTGGGCATTATTTTCTGAAAAACTTACCCACAGGTAAGATTGTGCTAAAAGCAAGTGCTTTGGGTTATAAGACTGTCGAAAAAGAGACCGAGATAAACCCCAACGAGACACTTGAAATTAACTTTATCCTCGAAGAGGAGTCGCTCGTGCTCAACGAGGTGGTTGTCAGCTCCAACCGCAACGAGACGAACCGCAAAGAAGCAGCTGTGGTGGTGGGGATTATCAATCCCAAACTTTTTGAGGCTACCAACTCGGTGTGTCTCTCGCAAGGGCTTAACTTTCAACCCGGTGTACGTGTCGAGACCAACTGCCAAAACTGTGGTTTCTCGCAGGTAAGGATTAACGGTTTGGAAGGACCTTACTCGCAGGTTCTAATCGATAGTAGACCTATTTTCAGCGCTTTGAGCGGGGTGTATGGACTGGAGCAGATACCTGTCAATATGATTGAACGTGTAGAGGTAGTCCGCGGCGGAGGTTCTGCTCTGTATGGAGCCAATGCCATTGCGGGAACTATAAATATAATCACCAAAGAGGCGATGGGCAACTCGTTCTCGGCAGGTTACGACCTCGAATATACGGGAATGAAGTCGCCTGACCACACCGCCAATTTCAACACCTCGATAGTAACCGACGACAACAAAGCAGGAATGTACCTCTACGGAACATATCGCAACAGAAAGCCATACGATAGCGACGGAGACGGATTTAGCGAAATGCCCGAACTGAAAAACAGCACCATCGGCATACGCAACTATTACCGTATCGGCTCGCAAAGTAAAATCTCATTGGAATATCATAATATAAATGAGTACCGTAGGGGAGGAGACCAACTCGACAAACCGCCTCACGAAGCAGCAATAGCCGAGCAACTCAACCATACTACAAATGGAGGTAGTGTCGCCTACAATTGGTTCTCGCCCGACGGGAAACAGAAACTAAACGTATACTCGTCGCTGCAACACGTAGAACGAAAGAGCTATTACGGAGGTCTCGGAGGGAATACTCCTTCAGACTCGCTGGCAGCTCTCAAAGCATACGGTCATACCTCGAACCTCACGTCAGTGACAGGTGGACAGTATGCTCTTATGTTCGATAAAATGATATTTATGCCTTCGGAACTGACCGTTGGCGGAGAGTATCAATACGACTTTATCGACGATAATATGCCTGCATACCGCAAAGAGCCATTAAAGCAGGAAACTCACTTGGCGGGACTCTTTTTGCAGAACGAATGGAAAAACCGCCGTTGGGGAATTTTGCTGGGAGCACGTGTCGATAAACATAATCTGCTGACTAATCCCGTAGTGAGTCCTCGTGCAAATATTAAGTTCAATATTGTTCCCGACCTTCAATGGAGAGTCTCTTATTCATCGGGTTTCAGAGCTCCTCAGACATTCGACGAAGACCTACATATCTCTTTTCTTGGGGGCGAAGGTGTGATAGTGAAAAACGCACCGGGACTCAAGCCCGAGTATTCTAACAGTTTTAGCACCTCTTTCGACGGATATGTGAGATTGGGCGATTTGCAGGCAAACTTGTTGTTGGAAGGATTTTATACGCGACTTAGTAATACGTTTGTAAAAGTGCCTACTGTCGATGCCGACGGAAACCCCATCGAAGAGCGACGCAACGGACACAATGCGAATGTTGTCGGTGTAAATATCGAAGGGAAAATCGTGCCATTGAGAGCAGTACAGTTGCAGCTTGGATATACTTTCCAACAGAGCACTTACAGCGAACCCCAGCAGTGGGTAGACGACCCGTCGATATCGCCCGAAAAGCGTATGCTGCGTACTCCCGACAGTTATGGATATTATACTCTGACAGTAGAACCCATCAAACATCTGTTGATTTCGGCAACAGGCACATATACAGGCAGTATGCTTGTGCCTCACCTGAAAGGATATATCGCCGAGAATCGCCTCGAACGCTCCCCGCAGTTTTTCGATGCAGGACTGAAAGCCTCGTACGACTTGGAGCTAAATCTGATAACTCTCAAAATAAGCGGTGGTATCAAAAATATCTTCAACAGCTATCAAAAAGATTTCGATAGAGGAGCCGACCGCGATTCGGGGTATATCTACGGACCGGGACAGCCGAGGACAGTATTCATTTCGCTGAAAATAGGTAGCCGACACTAATAAAACACGAAGAAAGTGCTAATTAAAATGAGAGCCGAGTATCTATCTGATATTCGGCTCTTACTATTTTTTCTCTACTAATCTCTTATAAATTCAGTTCGCTGCCCATCTCATAATCGACAATGATACGTCCGCAGTTTTCGCAAACGATTATTTTACGACGCTGACGTATATCGAGCTGACGTTGAGGAGGTATCTGACTGAAACATCCGCTACACGAGTTTCTCTCGATAGGTACTACTGCCAGTCCGTTACGCGCATTTTTACGTATACGCTTGAAAGCCGAAAGCAAACGCACGTCGATATTCTCTTCGAGCTCTTTGACCTCCATTCTAAGCTCTTCTTCCTCTTTTTTTGTCTCTACTATGATTTGTTCGAGTTCCGCCTCTTTGATCTGCAAATCGTCTTTTTTCTCCTTTATGATATTGATAAGCTCGTCGTATTCCACTTTGCGGGTTTCGATTTCGGCATTGGCTTCGTTTATTCCTTTGTCGAAAATCTGCACGTCGAGTTCGAGGTTTTCTATCTCTTTGCTCAATATCTCATATTCTCGGTTGTTTACGACATCTTTCTGTTGAGCCTTCTTTTTGCCAATCTTTATTTTCGACTCCTCGATAGAGTTCTTGTTGTTGGCTATCTTTTTTTCACAATCTTTTATCGATTCCGAATACCGCTCCAAACGTGTCTGCAAGCCTACTATTTCGTCTTTCAGGTCTTGTACTTCGAGAGGTAAGTCGCCGCGTAATATCTTGATATTATCGATTTTCGTCATTATTTTTTGTAGACGATATAGCGATTTTAGACGCTCTTCGATAGAAAATTCTTGCGGCTCCTGCACTGCGACGGTTTCCGCTTTTTCGGTCGTAGCAACCGATTTAGCGGCTTTTGGGGTCTTTTTCTCTGTCGTGGTGGTAATTTTCTCTGCTTTTACCTCTTTATCTTTTTTTGGGGCAGTTTCTGTTTTCTTTTTTGTTGCCATAATTTCTTTATATTGAAATGCTATTTATCAAACAATTAATCTACTATTAGAAGTACGAAATAATATTTTTTTCGGTCTGCGAAAATCGAACTGCAAAGTTAGGAAATTTTTCGGTAATATGTTTATAAAAAATATTCTTAGTAAACTGCTCGCTTTCGAAATGTCCGATGTCGGCGATAAGTATCTGCCCGTCGGCTTCGAAAAATCGGTGATAAGTTACGTCGCTTGTAAGATAAATATCTGCCTTGCAGCTTTTGGCACTGCCTATGAAATCTGCCCCCGAACCGCCACAAAGAGCCACAGTTCGTATCTTTCTGCCCAAGAGCGGCGAGTGGCGTATACAGCCGATATCGAATATCTTTTTAACGTCTTGCAAAAAGCTTTTTTCGTCTTGCTCTTCGGTAAGCCTACCGACAACGCCGAGTCCATAATTGTCCCACCTGTTTTTTAGAAGGTAGACATCGATTGCAGGCTTTTCGTATGGGTGTACTTTCTTTATTGCCGACACTACTCTATCGACACTGTAAGATGGTGATATCCACTCTACTCTGCTCTCTTGTTCGCTATGGATTTCAAACTTTTTACCCACAAACGGACTGGTACCCTCCAATGCTCTGAAACACCCGGTACCATCGGACGAATACGAGCAACAATCGTAGTCGCCTATATGGCCGGCTCCCGCTTCCGATACGGCTTCTTGTATCTGTGCCAAATACCGAGGGGGAACGAATGTTACTACCTTGCACAGAGTATCGGTCTTCGGAGCCAATACTCGTATATCTTGCAAGCCCAACCGATGAGCCATTTCCCAACTAACCCCCTGACGTACAATATCGAAATTGGTATGGGCGGCATAAATGGCTAAGTCGTTTTTTATGGCTTTTTCTATACAACGTTCGATGTATGTCTGTCCGTTGAGTTTTTTAATTCCTTTGAATATAAGCGGATGATGGGCTACAATCATATTGCAACCTAAGTCAATAGCCTCGTCTACAATACTCTCGGTAACATCGACACACAAGAGTACTCCCGTCGCTTCACGATGGCGATTGCCTACGAGGAGTCCGCAGTTGTCGAAACTCTCTTGGAGAGCCGTAGGTGCGAAACTCTCGAGTACCGTTACTATTTCGTCTATTTTCATATCATATTTTTGCGGCAAAATTAAGAAAAAAAAGAGTACCTTTGCATCTGAAAATTCACCACAAAAACAAAAAGGTAAAGTTTATGTACAAACCAACAGATAAAATGAGTGATTTGATAGCGAGTCACTATAAGATATTGTTTGTTATGAGTCGCTTCGGTATACCGCTCGGAGTAGGCGATAAGACGATAGACGAAGTATGCAGAGAAAACGATGTTGATGTCAATACGTTTCTTGCGATAGTAGAGATACTGCTTGAGAACACGAAGTGCAGAGACTTGGATAACCTGACGATATCGTTGCCCGATATTCTAAAGTATCTCACCAATTCGCACGACTATTTCCTCAACTTCAGGCTACCTAACATCAGAGAAAACCTCTACAGAATAGTAAATACGCACAAAAGCGAAGTATCGAACGAACTTTCTAAGGCTATCATCTACTATTTCGACGAATATGTAGCCGAAGTAAAGAAACACATGGAGTATGAAAATAAGTTGGTGTTTCCATATATAAATACGCTCATCGACAAGGTAAAACCCGATAATTACAATATTGATGTCTTCGTGCGTCAACACAACCACGTAGAGGAGCGTATGACGGAATTCAAAAACATTATAATAAAGTATTATCCTGCTAAAAGTACCAACGATATAAATAGCATTATGGTCGATATATTCGTGTGCGAAGAAGACTTGGCTGCTCATATCTATATCGAAGACAATCTGCTGGTACCAATGGTAAAACATATAGAAAAACAATTATTTTAGACACAAGTGAGAACCGTAAAAATACTTATATACGAGCCGTCCGAAATCATTATAGCAGGCATCAAGAGCATATTGAAGCAAATATTGGGCAAAAACATAGAGATATTCGAATTGGTCGATTACAACAACATAATACCGATGACCTTCAAGTATCAGCCCGATATTGTTTTGCTCGATATGTCGCTGGTAAGGACAGGCGAAGTAAGAAAACTCAAAAAACAGCACAACGGCAAATACGTCGCTTTGCAGCACTCGATAGACCATTCGTTTATACTCAATGAGTTCGACGAAGTTATAACCGTCTTCGACAATGCGGAGAGAGTAAAATCGAAGCTATCGAAACTGATGAAGCTCAGCCAGAGAGATATGCCCGAAGAGTCGCTATCGATACGAGAAGAAGAGGTTCTCGTGGAGATAGTAAACGGTATGACCAACAAAGAAATCGCTCAAAAGCTCAATATCTCGATTAATACCGTTACCACACACAGGCGTAATATATCGTCGAAGTTGCAGATACACACCATTGCGGGGCTTACTATCTATGCCATCTCCAATAGGTTGATAAAGGTAAAGGAGTAGAACGCAGACGCACAACTATTATAACTAATAAATAAAATTCATTTATGTCGAAATCACTTTTCATTCTTATGCTATCTATATTAGGTTTTATGGGTTGCACCGCACAGAACGGCTCTTCGATAGATTCCAAAGAGGCTTACGGTCTGATAAAGGCAGACAGCAATATAGCCATTCTCGATGTCCGTACCGCCAAGGAGTTTGCCGACGGGCACGTGGCGGGAGCTGTCAATATCGATGTCAATCAAGCGGATTTTACTCAAAAGATAGACCAGCTCGACCGGTCGAAGACATATATCGTCTACTGCCGTTCGGGACGCCGTAGCAGAAAGGCGGTCGGCATTATGGCTGCCAAAGGTTTCAAGAACCTGTACAATGTCTCCGATGGCTTTGTGGGTTGGAACAAAAACGGGCTGCCTTTCGAGAAGTAATAAGGCAATACAAAATTGCTCAGGAGTAATCCAAGAATTGCTCAGGAGTAATACGGAAATTACTAAGTACCTTTTGCGAGATTGCTATATAGTTTTTCGAAAGAAAGGTATATAGGTTTCGAAAGATTTATAAGTGCCTTTCTAAAAAACGATAAACGACTATGTACACTAAACTTTGGCTGTCGATAATCGGGCTGCACGCTCTGCATCAGATAGAAGAGAGTATAAGTTTTTTCCGGTGGTATATCGAATGTTACGATAGAATACCCGATTGGTTGCATATACAGAGTGCCGATAACGCACGACTTGTGGTAGCTCACCCCGAATATTTCATCTTCGCTACCTTGTTGCAATTGCTGTTCGTATCGGTTTTGGCTTTTGCCTTTCGCCGCAACGAGCGGGTAACGCGTTTGCTTATTTGGTGCTACCTTGCGGGGTTGTCGTTTTTCATCGTCTGGCATATCCTTATCTGCTATTTTGCCCATTCGTACGCACCTGTTATGGTTACGTGCATAGGAGGGCTGTATCTTATACCTCTATTTGCATATAAGCTCTATAAATTGGGTAAAAGGTAACTTCGACGACGCCTGCGTGAGGGATAGCAGCGGATACGCAGCCGCCGGAGGCGGCAAGTAAGAGCGGATAGCCCGACCCGAAGCGAAAGCGAGGGGCACGCCCAAATCATCGTCATTATCGCTCGGGTACGACAATTTTTTGTACCTTTGCACCTCATTATTATTATAAAAAAAGTAAGACAATATGAATTTCAAACGCACAAATATAACAACTGCATTGCCATACGCCAACGGACCCGTACATATCGGGCATTTGGCAGGGGTCTACGTCCCCGCCGATATCTACGCACGTTATCTCCGCAACAAGGGAGAAGAAGTGGTTTTCATAGGCGGTAGCGACGAACACGGCGTGCCTATCACCATCAAAGCAAGGAAAGAGGGAGTTACGCCACAGGATATTGTAGACCGATACCACGAAATAATCAAACGCTCGTTCGAAGAGTTCGGTATATCGTTCGACGTATATTCGCGGACGACCTCGAAGACACACTATCGTGTGGCATCCGATTTTTTCAAGAAACTATACGACAAAGGCGAGTTTATCGAACAGACTTCCGAGCAGTATTACGACGAAGAAGCGGGGCAGTTTTTGGCAGACCGTTATATCACGGGTAAGTGCCCACACTGCGGCAACGAGCGTGCATACGGCGACCAATGCGAGTCGTGCGGCACGTCGCTCAGTCCGACAGATTTGATAAATCCCCAATCGGCTATATCGGGCTCGAAACCCGTTATGCGTCAGACACGCCATTGGTACTTGCCGCTCGATAAACACGAGGCTTGGCTTCGCGATTACATACTTAATAATCACAAGGAATGGAAAACAAACGTTTACGGTCAGTGTAAAAGTTGGCTCGACGTGGGCTTGCAGCCCCGTGCCGTCAGCCGCGACTTAGACTGGGGCGTACCCGTACCGCTCCCCGACGCCGAAGGCAAAGTGCTATACGTGTGGTTCGATGCACCGATAGGCTATATCTCCAATACGATAGAATTGTGCAGTGAGCAGCCCGAAAAGTTCGGCAATTGGGAACGTTGGTGGAAAGACCCCGAGACGCGTCTCGTCCATTTCATCGGTAAAGACAACATTGTTTTCCACTGCATAGTGTTCCCCGCTATGCTCAAAGCCGAAGGCTCGTATATACTGCCCGACAATGTGCCTGCCAATGAGTTTCTCAACCTCGAGGGCGACAAGATAAGCACCTCACGCAACTGGGCTGTGTGGCTGCACGAATATCTCGTCGATATGCCCGACAAACAAGATGTGCTGCGTTATGTGCTTACAGCCAATGCACCCGAGACAAAAGACAACGACTTTACGTGGCGAGACTTCCAAGTCCGCAACAATAGTGAACTCGTAGCTATATACGGCAATTTCATCAATCGGACGTTGGTATTGACGGGTAAATATTTCGATGGCAAAGTACCGCCTCGCGGTACGCTCGAAGATATAGACAGCGACGTATTGGCACAAATAGCAGACAGTAAGGCAAAAATAGAGCAACTGCTCGACAACTTCCATTTCCGAGATGCTCTGCGTGAGGCGATGAATCTTGCCCGCACAGGAAATAAATACCTTGCAGACACAGAGCCTTGGAAGCTGGCAAAGACTGATATGAACCGTGTGGCAACGATACTGAATGTTGCCCTGCAACTCTCTGCAAATCTGAATATCGCATTCGAACCGTTTTTGCCCTTCTCTTCGGCAAAGCTACGGCAAATGTTGCAGTTCGACTCGGTACGGTGGGCAGACTTCGGCAAGACCGAACTGCTACCCGCAGGACACGCATTGGGTAAGACCGAACTGCTATTCGAACAGATAGACGATGCCGCTATCGAGCAACAAATAAACAAGCTACAGCAAACGAAGGCTGCCAACGCCGCCCAATCGCAGACAGTAAAGGCGGTCAAAGAGACAGTCGAATTCGACGACTTCCTCAAACTCGATATACGTGTAGGCACAGTCGTTGAGTGCAGTAAGGTGCCCAAAGCGGATAAACTCTTGCAATTCCGTATAGACGACGGTATGGGCGGACGCACTATCGTGTCGGGTATTGCGGCACACTATCCCGAACCCGAGAAACTCGTCGGCACACAAGTGTGTTTCGTTGCCAACTTTGCCGCTCGTAAGCTACGAGGTATCGACAGCGAAGGGATGATACTCTCTGCCGAGATGCCCGACGGTAGTTTGGTACTGGTACAGCCCAATACCAAGATATCGGACGGCAGTACGATAGTTTAACCTCACACACCAACGGGTGGTACTATGCAGATAAACGAAGCGGAATTTGTGATATCGAACAGCGATTTCAGGCGTTGCCCGCAGGGCGATACCACCGAAGTGGCTTTCATCGGGCGTTCTAACGTGGGTAAATCGTCGCTCATCAACTACCTTACAGGTAAAAAGGATTTGGCTAAGACTTCGTCGAAACCAGGCAAGACACTCCTTATAAACCATTTCCTTATAAATAAACGTTTCCACATAGTAGACCTACCCGGATACGGCTTCGCCAAGGTAAGTAAGACACACCGCGAGAAGTTGCGTAAGATTATAGAGGATTATATAATGTTTCGCCCACAGCTCGCCAACCTGTTCGTATTGCTCGACAGCCGCCTATCGCCGCAGGCTATCGACTTGGAGTTTATCGAGTGGCTCGGACTTGGCGGCGTACCTTTCTCGATAGTCTTCACCAAGACCGACAAGCAATCTCGCTCACGACTGATGCAGAATATCGAGAACTACCGTACTAAGCTCTACGAAACTTGGGAGTCGCTGCCGCCGATATTTATGACCTCCAGCGAAAAACGCGAGGGGCGAGAAGAGATATTGGATTATATAGAGAAAATAGTCGAAGGGCAAATGCTCTGAGAGGCAACCGCCACACAAAAACCAAACACATAAAAAACACACAGCAATGAAAGCACTTTTTGCAGGAAGTTTCGACCCATTTACCGTCGGACACAAAGACATTATCGATAGGGCTTTGCCCCTATTCGACGAGATAGTCGTAGGCGTGGGTTACAATATTTCGAAGCAATACACCTGCTCGGCAGAAGAGACCGCCGAGACTATCGGAAATATCTACGCCCACGAGCCGAAAGTAACGGTAAATGTATACAGCGGTCTGACAGTAGATTTTGCCAAAGAATTGTCGGCAGACTGTATTCTACGAGCCATTCGCAGTGTCAAAGATTTCGAGTATGAACGGGATTTGGCAGAGGTCAATCGCCGACTGTCGGGCATAGAGACAGTGTTTATGTTTTCGTCGCCCGAACTGTCGCACGTGTCGTCGTCGATGGTACGCGAGCTTGCAAGCTACGGCAAAGACATAAGCCGCTTTTTGCCGTAAGGCAAATTAGGTTTTAGGGGTTTGTGCAAGCACAAAAATGTAGGGGCACAAACAAAAAAAGGGACGAACATACAAGTTCGCCCCTAATTCGTAATTCGTAATTTTTAATTGAAGCGTTAGCGTTTTACCATTTTCGCTACCGTGCCGTCGGCTCTGACAGTGTAGACACCTGCGGGCAGGTGGGCGACGTCGATGCGGTCGGTATCGGTGGCGTGGGCTACCTCGGTGCCGTAGATGTTATATACCCGTATGGTACGAGCGGTAGCCGAGAGATATAGCACGTCTGCTACGGGGTTCGGGTAGAGGGTGAGAGCCGGCTCGGCAGCGGCTTCAGCTATATCGGTAGCGGAGCACTTATGCTTACCTGTAGTAGCGGGTATGTCGGCATCGTTTGAGTAGTACTGCACCTTCCAGTTCTTGGCGGTGGCGTTGGCGGCGTTGGAAGCAATGACAGTATCGTTGTATGTCGACGAAGAGTTGTCTACTGGCTGTATCACTCCATTGATAGAATCTTTCCTATCGGGCAGGGCACAGTAGATATCGTCGAGAGCATCGGTAGAGAGTTTATTGTCGTGGCAGTATACTTTTGTCAGCTGCGTACACCCGCTTACATCGAGAGCGGTGAGAATATTGTTGTAGCAATATAACTCCTTCAACTGTGTACATCCACTTATATTGAGGCTTGCGAGCTGATTGTTGTAACATTTCAACTCCTTCAACTGTGTACATCCGCTTACATTGATGTTCGAGAGCTGATTACCGTGACAGTTCAACTCCTTCAATTGAGTATATCCACTTACATCGAGACTCGAAAGTCGATTGGAGAAACACTCCACTTTCGTCAACTGCGTACATCCACTTACATTGAGGCTCAAGAGTTGATTGGATACGCAATTTAATGTCTTCAGCTGCGTACACCCACTTGCATTGAGGCTGCTAAGCTGATTACTTGTACAATATAATCCGGTCAGCTGTGTATTGTTCGATACGTCGAGGCTGGTGATCTTATTGTTGGTACAATATAACTCCGTCAACTGCGTATGGTGCGACAGGTCGATGGCGGTAAGCTTCGCTCTGTTGTTGCTACAATAGAAGACGATTATATCGCCGTAGACGGTCATAACGCTATCGGCAGCAGTATAGGAGGTAATACCTTTCCAGCTGGTGCCGACGGTGATGGTAGTATCGGTGATACCGCTTTTGATACGTACGGAGGTATTGGCAGAGGCTGCCTTGAAGTCGAGCTTTATCACCTCACCGTTGGAGACTGTAAGGGTGATATAGCGGCTCGTGTTTACTGTCTGTGCCTGCACTGTGGCGGCACTCGCGAGAAGCCCTACTGCGAGGGCAAAAAATAAGACTACTTTTTTCATTTGATTTTTTATTTAATTATTATTACTCGTTCTATTCAATTCACGGTCGTGAATTAAAAATTATTCGTTCTTCTCAATTCACGGTCGTGGGTTGGTCGCCAACAACTGTTTTCTTCAAAACCACGGTCGTGGGTTGCTCACTTTGTTTCACTTTGTGCAAAACCACGGTCGTGGATTGCTCGTTTTACTCTACTTTGTGCAAAAACACGGTCGTGGATTGCTCGTTTTGTTTTACTTTGTGCAAAACCACAGTCGTGGGTCGCTTGCCGCCGATAATTTCGAAGAAATATCATCTCCGAATTACCCCCGACGGCTACAAAGGTAATACTTTTTTTTTGCATTCTGCAAAAAAAATTAAGAAGCAAGAATGAAAAATGAAGGGAATGTTGAAGCGTGTAAGCGTTGAATTGTGGTTTGTGCGGAGCACAAAAAATGTAGGGGCAATCCTTGTGATTGCCCTGTATAGCGTGATTGCCCTATTATTGATGAGACAATTCATGAATTGTCTGTACGGCGGGGGCGTGGGCATCGGGATGCGTGAGGGATAGGAGCGGATACGAGACGCAGAATCAATTACAAATTACGAATTAGGAATTACGGAGAGGGAGGAACTGAGAGACAAAACCAACCGTTTGTATGCGGCGAGTAAGAGCGGATAGCCCGACCCGAAGCGAAAGCGAGGGGCACGCCCCAAAATCAATTACGACCAGCAGTGCGTAGCAAATTACGAATTATCAATTATCAATTACGAACGGCAGTGCGGAGCAAATTACGTGTAGGCGTTGAATAAAAAAGGGGCTAACACACACGGGGCAAGCCCCCTACGGTTCGATTACATAAAAATCCTTTCGGTGATGATATAGACGGGTAGCAGCACGAAGAGAGAAAACTTAAATATATAGCCGAAAAACGATGGCATCGGTACGCGGTTTTCTTCGGCGATAGCCTTTACCATAAAGTTCGGTCCGTTGCCGATATAGGTCATAGCCCCGAAGAAGACGGCAGACGTGGCAATGGCTTTGAGTATCGATTCTGAAATACCCGCTACCTGAGCCCCTACAAGCGGCAACCCCTCTGCCAAGCTATGGAAGGCGAGAGCCGTAGGCGCATTGTCGAGAAACGAGCTGAGAACACCCGTAAGATAATAGAAGTGCGACGGGTCGCTAAGACTGCCCATATCCGACGAGTGTTGATTGAGATATATCATAGCAGGCGTCATAGTGGCAAATATGCCTACGAAGACGGCAGCTACCTCGAGTATGGGCGTCAGCGTAAATCGGTTTGCCTCTCTGACAGACTTGGGCGTAAGTACAAACGAAAGCGTTATGATAACACCGAGCACTATCTCGCGCAGGAACTTCACGTACACGGGAGCGTCTGTCTGCCCCATAAGCGGTATATACTGGCTATTGATGAAAGCTACCGACAGCACCACACCAAGCAGCAAGACGATATTGCCCCAGCCGGTGATACGTATGGGCTGTTGCTCCCTGATATCGGCAGAGATAGCCGTCCACTCCTCGTGGCGGTAGTAGTAGAAACGGTCGAGCAGGTAGTAGATGGCAAGCAAGACGAAGCCCACGAACAACCATTCGGGTAGCAGGTGCAGAAACCAAGTAAACTCAGCTCCTCTAAGGTATAGCAAGAAGAGAGGCGGGTCGCCGAGCGGTGTGAGCAGTCCGCCGCAATTGGCTACTAAGGCGATAAAAAAGAGTATGGTATGGGTCTTGAACTTACGTTGGCGATTAGTATCGATAAGCGGGCGAATGAGCAGCATAGCCGCTCCGGTAGTACCCATAAGCGAGGCAAAGATATAGCCTATAGCTAGAAATATGGCGTTGGTCTTGGGAGTAGCCATAATATCGCCACTCAGATGTATGCCCCCCGTAACGACAAATAGAGACCCGAGCAAGACTACAAACGGCACATAGTCGTACAGCATCTGGTGCTCGAACTTATAGAGCATATCGTTCGACATCAGAAACAAAATCACAGGTATGCTCAGCACGAGCGAGACAAGGAGTTTGTTGCGGTTGCGCTCCCACCATAGAGGTATGGTAAGCGGTGCAACGGCTATGACAAGCAGTTGTAATACGAAAGGGATAAGTGTGTAAGAAGAAATATTCATCGTTTATCGGTGTGGAGTATTATTTTGTTAATTAATTTATCGTTCGAAACAAATGATATCTATATAAATCGCTGCCAAAGATTGTCGTCGAGCTGCTCTACCCTATACTTAGCTTCGCTTGGAAGTATCGTAGCCAAACGCGACTCGTCGAATAAGCTATCGGGGCAGTATGCAGCCAACCCTAAGTCGTTGTCTTCGAAAGCCTCGAAACCCGCCTCGGCAAGGGCATCGACGAGTAGGTCTTTACGGTATTCTTCGAGTTCAATACGGATAGATATGCGATACATTATTTAATTAAGAATTAAGAATTATGAATTATGAGTTATGATGTTATGAATTACGAGTTATGAGTTTAAGCGATGGCAGAGACCAATTTGTTTGCGATAGTGAATTATGTTATTGTATTAAATGACCAAAAAACAGATATCCCAGTACGATAGCCGATACTACCGCCACCAAGTCGGCAAAAAGCCCCATACCGAGCGCATAGCGTGTCTTGGTGATACCCACCGAGCCGAAGTAGAGAGCCAAGATATAGAACGTCGTATCTGAGGAGCCTTGCAAGATACAGCATACCTTGCTTACGAACGAATCGACGCCGTAGGTATTCATCGCCTCGAGCATCATACCGCGAGCACCGCTGCCGCTAAGCGACTTCATGACGGCTGTAGGCATAGCCGGCACGAAGTCTGTCGGCAACCCGCACCACTCGAATAGGTGCGAAAGCCCAAGCAATAGGAAATCCATCGCCCCCGAAGCACGAAACATACCGACCGCCACCAAGACGGCAATGAGAAACGGCACTATACCGATAGCGACCTTGAAGCCATCTTTTGCCCCCTCGATAAAGGCATCGTAGACATTGACCCGCCGCCGAACGGCAGCTACGATAAATGCCGATATGATACCGAGCAGCAGCGTATTGGCTACTATCTTCGAATAGAAGTCGACACGCTCGGCAGGCATCGACCGAAACGCCCATACCATAAGACCGAGTAGCAGCAATACGGCACCGATAGTAAGCACTATGGTGCGTTTGAGCAAGTCGATACGTTGTCTGAGAGCTACGGCTATGAGCCCCACGAGAGTGGAGAAGGTCGAAGCCATAAGTATGGGCAAAAATATATCGGTAGGGCTTGCGGCTCCCGCCTGAGTCTGATATGTAATGACGGTAACGGGTATAAGGGTAAGCCCTGCAGTATTGAGCACGAGGAACATTATCATGGCATTCGAAGCCGTGTCTTTCTTCGGGTTGAGCTCTTGGAGCTCTTTGATGGCTTTCAGCCCGAGAGGTGTGGCGGCGTTGTCGAGTCCGAGCATATTGGCAGAGAAGTTCATAAACATAGAGCCAAGCACCGGATGCCCCTTAGGTATCTCGGGGAATATCTTACAGAAAAAAGGCGAGGTGATACGAGCCAGAAACTCTATGACACCGCCCCGCTCCCCTATCTTCATAAAGCCCAGCCAGAGCGTCAGCACGCCCGTAAGCCCCAGCGAGATTTCGAAGCCTGTCTTGGCGTTGGCAAACATCGCCTCCATAACGGCGTTAAGGCTGCTGCCATCGCCCGAAAAGAGAGCTATCGCCAGCGACACAACGACGGCTATGAGTACGAAAGCTATCCAAATATAATTCAGTATCATTGTCTGTTGCGGTTATATTTATAATTGATGCCGTCGGCTATCATCTTCGATAGCATTCGATACATCGCGGCTATGTCGCTATTGTCGGCGAGCATCGCCTCGTGCGTGGCTATGGTGCCCGTATCGCCTCGGCGTGCCGGACCTGTCTGAGCCTCCGAGGGAGGCATATATCTGAGCTTATCGAGACTCTCCTCTATGAGCGGCAACATCACGTCGCGGAAAGGATACCCCTGCTGCCTTAGAATATCGTACGAGATACTCCATAGATAGTTGGCAAAATTGCACCCGACGACGCCCGCCAAGTGTACCCTGCGGCGTTGCTCGCTATTGCTCTCGAAGACCTTAAGCGAAAGAGCTTTTGCAAACTCCTCTACCCTGCTTCGGCTACTGGCGTTGTTTGCCTCGAAAAATATAGCCACTTTCGAGAAATCTATCTTTTTGTTTCGTGTAAAAGTCTGGAAAGGATATACCACTCCGTAATTGCTTTTGCTACCCTCAAAGACATCGATACCGACACAGCCCGAAGTATGAACGTGCACCCCACTATCGAGACGAACGCTCGCTACTACCTCCGATATGGCATCGTCGGAGACAGCGTATATGTATATATCGGCATCGGGGTATATCTCATCGTAACTATCGGTATGGTCTGCTCCTACTGCCGAAGCGAGGTCTTCGGCTTTCGCCGCATTACGCCCGAATATCTGCACCACACAATAGCCGAAAAGCGGTAAGCTGTGTGCCAACTGCCACGCTACATTGCCCGTACCTAAAATAACTGCCTTTCGTATCATAATAATTATCGCTTCGGGAGGGCGACTGCCTCCGAAACACGATGCAAACTTACATAAAAATCTCGATTCGGGCGGTATTTTTATGTAAAAAGTCGCCTGCCTCGCCACCAAGCAAACGGGCAACGTTGTTCCAACAAAATGTTGTATTTTTGCAGAGCTAAAATAAAGGTAAAACATACTTACGATGCACACCAGAGAAGAGATATTGGGGTCGTTCTCGCGTCTGCTCGATGTGATGGACGAGTTGCGAGAAAAATGTCCTTGGGACAAGAAACAGACTTTCGGGTCGCTGCGCAATAACACGGTCGAAGAGGTTTTTGAGTTGTCGGAAGCTATCGCCGAAGGCAATCTCGAACAGGTCAAAAAAGAGCTTGGCGACGTGCTGCTGCACGTGGTTTTCTATGCCCGTATGGGTAGCGAGACAGGCGACTTCGACATAAAAGACGTCTGTGACTCCTTAGTAACGAAACTCATATTCAGACACCCTCACATATATGGCAATGTCGAAGCCGATACGGCAGAGAAGGTAAAACAGAACTGGGAGGAGCTGAAGCTAAAAGAAAAAGACGGCAACAAACGCGTATTGAGCGGCGTGCCTTCGGCTCTGCCGTCGATGATAAAAGCTTGTCGGATACAGGAAAAAGCGGCGTCTGTCGGGTTCGACTGGGAGGCGAAAGAGCAGGTCTGGGACAAGGTCAAAGAAGAGTTCGGCGAGTTTGAGCAGGAGTTGCAGGCGAAAGATACCGCACGAATGGAAGCCGAAATGGGCGATATGTTTTTTGCCCTCATCAATGCAGCACGTCTGTATGGCATAAACCCTGATGATGCCTTAGATAAGACCAACAGAAAGTTTATCTCCCGCTTCAACTATCTCGAAGATAAGACAATCAAACAAGGCAGGATGCTTAAAGATATGTCGCTCGACGAAATGAATGAGATTTGGGAAGAGGCAAAACTAAAAAAAGAATGACCGATAATATTTAATTGAAAATATCATACCGAATATGGCATATATATTGAAAGAGGTTACCATTCGCACAAACAATACAGAAAAAGGTATCAGCCAAATAAGTGAATTATGGAAAGATATTTCAGCAGGGAAACTACCCGTTTTGTTTGATAGCGAACATAATTTTGTGGAAGGTATCTCTCCCATTTCAAAATATAGTAATTACGAAAATGGAGAGAAAGGCGATTATGATATTAGCATAGTGGGAGTAAATCGTTTCTTTTTTGAAGATATAGAAAAGAAAGTAGAAAATGGTTTGTATAAAAAATATGAGGCTATTGATGACAATGGAAACATAGAACTATGTACAAAAAAGGCTTGGAAAAAAGTATGGGATGATACCAACACAGGGACATTAAAAAGAGCCTTTGCCATTGATTATGAAAGTAGTGTGCCTGCAGAATATACAAAAGACGGTAAAGCTCATTGCTATTTGTATATATCAGTCAAGAAATGAAAATTCGGGATTACATTGAAATAAATAGAGTGTGGCATTAACTGTAATGTCGGAAAAAAGAATGCAATCCTACAAATGATTAATTCGTCTATTAGCTCAAAATTAACCTTTATCATTGATTACCAGCCGATAGTCGAAACACTGAATATCGGTGTCGTCGGTTCGTGTGCCACGCTTGGTTGCTGGCAGAAGCCTGTGGCTATGCAGAGGGTTGGTATTCGCCGTTGGCGGGTGGACGTGGATTACGGTAGTCTGCCCGATAGCTTTGAGTTTAAGTTCGTCGTCTTCGACCCGTCGACGTCGCATATAAACCTCTGGGAAGATGGCGATAACCGTATATTCTCTAAACGAAGCGATGAAGCCTCCCGACGATACAGAGCTGTTTTCAGAGGTACTCTCGATTGGCACGGTGCAGGCGTGGCAGTGCCGGTATTTTCGCTCAGACGCCGCAACGGTTGGGGAGTAGGAGAATTTACCGACCTTTGCCTCTTGGCAGACTGGTGCGTGGCGACACATCAGAAAATCATACAGATATTGCCCGTAAATGATACCAATATTTCGTTCGACGATACAGACTCGTATCCATACCGTTCGGTATCGATATATGCTCTCAATCCTATCTACGTAAATATAGACAAGATAGGTGAGATAAAAGACACGAATTTGCTCCGTGAGTTCGAACAGGAGCGTCGCCACCTCGACAAGCAACACCGAGTACAATATTTCGATGTGTTACAGCTTAAACTCAGCGTACTAAGGCAGTTGTATCGGGAGCAACGAACAGATAAAGCCCTGTACGACACATTAAGGCGTACGCTTTTGAGTTTCGAGCAAAGAAACGGTTGGCTTCTGCCGTATGCCGTATTTCGTTGTCTTGCAGACGATTTCGGTACAGGCAATTTCTACGCTTGGGGCGATTGGGCTTCGGCAGACGAGACAAAGATACGTCGATATGCTACAGACAATGCCGAGAAGGTGGAGTTTTATTACTTTGTACAGTATCATCTTTTCAAACAATTTAGAGAAGCTAAGTCTTATCTGAATGCACATTCCATATATTTAAAGGGCGATATACCCGTAGGTGTCGGCAGACTCAGCGTCGACGTGTGGCAATATCCGCACTTATTCAATACCGACAAGCAGGCAGGAGCTCCGCCCGACGACTTCTCCGACCAGGGACAGAATTGGGGCTTCCCCACATACAATTGGGCGAATATGTCAAAAGACGCTTACAGCTGGTGGCGGCAGCGGTTCAGCTTTATGCAGACACTCTTCGATGCCATACGGATAGACCATATATTGGGCTTTTTCAGGATTTGGGAGATACCTCTGACGGTCAGCAGCGGATTGTTGGGATATTTCTCGCCCGCTTTGCCTCTGTCGGTCGAAGAAATCAGGCAATACAAATTACCCACCGACGAGAAGTACATTTTACGGTATCCCGACGGTAAAGAGTTGATTATTACCGATACCGACAATGTGCTTTTTATAGAAGACCCATACAAGCCTGCACATTATCATCCTCGCATTATGGCACGTAAGACACAGGCGTACAAAGGGCTTACGCCCGACGAACGAAAGGATTTCGACCGTCTTTATAACGATTATTTCTACCGCCGTCATAACGAGTTTTGGCGACAAAGTGCTCTAAACAAGCTCCCTGTGATACTCGACGATATAGATATGCTCGTCTGTGGCGAAGACTTGGGTATGGTGCCCGCTTCGGTGCCCGATGTTATGCGGCAACTAAATATACTATCGCTCGAGGTTTTGCGTATGCCCAAAGAGATGGGGACGGAGTTTGTCGTTCCCGACAGAGTCCCGTACAACTCGGTAGTTACCACAGGCACGCACGATACGTCTACTCTGCGTATGTGGTGGAGCGAGGATAGGGATAGAGTACGCCGTCTGTACGGCAATGTGCTCAGACTTGCGGGGGAGGCTCCCGAGAGATGTACTTCGGAGATTGCAAAAAAAATATTAGCTTTGCTTTTCAAAACCGATGCTATGTGGGCAATAATTCCCATTCAGGACTATCTGGCGATAAACGACGATATGGCGGCAAAAGACTTTATGTCGGAACGCATCAATTATCCCGATAATCCGAATCATACGTGGAGCTATCGCCTTCATCTGCCATTGGAAGAGATATTAGAAAAAAACACTTTCAACACTACACTCGGAGAATTGATAAAAAACAGCGGAAGATGAAACGAATAATACTGATATACGCCCTTACACTGATTTGCCCTATATACACAATATCGCAAAATGCAGACAATAGGTATATAACCACGCTCAACGAACTATTCAAGCGTATAATAGACACAAATAGCGATACGGCGAGAATATCGCTCAACGACTCCGTTTATAACGTCATGGATATGCTGATTGCAGACGACCAAAGCAACTCCCTACCCTTCGACAGCGTGAAATATATCGGCAAAGTATTGGCTTCCGACGGCAATATTACCCTCTATTCGTGGCTAATACCTTTAAAGGAAGCGACTATATACAATGCTCTATTTCTGAACCACAATGGCGATAAGTCGTATCTGACGAGAATATCTTCGTCGGAGCAGATAGACGAGAAACAGACATACACACCCGATACGTGGTACGGAGCCTTGTATTACAGCATCATACCGTTCAAAGTAGACAAACACACCTATTACACACTGCTCGGCTGGCGAAACCGACAAGTAACTCGCCAAAAAGTAATAGATATCATCAGGTTCGACGGCTCGGAGCCTACGCTTGGGCTGCCCGTCTTCGAATACAAGAGTATCGACTATTACAACACGGGCAAAGAGATAGAAGATACTAAGTCGCGAATAGTATTCGACTTCGACCGACGGGTATCGATGTATCTCGAATACAACGCCTCTAAAAAGCGTATCGAGTGCGACAACTTATCGCCTATGGAGGTCGTCGACGGCAAGATACTGTCGTACGGACCCGATTTTTCGATCAACGCCTATCGGATGAAAAAAGGAAAGTGGATTTTCACCGAAGATATAAAGGTAAAAAACAAGAAGCAGAAATAATATAAATACAAAGATATTATGTTGAAAAACAAAAAGATTTTACTCGGTATTTCGGGAGGCATAGCAGCATATAAATGCCCCGAACTTATACGACAGCTTATTGCCGAACAAGCCGAAGTTAAGGTCATTGCTACCGAAAGCGCGTTGGAGTTTGTTACTACCGTTACGTTGCAGACCGTTTCGCGCAATAAGGTGTATTCCAAAGTGTTCGAGTCGATATGCGATTTCAACCCCGAACACATATCGCATGCCGACTGGGGCGATATATTGCTCGTAGCACCGGCTACTGCCAATATCATCGGCAAATTCGCTTGCGGTATAGCCGACGACGCTTTGTCTACACTATTTTTGGCATTAGACAAACCTGTATTTATAGCTCCCGCGATGAACAACCGTATGTACACACACCCGATAGTACAACGCAACATAAAACAACTGCAAGCCATTGAAGTTCAGCTCATAGAACCGACTTATGGAGAGCTTGCCTGCAACAGCGTAGGTAAAGGTCGTATGGAAGAACCCGAAAATATAGTGGCATATCTCAAAGATTATTTCAATAAAGACTAATGCGTTTATAATGAAAGTATTAATCACAGCAGGTCCGACCTGCGAACCGATAGACCCCGTTCGTTTCATTGGCAACCGCAGTAGCGGCAAAATGGGTTTTGCCATAGCAGAAGCCTTCGCCGCAAAGAATATAGATGTATTGCTTATAGCCGGTCCGGTACAGCTACAGACCGTATCGCCGCGTATCGAGCGTATCGATATCGAAAGCGCATCGGATATGTATCAAGCAGTGGTACAAAACTTTAAGGATTACGATATATTGGTGTTTTGTGCGGCTGTTGCCGATTTTACCCCCGAGGTAGTTCATAGCGAAAAAATAAAACGTAAATCCGACGACCTCATTATAAGGCTACGCCCGACGCAAGACATAGCAGCTACCATAGGTAAACAGAAAACAGACAAACAGTTCCTTGTTGGGTTCGCTTTGGAGACAAACGACGAACAGGCAAATGCTATGGGCAAGATGCAACGTAAAAACCTCGATATGATAGTACTAAACTCACTCAACGACAAAGGTGCCGGCTTCGGTTACGATACAAATAAAGTAACCATCATCACTCGTAGTGGCGAGACTATCGATTTACCGTTGTTGCCGAAGACAGAGGTAGCCGCCCATATTGTAGCTACGATACTCGGCCGATTCGAATGAGGCTTACTTTGGGGGGATTGTGTAGTAATTTTATAGGCTACGGTCGATTTTTTTGATTAATTTTGCCAATCGGTTTGGAATAATAATTTTTTAAAACTTATGAAACAAAAGATTTTGAAGCTATTGAAGAGTAGATTCGTGTGGTGCAATATCGTACTGTCCATATTGCTGCTTATCGTACTGTCGGCAGTAGTACTTTTCTTATTGAAAATATATACCAATCACGGTGAATCTATTGACGTTCCTAATGTCGTAGGTCTGTACGAACTTGAAGCACAGCAAGTGATAGATAAAGCCGGACTCGAAATGGAAGTCATAGACTCGGTATATATCAGAGACCAAAAACCTGGGGTAATCGTAGAACAGACTCCTAAACAAGGACTTAACGTAAAGAGCGGACGAGTGATATATCTTACTATAAACTCAAACTCCAAAAAAGAGATAACTATACCCAACCTCATAGGCGTATCGGAACGACAAGCTACCTCTACGCTCAGCACTCTGGGTTTCAGTATAAGCAGTATCAATATAGTACCATCCGAATACTCCGATGTCTTACTCGAAATAAGATACAACAACGCCGTAGTGAAGGCAGGCGATAAGCTACCCGACGGAGCTGCGCTCACCATATCGGTCGGACGCAACGACTATAATGTCGCCGGCGAAATGGTAGCTATGCCCTCTCTCATCGGGTTGTCGTCGGAAGAGGCAGTACGAATAATATCCGATAAAAATCTCGTCGTAGGCTATATCGGATTCGACCAACCGCAGCCGAAAAACGACAGCGAAAAAAATCAGTACAAAGTATACAAACAGATACCTCAGCCCAACGACACCGTCATTCCTGGCAAGCGAGTAGATATATGGCTTAGCAAAGACCTCAAGAAACAAAAGGCTCAGCAAGATACAAAGCAAGACGACGACTTTTTTCGGTAGTAGTCGCCTGTGTCGCGTACATAAGTCCTTTTATTTTGCTTGTGTTATAAAACAAATCACGATACTGCCTCTTGTAGCAATATCGTGATTTTCTTTCGATTAGGCTTTGTCTTTTATCCTATTATGAGTTGTATTTCTCCAAGCCTTTGGCAAGTACCACCAGAGCCTTTTCCAATTCGCCCTTTTCGAGAACATAAGCCAAGCGAACCTGATTTCTGCCGTTGGCGTGGTCCGAATAAAAGCCCGTTGCCGGAGCCATCATCACGGTCTGTCCCTCGTAGCTGAAGTCCGACAGCATCCAAGCACAGAACTTATCGGCGTCGTCGATAGGCAGTTGAGCAATTGTATAAAACGCTCCGTTGGGCATCGGCGTGTGTACGCCTTTTATCTTGTTTAGACCCTCTACAAGCACGTTACGTCGAGCGATATACTCGTCGTATGTATTTTGCAGATAGCTCTTCGGAGCATCGATGGAGGCTTCTGCCACTATCTGTCCGAGCAACGGAGGCGAAAGTCTTGCTTGGCAGTATTTGAGCACGGTAGAGCAAACCTCTTTGTTGTGCGAAATAAGTGCTCCCACTCTGATACCGCATTCGCTGTAACGCTTCGAGAACGAGTCGCAAAGAATTACGTTTTGCTCTATTCCTTCGAGTGTCATTGCCGAGATGAGCGGCTCTTTGGAGTAGAAAAATTCGCGATAAACCTCGTCGGCAAAGAGGAAAAGGTCGTACTTCTTCACCAAGTCGCGTATCTTGTACAGCTCTTCTTTGGTGTAGGTGTACCCTGTCGGATTGTTGGGGTTGCAGATGAGGATTGCTTTGGTTTTCGGTGTGATGAGTCGCTCAAACTCGGCAATATCGGGCAGAGCGAATCCGTTTTCGATCTTCGATACCAACGGAACTACCTTGATACCTGCCATCTGTGCGAACGAATGATAGTTTGCGTACGCAGGCTCGGTGATAATAACCTCGTCGCCGGGATTCATACACGCCATAAAACCAAACATCAACGCCTCCGAGCCACCCGAAGTTACGATGATTTCGCTCGGGTCGAGCGTTACACCGATAGAGGCGTAATATTCCACCATTTTCTTACGCAGGCTCAACAATCCTTCCGAAGGACTGTACTCGAGCGTCTTGCGTTCGATGTGTTTGAGTTTGTCAAGAGCTACCTGAGGCGTCGGCAAATCGGGCTGACCGATGTTCAGATGATGAACGTGGATACCACGACGTTTGGCAGCGTCTGCCAGAGGTGTAAGTTTCCTGATAGGCGATGCGGGCAGAATCTTCCCGCGTTCTGATACTTGTGCCATAATTTATTATTATTTTTAGTTTAAATATTAAACATTTTTTCGGGGCTCAAAGTTAATCATTTTTTCCGATTCTTCGAAACTAATATTACTGTTTTTTCAGAAAATATATTACGACAATATACCTAAATAGGTAGCAAAAAATCAGACTTTCGTACAACGTAATATCACTTTTCGGTTATCGGCTAATGTTGTTGCAAACCAATACTCGTCGCCGCCGTCGGTTAGTCGGAGTCTTCGCCTAAGGGTTGTAGCCGATTCGGGGAAATTACGAATCGTAAGGTTTGCTTGCCTGCCGACGAGTCTCTTCAAATCTTGCTTACCGAATCCGTCTACTTCGATAAGCCTAAAACATCGTCCGGGAAACATATCTACCTTACTATCACTTGTATACAAATGGCTGTTTTTATGCAGTTTTTGCAAACCATACCTCTGTCCTACGCTCTTGAATGCTCCTGCTTTCATTATTGCAGCATTCGGTTCGTATATATAAGTGTCTGGTGTAGAGGAAATAGAATAAGCACATTGCTCTTCGTCTTCGGGGCGAAACGAAAAACTCGACACTCCATCGCTGCAATATATCATCGGCGACACCGACAAGTCTTCGGCTCCGAGTACAAACAATAGCTCTTTGCATTCTCCGTCGGAAGCTACTACGTGAATTTCTGTCACACAACGTTTTATGGCGTTTATCGAACTCATCGCCTCGTGCCAATCGAGCATCGGCGATAGTTTTACCAACGTATATTTCGATTTCTCTCGGAGCAATTGCAGCAGAGCCGTAATATCAGGCTCGCAATCGGAAATACCCACAGTTTTACGTCCGGCACTATCGCGGCGGGCTGGGTCGATAAATATAAGGTCTACCGACTGCATATTTTTTAGATACTCCACTCCATCGCTATTTACGATATTTGCCGATAGCCCAAGCAACGAAAAATTATGGCGAGCCAGCATACAGAGCTCTTCGTCTCTCTCTACATACGTGGCTCTATCGAAACGACGAGCCATAAACGAGAAATCGACTCCGAAACCGCCTGTAAGGTCTGCCATAGTACTACCAGAGGGCAACAAACGCTTTGCTATCTGTTCTTTGTAACGAGCAGCCACCTCACCCGATGCCTGCTCTATCGAGAGACGCTTCGGATACAGAAGTTCGTCTGCCGACGCCCACGAAGGAACTTTGTGCCTCAATCGCTGCCAACCCTCTATCTGCCGCAATATCAAGTCAGAGTCTGCCCGCCCATCGATTTGTAGGGCAAGCCGAGCCACATCGTCGTCACGGTGATTGCAGATAAAAACAGCGGTTTCGTCTTTCATACATTATTGCTATAGCACTGGGGATTAATCATATAAAAACATTAGTCGTCTGGCTTCCGATTCTCAAGCGTGTGGGCAAAGGTAGCAATAAATTATTTGTCTGCGACACAAAAAAAGAGGAAGTCGACAGGCGACAACCTCTTTTATAAAGTATTACCCAAATACAAGGCTCATTTATCTTTATACTTACGCTTCATGTGTCTAAAATAGAGATACAATAAAAATTCTCCCGCAACAAACAATATCACTCCGTACGGTATCTTACTGTATAGTATCTGGTTAGAAGCCTCTTCGGTAAGTTCGGCTACATGCCCCTGTACTGCAAGACCATACATACCAAAAATCATAAGTGCCGAAAATAAAAATGTCAGAAAAGTCCCTGCAATAATCGTACTTATAATATACTCATTCGACTTAAAAAAGTCTGACTCTGTCTGTCCTTTAGAAAGATTGTATTGAGCTTTCGAGGGAAAATACCAAAATAGGAAGTACGAAACAACCGTTCCTATTGCCGAAATTACGAGAGTTTTTAGAATATCCGTTGCCGATAGAGCTGCTATATTATCCTTTCTAAACAACAACGCCACAAAAAATATAACAAAAAGCACAACTATTTGTAATAGTGATCTTTTTGTAAAACTTGTATGTCGCGAAACGGAATTTTCCTGCTTAACAGCCTCCGTATTACCGTCGTTCGATACATTTTTGCTATGAACTTTATAGTATAAATACTTCCATAAATAAAAAAACACAAACAAAAATATAGCCGAAAAGATAACCGTTTTTTTGAGTATATGAAGAATATACACATTTGATATATCACCTATATTATTGTCTAACAGAAGATATACAATGAATGTAACAACAAAAGTAATAACAGACATTATAGCCATTGTTTTTGCAAAACTTGTCTGCCTGAATATCCGGTTGGCTTTTTTATTTTCCTGATTATTATTAGTCTCCATTTTTCAATGATTTTACAGTTAGTAAAAAGTATCTCAATATAACAATACCAATATCTATTATATAAATTGTAGGCTACCCAAATACAAAGTAGCCTATCATTATCTGAAGTCTATTCACTAAGAAGCAGTACTATCAAGATCGCTTTGCAAAAAATCCTAGTTTTAAATGAATATAAGTGAGTACTGATGCTATTATCAGACTTACAATCGACTTCTCTCCAAGTAGTGAAAACACATAAGACCTTGTAAGAACCGTATTCGACAAACTATCTGAATACAAAGAAAATAGAGTAAATCCCAATAAGAAAATTACAAAATAAACCGTAGTCTTTTGTATAAAACTCAATACACTAACTTTTACCTGATTATTATTTAATTCCATGTCTTTTTTTTAGTTATTTTATCGAAGCCCATAGGCTCTAATTGATTGAAATATATGGCTTATGATTGGGTGCCGAAGCGATACGTATCGGTGCCATAAATTAATGGATACGCACCAACTTCCCGCCTTACAAAAGACGGCAAGGGCTACCCTCAATACCATAACGCCCTCGATAAATTAAGAAACAGCTATGGTTTGTCGGGAGGAACTCTCCCGCTGCAAATCGCGTCGCAGAACGACAAATATCGGGATAAGAAAACAAATCTCTTTCCATACAAATATTGATTCCTATTTCGTCGGCAAAGATATGATTTTTTTATATAAAATACAAAAAAAATAGAGAAAAACGCATTGCTCCTCTCTATCTTTTTTAATAAGTTTATTTTGAATCAAAATCTGTATCCCGATACGAAGTTCAATACCCCTTTGAAACCGATACCTGCTTCGGCACCCACATAAAAACCTCTTCCATAAGTAATTCCGAATAGTGTAAGCTGTCCGAAAAAGCCAATGGTACTCGACGACTCACGTTCTTTGCCCACTCCATATACGGTATAAGGTATATCGGCAATGCACATACCCGCCTGAAGCCCCGAATACATCTGCAAAGTTTCGGTATTTTTATACAAATATTTCACCGACGGCACTATTGCGTACGAACGAATATCTTGTATGCTATATTGCTTAAGATAAGTACCTTCGTCGTGGAGCATACGCTCTACCCTACGATTGTAGGCGAGCGATACGCCATACATCCACCTGCTACCGATACTATTATGATACGATAGAGCCACCGTAGGCGAGTAAGCGCCATCGAGCCGATATTCCGACGGCGAAAAGATACTACTTAAAATAGGACGTATAAAATTGTTAGATTCGCCCATCTCTATTTGTAACTCCTTTTGCAACATAGCATTACCTTCTTGTTGCGAAAATACATTCAATGATACTATCGAAAGTACCATTATCATGAATAGTCCAACACTCTTTTTACTCATAATTTTATTTATATTTTTATTGATTTGAATTATTCTACAAAAGTATAACAAGTGAAAACACAAAACAATGAACCTAAGTTAAAACAACACGTCTTCTAATACGCCTTAGAGATTGCTGTGCAATACCAATATACGACGCTATGTATTTGAGTGGTACCGACTGTATTATTCGTGGTTCATTTTTCCCCTTTAGGGAGTGGATAGGTTAGTCATTAAATTGCTGCCCAGCCCCATTTTCCTTTCTTTTTATCATAGGAAAGGAATGCGGTAATTTTTACGAGTTGGCCATTTGTCCAATGGTTTTTCTCTATAAGTTGTTGTTTTACAAAAATATCTCCTACGAAACCATTTCCTGATCCAATAATTTTAAGTACTC
>ERZ773035.229-NODE-229-length-47824-cov-74.154787_pt1 | contig 47824 bp, 40 predicted proteins | sample MGYA00511487_ERZ773035 | MGnify/ENA primary metagenome ERZ773035 (study PRJEB29015, sample SAMEA2737985) | human oral metagenome | biome: human oral; feature: human-associated habitat; material: dental | place: China | collected 2024 ... | reverse complement strand
AGACATGTCCGCAGGCCTGGGCCCCTTTTATTTGAAATTTGCTGCGGAAGTCAGGTTGCCGTACGCCACGGCCTTACGCAGCGTCGACTCACTCAGGCCCCAGGGCTCGCTTGCGTCCGAGAACGACATGAGCCCGTCAAAGGGCGTCTTGACCTCCATACCGTTCCCCCACAGCTCGTCGCATGACAGATCGAGGTCATCGCCCCAGACAATCTCGTAACCGCCTTGGCCCACCTCCACGGACCCGAACAGCGCCCCGTTCCTGAGTGCCCTGAAAGCGGGAAGCCTCCTGTCGAGGGATTTCGTGTCGTACACTTTGGTGACCCCGTTCGCAAACTGGACGCTGAGCCTCATGTCGGGCAGTGCGGCAACATCCCTCACCTTATGAAACAACATTCCCGTTGCCTCCTCGCCACGTGGATCGAGCTTTCTGAACTCCTGCGTTCTGTGGCCTACAAGAAGCAAGACATGTATGTTGGAACGCAGGTAATCGCACCGTCGCTGCGCATGTCCTTCGTGTAGACCAGATACTGGCTGCCGACCCTCGAGGGGTACTTCTGGCTAAACGCGTCGAGCGAAGGGTGCGTGCTGTACTTGGACGACTTGACTTCGACCGGGCAGATCTTTTTCCCATCAGGGACGAGGAAGTCGATCTCGTAGTTGCGATTTGCCCCCTCCTTTGGCCACGCGTGGTAGAAGAGCCGGTGTCCGTGTGCAACCAGCTCCTGCGCCACGACATTCTCATACACGGCCCCTAGGTTCGCGGGAAGCTTGTCGGCGAGCAGCTTCTCGTACACAACGTTCTCGGTCATGTCCGCATCCTTGAATGAGAGGGTAACGAACAATCCGGTATCCGCAAGATACAGTTTGAACTTCTCCAGGTTGACGTTCGAGGACATCCCCACGTTCGGGTCGTTTGCATGGTAGGCGACCAGCACGGTCTTAGACTCGCGCAGCTCGGCAATCTCCTCAAGGATGTCTGCGGCCTGGCGGTTGGCAAGGACGCTTGACACGTGGTACCGCGATGACTTCCTCGCCAGCTGTGCCGGTATGGCGTCAAAGAGAAGTGCCAGCGCTCCCGATGGGCTGATCTTGTGGAAGTCTTCCTCATACAGGTTGATGATCATCCGTTTGGCGCCGTCTACCTCCTGGAGGTTGTTCGTCTGCAGGTAGGTGTCGACAATCTGTGGCATCCCACCTACAAGCATGTAGAGACGAAAGTCACGCATGAGCCTTCGGTTCGTCTGTTCACCAAGCTGTGCCTTCGAGACAAAGGCATCCTTCAACAAGGATAGCGTCGAATCGTTGCCACGTGCCCACATGAACTCCTCATAGTCCATGGGACGCATCTGGACCCGCTCTTCCTCACTTGGAATGAGGATACCCGCAGTGTTCTTTCGTATCGAGATAAGCGAACCCGTTTCGATGTAGTCATAGCGCCCGTCCTTGACAAGCTTCTTTACGGCTTGCCTCGCCATGGGGCAGAGCTGCACCTCGTCGAAGATGATAAGAGACTCTCGTTCGAAGAGACGGACCGAATAGCGCAGCTGGAGCTGGAGGAAAAGGTAGTTCAGGTCCGACACGTCCTCGAAGAGCTCCCGGACGTCGTGCGCCGCCTCGGCGAAGTCGATGAGGATATAACTACGATACTCATTCTTTGCGAACTCCTCAACTACGGTTGATTTGCCGACGCGTCGCGCACCCTCGATCAGCAGCGCCGTCTTACCGTCGGAACGAAGCTTCCACTCCTGCATGACACTGTAGATTTTGCGTTTGAACATCTCCACACCTCATTTCCGTACTTTATTAGACTTCAATATAGTGCATTTCCGCATATTTTTTCATGCCATATCTGAGCATTCCCGCACATTTATAGCGACACAACGCTTCCGATAGCCCACAGCCCCGTTTCTACGAGGGTTTCTACGAAGGCAGGCGCCAGCTCGCCCTCGCCAGGCCGCCAAAGAGGTGTGCCAAACCTCCCTGTGCGCGGATGCGTTTGAAGGGCACGTGCGATGGTCGAAGGAACGTCGTCTTCCTGAGCAAGATCGTCCCCATGACTCCCCAAAGGCCATCGCCACGTACGGTGGACCAGGTGGTCCAGGTAGCCCAGGGCCTCGCAGGAGCCTTTGGGCGCGCGTCCGCACATCCTTCGAGGCGGCACATGCCGGGGGCATTTGATGGTAGCATTGCCCCAACGGGTGTACTCCTTGGTTGCCAGAAGGAGGGGGCGTGGGGCGTGTGTCGAAGGCGCATGGCCCTGCTCGCCCTTCCCCTTAGGTGGTTGCGCCTGACTGCCTTGCAGTCAAGCTGTGGTCCCACCTTGACAAAGCGCACCGTCGCCGCATCCGTCCAGGGCTGTCTCCAGAAACAGAGGGTAGGGGGACATGAGGTTTGTCATAGAGCAGCTGTCGAAGCGTTTCGACGCAAAGGAGGTCCTGAGGGACATCAGCTTCACCTTTGAGGAGGGGAAGATATACGGCCTGCTCGGCAGGAATGGTGCAGGGAAGACGACCCTCTTCAACTGCCTTAACCGGGACATCCGGACTGACGGCGGAACCTTCTATTTTGATACGGCGGATGGCGTCAGGGACGTCTTGCCCGAGGACATCGGCTACGTCCTCTCGACGCCGACTGTCCCGGAGTTCCTTACCGGACGGGAGTTCTTGAAGTTCTTTATGGACATCCACGCGGACGAGCTGCGCGACACAAGGTCCATCGACGACTACTTCGATGACATGAGCATCGAGGTGGGGGACAGGGACAGGCTGCTCAAGGACTACTCCCACGGCATGAAGAGCAAGATGCAGATGCTGGTCAGCATCATCGCCCGACCGAACTTGATGTTACTGGATGAGCCTTTGACCTCCCTTGACGTTGTGGTCGCAGAGGAGATGAAGCAGCTGCTGCGCTCCTTGAAGGAGGGGCGAATCATCGTCTTCTCGACGCACCTCTTGGATCTGGCGTTGGACCTGTGTGATGAGATCGTGCTGCTGAACCATGGCGTTCTTGAGGCCGTCGACAAGTCCGACCTCGACAACGGGGAGTTCAAGGACAAGATCATCGCGGCGCTGAGGGAGGAGGGCGATGCGTAAGACCCTGCGGCTGTCCTTCTCGCTGAGAAATACCTACCGCGTCAACTCGATCCTGTATGCCCTCAGGCAGGTCCCTCTGCTGAGGCGACTTGTTCCTGCCGATGTGTATCGGCACCGCGAGTTTAAGCTGCTCGCGAACGTCCTGTCCGTAGTGTGGGAGATCCTGTCGGTGTTTGTCGGGAAGGCCCTGTACGTTGTCCTTATGGTGATGGCGCCCGCGAGCCTGCTGGACCTCTCCGCACATGCCAGAGCACAGCTCTTGCTCCACCTGTTTCTGCTGCTCTCCCTGATCGGCGCGACAACGGACACTTATCTGTTCGATCCGTCAAAGGACAAGTACTATGCCGTGGTCCTGCTTGGCATGGACGCGCGGGAATACACCCTCGTCAATTACCTCTATGCGCTTGCGAAGGCGCTTGTCGGCTTCACGCTGTGTACGTTGGTGTTTGCCTTGCCGGCTGGCCTGTCTCTTGGGCAGTGCCTGCTTGTTCCGCTGTACGTGGTGGGCGTTAAGATGGTCTACAGTGCAAGATGGCTGTGGGATTATGAAAAGGGCGGGCGGGTGCATAGCGAGATGAGAGACGCAGCGTCGCTGTGGGTCGTGATGTTCCTGCTGCTGGGCGCCGCATACGCCCTTCCGCTCATGGGGCTCATGATTCCTGTGACAGTGGCTGTGCCCTGTATGGTCGCAGGTGCCCTTCTGGGTATACCGGCACTGTGGAAGATACTGACCTTTGCCCACTATCCCACGATGTGTAAGGAGCTGTTGCAGGATGCGGTCGTGACCCATCCGGTCACCCTGCAAGGCGTTCGCTTGGATGCGATCAGGAAGAGCATCAGTGTGGACACGGGCATCACAAGCCAGAGAAAGGGTCTTGAATACCTGAATGAGCTGTTCATCAAGCGACACCAGGGGCTTCTCTGGAGGTCGGCGAGGCGGATTGTCGTAGCTGCCCTTATCGTGTTTGTCGGCTGCGTGGTCGCGATGCGGCAGCTTCCGTCGTTCAGGCTCAGCGTGAACGACTCGCTGATGTCCTATCTGCCGCATATGGTCCTTGTGATGTACGCGATCAATCGTGGGTCGGGCTTTACTCAGACGCTGTTCGTCAATTGTGATCGCAGCCTGCTGACCTATCCGTTCTATAAGCAGCCGGGAAGCATTCTGCGGCTGTTTTGGATCCGCCTCAGAGAGATCGTCAAGGTGAACCTGTTGCCGGCAGCTGTGATCGGTGCAGCACTCACGTCGTTGCTCTACCTCTCCGGTGGCACGGATGTTCCTGTGGACTACGTGGTGCTGTTCGTGTCTGTCACGGTGATGAGCGTCTTTCTCTCTGTGCACTATCTGACCTTGTATTACCTGCTGCAGCCCTATAACGCAGGCACGGAGATGAGGAGTGGGACGTACCGCGTCGTGACTGCGGTGACCTATGCTGTCTGCTACCTAATGATGTGGGTGCGACTGCCCGCACTGGTCTTTGGCGCGGCACTCATTGCCTTTTGCGTATGCTATTGCATCGTGGCGAGCGTTCTCGTCTATCGACTGGCGCCAAAGACCTTTCGCATCCGCCCGTGAGGCCGCACGGGCACGAAGATGCCGAACGTCCGAGACAAAAAGGCAGTTCGATGCGGCGAGGCGGTCTTTGGCCGTCTAGCTCCGCCTCAGGTGGCGCTCCATGCGCCGGCTCAGCGCCACAAGCGCCATGACGATCACGTAGTAGACAGCGGCGACAACAACAAACGGCTCGAACGCGCGGTACGTGAGCGCCTGGACGCTCTGCGCCGCGCGCATCATGTCCATGAGGCCGATCGTCGCCACCAGAGACGAGCTCTTGAGCACCGTGATGGCCTCATTGACCAGCGCCGGAGCAACCGAGCGCAGTGCTTGCGGGATGATGATCTCCCACATCATCGAAGGGTAGGGCAGGCCCAGGGCGCGTGCGGCGTCGTACTGGCCGCGATCGACGCCCTCGATGCCGCCACGGACGGTCTCCGAGACGGTGGCTGACCCGTTGAGTCCAAGCGTAAGCACGGATGCCGTAAACATCGAGATCTTGTAGCCAGTGAGCTGCGGCATCCCAAAGTACGCGATGAAGAGCAGCACGATGAGCGGTATGCCGCGAAAGATTGACGTGTAAAAGTCTAGGATCACGCGAAGCGGCATGCACGGCAGCACCTTGAGCACGGAGATGAGAAACCCCAGCACAAACGCCAGGAGTAAGGCGGCTCCCGTCACCTCTAGGGTGACGACGAGGCCACCCACGAACATGGACGCATAGGGTTCGATGAGCGAGAAGTTCATACGGCCCTCTGGCTAGCCCGGCGTGGCGGAACCCACGCCCTCCGTCGCCGTGCCAGAGGCCGAGAAGTCCCCGCCCCACTTGAAGTCTATGCCCACGTAGGTTCCAATGAACTGATCGATGGTGCCGTCCTTGAGCATCTCGCCGACGCACTGGTCGAAGGCCGCAACGAACGATGCTCCCTTCGTGGCCATGATGCGGTAGACGCCCACGTAGTCCTTTGTCTCGGCCCGGCCGAGAAGACCAAGCACCAGGCCGCCATTGGCGTCGCGCATGGACTGGCCTTCGGCGCCGTCGCACAGGTAGGCGTCGATGCGGCCGGCAAGGACCTCTTGGAGGCACTGGTTGCCGCCGTCGTAGGTGTGGATGTCGGCGTTTGGCAGGACGGCAGAGACGAACTTGTTCTGCACGGTGCCGGTGGTACAGGCGATGCTCTTGCCCGAAAGGCCATCCACGCTCGTGATGGGGTCGCCGCCCAGGGTGAGCACGCCGACGAGCGGCTGGTAATAGCCGCGTGTGAAGTCATAGCTTTGCTCGCGCTCGGCATTCGAGGACATGGCCATCGTGAAGGAGGTGTCGCTCGCCTGAACGGAGGCCAGTGTGGCGGCGAACTGCTGCGGCTCGAAGTCGTACGTAAAGCCAAGACGCTTGGCCATCTCGTCCGCAACGGCAATGTCAAGGCCCACGACCTTCTGGGTGCCGTCGGACTGCATCTCGACGTAGCGATAAGGCGCGAAGGCGTCATCGCCCACGAAGCTAAGGTGCCGTCCAGAGAGATCTGTTGTCGAGGCCGAGGATGACGCACCGCCAGCGGTGCCTTCCTGTGGCCCTTTGCAGCCCGCGAGTGCGAGCGTTGCTCCCGCTGCCATCATGCCGAGAAACGACCTGCGACCCATCGGGCTGCCCACCTTGGTATCCATTCTGCAACACCTCCAGCGTTCTCCTGCACTGCCACCCCAGTGTAGCCTACGGAAATCATAACTTCTAGCGAGGATACAAACTGTTAGCCTTCGCGAAGGTCTTGAGGCGCGGGACCCTCGCAAGTGTGGGGCCACTTGGGGTAGCCTCGTGGTTCCCTTGGCTTGCGAGGGGGGTCAAGTTCTCGACGGCCTCGTGCACGGTCATGCGCCTGCCGCTGTGGTCGAGGTTGATCAGCACGTAGCGGTCGTGCCCGATGCCCAGCGCCTTCATGTACGAGACGTGGCGCAGGTCATGGTGGCTCGTCATGCGCTCGGTCAGGTCGCGGCTCTCCTCTGGCTTCATCACACAGACCATATCGACGGAGGCCTGATCGATGGCCATAATGTCCGTCGAGGCGAGTATGCTCACGTTGGGCGTCACGATGGGGGCTGCCGAGACGCTCGTGGTCCGGTTGGTCACGCTCGTGGCCGTGTTCCTCTCGCCCTCGTGCATGGGGAGGTTGTGGATGTATGGCATTGGATGCTATATAATTATGTCATTAAATACTATAAATCTTTGGAGTTGCCTCTATGATGACGTATTACGAGCGTCCACTTGCGGGCGAGATCCTCCGTGCGCACAGCAAGGTTGTCGTGCTTGAGGGTGCGCGTGCCGTCGGGAAGTCCACGCTTGCGCGCAGGCAGCTGGAGTCGCACGGATACGCCTATTACACGCTGGCAGATGCGGGCACATTGCGACAGGCGTCGTCGGATGCGGCGGCTTGGATACAACACATCAGGGTGCCGGCGATTATTGATGAGGCTCAGCTCGCCAAGGATATTCCGCTTGCGGTGAAAGAGTACACGGACCAGAAGTCGGGACAGGACATACTTTTCATACTTACGGGGTCAGCATCTATCGCACGCTCGGGGCTGGGCGGTCAGGATCCCCTAACAAGGCGTGTGAGGAGGTTCTCACTCTACCCTCTGACCCAGGCAGAGCTTCATAGGTCTACGTTCAACATCGTTGATAGCTTCTGGCACTCAGAGCCTGACCTTACGTATGGATCTCGTCTGACGATGGATGACCTTAGGTTGATGATGTCCACCGGCGGGTTCCCAAAGTATGCTGTGGACACACGGCTGATGAGCACCAGCGAGCGTGGGCTATCGATACGCGATGACATCGATAGCGTTTTGGGGGACACGCTTCTTCCTGAGGAGAGATTTGATAAGAACATTGCACAAAAGATCTTGCAGAGGTTGCTTGTGTACCCAGGTGGCATCCTGAATGTCAGCAAGGTCGCATCCGAGCTGGGATATGATGTCAGGACAATCAATAGGTATATAAGCATATTTATCAGGCGCTTCCTTATTCACACGCTTCCAAACCTAGCCACCCGACCAACGAGGCAGCCCTATGCCCGAGCGAAAGTGCACCCGGTAGACAGCTCTTTTTCGGTCGAGACGCTGAGGATGTCGGGACATGATATGACGCACGAGCCAGAGGAGTTCGGAAACCTTCTTGAGTCGTTTGTGGTGCAACAGGTCATCCCGGCATGCCAGTGGTCTCAGGAGCGGCCCGATTGCTTCTATTGGAGAGAGGCGGGTGTGTCACCACGCGAGGTCGATCTCGTCTTGAAAAACGATGCTGGGAAGCTTGTTGGTATCGAGGTCAAGAGCTCAGAGACTGTCAAGCAGGACGATTTCAAAGGGCTGCGTGCCCTTGCGTCCAGAGATGGGCGCCTGAGTCGTGGGTTTGTGATATATACGGGCAGCCAAGTCATCAAAGAGGACGATCGCCTATGGGCGATTCCCGTATCGGCGCTCTGGGAGGATGGAGCGTTCGTGTCTGATGCGCATGGATCGCTTTTGGGCAACCCGGTGATGAGAGCGGATGCCAATCCCTTTTCTTCTGCGGATGCGTTGCCCGTAGATGCGAATGTCTTTCTGAGCTACTCCCATGCCGATGACGCACATCTGGGAGGTGCCATCATAGGACTCGTCGACCAGATCAAGAGCGAATATGAGTATGAGATGGGATCGACCCTCAACGTCTTTGTCGACAAGCGTTCAATCAACTGGGGGGAGGACTGGAAGGCCGCAATGAACGGGAGCTTGGGAATCGCTAACGTTTTGATGCCTGCTGTAACTCCCCGTTATCTGCGGAATCCCGCATGTCGAGACGAGCTCACGCAGTTCGATGATCGGATGAGGGGCATACCGGGCGCACAGGTGCTGTCACTGGTGTGGCAGGACTACGGGACCGTCAGGAGAGCTATGCCCAACGATCCCGTTCTCAAGGCGATAGACAAGCATCAGAGGATATCCGTATCTGAGCTACGTGGCCTCAGTATAGGCTCCACTGCGTATCAGGCGAAGGTCGCCGAGATCGTATCGAAGCTCAAGGAGTTGATAGAGCGGGGGACAGCTCATGAGGACGCCTCTGACATCGCCGAGAAAGGGCATGGGCGGGGGGAGGCAGACGGGCTGATTGAAGCATTTGATAGGCTGGGGCAGGATATCCCACCGTTCAACGATGCGGTAGCGAGGGTTGTGACGGGCATCGACGACATTAGTGCCTTCGCACACGAGCACCCAGCTCCATCACAGGGCAGCGCTACATCGTATCTTGCCTGGAGTCAGACCTTTGGCGAGGGGGTAGGGAAGGGTACCAAGACCCTGCGCGAGGGATTGAAGGAGCTGACTCGCTATTGGGGTGATGTTCACGATGCGCTGAACCATTGTCTCGCTGTTCTCATATCGTCTTCTGACGCCGACCAACGGCGGGAAGGGTTGAGGACCATGGAGCATCTTGCCTACTCAATCCGGCAGTCCACCATCTTGTCTCCCTTGGCGCGGGACCTCCTGCCTATGGCTAGGATGCTTCAGGCAGCGTCGCCCAGGCCTGCGCCTCTTGCATGGATCATAGAGGAGGCTATCGGTACGTTTGGTGCGATTGAGAGCTCCTGCAATTCTCTGCTTGATCGCATACGGTCAGTCGAAAGCATGATCGGCTCCGAGATGCCAGCAGGCAGTGGGACCTGACCGCACAAACTGGCCCCGCGCAGCTGGCCGGCCTTGACGCCGGGGCTCCGTCGGTCACGATGAAGCGCCTTTTTGAGTCCCATGGCATGCGACGAGAGGGTCATCGTCGGGACGGCCGATTGGCAGTAGGCGCACATCGTCGCGTGTCGCTCGGGCGAGTTGTGGATGTATGGCATCCATCGTCTGGTGCGATGCGGGGGAGCGCGCTCTTTCAAGCGATTGTTGGGAGGTATGCCCTTCAGCGAGCTATGCCTTCCCGTCGATGACTGAACATATCCAGCTTTTATGGCGACACATATATATTGATAGAGACAGCTGAATAATATGTATAATGTCGCGGTTGTTCGACCCACACGACTTTCACTTCTGGGGGAGAGGTGAGCGTCGCATCGCAATCTTTGGCACATCGTATGGAGGGACATGCCGTGAGAGTGAAAGGCCTAACTGGAGGTAGCGTTGCTCGGACAGTGTTAACCGGCATCCTTACACTGTGCCTGTGCGCAGCCCTCGGATGCTCCGGCTCCTCCTCGGCCTCGAGTTCCGCTGAGCGTGTGTCTGGCGGCGAGGTTGCACAGACCACCACGTCACCTACGCAGGAACAAGACGCTAAAACTGAGGAGACGCAGGCCACCACATCGCCCACGGCGGACTCCTCGGGACAAGGTACCGATGACTTCGCGTCGCAGACCGTCGATGGCGATTCGGAGGGCGGCGGTTCCACTGCACCTCAGACCGATCAGGAAGAATCCGAGGCAACGCCCCAGGCGACTGCAAGCGCTCCGACGCAGACGCAACCTGTCACGCAGCAGGACAACAACAGCAGGACCGTATACGTCACACAGACCGGCAAGAGGTATCATTTTGATGAGCACTGCCGTGGTCTTGGCAGGGCAAAGTCCATTACGGAGACGACGCTCGGCGAGGCGCAATCGAGTGGCCTCACGCCATGTCAGATATGTGCTAGCTAACTGCAGTACTGAGACAAGCGTCATCGGCGCTCGCACGTCCAGGCATCGTCCGTTGCCAATGCGATGGTATGGCTGTCATGGCAAAGAACCTGAGGATCGCCTCCATTGGGGGCGTCGGGCTCTAGGGTTTCCCCTACATATCCTTTGACGTATGACTGCGTGGATGGCAGCGTGAAGGGCTATAAAAGAGCGAACTGTGGGTGGCGAACACAAAGAGGTAGCCTTGGACTCATTTCTTCTCTACTTGATCATAATGAACGTGGTGACGTTCCTGGCGTTCACCGTTGACTTTTTCCTCTGCATGGTTAATCCCGATCTTGGTAACTCGGCGGCGAACTCGCTGATCCTCGATGTGTTTCCGATTGCAGGAGGCGCGGTCGGCATGTTGCTCGCGCTGTTTGTATGGGGTGGCCTCGGCCGTGGGCACCGCATGAACAAGGATAACATCGCGTGGTGGTTTCTTGCCATCGTCTGTCTTATCGTATGGGGGCTGGTAGTCGCCGCAAAATTCGGGCTCATAACGCTTGATACGAGCATCGGTGGCATCCTCTCTGGCTGGGACCTGGGCAAGCTGAGGGTCATGGGTATCTACCTGGCTGTGCTTAACGTCATCACCCTCGTCGCATTCGCCTGGGATAAGCATGTTGCAGAGAGTGGCAACGACTACGGGAGGCGTGCTCCAGAGGCGCGCTTGCTTGGGCTCTGCCTCGTTGGCGGCTCCGTTGGCGGAATGATTGCCATGAACGTCGTTCGCCACAAGACCAAGAAATGGCATTTCGTCTGGGGTTTGCCATTTTTCATCATCCTGGACATCGCAGTGGTCTTGTATGCACACATGGGCGGGCTCATATAGCTCGTCTCAAGTGCTTATATCTTGAGAAGTCGCTGTACATTCGTGCCAAGCACGGCCTCTGTGACGGCATCGGAAGGGCTCGTCCGCTCGATCAGGGCGCGTGAGAGTACCGGATCGCCGTAGGGCGCGTCGGTGCCGAACAGGCAGCGGTCGGGTACCTCGTTCATCGCGACGCGTGCCGAAAGCGGGCTGAACACAGCCGAGAGGTCGAACCAAGCGTTCTTGTGGTCACGTACGATGGCTACGGTGTCCATCCAGCTGTATCCCCCACCGTGCCCAAATATGATGGGTACGTGGGGGTGACGCCTGGCGATGTCGCCAAGCGTCCGTATCCCCCGTCTTGTGACAGGGGTGAACGTGTGCACCCAGAGTGGAAGTCCGCCGCACTCCTCGGAGACGGTAGCTACGATCTCGATGTCGCGCATCTGCTCGTCGTCTCCGGGAGTGAACTCTCCCAGCCCCACGAAACCGTTCGTCAGCACGTGTCGCTCAACCCACTCATGAGTGTGCGGCTGGTCAAGGCCCAGCGGAACCGGGCCGAACGCTGCGGGGAATCGGTCGGGGTACGCATCCATAGCCCTCCTCATCTCCTCAATTATCCCCACCATCTGCGAGGACCGGGTGGCGACGTCCATCGTTGCGCCAAGGATCTTGTAGAGGACGGTCATCTCCGATTCGATGTCCTTGAGCGTTGCCGTGGCGGCCCGCTCAGGATGGGGAGTTGTGGTGAACAGCACCGCCTGGTCGACACCCGCCTCGTCGAGCTGCAAGACCTGCGATTCGGTGGGGAGCATCACGTGCTCTATGCTATCGATGATCATCCGTTCTCCTTTCGCTGAAAAGCGTGTTCCTGCGCTATTACTATGGTAGGGATTGACACCAATGTGAAGGCAAGGGGTCGTATGAGGATCAATGAAGCTGCCCGCGCGGCGGGAGTCTCGGCGCGGTCGCTGCGCCACTATGAGGTGCAGGGCCTGCTGGCACCAAGGCGCGATAACCTGGGGTATCGCGTGTATGGATCCGCCGACATCGAGGTGGCAAAAGGAGTGCAGGCGCTCATTGCCGCAGGATTCTCCACAAATGAGATAGCGCAGATTGCGCCCTGCCTTTCGTGGGATGGCGGTGTCTCAACGCTCTGTCCCAAGTCCGTCCGGGCGCTGCGCGCGAAGATGTTGCGTATCGACGAGACGATCGGCACCCTGCAGGCTGCACGAGATGCGATCGAAAAGGTTGTGGGTGATGCCGACGACTCAGGGACACAGGGATGAGAACGGGTTCGGCCCTCCCGAGGTCATCGTAAAGACGGTAGCTCCGTTATGGGTGGAAAGGCACAGTTGCCGACTCCAGAGTGCGCCTTTCCGTGAGGTGCCGCCACGTTTGCCCAGGTGAGAAAAAGCGCATTCTACGGAAAAGCGCATTCTGCATCCGCAGGCTCACGGAAAAGCGCATTCTACGACCGACGCCTCACCGAAAAGCGCAGTCTGCCCTCATGTCGCGATTGGTAGCGCGATGGCGTCTGGCAAGAAGCTTCTGTTGTTTTATGAGCCGACCAGCGGCTCGGACTATCGACACATGCTCGAGGTGTTCAAGAGCTTGAAGTCACTGAGGGGGACGGGCAAGACGATCCTCTCGATCACCCACGATGTGAAGCTCATTCACATCTGTTGCACCTCCCCTTTGTGCATCTCTCTGTTAGACCACCGTTGACATGACGACGCCCCGCGTCTCCGCTACGATATTGTCAGCGAGAAAACATGTCGAAGGGAGACGCGGGATGCTTGACATGATACTGCAAGAGGCGAGGAAGCTGGGCGTCGACGAGAGGAGGAGGCTCATAGGGCTTCTGCGCGCGCAGGTGCTCGCCGAGCTCGGCGAGGCGGGCGGGGAGCCGGACGCGTGCCCCAGGTGCGGCGGGACGCACCTCGTGCGCAAGGGGCACGACAGGGACGGGTCGCAGAGGTGGGCCTGCAGGTCCTGCGGCCGCACCCTCTCGCGCAAGACCATGGGCCTGCTCGGGTACTCCAAGCTCAAGGAGGACGTCTGGGCGAGCTACGTCGAGCACGCGTGCGCGGGCGGGACGCTCAGGGAGTGCGCGAGGGCCTGCGGGGTGTGCCTGAGCACGTCCTGGTTCATGCGCATGAGGCTCTGCGAGGTCATGGGCCGCGCCCTTGCGCCGTCCGGGAGCGGGCCCACCGTCTCCTGCCAGGTCGACGGCACGTACCTCGACGAGTCGCTGACCGGCAACCGGTCCAGGTCGGCGGCGGGGATGCCACGGGAGCCGCACCGCTGCGGCGGCGCCGTGCGCGAGCGCGGCATATCGAACCTCAAGGTGTGCGTGGTCTGCGGGGCCAACGACCTCGGCGACGAGTTCTGCGAGGTCGCGGACCGGGGCCGGCCGACCGACGAGGCGCTCGGGTCGGCCCTGGGGGCCGTGGGCGAGGGAACGTCCGTCTCGACCGACGGCCTCCGGGGGTACGCCCGGGTGCTCCCCAGGCTCGGCGTGTCGCGCCACGACGCGACGCCCGCGCGGGAGGCCGTGCGCGGCGAGCTCGGCATGGTGAACGCGATGCACGCGAGGCTCAAGGGCTTCCTGGCGCGCTTCAGGGGGGTCTCGACGAGGAGGCTCGGCCACTACCTCGACTGGTTCCTGTGGGACGAGCAGACGAGGAGGTCGGACGCCGACAGGGCGGACACCCTGTCGGGCCAGGCGGCGACGGGGAGCTACGACAACACGCGGCTCGCCCTCGCGAGGGAGCCGCAGCCCCTCTGGTCCTACTGGGAGGATAAGCTGGCCGTGTCAACGGTGGTCTAACAGAGAGTTGTGCATAGGGGATGACCGGGTTGCCTGGCAGCTCCCGATAGGCCTCGGCTTCCCCAGACTCATGTACAAGTATTATGATGTGCGATAAGACTATAGTGGTCTTTGCGGACGGTCCGTCATGGGCATTCGAGGAGAGGAGACAGGCGATGGCAGGCTCCACGGAGGATTTCGATCTCGTCGTCATTGGGTTTGGCAAGGCGGGAAAGACCGTCGCGATGAAGCGTGCGAAGGCGGGAGATCGCGTGGCGCTCGTCGAACGCGACCCCATGATGTATGGCGGCACGTGCATCAATGTGGGGTGCGTGCCCACGAAAACCCTCCTGACCGACATGGCCCGCTTCGAGCTGGGAGGTGGTGACGGCGCAAAGGCGTTCAAGAGGGCGCAGCAGCGCCGCAATGCCCTCGTCAGGAAGATGAATGCGGCAAACCTTCAGATGGCAGAGGCTGCCGGCGTGAAGGTGATCCTCGGAGAGGGCCGATTCGTCGGGGAGCGGACCATCGCGGTCAGGACCGAGGCAAAGGAGCGCGTCGTCGAGGGCACGGTCGTCGTCATAGACACGGGCTCCGAGACCATCATACCCCCCGTGCCCGGAGCAGACCTTCCGCGCGTGTACACATCCACCTCCATCCAGCAGATAGAGAAGCTCCCACGCCGTCTCGTGATCGTGGGCGGTGGGCCGATAGCCCTCGAGTTCTCCACTCTCTTCTCGGGCTTTGGGACCGAAGTCCATATCGTGGACAACTCTGACAGGGCGCTACGCAACTTCGAGCCTGACGTCGCGGCGTACGCCCAGGGCGTGCTCGAGAGACGCAACATCAACTTCCACCTCAACAACACGGCCACACTCTTCGAAAAGGAGGCTGACGGTATCAGGGTCAGGTTGGCCGACGGGAGCGTCCTTGAGGCCGATGCCGTGCTCTGTGCGATAGGACGCAAGCCTGCTACTTCGACGCTTGACCTGGGTGCCGCAGGGATAGAGGTCACGCCGCGCGGTGCCGTGAAGGTGGACGAGCACCTGCGCACCAACGTCGATGGCGTCTATGCCGCAGGGGACGTGAACGGCGGTCCGCAGTTCACCTACGTCTCGTTCGACGACCACCGCATCATCCTCGAGGACGCCTGGAGCGCTGACAAGGGGCATGCGGGCGCACGCAGCACGCGCGGGCGCGTTCTTCCCACCACGACCTTCATAGAGCCTCCCCTTGCGACGGTCGGCATGAGCGAGGGTGCCGCAGTCGGGGAGGGGTATGACGTCGTGGTGAGAAGCGGCCTCATCGCCGACATGGCCATCGTCCCCAGACCCAAGATACTTGGCCAGACCGATGGCATGGCCAAGTTCGTGATCGACGCAAAGAGCGACCTCATACTGGGGGCGACCCTGTTCTGTCCGGATGCCCAGGAGCTCATCAACGCGGTTGCCGTTGCCATCAGGTCAGGGATGACCGCCGCCGAGCTCGGTGGTGGGATTTACACGCATCCCAGCACGTCCGAGCTGTTCAACGCCCTCTTGGGCTGAGGGGCCTAGGAAAGTCAGCAGGGTATCCCAAGCGCCGAGAGTGCTCGGCTCGTCTCGTCGTCGATGTCCGACGTGACGTAGTCGGCCGCGCCCTTGGCCTCCCGCACGCGTTTCCCATGGCAATCCCAAGGCCGAGGCCTCGGCGCATCTCGACGTTGTTCTGTCCGTTGCTACGGCCGCGAACACTCCGCTTTGCCGTAGCACTGCGAGATCTTGGCGCGTGCTCGTGGGGATGGTTTTCGTGACGTGCGGCACGAGGGTTCCGTCTACGTCGAAGAATACCGTGCGTACCGTCCGTACCGTCATGCGCGTCACTTCAGCGTACGTAAGCGTGCAGCATATCGTCCACTATGCCGCTGCGCCCGTCTGGCAAGGGCGACCTTATCCGCGAGGACCTTCCTCTCGCGGGCGCGACACACGCACCCTACCCTCAGTTTCTCCGGGATCCTATGAAGGCCGTCGCGTCGCCCAAGGTCCGAGTCGTTGTGTATAGATGCCATTTTTGCCAGATGGGTGCCGTGACTCTCGATAGGCTCTACCCTATAGACACAGGCAAGCTGGCGCAGGGGTACCCGCCCAAGGGAGGACATGATGCTCGAGCTCAAACGTGACTGGAAGGCCATCTTCACCGACATCGACGGAACGCTACTTAACTCTGCGCGAGAGGTGTCCGAGAAGACGCGCGAGGCCCTGAGGCGCTGCGCGCGAGAGGGAGTGCGCATCGTGCTCTCCTCGTCGAGAAGCCCTCAGGGCATCGAGCCGATCGTCAGCGCCAACGACCTCACCTGCTGCATTATCGCGTTCGGGGGAGGTTTGGTGCTCGACGAGGATCGCACGAGGCTCCATGAGCGGGGGATGAGCAGGGAGGAGGCTGCCGAGGTGGTCGACTTCGTCGAGGCAAAGCTCAGTGACGTGACCTGGAACGCGTTTACGGCAGACGAGTGGGTTGTTCGCAGTCGCGAGGACCCGCGCGTCCTTCGTGAGGAGCGCATCGTGAAGACCTTGGCCCAAGAGGGTCTTGTGCGCAACCTTCCGGATGGCAGAATGGTGGACAAGGTGCTCTGCATGTGCCTGCCCGAGAGGTCCGCCGAGGTCGAATGCACCTTAAAGCATAGGTTTCCCAGCCTGTCCATCAGCCGATCCTCGGACATCCTCGTGGAGGTGAACGCCGCAGGGGTGAGCAAGGCGGTGGCGCTGCGCGCGTTTTGCGAGGCAAAAGGTATCCGGGTCGAGGACACGCTGGCATTTGGAGACAACTACAACGACCTCGAGATGCTCAGGGCCGCAGGCCTGGGAGTTGCCATGGGCAACGCCCCAGACGACATCCGCGACATTGCCGGCTTCGTGACCAGCGACAACGATCATGATGGCATCGCGTGCGCACTCCGCACGCTCATGGCCTGAGGGCCCGTGCTTTAGGTGGCGGGAGCGACCCCTCAGGGCGTCAGCCTCGCAGCCTCGTCGCGCGCACGGCGAGGTATGAGGGAATGCCCAAGTCATGGAGGCGTCCCTCGCCGTTTGTGTCCTCATAGAGGTCATCGATCGTAAACCCCGCGCGAAGCAGCCCGCCAAGGCTCTCCTCCAGCGTATGGGAGAACTGCATGCCCCCGTCCTCCTCTGCGAGCCTCTTGGCGAGCTCGGGTTCTGCTATGGGATCGAAGGGCAACCCATGGACGATGGAGGACTCTGTGTCATCGACGATGTAGTTGATGCCCGTGTCGAGACCTGACACCAGGATGCCGCCAGGGCAGAGCACTCGTGCGACCTCGCGCCATATGGGTTCCACCTCGCGTACGAAGACGAGGGAGACCGGATTCACCACGAGATCAAACGATTCGTCCGCGAAGGGAAGCGGCTTGGTCATATCTGCGTGGACGACGCCAATCTCATAGCCCTCGCGCCGTGCGACCTCTCTCTCGCTCTTGAGCTGTGCCTCGGAGTAGTCAAGTACGGTGCAGCGTGCGCCTGCGGCGGCGAGGAGGGGCATCTGCTGCCCGCCGCCTGAGGCGAGGCCGAGCACGCGCGTGCCCACAAGCTCGGGCCACCAACTTGTCGGCATGGCCTTTGTCGGGGTGAGGCGGATCTGTGGGTTGCCATCGCGCGCCCGGACGAATGCCTCGTGATCGACAGGGCGCCCCCACTCCCAGCCCTCGTCCACCCAGCGATTGACCGTCTTGGCGTTCACGTCCTGATAGCTGCTCTTTCCGTCCATGTGGCATGCTCCTCCCGGGCTGTCGTATGAGCTTGGAGCTTGGCGAATATGCTCGGAGTGATGATAGCGCATGCTCGCTGACACGTCTCTCAGGCGTAGGTCTTGACAGCTGAATGAATGAATATATAATACGGATCATTCATTTCAGGACTAACGCTTGAAGGAGCAATAAGTATGGATGACCACGCATGGGTGGACGCATGATGACCAAGGCCCGCAGGGGTGGGACGTGCATGGGCGGAAGACCAAAAGACGGACGTCGTCTGTTCGCGACGGTGCTTATAGACCTACTCACGCTCTCACGCATCCCCCTTGGGGCGGTGTTCTGCGCTCTCTCGCTTGCGGGAGAGTCCCTCGCTTCCCGTGTTGCGCTATTTGCGCTTATCGCGCTCAGCGACCTGTTCGACGGGAGGCTCGCTCGCCGGCTTGCCACCCAGAGCGCGTTGGGCGCGATTCTCGATGTGACTGCAGACCTCTTCTTTGTCACCACGGCGATCACGACGCTCTGTATGTTGGGGCTTTTGCCCTGGTGGCTGCCCTGTGTTGCCCTGCTCATGTTCGTGGAGTTTGTTATCACCTCCCTCGCCGCAAGGCGCCAGCGCGGCGAGAGGGCGATGCTCTGGTACGACAGGGTCGGCCGTGCTGTGGCGGTAGCGCTCTACGTCATGCCTCTTGGAGCCCTCGTCCTTCACTCTGTGCTCAGGGATTCTGCCTATATGACTGTCATTGGCGTGTCTTGCGCGGTGGTCACCGTGCTGGCATTCGCGTCCGCTGCGCTGCGGGTGAAAAAGGTGCTTACGTCCAGCTGAATCTGATGCCCCTTACGCCCGGAAGCCCGTGGTGATGATCTGCCCGGCGCCGGGCGGCTGTAGGGGAGGCACGCGGGGTACCCGGAAGCCGCTTGTGCGTACTCCACCAAAACCTGTATACTTCTTCGTTACGGAACGCCGGTGTGCCTGCGGCGCTTGCAGAACGAAGGGGACTCGCCTGGTTCCAGCGGACTGCCCGTGAGCTGACGTACGGGGCATCGCGTGTCAGAATCTGACGTAAGGGGTATTGCATGGATATACGGAGTCAGTTTGAGGAGTATCTGAGGCCCGGGAAACCTCGGTTCGTGATCGGTGCGGTGTGTGGCGTTGCCACGCTTGTCCTGGCTGCCATAGCCCTCCTCATCTATGCGGGCGTCATCGGTCGGACGAGCAAAGAGAACGCGGTGGCGTTCAATCCGACGGACAGGTCGCTGGAGGGCACGTCGGTATACTTTGACGTGGTGGGTCTCGACACGTATGCGGCACACCGAGACGATCACTATTACTATCTTGCAACTGACTCGGAGGACTACGCGATCGTTGTCTGTATGAGAGCATCCGAGGAGAAGAGGTTCGCAGATCAGCAGGAATACTGGCAGAGCCAAAAGGTTAATACCGGTGAGGTCTCGAGCACTCCAAAACCCGTACGCATCTATGGTGTGGCGAGCAAGATGCCGGACAATCTGGTGGACACCCTAGCGACTTCCTATGGGGTCAGCGCTGCTAATCTTACCGAAAAGGTTGGCGTGCTGTATATCGACACGATGACCACGCCACGGGATGCAATGATGACGCCATTTATCGTTGCTGCGATCGTCGCGGCTATCTTTGGCGGTATCCTCCTCTTTGGCTACTTCGCCCAGATAAAGGTGGCTCGCAGATGCTTGGATCGATTGGACAGGGAGGGCGCCACCCAGCAGGCTTGGGCAGAGCTGCAAAACTACCTGTCCACGACGGGGGGCTCGGCAAATCCCGCCCTGACGGCGAACTTCATCGTGTCAAAGAAGGAGGGGGCGGTCATCGCCTACGCCGACATCGTGTGGATATACCAGCACGTGATGAGGAGGAACTTCGTCCCTGTCAGCAGTAACGTGGTGTGCAGGCTGCGTGACCTCGACTTTATCAACATCTGCAGCCAAGGCGGAAAGGGGCGGGCGAACGTCATCAACGAGGTCTTCTCGGCGGTCTCGGCAAGAAATCCCGCAGCGATGATCGGCTACTCCGACGAGAACGTGAAGGCCTTCGACGCATTTCAACGTCAGAACAGGTAGTCTTACGCCATCGTGTGATGAAGGGGTCCCGTGTACGGCTCAAAGAGATGCGACCGTCGGATCTCTTTGTCTTGGTGGGTAAGGGATTTTGGCAGGTGACGTGACTGGGCGGCTCTTGGTCGACGGAAGTACCAGGAGCCGCCCGCTTGCAGGCGCGGTTGCCCAACGGGTCGCCATCTCGCTTTTCCGACCAATGAGCGGGGAAGTCATGCAACTAACAATGGCCTTTTCTGGTTCCTTCGGGAAGGTCTTTCCGTGAGACGTCGAGTGCAGAATGCGCTTTTCCGTCACGTCGTCACCCAGAGGAGGCGTGAGGCAACCGCCCGCCAGAATGCGGGGCACTATAGAAAATGGCTCAACTGGGCAAATACGTTCGAGCAACCACCCGCCAGAATGCGGGGTGGTTTGCGCTAGGGTCCGCAAACTTCGGTTTGGAGTCTGACTTCACCGAAAGACGCAGTTTGCAACCTCCAGACCGACCAGAATGCGCTTCTCCGTGAGGGTGCCGGCACAGTGCGCCTTTCCGTGAGGTGGGTCGATAAAATCCCAGTTAAGTTCCTTTAAGGAGATGAAGACGTACACTCTGGAGGGATCCCCTGCATGGTTCCCAACACAGCCTCGGATGAGGATTCGTGCCACTGTCCCATGCGCGCCATCGCCGTGTGCGCTACTTCCTTGTGCCGTACCTCCAGATCTCGCGCACGATGCGATCCATGAGATCCGACCTCTCGCTTCCCTGGAGGTACCTGCTGCAGGCCGAGAACATAGCGAGGGCGATGAGGGCGACGAGGCAGAATGCGGCCGTCATATTCTGCGTGAACGGTGTGACGCCAAAGAAGTCGCTGAACACAAAAATGCCAAGAAGGATGATGGAGAGGACTCCTACGAGGAGCGTCCCTCGCAGCGTATTGAGCGGAAGGGAGATGCGCAGGAGCAGCGCCATACCTACGAGGCACATGATGCTCATGCACATCGTCGAGTACTGATTAGCCGACCAACCGAGGAAGTGCGAGACGACCATCAGGAGGATTATCGAGAAGACGGTGGTGACGGAAGCGGGCAGGGACCGCGCCAGGACGTTCGTGAGAAAGTTGCCGCTGATGCGGTCGTAGTTCGGTTCGAGCGCAAGTATGAACGAAGGGACCCCTATGATGGCCGTGGAGATGAGCGACATCTGTATCGGGATGAAGGGGTACGGCGGCACGACGATGCAGACGAAGGTCAGCGCGGCCGTGTAGACGGTCTTCATCAGGAAGAGCGCCGCCGAGCGCTGCAGGTTGTTGATCGAGCGACGCCCCTCGGCGACGACGTTGGGCAGGTGTGAGAAGTCACTGTCGGCGAGCACGATCTCGGCGATGTTGCGCGCCGCAGCTGAGCCCGAGGCCATGGCTATGGAGCAGTCGGCCTCGCGGAAGGCGAGGATGTCGTTTACACCGTCACCGGTCATCGCGACGGTATGGCCCTGCTCGCCGAGGGCGCGGACGAGCCGTCTCTTCATGTCGGGGGTCACGCGACCGAACACGGTGTCATGCGCGACCGCCCACAGGAGGTCATCCTCGCTCTCGAGCGTCGATGCGTCCACGTATCGTTCCGCATTGGGTATGCCAACCTGCCTTGCGATGGCCGAGGCAGTCGCAGGGTCGTCGCCCGATATCACGCGTACGCTCACGCCCTGCTTTCCGAAGTACGAGATGGTCGGTGCCGCCGTAGGCCTGATCTGGTCACGGATGGCGACGAAGCCGAGTGTTTGGGGCTCACCGACGATGTGCCCCTCCTCGTCGAAGCCGTCACACGTCGCTACGACGAGCACGCGCATGAGCCTCTCGAAGGGGAGTCCCTGCGCCTCGCGGGATGCGCGCTCCGTGCCAAGAACGAACTGGGTGGCGCCCATCACGTATGCCCGGCCGTCCTCGGTCACGCAGCCCGAGTACTTGTATCTCGACGAGAAGGGTATGACGCGGGAGCACGCATCGGCCTTGAGGTCATGGGCCTCAGCATAGGCGCAGATGGCGCGCGAGGTCTCGTTGGCCTCCCCCCTGGTTGCTACGGCGATGGTCGAGATAGCACGTTCGGCACCGCAAACGTCCTCGCCGCGCACCTCGACGACCTCCATCGCACCTGTGGTGATCGTGCCGGTCTTGTCAAGGCAGAGCACATCCACGCGGGCAAGCGCCTCGATACAGTACACCTGCTGGACAAGAACCTTCTCACCTGCGAGACGCACGGTCGCGATCGCGAGGACCGTGGAGGTCAGCAGCACGAGGCCCTGTGGAATCATTCCCCCGACGGCGGCGACGGCTTGCAGGAGCGCTTGGTTGACGCTCGTGTGGCCATGGATCATCGTGCTTGTGAAGAGCCCTATCCCAAGGGGCACGAGGATGGTCGTCCCAACCTTGATGATCGCGTTGATGGTGAGGCGTATCTCCGAGCGGATGGCCTTGTAGGCCTTGGCCTTCTCGCTGATGCGCGCCGCGTACCCGTCCCGTCCCACGTGGGTTACGCGATAGGTGATGCTACCGGAGTCTACGAACGACCCGCTCATGACCTCGTCGCCCGGATTCTTCTCTATGGCGTTTGACTCGCCCGTGAGCAGGCTCTCGTTGAGCGCCGCCACGCCTGAGACTACCGTTCCGTCGGCAGGGACCTGGTCCCCCCGCCCGATCCTCACGAGGTCATCCTGCACGATCTGGCTGATGGGTATGCTGGTCTCCCCATCGGCACGGATCACGTGGCAGTCGGTGGCGGTGATGATGGAGAGCCTGTCGACCATGCGCTTAGCGTGGAGTTCCTGCACGATGCCGATGAGCAGGTTGGCGAGGACGACGATGAGGAAGAGCAGGTTCCTGAACTGTCCTGTCATGAGCACCAGGATGAGCATGACCAGGTTGACGCCGTTGAAGAACGTGAGCGTGTTCCTGCGGACGATCTGTCCTACCGTCTGGGTCCGTGCCGTCGCGTCGACATTCACAAGGCCTGCGGCCACGCGCTCGGCAACATCCTCGGGACCGAGTCCCCTCATGTGGTCCTTGTCCCCATGGGCGCTGGTATCTGTCACAGTCTTAGCCACGTACCCATCACCCCTCATATGGTAGCCGCCCGTACGCTGCGCTGCATCCTACGACGCACCTTGCCTCCTAGCCTGTCTGATAGCAGGTAGATCCACTGGATTGTACGTGAGGCTCACGGCACCCGGCTGCCCCCAAGCGTCTTCCTCTGTTTCCTCAAACTAACTGAAGTGGTCTGTACTTTAATTGAATATAATCTTGATCTTAGCGTCGACGTCTGGACTACTGTCACCCGTGCTACAAGATCGCCTTGCGTCCCAGGAGTACGTTGCCAGTCGAGGGTCGCCTGACTGCGGTCGGCACACCAGCCATGGGCGATTTTTGGTATGGGAATGCACCTTCAAGGATGTGTCCTTGCTATCGCGCGAGGATGTCGATGCGTGCGAGGTTCTCCCTGAGCGAGATGAGGTCCCATGCAAGAAACTCTGCGATGGTGAGTCCCACGATGTCTGCGAGTTGGGCCACCTTGGCGAGGAGACCCGCCACCTGTGTGAGCGTCATGCCGCCGACGGGCACGTCGCCAAAGTCCTCGTTGGGGTTGTTGGGGTACTGCTGAAGAAAGCTCGCGGGCGACAGCGCGTCGATGTCAAAGTGTATCGCCAGATGCCCATAGCCATGCGCACGCACCCAATCGAGAACGGGGGAGTCATCCCTCTCGAGTTGCTCTGGTGTGACGTATGCCATGTGGTGCCCGTCGACGTAGTCAAGCTCCCACGGTGCCATCTGGTTATATCGAAGGCCCACAAAGAGCACGTCTTCATGCGAGAAAGGATGCTCGACGAGCGAGGCGAGCTCGGGGGCGCCATCTTTGAGGAGGTTACCAAGAACCATGGCGTGCTCGTGGTCCATGTGCGCGGGCGTGGCGAGTCGGTCGTGCCCATCCTACGGGACATCTGCCGCTGGGCCGGACCCTGGCGGGCGGGGTCATCCGCTCGTTGCATGCCTGTGCGAGTGAGTCGCAGATTACCTCTGCGTCGAAGTCTTCGATGGGTGTGAAGTCGTCCCTCTCGCAGAGTCCGCAGATGATCGTTCCACCCGCCCCGTTCGAGAAGGCGGAGATGGTCTTGCAGATGTTCCTTGCCAGCCTCTTTCTCGAACTCTTCACCTCATATGTTTGTGTGTCCTTGCCGATGGCGCGCGCATCAGGGCGACGGTGCGTGCCAGCTCGCTGGTCGTCACGGGGCCTCTTTTGCCTGCACCAGCCACATCCCCCACTCTTATGTCTTGGTTGGTGAGAGTATGACCCATTCCACCAGGCTGGGGAGGTAGTCACCCTTGTTGAGGGCTATCCGTGACGAACATACTGGGCTACTATGGTCGGCGGGTCGGCTTTTTGCCCCTGCCGAGAGCCAGGTCTACGGGTGTACGCAAGGGACCCTGGCGTGGCTGGAGTAGCCCTGACCAGCTGCGGTGTCTGACAAGCCCAAATGCGTACCCCCTACCAAGGACCTAGCAGGGGCAGGCGTGGCATCAGGCATCCAGGATCCAGCGTATGCCCTTTGCCGTACGCAGCGCCGGTTCCTTGAAGTGGTTGCCGGGATTCTCCTCGAACGTCACTGTCACACCGCGCGAGGAGAACGACTCGACGATCGACCTCGTGTCTTTCTCGACGCTTCTCACGAAGTTGTTGCGGGTGCGAGCCTCAGCGCTGCCAAGCGAGAAGTACGCTCTCTCCAGCTCCTTTGCGGGCTCGTGCTGCGCAACGTGGTGCGAGAAGCCCGGAAACCAGAGGGAGCCAGACACGCTTGCCATCCGTGAGAAGACGTTCGTGTTGAGGACCGACCAGGTGGCAAAGAGGCCAGCAAGGGAGTAACCTGCGATTGCCGAGTAGGCCGGCGGTGCCGAAAGCCTGGCCTCGATGCGGGGCATCACCCTTTTGACCAGTAGCTCAAGTTGTCTGTCCGCATGTCCTGCGCAGGCGTCGTCGCCCTTGAACGTAGGGGGACACTCCCAAGGTGACATGTCGTCGCTCCAGTCCAGGTTGCCGATGGAGACGAGGGTGAAGTCACGACATCCCAGCTCAAGGCACTTCTCCCAGACGCTTCCACCATCTCCGGTATATACGTGCAGGTACACGATGGCCCTGCCGCTTCCCGTTGAGCGTACGGTGACGCATTCTTTTGATACCTGGAATATGGTTTCCATGCTCGATGACACTCTCCCGACCACTACCTGAAAGCTATGGGGCTGCGCGGACCCGTGGCGCCAGGCACCGGACAGCCCCTCGCCTGACGTCACGGACCCTGCTTGGGGCGCAGCGCACATCCCCCAAGGCCAGATGACGAACCCCATGCTAGCATACCGGCAGATACGAGGTCAGGTTCGCGACGGGCGAGACGGCATCGAGGGTGATGTTATGGTTCACGGCCGTACACGCCTGAACGCATGTCCGGTTCGACTACAGTGGGACATCGACGGGCTGGGGGCTCAAAGGGCCCTGTGGACACATGACGCGTGACGAGGAGCTGTCGAATGGACAAGACATCGCTCTATGAGTCGTTCCTGCAAAGGGCTAAGGAGACGCCATCCGCGATTGCCGTTCGCGACGAGCGCCGCTCGCTCAGCTATGACGAGCTCAGGCTGCTTGCGGACACCATAGCGGCACGGCTGCCCCGCTGCATGCGCTTCGTTGGCATCGTCATGGACCATGGCGCGGAGATGATCGCGGCGATGCTCGCCGTCCTGAAGCTGGGGGCGGCCTACGTCCCCGCCGAGCCGGGCTTTCCGGTGGAGCGCATCCGTTTCATGCTGACCGAGGCCGACGTCGATGCCGTCGTGACGCAGCGTGCGTATGACGACCTGTTCCAGTCCGTCACGCGCGTGTTCGTGGAGCCTGGCATGAGCCTTTGTGAGGAGCCTGTTCAGACCCCCTGCGTCGCCGAGGCGTCAAGGCTGGCCTACGTGCTCTATACGTCGGGAACCACGGGCGTGCCCAAGGGGGTCTGCGTCGAGCACCGCAATGTCTTGAGCTACATCGACGCCTTCACGCATGAGATGGGACTCACGTCACAAGACGTCATGCTCCAGTACTCCGTCTGCTCGTTCGACATCTTCGTCGAGGAGGTGTTCGCCACCCTGCTCAGTGGGGCGACGCTGGCTATCCCTTCGGTGCATGACAGGTCAAACACCGAGCGGCTCATCGACTACATCGCGAGGCAGAAGGTGACCATCGTGGACGGTTTTCCCCACCTGCTGGCCGACATAAACCGGGCCGCCATGCTTCCCGAGGGCGTGCGTCTGTACGTGAGCGGCGGGGACGTTCTGCGCGCAAGCTACTGTGACCGCCTCATGGGGGTGGCGCAGGTCTACAACACCTACGGTCCCTCGGAGACTACCTGTTGCGCATCGTTCTACTGCGTCAGTGACGGCGCCCCGCTCGAGGACGGCAGCTATCCCATCGGCAGGGCGGTGCGTTGCGACCGCATCGAGATACTGGACGATGACCTGCGACCCGTCGGGGATGGGGAGGTGGGCGAGATCTGCATCTTCGGTGACGGCGTGTCCCGTGGCTATTTAGGTGACCATCCCGAGCAATCGAACTTCGTCAGCCTGCCAGATGGGAGGCGCCTGTATCGCAGCGGTGACCTTGGGTATCTGTTGCCAGACGGCAACGTGGCATTTCTGCATCGCAAGGACAGCCAGGTCATGATCGAGGGGCGCCGCGTCGAGTGCCTGGAGGTCGAGAACGTCCTGATAGCGGATGCGGCCATCCATCAGGCGACCGTGCGTGCCTACCGCGACGAGAGGGGGCTATCGTACATGGTCGCCTATGTCGTCCCGAGCGAGGCCGGCCTGAGGCTGTCGGAGCTGAGGGCGCGTCTTGGGCGCAGGCTCGCGGATTTCATGATCCCCGAGTTCTTCGTACGCATGGACGAGATACCGCTCACCGAGAACGGCAAGCCCGATGGCGTGGTGCTCCCCGTCGTTCTGAAGGGGTAGGGGTGGTCATGGCAGTCGTCGTGAGGCAGGCTGGCGTTGATGAGATCGATCGACTCATGGCCTGGCGACTGGAGGTGTTACGCGAGGTGTTCTCGCTATCCGAGAGAGACGACCTGGACGCGCTTGACCGGGAGAACCGGGCGTACTATGCCCGCGAGTTGCCGAGGAAGGGGCACATCGCCTGCTTTGCCGAAATCGATGGGCAGGTCATAGGCTGCGGAGGCGTGTGCCTCCAGCGCGAGATGCCCTCTCCGGACAACCTGTCTGGCAAGTGTGCCTACCTCATGAACATCTACACGCGTCCTGAGGCGCAGCGCTGCGGTGTCGGGCACTCCGTCGTGCGATGGCTGGTCGCGCGTGCGAGGCAATGGGGCGCCGAGAAGATCTACCTCGAGACCTCCAAGGAGGGCCGGGCCCTCTATGAGGGGGTGGGCTTCGTCGACCTGCCGGACATGATGCTTCTTGCGGGTGGCTGTCATCTCAGCCGTTGTCCACAAGTGCCGCCGCAATGACCCGTGCGTGAGCGTCCACTGAGCTCACGATGGGAAGTGCCAGCTTGCGGCCTTGGGCCAGTAGGCAGAGGTCCGATGATGCCAGCACGACGGACTGGGCGCCCTCGTCCCTTCCCCTCTCGACCATGCCCTCAAAAGCTCGGATGGTCTCTGGTGTCACGTCGCCCCCCTTGAGCTCGTATCGGATGACATCTCCCAGCCAGTCCTTTTCCGCGCTGCTGGGCGTGATGACGGCAATGTGCGAGAGGACGATGGGCGTCTTGAGAAAGCGCTGGCGCATCGTGGGACCACTCCCCAGGAGGAAGACCGCCCTGTCGCGGCGGGATATCGTCGCCTTGAGCACCGCGTCCGAGACGTCGATGACGGGTAGTTCCGCGCGCTCCCTGAGTAGGTGGTGCGCGAGGTGCGCCGTCACCGAGGTGAGCGCTACAAGGTTTGCGCCCCTCCCTTTGAGCCTGTCGATGGCGGGAAGCAAATAGTCTGCCAGGCCTTTCGCGTCGAACGCCTGTGCCAGCCCGTGTACGCACTGACCATCGATGGCCTCGACGAGAGGTGCCGATGTCAGCGCGGCGTTGCTTACGATCGCCCGCTGGTAGGCGTCTGCGACCTGCGGGGTGTCTGCGATGAGGCCAAGCGTGGACATGGGTCCCCCTTCCGGCAGGCGTACCGCACGACGTCTTGTTGGTGCCGCCAGAGCCTGTTCTTTACCGCTATGGAGAAGGGCAGTATACACGAATCGCCTGCGTCAGGCCTCTGGTCACGTGTCTGCCAGAACATTACTTCGCTCCAGGGGCGTCCTTGCATCTCCCATCGGGAGACCGGGCGAACGTCTACCTCTCCACTTTGATGATGTCAGCCAGACACAGCTCGTCTCTCTTTCTGTTTGAGAGGGCTGAGCTAGACATGGGTCACCGACCGCTCCACGAGCCGCTTCAGCGTATGAACGTCCATAAAGCGAGGCGCCGTACCCTTTACGTAGTTTGACGAAAATACCTCGCTCTTCTTGTTCTCGATGCGCTTGACCCTATCGGAGTACTTGACGATTCGGGAGAGCCCGTTGCCTTGGCGTGCGAGAAAGAAGACATTGTCCTTTCGGTGGATATGGTCGAGTACCTGTGGGTAGTGGGTGGTGAAGACGAGAGTGGCACCTCTGGGGTTAGTCGCGGCAGATGCGAACAGGTCGATGATCACATCGACAAGCTGGCGATTCAGGTGGTTCTCAATTTCGTCTACCAGCAGGTAGCCTCCGTACCTTAGAACATGCATAGATTGCTGAGTCAACTCTAGTCCACGGATAGTTCCCGAGGAGAGCACCTCGCCTAGGCCTTCTGCGCTCAATACGAGTGGTTCACGACCAACAAAGGTGAGTTTAAAGACACGACCAAAGTCTTGGACTTCAAGATGCTCTATGTTTGGATCAAACACTCGTAAGATGTCATCGAGGCCAGAGAATCCCTCGTCCAGATGCAATGCCGTGCCTCCCCTTATTGTGATGACCCTATTCCTGTGGCCTGCGTCGGATGCGAGCGCTGCGGCGAAGATGGAGACGTCCTGTGTGAGGAGCTTAGCCCATGAGCCGTCAACTGTTGATCGGCGAATTTTCTCGACACATGCCCTCGAGAGCTCGTCCCAACTAGAGAGCATGTGCTTCTTGATCTTTGATGAGGGTGCCCAGAAAATACGTTCCTCACCAAAGCTCAGTCTATGGCCACGAGGGCCAATAAAAGCATCCCCGCCAATGACCTCAAGGGTGGACTCAAGCAGGTAGAGGTTCTTTTCGTGGTATGCGAGACACTTGAAGTGCGTCTTTCCCTCGAAGATGCTAGGAAGAGACGGCGAAGGGCTCCTGTACCCCAACGGATCCCCATTGATGATGCGGCAGGCGAGTTCAAAAAGACTGAGGGCTGTCGTCTTGCCTGATGCATTGATTCCCGCGAGTGCGAGCAGGCAGTTAGAGTAGATGGGGCGAGCTAGCTCGAAAGCCGACTCATCCTCGCGGGGAACTTTGTCTCCTGCGAATAGGTCTAAGACAAAAATACCATCGTCGAACATCTTTAGATGGTCAAAGTATATCTTTAATACGTTCATGATAGAGAACAATCTAATATATAAACGATAAAACTGTTTATATATTGTATCTAGGGTATGCGGGACTGTCAAGCCACATCTGGGGGGCAAGCGAAGGTAGTTCGGCGTCGGCTCGATGTGGTAAGGCACTTTAGTGCCCTAGAATCTGCGGGGTACCGACTTGGCCACTTCGCTGCGCCGGCCACCCCGCAGCGCCGGCCACCCTGCGGCGTCGACCGTATTGTGTCGAGTGCGTGCGTTTTGCCTCAATGGTCACGTTGACGAGGAACTTGTTCGAGCTAGTCTACCCATATTGGGTTAAACTTGTTCAAACAAGTAATGTACCAATCCGAAGGAGCGTGTCTGCAAGTCTACGTGACGAGCCTGTCTGTGAGTAGTGGTAGCTAACGATCGTGCAGTGGTCGCACGACCATGGTGAGTATCCGTTACAATTGGCCTGAGGGTCTAGGAGAGAAGAGGACGCCATGCGAGCAAGTGGAGTGTTGATGCCAATCTTTGCGCTGCCTGGGAGGTACGGCATCGGCTCGTTCGGGCCGAAGGCCTATGAGTTCGTCGACTTCTTGAGCCGCTGCTCGCAACGCTACTGGCAGATCCTGCCGCTAACCACGACAGGCTACGGAGATTCGCCGTACCAGTCGTTCAGCGCCTACGCGGGCAACCCCAACTTCATCGATTTGGACGAGCTGGTGAAGCTGGGCTACCTGAAGCGCAGCGACCTCGAGGGCGTAAAGTTTGGGGATGACCCGACGCGCATCGACTACGCCACGATCTTCGTCGCGCGCAGGAAGGTGCTCGAGCGTGCGACGGCACGCTTCATGCAGGACCCCCCCTCGGACGTAGACGAGTTCTCACGCAGGCACGCAAGTTGGCTTGACAGCTACTGCGAGTTCATGACCGTCAAGGAGGAGTTCGACCTTAAGGCCTTCCACGAGTGGCCACAGCAGTATCGCAGCCCGGGGAAGGCGTCGCGGGACCTGAGCGCCAAGCGTGAGCACCACTACCAGTACCATCTGATGACGCAGTACTTCTTCTTCAAACAGTGGGAGAGTCTGAAGGGCTACGCGAACGAGCGCGGAGTGCTTATCGTGGGTGACATGCCCATCTATGTCTCGCGCGATTCCGTCGAGATGTGGGCAATGCCGGAGCTCTTCAGGGTCGGCAAGGACGGGAATCCTACGAGTGTCGCGGGCACTCCGCCCGATCAGTTCTCCGCAACAGGACAGTACTGGGGTAACCCAATCTACGACTGGGACGCCATGGCCCAGGATCACTACTCCTGGTGGGTCGAGCGCATGCGCATGAGCCTTAAGATGTACGACATTGTGCGCATCGACCACTTCCGGGGCTTCGAGTCCTACTGGGACGTGCCCTTTGGCTCTGCGACGTCTGCGGCTGGCTCATGGAGTAAGGGTCCTGGCACGGCACTCTTCGACGAGCTGACACGGCAGCTGGGCAAGCTCCCCATCATTGCGGAGGACTTGGGGTTCATGACCCCCGAGGTCATCAAGATGCGCGAGGACACGGGCTTTCCCGGCATGAAGATCTTGCAGTTTGCCTTCGATGGCAACAGCGACTCGTATTATCTGCCCCATCATTACACGCCCAACACCATCGCGTATGTGGGTACCCACGACAACCAGACCGTTCGTGGTTGGTACGAGAACACGGCGACCCCGCGCCAGCGCGAACAGGCGGACCGCTACACCAGGCGGGCCAAAGATGAGTCCGTGGGGGCCGCGTTCAACCGCGCCATCGCCGCATCTGTCAGTGATACCTGCATCTACACCATGCAGGATTTACTTGACCTAGGAGACGAGGCGCGCATCAATGTGCCAGCCGTCTTGGGTGGAAACTGGGACTGGCGCATGAGGGAGGGTGCCATCACCCGAGCCGTCGAGGAGGCCCTCCTCGATCTCACTCAGACCTACTTTCGCGTCCCCGGAGCACGGCCGCCCGAGCTTCCGGCGTGATGAGGCCATGTGCACAACCAAGCGCTTCGGATCGTCCGGTCGGCGTCCTTACGCACTCCAATAGACTGAAAAGAGGAAGACATATGTTGAATCTGAATACCTGCGCCCATGACAGTTACGGCCTTGACCTGGAGGCCCTGAGCGATGAGCAGATCTGCGCCATGCTGCAGGGCATCGTGCGGCAGCGCAGCGCCAAGCTGCCCCCCAATGCCGGCAAGCGGCGCCTCTACTACCTGTCCGCAGAGTTTCTCATCGGCAAGCTGCTGATCAGTGACCTCATCAACCTTGGCCTTTACGATGAGGTCAAGGCCCAACTCGAGGCGGCTGGGCACGACCTTAACAAGGTCGAGGAGCTTGAGGTGGAGCCGTCATTGGGAAACGGTGGCCTGGGCAGGCTCGCCGCGTGCTTCCTGGACTCCATAGCTACCTTGGGTCTTCCCGGTGACGGCGTGGGCCTTAACTACCACTACGGTCTGTTTCGTCAGGAGTTTCGCGACAAGCAGCAGCAGGCACTTCCCGACGGTTGGCTCGACAGGCAGGCAGTCCTCAACGACGAGGGTGTGAGTTTCGATGTGGAGTTCGGTGACTTCAGCGTGAGGTCGCGGCTCTATTCCATCGACGTGACGGGCTACGGCCGTCCAACCAAGAATCGCCTGAGGCTCTTCGACCTCGAGGGCGTGGATGACTCGCTGGTCCCCGCCGACTCGATAGAGTTCGACAAGGACGAGGTCAAAAAGAACCTCACGCTCTTCCTCTACCCCGACGACTCGGACGACAAGGGACGTCTGCTTCGCGTGTACCAGCAGTATTTCATGGTGAGCAACGCGGCCCAGCTCATCCTGCGCGAGGCGCTGGAGCGTGGCAGTGACCTGAGTGACTTGCCCGACTATGCCATGGTGCAGATCAATGACACGCATCCCACTATGGTCATCCCCGAGCTCATTCGCCTGCTTACCGAGGAGCATGATATGGGCTTCGACGAGGCCGTCGCGATGGTCGAGAGGATGGTCGCCTACACCAACCACACGATCTTGGCCGAGGCCCTTGAGAAATGGCCCATCGAGTTCCTCAAGACCGTTGCTCCTAAGATAGCCGATATTATCGTGAAGCTCGATCTTATCGCCAAGGAGCGTTACGCTGATCCCGCAGTTGCCATCATCCAAGATGACGTGGTCCATATGGCAAACCTGGCGATCCACTTTGGCTGCAGCGTCAATGGGGTAGCAGCGCTCCATACCAAGATCTTGGAGGACACGGAGCTCGCGCCCTTCTATAAGATCTATCCCGAGAAGTTCAGCAACAAGACGAACGGCATTACGTTTCGCCGCTGGATCATGGGCTGCAACCCCGAGCTCACCGGGCTTTTGGACGACACCATCGGTACGGACTGGCACAAGAGCGCGGACCTCACGCCGCTCAAGGAGCACTTGGACGATAAGGCAGTGATAGAGGGGTTCGAGAGGACGAAGGACAGCGCCAAGGGGCGTATGCGGCAGTTCATGCTCGAAAACCAAGGCGCGCACATCCCCGAGAACGCGATCATCGACGTGCAGGTGAAGCGTATCCATGAGTATAAGCGACAGCAGATGCTCGCGCTCTACATCATTTGGAAGTACCTGGACATCAAGAACGGCAATCTGCCCGCGCGTCCCATCACGATCGTCTTTGGCGGAAAGGCGGCACCCGCCTACGTTATCGCCCAGGACATCATCCACCTCATCCTCACGCTGTCCGACTGGGTGGCCCAGGATCCCGATGTTTCTCCATACCTCCAGGTCCTTATGGTCCAGAACTACAACGTCACGGCGGCGGAGCACCTCATCCCCGCAGCTGACATCTCCGAGCAGATCTCGCTGGCGAGCAAGGAGGCAAGCGGTACCTCTAACATGAAGTTCATGCTCAATGGCGCCGTGACCCTCTGTACGCTCGACGGCGCCAACGTCGAGATCGCCGAGCTGGTGGGCAAGGATGACATCTACACCTTTGGTGCGTCGAGCCAGGAGGTTGAGCGTCTCTACGCCGAGGGCTCCTACGACGCGTTCGCGCACTATAGCCGGCCTGGTGTCAAGCTGCTCGTGGACTTTATCACGAACCCCCACTTCATGGCGACGGGTGACGCCGAGCGTCTGCGCCGCCTGCATGATGACATTGTCCACAAGGACTGGTTCATGGCCCTCTTGGACCTTGAGGAGTATATCCAGCTGAAGGAGCGGGTGTACCGGGATTACGAGGATCGTCATGCTTGGATCCAGAAGGCGCTCGTGAACGTGGCCATGGCGGGCACGTTCTCCTCCGATCGCACCATCGCGCAGTACGACGAGGACATCTGGCACCTGTCATAGGCCTAGCATGGCCCGGGGCGGCGTACATTCCCGCCTCGGGCCAGACCCGCTGCCATGGACCCGCTGCCAAGGGGATGCGCGGCGAGGTGGGGAACTTGGGTCTGCCGTCTTAGCTCAGGCTTGGCGTCTCGAGACTACGCAGTACCTAAATGTATCGGGATGGCTGCGCACCTGGGTGAACTCGAACATGAGGCCGTCCGAGTTGTATGTCTGGTTCTCGACGACGGCGACGCAGTTGAAGGGACCCAAGTTGAGATACCGTCGATCCTCCTCGTTGGCGAGGCCGACCGTTATCTGGCGGCGGCTGGTGAGTATCCTCATGCCCAGCTCCTCTTCCAGGTACTTGTACACGGAACTCTCGGCGATCGTGGGAGAGAGGTCGGGGATGATGTCGGCGAGGAGGTAGCTGGTGTCTATCTGGCAGGTGAAACCGTCAAGACTACGGGTGCGGACCATGCGATAGAGCTCGGTTCCCTCGTCGAAGCCCGTGTATCCGGCAAGTCCCTTCCCGCAGACAAGCCGCTCAAACTCCCTCACGATGGTGCCCGGCCTCATGTCGTTGTGCGCTGCATATTCCTCGAAGGAGTAGAGCCCATCGAACGAACCGATGACGTCGCGGTAGTCAGGGTACCAGATGACTCGGACGCCCTTGCCGTGGATGGGTTGCACGAAGCCTTCGTCGGCTAGGATGGCGAGCGCTCGGCGGACAGTATTCCTCGAGCAGGAATACATGCCGATAAGCTCGCTCTCAGAGGGTATGAACGATTGATAGGGATAGGTTCCGTCCTTGATCTTCTCCCTAATACTTAGATATATGTCTTCGAAGAGCGCCTTGGGCATCGCGTGTTCCTCACTGCGTAGTCATCGTCTTGGCGCAGGCCTCGAGTGTCTCGGGCGCACCTGCCGAGGTCGATTGTGAGTTCATAGTTATCTTGTTGTACCGCAACCGTCCTGATGGAATTTCCCCTCCCACGCATATGGATGAAAAATCCAGGAAGTGGGATGTCTGCTAAGTTCAAGGCAAATCACCCGGCAAGCCTGGGCAGTGACGCGAATCGCATGGGATAGGTACCAAAAAATATGACTTGTTTGAACAACATGTCCAAGAAGCTGTTATACTTGTTCAAACAAGATGGCCGAACAGGTCGGTCACGGGGCTGCATCGAGCTCGCACTCAGAGAAGGGACACGCGCCATGATGCAGAAGATCCAGAAGTTTGGCGGGGCGATGTTCACGCCAGTTCTGCTGTTTGCCTTCGCGGGCATTGTCGTGGGACTGGGAACCCTATTTACCACCGAGATAATCGTGGGGCCGATAGCGGCCAAGGGTACCACCTGGTACAACGTGTGGAGCGTGATCTTGGCCGGAGGTTGGACCGTCTTCAACCAGCTCCCGCTGCTCTTTGCCATTGCCCTGCCCATTGGTCTTGCCCGCAAGCAGAGTGGTCGCTGCTGCATGGAGGTCCTCGTCTCGTACCTCACATTCAATTACTTCGTAAATGCTATCTTAACTGCTTGGGGTCCGGCCTTGGGCGTCGACTTCACCGCCGAGGTCGGAAACGCCTCTGGTCTGGCGACGATAGGCGGCATCAAGACGCTGGACATGGGCATGGTTGGAGCCCTGCTCATCTCTGGGGTGGTCATCAGCCTGCACAACAAGTACTTTGACACCGAGCTTCCTGAGTGGCTGGGCGTGTTCTCGGGTTCCACCTTCGTCTACATGGTCGCCTTCTTTGCCATGCTCCCCTGCGCCATCGTCTCTGTGCTGCTGTGGCCCAAGGTGCAGATCGGCATGCATGTGTTCCAGGGTGTCATCATGAGTGCGGGCACCTGGGGGGTCACGATCTTCGTCTTCCTCGAGCGGCTACTCATCCCCTTCGGCCTCCATCACCTGCTCTATGCCCCGTTCTACTATGACAACGTGGCCGTCAATGGGGGTATCTACGCGGAGTGGGCCAAGGCCCTGCCTCAGCTCGCTGCCTCTACCGCCTCCCTCAAGGAGCTCGCTCCTTGGGGCGCCATCACTGCGACGGGTTGGTCCAAGATCTTCGGTATGCCCGGCGTCGCCGCAGCGTTCTATGTCACGGCGAAGAAGTCCAATCGTAAGAAGCTCCTTGCCCTTCTGATCCCGATCACCATCACTGCTGTCCTGTGCGGCGTGACCGAGCCCATCGAGTTTACCTTCCTCTTCGTCGCGCCCCCGCTGTTTGCTGTTCACGCCCTGCTCGCGTCTTTGCTCTCGACCTGCATGAACCTAATCGGCATCGTGGGCGTGTTCTCGGGCGGACTCATCGAGATGGCGTCGTTCAACTTCATACCGCTTGCCGCCTCGCATGGCCTCACGTACCTGATGGCCATTCCCGTCGGCCTTGCCTTCACGGCCATCTACTTCTTTGTCTTCCGTTTCCTTATCCTGAAGTTCGACTTCAAGACTCCTGGCCGTGAGGAGAATGAGGAGATAAAGTTCGGCTCCAAGAAGGAGTTCCGCAAGGCGCATGGGATGGCGCAGTCTGTCGGCTCCGAGGACGCCGACGAGGCCGGCTCTTCCACACCCGACATCGACACGAGCGACGAGAAGATGGTTCTTGCCGCGAACATCCTCGACCTCTTGGGTGGCGTGGACAATATTGTGGACGTTACCAATTGCGTCACACGCCTGCGCGTGAACGTGAAGGACGAGACCAAGGTGGCCGAGGACAAGGACTTCAAGTCTATCGGCACCATGGGCATCTCCAAGAACGGCAAGGCAATGCAGGTGATCATCGGTCTCAGTGTGACGAAGGTCCGCGAGCGCTTCGACAAGCTCGTCGGCAATGACTAGGGATTTGCTTGTCCCGAGGGTGTAAACTTCCACCGGGGTCCCGTGCGGCTGTCGTGGGTCCCCGGTGGTTGGTCGGTTGCAACGTCCGCCTCGCGCCGGGGCGGCTACTGAGATGGGGAGTGTCATGGCACAATCAGGCAAAGCGACGGTCTTCTTTGACATCGACGGAACCCTTGGGTGGACCGATCCCAACAAGCGCGATGCGCTGCCCGAGTGGGAGAGGGGCCTGTCGCCCACGCCCAGTCCGCGCGTTGCAGCAGCCATCCGCAGCTTGGTCGCCCGTGGCAACCACGCGTTTCTGTGCTCCGGGCGCTCACCTGTGGGTATCCACCCAGATCTGGCCGCATTACCGTTCAGCGGCATCATTGCGTTGGCGGGCGCCTACGTGACGATGGGCGATGAGGTGTTGCGTGATCGCCCACTGCCGGCCGACGTCCTCACCCACATCGACCGGGTCTTGGTCGCAGGTGGCTATGGCGCGCTGATAGAGTCTGCACACGGTGCCGTCGAGCTGCGCGGAGGAGCCTTGGGCAGGCGCTCCGGCACGCCAGACACGATGGACGAGGCAATCGGACAGCTCCCGGACGGCTGTGCCTACAAGCTGGTCATCCGCAGTTCCGCTGCAGACGAGCTCGTCGCTGACCCCCAGCTGGGTTCCCAGCTGGTCGCCAGTCGCCTCGAGATGCAGAACTCCGAGGTCGGCCTCGCGTGCAACACCAAGAAGGCCGGCATCGAGGCGGTCCTCACGCATCTTGGCGACAACGTGGGAGTGACCTATGGCTTCGGTGACTCGGAGAATGACCTCACGCTCTTCTCTGAGGTGGACGTGAGCGTGGCTATGGGCAACGCCATCCCCGAGGTCAAGCGCCTCGCGGATTACGTCACCGATTCGGTATCGGAAGACGGGGTAGCCTCGGGCCTCGAGCACCTGCGGCTCGTGTGAGCCTGGTTGGCAGGGGACCGCAGCGGGTCGCAGAGCTTGCTGCGGTTTGCTGTGTCACCTGTCGTGCGATCGCGCCAATCCGGCCACAAATCCGGCCATCAATCCGGCCAAATGGGTATACTAGCCCAAGACTTGGCCGGATTTCCTGGAGGTGCGCATGGACGCCACTCGGCTCGCTAGCCTCATCTCGCAAGGCGAGGGTCTATCAATCGAATTCAAGCGTTGCGGCAACAGACCTGGTCAAGATGTCTTCGAGACCATCTGTTCCTTTGCCAACCGCCAAGGTGGAACCATCCTGCTAGGCGTGCGAGACGATGGGTCGGTCGAGGGCATAGGGCCACAGGCCATCGTCTCTGTCGAAAGAAACATCGTTAACGTCACGTGTGACCCATCCCTGTTTAACACGGCGCCCGCCATCGAGTTCGAGCGAATTACACAGGATGGGAAACTTGTCCTGCGTGTGTGGGTGCCCATGGGACCGTCGGTCTATCGTTTCAAGGGGGTTGTATACGACAGGCGTGCGGATGTGGACGTGAAGCTGAAAAGTGATGCGCAGATCAATGCGATGTACCTGCGCAAGCAAAACATATACACAGAAAGGAGGATCTATCCTCATGTCCGTACGTCGGACCTCAGGTTTGATCTCATCTCGCGAATGCGGAGCATGATTCGCTCCGCTCGGGGCGGAGGGGAGCATCCTTGGCTGGGGCTCGATGATGAGGGCTTCCTTAGGGCGGCTCGGCTCTGGTCGCGCGATCCAGAGTCTGGCATGGAGGGCCTTGACCTTGCCGCAGTCATGCTGCTTGGCTCTGATGACATGATCCAGGACATCGTGCCCGTGTATCGCACCGACGCCATCCTGAGAAGGGTGGATGGCGATCGCTATGATGACAGGCTCGTGGTTCGCACGAATCTCCTCGAGTCGTACGACTCCCTCATGGGCTTTTGCGAGAAGTGGCTCCCTGATTCGTTTGCCTTGGATGGGGTGACCCGCGTCAGCGTGCGGGACGTGATAGCGCGTGAGCTGGTCGTGAACACGCTCATTCATCGGGAGTTTGTAAGCCCTTACCTCGCGCAGCTGATCATCGATAGGGAGGGCATCCATACGCGCAACGCGAGCAGGACGCTCTATTCGGGAAGGATCACCCCAGAGAATCTGGACCCGACGCCAAAGAATCCCATTATCGCCAACGTCTTTACGCAGCTCGGGGTATCTGAGGAACTTGGCAGCGGAACGAGGAATCTCTACAGGTCCTCCCTCCTCTACACGGGCAGAGAGCCGATGCTCGAGGATGGGGACTTCTTCACTGCCTTCGTTCCCGTCCCAGACGTGATGGGCCCTAGAGGTACGGGAGGGCCAGCTCGCGAGGCTGCGCGGCCGAAGGGAGAGAGCGTGAGAGACGCGGTGATGGGGTTCCTCTCCCACCAGGAGCGCGTGACTGCCTCTGAGGTCGCACAACGGATGGGCATAAGCGCGAGGAGTGCGAGGAGGGGACTTTCTAAACTGGTGAGGGGAGGCCTTGTGTCCACCGTCGGTGCAGGGAGGTCGACGGCCTACCGCCTCGCTACCCACCGACCGCTCGACTGAGGGACGCTCCCTGCCGCTCTTTAGTCCTTGGGGGGTTGCCTCTCGAGGGCGGGGCGCGAAGCCAGGTGCAGCGCCGACCACCGGGCCTGCGGGCTACTCCAAACCGGTCACCTCATCGAGACCGAGCGCGATGTTCATGTTCTGTACGGCTGCGCCCGCAGCTCCCTTGCCTAGGTTGTCGAAGAGTGCCGTCACGCTGATGCGCTCCGCGTTTCCGCAGACGGTGATGCGCAGCCGATTGGTGCCGGCAAGCTCGTTCGCGTGGATCGTGGGAGGCGTGGGGTCAAACGGCATGACGCTCACGAAGTGCTGGTCCGTGTAGTACCCTCGCAGCTCCTCGCAGACCTCCCTCGCGCTCGGCGCGCCCTTAAGCAGACGACTGTGCAACATGATGGTGGTGGCCATGCCCTGACGGTAGTCATCGACGACGGGCATGAGCACAGGGGGCTGGGCAAGGCCGCAGACCCTCTGCACCTCGGGCAGGTGCTTGTGCGTGAGGTCGAGGCCGTAGATACCGGGAGCGTCGAGGGCGCCATCGCGCCCGTCTGCCTCGTAGCGGGCGATCATGCGTTTGCCACCGCCCGAGTAGCCCGTGAGGGAGAAGCAGCAGAGGGGATAGTCGGCGGGCAGGATGCCCATGCGGACGAGAGGCGCCGCGACAGAGATGAGACCGGTAGCATGGCAGCCCGGGTTGGCGATGCGCCTGCTCGAGGCGATGGCGCGGCGCTGCCCCAACGAGAGCTCGGGAAAGCCGTAGACCCACCCGTTGGCGGTGCGGTGTGCCGTAGAAGCGTCGATGACGCAGACGTCGGGGTTCTCAACAAGCGAGACCGCCTGGCGTGCCCCTTCGTCGGGCAAGCATAAAAAGACGATGTCGGCATCGTTCAGGAACTTACGCCGCTCTTCAACATCATGGCGCCTCTCGTCGCAGATGCGCAGAAGCCTAAGGTCCTCGCGCGCCTCGATGCGGTCATGGATCTGGAGTCCTGTGGTGCCGCTCTGGCCATCGATATACACCTTGGTCCTGCTCATGCGAGTTCCTCCCGTGCGCCATCTGGCTTTGTGATGCCAGTCGAGTGATCCTGCGACCATTCTAGGGCAACGTGGGCCTCGGGTCCTGCTTGCCCGGGCTTGCCGAAATCTTAGAGCGAGGGGATGCCAAGCAGCATGCCTATGACGGCGAACGCCCAGAGGTGTGCGGGATAGCCCAGGTAGAACAGCCACTTGCTGAGCGTGCCCTTCGGGCCGCGCTCGCCGTTATACAAAAGGATGAAGGGGACGGCCATGAGCTGCGCCCAGTCCGCGTTGAGGCCCAGGGACATCTCCCAGTCTACGGCACTTGCCGTGCTCGGGTGGAGGATCGGTGTGTAAAGGCAGGCTAGGGCGGCGCTCCCGAGGACCAGGCAGAGGCAGAGCTTGGCACGGCCCCCTTTTGCGTCGTGAAGCAGGTAGGAGGCCAGCATCACGAACAGCACCTGGATGAAGCCCTCGACGGGGGCGAGGAGGGCGCCTGCTATGCCGAGTGCAGCGGCAAGGGCGAGCAGCCGTCCACCCTTCGCACCACCTTGTCTGCGGCCCTCGTCGATGGCCCAGATCACGCTGTAGCCAAGGGCGAGCGTGAGGATGATGGTGTGGCTTATTAAGGACACCAGGTGGTGGGTCAGCTGCCCCACGACAAGGTTGCCTGCCGCCACGAAGAGACCGACTCCCCAGAGCCTGAGCGCGTAGCGCCTCCTGTCATGGGTGTGAAAGAATCCCTCTACCACGAGGAAGGCAAACAGTGGGGAGACGAATCGCGAGATGAAGTGCAGCCAGTCCGGGACCGTGTTTGGGCCGAAGATGATGTTGGTGTGATCGAGCATCATAACGGCTAGGGCAAGCAGCTTGAGCTGGAAGGCGTTGCACAGTCCTGTGCCTTTGGTGGTGTCCATGGGTCCTCCTTGCGAGTTTGTATGGCCGGCCCGCGCTTCCGGGGGTTGACACGTGGCATTCGGCCTGCCTGCTATGCGGACACCTATGGTACGTAAGCTTATGGCGGTGGACCATCGATCGGGCTTACGTATACCTTACGATTCTGTAAGCCTGCGCAGGTGATCGTCAGCGCTGAGGCGGTGCGTGTCGTCCATAGGGGTCACACCGAGGCTCGCAAGCCATAGGGGGAGTCACACCCATTAACTTTTTTCGACAGACGGCTCTAAAGTGTGGACCAGACTCATCCTCAGCGGGACGTGACGTCCATCCCTATCTACACTCCATCAGGTATGATGCATATCCATCATCTGAATAGTCAAAACAAATTGGATCCATTATAGTCACATACTCTAATTCTGTCAATCGGGATGGGGAATTTTGCGGTGAGCGTATCCAAGTGACTTTAAGCGACCAGTGTGGAATATGATATAAAGGAAAAAGGTTTCGCGGCAGGTATGCCTTGGCTGGGATCGTAGGCGGTGGGTCATCGGGATAGAAGGAGCCTTGGGTCCTTGCGGATAGCTGGCCTTGCTGCAAGCCCGATGGCAGCCGTGGTGTGGAAGTATGTGAGCATGAAAGGAACGACTGTGGCAGAACTGGTAAAGCGACATCAAGCAAGGCAACCCCACCGGCACCCGAGCGCACGCATCCTTCTCGGCCGCTGCCTCCTTGCGGTGATGCTCGCCCTCTGCCTGGCCCCGCGCTTGGCCTACGCCGACAGCGTCAGGAAGGTCGATGATCTGCTCGATTCCGTCGGTGGCACTGTCCACTTCCTGCATAGACCATCTAAGTGGAACGGCCAGTACTGGGATGGGAACGGCTGGAAGAACATCAAGGATATCCCCGAGGACCCCAATACCACCTCAGCAGACCTTGGAAACGGATGGGTGATGTGCTACCGCTTTGGCGGCTATGCGGCGTTTCGTAAGGACAAGCTGCCGATAAAAGAGCCAGGCACCACCTTCGGAGGATTTAAGTTGAGGTTCAATGATCTGGGTGTCACCGATCGAGGGGAGAACTTCGACGTGGTGATTGAGTTTATCAAGATCACAGCGTGGGCGCCCTACGATCAGGAGGGGGCGGGAGCCCCTCCTCTTAGCGGGTATACCCCCCTTGAGGTGAGTGAGGTAGGTGGCCTTTATTTGGCGGCATGGTCGGTTGAACAGCGCAACCCCACCATACGGTCAACCTACAAGACGCGTTTCGTGAAGCACGGCACGGACGAGCTTATTGACCCGAGCAACGAGGTTGATATGCTGTACTGGGACATCGACCAGCCAGAGGGGGGCCGGTATGACGTGGGAAACTACACCGATCCAAATCGTGAGAGCATATGGAAGGTAAGCGGCTACAAGGACGAGGCCCTCGTGAGGCAGGACGTAGACGAGTGGCTAGAGATCGTGCCCGGAGAGGACGGCATCGCCAACAAGGGCTTTCTCTCGAAGAAGAAAGACCCAGCGTTTTCCATGCAGGACAGCCACAGCATGGTCGTCCTGAAGTCGGGACCGGAGTTCGTGAGTGAGTGGCGAGGGTTCAATTGCGAGATGCAGATGGGCTACGACACGGTCGTGAAGGCCTACCCTGAGTGGACCGGTCCTGTGGCTGACCCGCCGACGCAGGTCAAACAGCGTGGCGAGACCGCAGAGCTCGGCGTAAGACAGACATTTCCCCATGTGATTTTCAACAAGGCGAAGTCAATCGTGATGAGCGACACGCTCGATCCAGCCCTCGATGCCTCGAAGGCTGAGGTCAAGATCTATAAGGATGATACGGATGTCACCCGTTTCTGGGAGGTCGACGTCTCGGGCCAGACCGTGACCGCAAAGTCGAGAAACACACAGCTTGCTGAAGGCAATATGATGCTCAAGATACGCGTTCCGGTCTCGGAGACCGCTGACCTTTCCTCCTACGAGCAGCAGAATGACCAGGGCGTCAAGTACTGGAAAATCCCGAACCAGGCGTCAACCACCATAAACGGGATATCCAAGCAGACCGAGCGGGCATATGTCCTTGTGCCCGGTGAGGCAACGGGGTCTGTCCAGCTTAGGGCCACGACACGATTGGAGGGCGGTCAACTCAAGGACGGACAGTTCACGTTCCGCCTGAGGGACGAGGGGGGCAACGAACTTGACGTCAAGACGAACGACGCCGACGGCAACGTCGTGTTCAAGACGCTTGACTACACATCTGCAGACATCGGGAAGACCTTCAGCTACACCATCACCGAAGACGCGGGTGTGGAGCCGGGCTACAGCTACGACACGCACGTCGAGACGCTCACCGTCAAGGTCGAGGATGGCGGCCAGGGAAGGCCCAGCGCGAGCGTGACCTATGATGCTGACGGTGCGACGTTCGTGAACAGCTATGGGCAGCAGACCCAGAGGGCCGCACTTGCCGTCGTGAGGCAGGATGGCAAAACCCATGCCCCACTGGGCGGGGCGCAGTTCACGCTCTATATGGACGACGGGGACGGCTCCTTCACGAGCGCGGACCAGCCTGCCGTGACCTACATCGACGAGGCGCTGAAAAACCCCATCGCAGGTTCGGTGGTGACCACACGGTCAGACGATGGAAGGGCCGTCTACTACGGTCTGGAGTGGGGAAAGACATACTGGCTCAAAGAGACAACAGCGCCTAGCGGCTATGGTCCAGATCCTCAGGTCCACAAGATAGGCGTCTCGACGGATGGAGCGGTCTCCACCATCGGTAAGGACGGGCAGGCCGAGGCGCTTCCGAACCAAGGGGGAATCCCGACCATAACAATATCGGGCGACCCCCGTTTCGTGCTCCCGGGTGCGGGAAGCGTCGGCATTGTAGGCACTTTGCTCGTGGGGATGGTCTTGGTCCTTTCCGGAGGCATCTATGCCTTCGTGTCCAAGAGGCGCGCCGCACGTGGGTATAGGTAGCGACTAACGACGAGGGTGGCCTATGGCGCTCAGACCTTTCGGTTGCCTGGCCCGAGGGCGCCGGGGGTCTGTCTTGCCAGTGAGGTCTGGGGGACTTCTACGGGGTTTGTGCGACGGCCTTGCTGCCTTGAGTGTTGCGCTCTTCCCACGAGGACGTGAACCTAGGTTCCTGACTCTGGTAGCTTCGATTACCTGTAGGGAGGGATGATCATGGGTAGTCATATTGCCTGCCCGGATAGGAGCGCGAACGCCATGAAGAGTAAGATGAAGCTTTCGGGGCTGGTGCTGCTGGCATTGTACCTGGTTATCTGGGTCGTGGCTGTTACCGTGTTCTGGGTTTTCATCGTAAGGCACTCCACCGGTGCGATGGTTTATTCTCTGACGTTCCTCTGGATCGTTCTCCCGGTGACTACTTTGGTTATCTCGTTTCTGATTGGCAGGAACGACTACTGGGGAAAGGGGAAATGGGTCACCAGCGTAGGCTTCGGCGTCATGTACATGCTCGCAGAATACGCTACCTTCAGTATGGCGAACAATCTTTTGTTTAACAAGGTAAATATGCCGGAGATCTCTATGACGTTCACGGGTGCTGTAATTTCCCTTATCGGAATGGCGCTTGGGTATCTGGTCTTCATTACGAAGAGGCGCTAGGAAAGCGTCATGACGTTGGTTTCCTTTGTAAAGTACATGTGGTCATCGAGGTTTTCAGAAGCGACTTCCTTGAGCCCTTTGAGTGCGTGATCGTGCGATTGCCTCTTGCAAAGTAAACCGATGCCCTTCGTCGCCACAGGCATCGATAGTCCTAGCAGGTATGTCCTAGTATCTCATGGGCATGAGCGTGCCGCGCATGCCGAGCCATCCGAGCTGGTACGCCTCTCTCTTTCGGGCAAACTAGACCAGGGACCAGAGATCGCAAAGGCGGTTCGTTACAGCCATATGTCCACAACTGATGCGAGCTTTCGTAGCTCTACGCAGGTGCATGAGCATTGACCTTACCTACGTATGCGATGTTGTGATGTATGACTCGTGGCGATCCCTGAGCTGGACGTCTGCGAGGGTGGGACTGGGTCTGTCAGGGATGTGCCCCTACGTGGACTCCACGTACCATCTGCGAGGTCGAGGCGCCGACGAGGGCAGCAAGCACCGGAGCACCCGGCCTCCCGTGCCCTCGCGCACGGGATCGAGGAGACCTTGGCGCTGTGCGCGCCCCTCAGCGCCTTCTACCCCTACTGCTGCGTGTTCTAGAGGTCACTGTTCGTTCCGAGTACCCGGACCTTGACGTGCGACCCTGTAGACCCGAAGGCTGTGCGCGTCGAGGTCGACGCGGTCGGGGAGGCCCTCTTGGCTGGTCGGGCCGGCATGCCTCGCATTACCTGAGGAATATGGCGGGGGCAAAGGGGCGGGTCGGGGTGCCTGCGCAGGGGGATGGCCTCTATGATGGCGTGACGATCCGTTATAGCGCATGTCGGCACCTCGGTTCGATAGATTCGTGTGCATGTGAGATGTACAGGTCCTCGGTGCCCGGCAAACACTTCAGGTTATGAGGGGAAGACGATTGATCCGCATGGGCCGGGTGGGGACGGTGCGCGGGTTGAGCTGCAGGGGAGGCTTGCCCGCCTCAGGGCTTATGATGGGAAGTCCGCCTCGGGAGGGGACGACCTCGCGTGCCTGCTTCGGGAGGCGTAGGAGGTGGAGGTTCCCCGCAGAGAGGCGATCGCTATCAGGCGCACACTTTGCGAGCAAAGGGCCACAGCAGGTCAATAGTGTACACAAGCGAGAGATGAGTTTCCTAAATGACTGGTTTCTCGCGGTTTGTGTACACTGTTCTCGCGTCGGATGTGGTGAGGTAGGTCATGTCGGTATCATGGGGCGAGAGTAGACCAATGATGGTCGAATTTACTGTGCGGGAAAAGGCTAGACTCGCGCATGCGCTATGGTACGCCGTCTCTCGCCCCGCGCTGTTACCCTCTGGGGTGCCCGCTCATGTGCGCTTTTGAGCGCGTCACTCGGCTGCGCAGTTGCAGGTGCCGATCAATCGCCCTTTCTCCGATCGCCTGTGGGCATGGCCGTCGACTTGGTCGCATTACCCGTCCGATGCCATCTGTGGTATAGTAACCGCAGGTAGAAGCTATCCTCTAGGGAGTTTTGCATGGCGAGGCAGATGGCCTCTTCCCCGGCTCAGGGAAAGAGGGTGCATGACGAGGGGGATGATATCCAGTGATCACGGACACTACCCTGAGATGTCGCAAGCGTACCCCTTGTTGCTGTGGAACGGTCTTTCGGTTGGAGGTTGCGGGGTTGCCTTCTGTGAGCCGGGGTTGCCCTCGCCCGTCGGGGCCATTGTGTCCGACCTGTTCTTCGATATAGGTCTCGGTCTTGCCGTTGTGCCTGGGGTTGAGATGACCCAGGGCACAGCGGGCGGCACCATCCCTTGTGGGAGATCGTCCAACTCGGCTTGGTACGGGGAGACCTGGGTTTTGTGGGGGCTGTCCTGAGCGCGGGACCGCACGCATGCCCATTGGACGGCGTATGTCACGCACGCACCCGAGGAGGGCCTACATGACGGTGAACGGCGTCATCTTCCAGAGGAGGGCCGACGGCCTTTGGGCCTGGCGGAAGGGCCGCGAGTACCGGGGAGTGGACGGCGACGACTGGTACCTGGAGGACGAGCTCTGGGACGTCCGGGAGCAGCCCTGGCGCGCCCTGCGCGATAGGGTCGTCGGGTACCTCGGCGCCCTGGAGGAGCGCTCGCACTTCGATCCGGGCCTCCTGGTGGCGATAGACGACCCAAGCTGGATGCGGCTCTACGCTGAGGTCTCGGAGGCGCTCGGCGTGGGGTACCGCATGCTGCTCTGCGAGACGGACCTGGCGCGGCCCGCGATGGGGGACCTGGGGCTCGAGTGCGACTTTCTGGGCTACGACTGCGCGTGGCCGGGCGGCGACTACTGCTCGGCCGTCCTGTGCGACCTCGTGGGGGGCCGCGTCTTTGAGCTCTCGGACGTCCCGCTCAACGCCAACGGGCTCATCCCCACGCGGGAGGCGGCCGAGGCCTTCCTGTGGAGGCGCGAGAGGCTCAAGGCGCGCTGCCCGGAGTCCTTCTTCGAGGGGGGAGACTTCGTCGTCTACCGGCTCGGCGAGGTGGTGGCGGTCCCTTCCGTCCTGCGGGTCGCCCAGGTCCCCCCGGACGAGGGTCTGCGCCCAGGGTGTGTTGGGGTAGGAGTGACTGGATATCTTGCGGTTGCCCAGGTCCCCCCGGACGAGGGTCCGCGCCCGGCATGGGACCTTCGCGGGGCCTGCGGGCCGCCCGAGGCCCCCATCGAGGGAGGCTGCGCCCGCCGTCCCTGTCGCGAGTCCTGCGGGGCGCGCGACGGCAGGCTCTGGAAGGACCTCGGCTCCGGCCTCGTGCGCGTCTCGGGGCCGGGCGCGCTCGCGTGGTGGCGCGACGGGGGGCCTGGCGCCCCGGGCGCGGGGAGGCCTCCCGTCGGGCCGCGCTCGGATATAGGGGAGGGGTGAGGCGAGCATGCCTGAGGTGCGGGAGGTCGTGCGCCTCATGCGGGAGTCGGGCGTGGAGCTCGGGCGCGGGATGGGCGAGGGCGAGCTCTCTTTGGCAGAGGCGTCCTGCAACGTGAGGTTCCCGCGCTCCCTTCGGGCGCTGCTCTCGGCCGCGCTTCCGCTCGCCGAGGCCGGCGAGGGCCGCTTCCCCGACTGGCGCGACCTCTCGCCGCGCAACCTGCGCCTCCTGCGGGCGCAGCTCTGCGCGCCTGCGGGGCCGATTGGGGAGGAGTCCCTCGTCCGCTGGCCCCGCGCGTGGGGCGCCCGGCCCCTGACCGCCGACGGGAGGCGCCTCGGGCTGCACCGCAGGCTCGCCCTCGCGCCCCGACTCGTCCCCC